>Ga0075420_100003932_pt1 | contig 13043 bp, 12 predicted proteins | sample SoiMetdeltSBSDD4_FD_75296 | JGI IMG/M metagenome (GOLD analysis project Ga0075420, IMG submission 75296) | Bulk soil microbial communities from a Populus tree surrounding site in Tennessee, USA - Soil MetaG P. deltoides SBSDD4 | ecosystem: Environmental > Terrestrial > Soil > Tree plantation... | reverse complement strand
GCCGCAGGTGCCGGGCTGAGATGGAGTCGAGCATCCGGTTCTTCCGGATCCGCGGCATCCCAGTGGGCGCGGACTGGTCGTGGCTGTTCGTCTTCGGCCTGGTCGTGTGGTCGCTGTCGATCCAGAGCCCGACGAGCAGCAGGAACGGTCCACCTCTCCCCGGTCGACCCTCTGGAGGAACGCGGTGTAGGTGAGCTGACGCGCGTCGCGGACGATCAACGGGAGGAGCAGCCAGGCGCTCAGCAGCAGCCCAGTGGGATCAGCCACGGCCGCCACCACGGCGGTTGCCGAGGAGCGGAGGCGGTCGGCTTGTCGCCTGGCTCGCCGGGCGACGCCGACGACGTCACGACCGTTCGCCCCCGCTCACGGACGGCCCCGGACCGGCGTCGAGGGGCCGCAGGTGGCGGACGAACCAGTCGCGGGCGAGGTGGGCGACCTGTTCCAGGGCGCCGGGTTCCCCGAAGAGGTGGGTCGCCCCGGGGACGATCTCGAGGCGCGTCTCACCGGCGAGCTGGGTCATCGCCTCCCGGTTGAGCTCGATGACGAGCGTGTCGCGCCCACCGACGATCAGCAGCGTGGGTTGGCGCACGGCGCGGAGGTACCCGCCGGCGAGGTCGGGCCTGCCGCCACGCGATACCACCGCGGCGACCGACACCGGGCGGGTCGCCGCAGCCACGAGGGCGGCCGCCGCCCCGGTGCTCGCTCCGAAGTACCCGATGCCGAGCCCGGCGGTGATGTCGTGCTCGACGAGCCAGTCCGTCAGGGCCGTCAGTCGTCCGGCGAGAAGCCGGATGTCGAAGCGGAGCTCGGCCGTGATGGCGTCGACCCGTTCCTCCTCGGGCGTGAGCAGGTCGACCAGGACGGTGGCCAGTCCGGCGTCCTGCAGCTCGCCCGCCACGTACACGTTCCGCGGGCTGTGGCGACTGCTCCCGCTCCCGTGCGCGAACAGCACCACGCCCGCGGCCGGCTGCGGTACGACGATGTCGGCGTCGAGCACCACGCCGGCGACCGGGATCTGCAGGCTCCGCTCGAGAATGTCCACCGCGTCGTCACCGGTCGACGCGCCGGGCGGTGTGCAGCGCGTCGATCATGCCGTGCAGGTGCGCGACCGCGAGCTCGATGTCGATGTACTTGCGCTGGCCGGCCCGGGACTCCGCCGCCAGCAGCCCGCACCGGTGGACCTTGTCGAAGTCGCCGTACGGGAACTTGTAGTGGCCTTTGTTGTCCTCGTCCTCCGCATCGTCGATCCCGAGGTACCACCGGCCGTACTCGCCGAAGCCGTGCTCCTCGATGAAGCGGTTCTCGTCGGCCGCCGACGGCTGGTGCTCGCTCCAGGCGTCCCGGTCGTCGTGGACGAACCGTCCGTCGACGACAAGGGACTTCGCGTGCTCGAAGGCTCGCTCGTTCAGCCTGACTGCCATGGTCGACATCCTCCTCTCGTGTCGGGTACGTGGTCGCGCCGTCAGACCGCGTAGGGGAAGGTCTCGGGCACCTCGCCCTCCTCCCACCGGGCGGTGCGTTCGAGCGGCTCGACGGCGCGGGTCTCGTCGATGTGGATCACCGCATCGAACTGGTCGGCGAGACGGGCGCGGAAGTAGTGGCTCTGCCGCTCTGTGCGAGGTCGGTACACGACGCCGATCGCGCGCTCCAGGCGGGGGATGCGCAGGACCTCCCCGGACGTCGGCGGGGCCTCGGCGACCGCGATCCGGAACGCCTTCTCGTCGAGCCCGTGGAGGAGGCGCTCGTAGCTGTCGCGCAACGCGGGGCGGACCCGCTTGCGCTCGGCGGGACCGCCCCAGTCGTCGGCCGCCGTCACGGTGCCGGTGAACGTGGTGAAGCCGACGAGGCGGGAGTCGCCGGCATGCCGTTCACGCACGAGCTGGCCGACGTTGAGCTGGCCCTGGGTCGCCACCTCGGTGGCGCGAGCGTCGCCCAGGTGCGAGTTGTGGGCCCACACCACGACCCTGGCCGGCGCCCCGCGCAGCCGCCCGAGGTGGATCACCAGCTCGTCGAGCGTGTCGACCATGTGCCGGTCCCGCAGGTTCCACGTCGTCGTCCCCGCGCGGAGCATGCTGCGGTAGTACTCCTCTGCATTCCTGACGGTCCGGGCGTTCTGCACGGCGTAGAAGGCCTCGTCCTCGGCGATGAGCCCGTCGCGGCGCGCATAGTCCGGAGCATGCTGCTGCAGCTCGATGAGCTGGTCGATCACGTCCTGCTCGCAGGACGCGCCGGCACCGAAGGCGGCGGCGAGCCCGTAGTCCTGCGCCTCGTCCTGGTAGTGGTCGAAGCACGAGTAGCGCTCGCGGGCGCGGGCGGCGGCGAGCGGGTCGACGCCTTCGAGGTACGAGATCACCTCGTCGATCGAGCGGTACAGGCTGTAGAGGTCGAGCCCGTAGAAGCCCACCATGTCCCGCTCGTCCCTTCGGACCCGGTCGTTGTGCTCCCGCAGCCAGCCCACGAAGTCCAGGACGACCGCGTTGCGCCACATCCAGGTCGGGAACCGCTCGAAGCCGCGCAGCGACTCCTCGGCGGTGGCGTCGTCGCTGCGGCCGCGCACGTAGCGGTTCACCCGGTAGGCGTCCGGCCAGTCCGCCTCGGCGGCCACGGCGCAGAACCCCTTGTCCTCGATGAGCCAGCGGGTCATGCGCGCCCGGGCCTCGTAGAACTCGTGAGTGCCGTGCGACGCTTCGCCGATCAGCACGAATGCCGCGTTGCCGACCAGGTCGAGCAGGGCCTTACGGTCGTGCTCGCCCTCGTCCATCGGCGCGATCGCCGGACGCAGTGCCGCGACCCCGGCGGGGACCTGCTCACGAGCGGCAGTCGGGCGTGCCGCCCGCCCGGCCCGCAGCAGGTCCCGCACCTCCTCGTCGGTGGTCTGGGTGAAGTCCCAGTAGTGCTGGCCGACGGCGAAGAACGGTGACGGCGTCGTCGCGCACACCACCTCGTCGACCTCCGCGGCCAGCTCCCGGCAGGTCGACTCGGGTGCGGCGGGGACCGCCACGACGATCCGTGCGGGGCGCAGCCGCCGCAGCGCCTCGACCGCGGCGCGCATGCTCGACCCGGTGGCCAGCCCGTCGTCGACCACGATCACCACCATGCCGGCGACGTCGAGCGGCGGGGCGCCCTCGCGGTAGGCCTGTTCCCGGCGCTCCAGCTCGCGACCTTCCTCACGGGCGACGCGCTCTATGACGTCCGGCGTGAGGTTCAGCCCGCGCACCACGTCGTCGTTGACGACCACCACGCCACCGCTGGCGATCGCCCCCATGGCCAGCTCCTCCTGGCCGGGGACGCCGAGCTTGCGCACGATGAACACGTCCAGCAGCGCTCCCAGCCTCTGCGCCACCTCGTAGCCGACCGGCACGCCTCCGCGGGGGAGCGCCAGCACCACGACGTCGGAGCGCTCCCGGTAGTGGCCGAGCAGCTCGGCCAAGGCTCGGCCGGCATCCCGGCGGTCGCGGAAGACCCGCTCCGGCACACCCGTGGAGTACCTCCCCGTCGCGACGCCGGGCATCACGCGACCGCGTAGTCCGTACCACTTTCCGGCGGCTCCCGTCGGTCCAGCGGCTGTCGGGGGCCCTGAGCAGGCCGGTCATGCAGCACCGTCGGGCGTGAGCACGACCTTCAGCGCCTTGGTCTCCGCGGACTGCGTGAAGACCTCGTACGCCTCCATGAACCGATCGAAGCTGAAGTGGTGGGTGACGAAGCGGGACGCGTCCAGCCGCGAGCTGGTGAGCAGCCGCATGAGCGTGGGGGTCGAGTACGTGTCGACGAGCCCGGTGGTGACGGTGATGTCGCGCATCCAGAGCTCGTCCAGATCGAGCCTCGCCGGCCGGCCGTGGACGCCGATGGTGGCGACCCGGCCGGTCGGCCGGATGAGGCGAGTGCAGAGCTCGAAGGACTCGGGTATGCCGACCGCCTCGATGGCGACATCGGCGCCGGCGCCGTCCGTCACCTCGCGGATCCGGGCCACCGCGTCCTCCCGGCCGTTGTTGATGCCGACGTCGGCACCGAACTGCTTCGATGCCTCCAGGCGGCCGTCGGCCAAGTCGATCGCGACGATCCTCGCTGGCGACAGGAGCTGGGCTCCGGCCATGGCGGCGAGCCCGATCGGACCCGCACCCACGACGGCGACGACGTCGCCCGGCCCCACCCGACCGTTGAGCACGCCGACCTCGTAGCCGGTCGGGAGGATGTCGGCCAGCATCAGCACCTGCTCGTCGCTGACCCCGCTCGGGACGGGGTAGGTCGACGTGTCCGCGAACGGCACGCGGACCCGTTCGGCCTGTGTCCCGTCGACGAGGTTGCCCAGGATCCACCCGCCTCCGGCGGTGCACTGGCCGAAGCGGCCGCCGCGGCAGTACCGGCAACGGCCGCAGGCGCTGATGCACGACACCAGGACCCGGTCACCCGGCTCCACGGTCACCTGGGACCCGACGGCCTCGACCGTGCCGACGGCCTCGTGGCCCAGCACGCGCCCGTTGGTGACGGTCGGGACGTCGCCTCTGAGGATGTGCAGGTCGGTGCCACAGATCGTGACGGCGTCGACGCGCACGATCGCGTCGCGTTCGTCGACGACGTCAGGGTCGGGCACCTCCTCCCAGGACGGGGCTTCCGGGCCGTGGTACACGACAGCGTGCATGGCGACCTCCGGGGTGCGCGACCAGCGCGGGCCTGCCGAGGCCGGCGCGCCCGGCACGCCTGATCGTTGTCGCACCCCACGGTCGCCGAATCCCGCGATCGCGTGGTGATCGCCGCTGTGGGACGCGGGCGACCCGAACTCCACGCGATCGCGTGTCGCCCCGGTGCCCGCGCCGCGCGCACGCTGCGGCGGTGACGATCGGTGGCCGAGTGCGCGACCGTCGCGGGGCGCAGCCGTGATACCCCGGCCACAGGTGGTCGTGGTGGGAGCAGGCTTCGGCGGTCTCGCGGTCGCCCGCGGCCTGGCGGGTGTCGACGTCGACGTCGCCATCGTCGACCGCAACAACTTCCACACGTTCCAGCCGCTCCTGTACCAGGTGGCCACCGCCGGGCTGAGCGGCGTCGACGTCGGCTACGCCGTCCGCGCGCTGTTCCAGCGACAGGACAACGTGCGCTTCCGCCGGGCGACCGTCGTCGGCGTCGACCGGGACAGCCGCCAGGTCAACCTGGCCGACGGCGACCGCCTCCGCTACGACCTCCTGGTGCTCGCCCGGCGATCCGGCGGTGTTCGTGGTGGGCGACGTGGCGGCGGCGGCTGGCACGGACGGCCGGCCGCTGCCTCAGTTGGCGCCCGTGGCCATCCAGGAGGGCCGCCACGCCGCCCGGCAGATCTGCGGGCGGCTGGAGGGCCGTGCCACCACCCCGTTCCGCTACCGGGACCCGGGGCTCATGGCGACGATCGGGCGGGGGGCGGGCGTCGCCGAGCTCCGGTCGCGGCTCAGGTTCCACGGCGCGCCCGGCTGGGTCGCCTGGCTCCTGCTGCACCTCGTGATCCTCGTCGGAGTCCGCAACCGCATCAGCGTGTTGGTCAGCTGGGCCTGGAACTACCTCACCTGGGACCGGGCGTACCGCCTGATCATCGAGCTCCCGACCGCTGACCGAGCTACAGCTCGACCCGGGTGCCGAGCGTGATCGTGCAGTCGTCCGGCAGCGAGAAGTAGTCGGCCGCATTCCCCGCGTTGCGGCTGAGTCGAGCGAACAGGTGCTCCCGCCACCGGGCCATGCCCGGGCGTTCGGTGACGACGAGCGACTCGGCACCCAGGATGTAGGTCTTCGGCAGTGTGGGTGCCGCGGGGAAGCCCTCCCCGCCGTGGGCGAGATCCGCGGCGACGCTCGGCTCCTCCATGAACCCGTAGTGGAGCAGCACACGGTGGACGCCGTGGCCGAGGTCGCTCGACTCGGAGCGGCGAGTGACCTCGACACGCGGCACAGCGTCGGTGACGACCGAGACGATGAGCACGTCGTCGTGCAGGACCCGGTTGCACCGCACGTTGGCGACGAGTGCGGGTGGCGCCAACGTCGGGTTCGAGAACAGGTACACGGCCGTGCCGGGGACCCGCGCCACGTCGGAGGCCGCCCGACCTCGTCCGAACAGGCCCTCCAGGAACGCATCGATCGGCTGGCCCCCACCGTGGATGCGTTCGGCGACGAGCCGCCGGCCGGTGCGCCAGGTCGTCATCACCGCGAAGACCGCGGCCCCAACCACCAGCGGGAACCACCCACCAACCGGAATCTTGAAGAGATTGGCTGTGAGGAAGCACACTTCGACGGCAAGGAAGCCGGTGCACACGGCTGCGGCGACACCGGTGCGCCACCGGAATCGGATGCGCAGGGCCACGTACAGAAGGATGGTCGTGATGACCATGGTGGCCGTGACGGCGGTCCCGTACGCGGCGGCCAGGCCGGTCGACGACCGGAAGCCGATCACGAGCGCGACGCAGGCGACGGTCAGGGACCAGTTGACCGCGGGCACGTAGATCTGGCCGAAGGCGAGCGGTGACGTGTGCCGGACCGCCACCCGCGGCAGGATCCCAAGCTGCACGGCCTGCATCGTGAGCGAGAACGTGCCCGAGATCAGGGCCTGCGACGCGATGACTGTCGCCGCGGTGGCGAGCACGACGAGCGGCAGCACGCCCCAGTGCGGCGCAAGGCGGTAGAACGGGTTGCCGATGGATCCCGGTTCCCGGATCAGCATGGCCCCCTGCCCGAAGTAGTTCAGCAGCAGGGCCGGGAACACGAACGTGAACCAGCCGATCGCGATGTGGCGCCGACCGAAGTGGCCCATGTCGGCATACAGCGCCTCAGCCCCGGTGACCGCGAGGAAGACCGCGCCCAGCGCCAGGAAGCCGGTCCAGCCGTTGTGGGCGAAGAACACGGCACCGTGGAGGGGGTTGAGCGCCCGCAGGATCGTCGGGTGCACGACGATCTGCACGGCGCCCAGCACCGCCACCGTGCCGAACCAGAGCACCATGACCGGGCCGAACAGCCGGCCGATCGCGGCCGTGCCCCGCCTCTGGATGGCGAAGAGCCCGACGAGGACCGCCACGGCGATCGGCACGGCCAACCCGTCGAACGCCTCCGTCGCCACCTCGGTGCCCTCGACCGCGGACAGCACGGAGATCGCGGGCGTGATCATCCCGTCGCCGTAGAAGAGGGCCGCTCCGAGCAGCCCGACCATGACCAGGAGCCGGCCCCGGCCGGCCGTGGTGTTCCTGCCCCGTGTCACGAGCGACGTGAGGGCGAGGACGCCCCCCTCGCCCTGGTTGTCGGCCCGCATGACGAACGCGACGTACTTGATGCTGACGATGACGACCAGCGACCAGAAGATCAGCGAGAGGATGCCCAGTACATTGGCCTCGGTGACCGCGAGCTCGTGTCCGCGGCCGAGGAACGACTCACGGAACGCGTACAGCGGGCTCGTCCCGATGTCGCCATAGACGACACCGAGGGCCGAGATCGCGAGGACGGCGTCCGAGCGGTGCTCGCCCGGCGACGCCCGCGAGGCGGCATCGGGTGCCTGCGTGACGACCCCCGAGGTCACGCCGCCCCTTCGTGCTCGCCTTCCTCCTCCTCCTCCTCCTCCTCCTCCTGCCCCTGCACCCTCCGCTGGTTCACGACGGTCACCGGGCAGGGGGCATGACGGATGACCTCACGGGCCGTGCTGCCGACGAGCTCGCGCACGGGATTGCGGCCGCGGGTCCCGACGACGATCGCGGGCGCGTCGCGCTCGCGCGCGAGCCGCACGAGCGTGATGGCCACGGTGAGCACGTCGGCCACCGCCATGCCCTCCGCGTCGAGCCCGAGCTGCCGCGCCTGAGCCGCACCGTGCTCCGCCAGGCGCTGCGCGCCCTCGTACAGCGTCTCGTCGACCAGCAGGGCCGCTCGGATGTCGATCGGCGCCGGCGCGACCCCGGGCACGAGGACCTCGTATCCGACGTCCGGCTCCCACACCGTCACCACCAGCGCGCGCTTCGGGGCCAATAGGGGCGCGCTCAGCCGGAGGGCCCGCTCGGACGCCGACGAACCGTCGTAGCCGAACACCACCGGGCCTGCAGGCGGCTCGAGCGCGGATCGATCAGCCACGTGTCGAGGATGCGCAGCGCGGCGACCAGTCGCATCCCGTCACCGCGTAGTTCCCGACGACGGGGCCGCCCACGCGTTCACGTGATGCCTGGGCCGCGTCCGGCCGGACAACCTGATGATTTCCCCTTGTCTCCGGCGGGTCTGTTGAAGAGCGCCATGTTGGACGTCCCTGACGTGAGGGTGGGCATCGCTGACGACCCACCCACCAAGGAGGCCGAGATGACCGAAGCCCACCCCGGCACCGGCACCCCCGACGAGCAGTACGACCTGGTGAGCGTCCTGTATCACGCGCTGCAGGGCGGTGAGACGAGCCAGGGCTACATCGACGACGCCCGCACGGCCGGCGACGACGAGCTCGTGACCTTCTTCGAGCAGGTTCAGGCCGAGGACCGTGACCGGGCCGAGGGCGCGAAGCAGCTCCTGGCCGCGCGCCTCCAGACTGCGGTCGGCTGATCCGTCCGCGACGCAGGTCGCTGCCGACGCTCCCGTCGTGCGCCAGTTGGCGGGTGACGGCCTTCTGGTGGGGATCCCGGCGTGGACCCAGCCGTCCCTGACCAGACGCCGGTACCCGCCGGCGCTCACGGCTGCCGAGCAGCGGCTGCAGTTCTACTCCCGCCAGTTCGCGATCACCGAAGTGGACGCGAGCTTCTGCCGCCCGCTGTCACCGCGCACGGCCGCGCCATCGGTACGACTGTGGGCGGGACGAGCTGGCGGAGTGGGTGCCGAAGATCAGACAGCTCCACGAGGGCGTCGGCCGGTCCACGTGCTCATGGACGACTGCGCCGACGGCGCCTGCGTCCGCCCTGCCTGGTCGCTCGCCGTCCTCCTGGCCGATGGCGTCGTCGAGCGCGGCTGAACGGAACCCGTCGACCTCAGCTCCCGAGCGTGGCGACGAGCACCGCCTTGATCGTGTGGAGCCGGTTCTCCGCCTGGTCGAACACGATGCTCGCCGGCGATTCGAACACGTCGTCGGTGACCTCCAGCCCGCCGGACATCCCGTAGCGGTCCATCACGGCGGGCGCGATCTGCCATGGCGAACCTCGGGCGTCGGGTCAGCCCAGGGTGGGATGCGGCGACGCCTCGGTGCATCACGTGGACGCGTGAAACCACGCGATCGGGGGAGGCACGGCGGTCGGCGACGCGGTCACGGTGTCGTAGTGGGTGCCCGAAGGCTCGACCGTGACCCGCCGCCGCCGGGGCGGGAGGCGACGGTCGTCGGCCGCCGCGTCGACCCCGAGCACCCCAAGCGGCCGCTCCCCCCGGTGACGCTGGCAGCCGAGCCTGCGGCGCGCGCCGTCGAGGCACTGGTGGGCTTCCAGCCGTCGGACTCGCCCGTCGTGTCCGCCTACTGGTCGGTGCCCCACGACGTCGGTCAGCTCAAGGGAGCGAGGTCGAGCCTTCACGACCTCGTCGCGACGGTGCGGAACCGGGCCGAATCCGATGATCTCTCCCACGCGGACCGCATGTCGCTGCGGGCGGACGCGGACCGCCTGCTCGAGCTCGAGCAGCTCCTCCCGACCCTGCAGGGCCGCACCGTGGCGCTGTTCCGGTGCAGCCGACGCGGCTTCGAGGAGTCGGTCGTGCTCCCCGGTCGCCTGCGGGACCGCGTCGAGGTCGACGCCACACCGTACGTGCGCCCGCTTCTCGCCGTGCTCGACGAAGCCCACCGCTACGCGGTCGTGGTCGTCGACCGGGAGCGCGGCCGCCTGTTCGAGTTCCACCTGGGCGTGCTCGAGGCGCGCAAGCGGGTGGACGGCAGGGCGCTGCGCAAGCCCGACTTCGCCCAGGGCGACAAGGAGCACGGCGTCCGCCAGAGGGCCGACGAGCTGGCGAAGCGCCACTACCGGCGGGTGGCGCAGGCGCTGGAGGGCATCCTCCAGCAGCACGGCATCGACCTCGTCGTGGTCGGCGGCCACGAGGACACCGTCCCGGCGTTCCTGGACCACCTCCACCCGCGCCTGCGGGACAAGGTCGTGGGCACGTTCACCGTCGACCCCGCGACGCTGACCCCGGCGATCGCCCGGGACAGGGCGCAGGAGGCCGTCGACGAGTACGAACGGCGGGAGGAGGAGGAGCTCGTCGCGCAGGCCATGGAGAAGGTGGCCACCGGGGGCAGCGGCGCGGCCGGGCTCGAGTGGTGCCTGCTGGCGGCCGACGAGCTGGCGGTCGAGGTGCTGCTGGTGCAGGCCGACGCATCCGCCCCGGGCCGGGTGTGCGACCGGTGCGGCTGGCTCGGCCTCGTGGGCGACAGCTGCCCGATCGACGGCTACCCGACCCGGCCGACTCCCGACGTCATCGACGACATGGCCACGCGGGTGCTCGGCGCCGGCGGCCGGGTCGAGCACGTCCATGCGGACACCCCGCTGCGTGCCCACACCGTCGCCGCGCTGCTGCACTTCCCCGTGCCCCGCCCGGACGGCCCACGGTGACGGTGGGCGGTCTCAGCGACCGGCGCCGGCGGACGACAGCCTGAGCTGCTCGGCGCCGGCGAGGAAGCTCTCGGAGTACGTCGGGAACTGCGCCACGCCATCGAGCAGCACGTCGATCGGCAGCTCGGCCCGGACCGCCAGGGCGGCCTGGTGGATCCACTCACCCGCCAGGGGCGCCACGGCCCAGGCCCCGAGCAGGATCCGACTCCGCCGGTCGGCGAGCAGCCCGAGCTCGCCGCGGGGACCGCGCTCGTATGTCCACGGTCGCGTGATCGCGTCGGGGAGGCTGATCGCGGCGGTCGCCACGTCATGACCCCGCTGGCGAGCCTGGGCCTCGGTGAGGCCGACCGCGGCGATCTCCGGGTCGGTGAAGACCACGCGCGGAACGCCCCGTTTGTGTGCGCGCCGCGGACGCCCCAGGATGTTGTCGGCGACGACCCGGGCCTGGTACTTCGCCACGTGGGTGAAGAGCGCCGTGCCAGTCACGTCGCCGACCGCCCACAGCCCAGGCGCGACCTGGCAGCGATCGTCCACCGCCACTCCCCCCGATCGGGGCGCGATTCCGACGGTGTCGAGCCCCAGGTCGTGCACCCGGGGCGACCGACCCGCACCGAGCACGACGACATCAGCGTCCAGCGTGGTCCCGTCGTCCAGCTCGACCAGCGTGGCCCCGTCCCGCGCCGCCACCGTCGCAAGCCGGCGCCCGAGTCGCACGTCGACGCCGTCGTCGGCGAGCGCATGGCCGATCAACTCGCCGACCCGGGGCTCCTCCCGGTCGATGAGCCGGTCGGCGGACTGTACGAGGGTGACCTGGCACCCGAAGCGGGCGAGCATCTGCCCGAGCTCGAGCCCGGCCGGCCCACCTCCGACCACGAGCGCGCGGCCGGGCACCTTGTGCAGTTGGGTCGCCTCCCGGTTGGTCCACACATCGATCTGATCCAGGCCCGCGATCGGCGGCCGGACCGTATCGGAGCCGGTCGCGAGGATCACGTGCTCGGCCGCGATTCGGCCATCGCCCACCTCCACCACCCCCCGGGCCGGCCAGGCGTGCCACCCCGCGCACGACCACCGCACCCTTGTCCTCGTACCTCCGGACTTGGGCGCTGTCGTCGAGGTGGCGCGTCATGACGTCGCGGTAGGCGGCCACATCGGGCCAGTGGAGCTCGGGCGACGTGAGCCCGAGGGCACGGATCGCCTCGCTCCTCACCTTGGGCGGCCGGAGCAGTGCCTTGGAGGGGATGCAGGCCCAGTACGCGCACTCGCCGCCGTTCGCGCTCGACGACCGCCACGCGCTTGCCGGCGGTGAGGAGCCGGGACGCGGCCACCTCGCCACCAGGTCCCATCCCGACCAGGATCACGTCCACGTCGGCGGGCTCGGGCATGCCGCAGCGCCGTCGCCACGAGCGCGGCGTTCTGCCGGGACGGGAACCTCAGGCGCGGGACCCCAGGTGCGGTCACCTGCTCACGGTGGGGCACGGGCCTGCGTGCCGCCTCACGTGGACGCGTGAACCGCAGCCGACAACCACGCGTTCGGGGGGTTCGACACCCGCCCGGCGGCGCGAACGTCGTGGCATGACGGGATCCGATGACGCGCGCCCGGCTGCGAGCGAACCGAGGGTCCCCGACACGATCGATGCGTTGGTCGTGCCTCTCGATCGCTCCGGCTTCTCGCTGACTGCGCTCCCGGCCGCGACGCGCCTCGCTGCCAGGCTCGGGGCCGAGGTCCACCTGCTGAGCGCCGTGGAGTCCGTCGACCAGGTCGATGCACGGGACCGGGAGCTCGCCCGCATCGAGGTCCCGGGACACGTAGTGCACCGCACGGTCGTCGTCGACCGCGATCCGGCTGGCGCGATCCACGAGGCGGTCCGCAAGCTGCAGAACGCCGTCGCGTGCATGGCGACCCACGGCCGGGCAAGGTCCGCGGCGCTGCTCGGCTCGGTCGCGACGGACGTGGTGACGCGCGGACGCGATCCCCTCGTGCTGGTATGCCCGTACATGGGGCCGCCCCGTCACGGCTCCGCCGTGGTTGCGTGCGTCGACGACAGCCCCGCAGCTGTCGTGCTCGTCGCGGTCGCCGTCCGGTGGGCCGACCTGCTCGGCGAGCGCTGCGTGGTGCTCACGGTCGCCGAGGACGCGCCGGAACCGGTCACCGGCCGGCCCGTCCGCCGTCGCTTCGGTCCGGCCGGCGATGCCGAGGGATACCTGGGCAGGCTCGTCGAGCCCCTCCGGGCGGACGGTCACCAAGTCGAACCCGTCGTCCGCTACGACCCGGTCAGTGTGTGGGGAGGTCTGTACCGGTACCTGAACGACCATCCTGCGGCGCTCGTCGCAACCAACACCCGCTCGTGGGCCGGCGTGCGCCGGCTGGTCTTGGGGAGCGTGGCGGCAACGATCGTCCGGCACAGTCCGTCGCCGGTGCTCGTCGTGCCGCGACCCGATGGAGCGACCCGTCATGAGCGCTGAGGCTTCGATCGTCGTGTGCCCCACCTGCGGGCGCAAGAACCGGGTGCCGGCAGCCGCCAGCGGAGTACCCCGCTGCGGGAACTGCCACAA
>Ga0075420_100003930_pt1 | contig 13048 bp, 9 predicted proteins | sample SoiMetdeltSBSDD4_FD_75296 | JGI IMG/M metagenome (GOLD analysis project Ga0075420, IMG submission 75296) | Bulk soil microbial communities from a Populus tree surrounding site in Tennessee, USA - Soil MetaG P. deltoides SBSDD4 | ecosystem: Environmental > Terrestrial > Soil > Tree plantation... | reverse complement strand
GCGAAGCGTGCGGTCGCGTTCCACTTACTTGAGGAACTTGCCGGCAGTGCGATAGACGTTCAGCACGCCAGCGACCAGGCCGAACACGAAGAACAGGAAGAATCCCCAGGGACTCGTGCCGAGCCACCGATCGAAGAGCAGGCCGAACCAGGCTCCGAGGCCAATCGCGAGCACGAACGAGAAGCCGACGGTGCTCAGGGCGCCGATCTGCCGCACGGTATCCGAGAGTGGCTTTTTCGGGGGGGCAGGGGACATAGGGCTATGGTGGATCAGATCGAGGGTCCGCGGGTTCGCGGGTTCGCGGTTCGGGACGTGGGTGGTACTCAGAGGCAAGCAGCCACTTGTATTTGCGCCTGTTGCCTCTGAGCACCACCGGCCTCCCGAACCCGCGAACCCGCGAACCCGCGAACCCCCGAGCGAAAGAACCCCTGATTTTTCAGCCATTTACTGCCGCAGACGCGCTTGACCCTGCTGGAGACGCAGACCTATACTCCGAAGATGATTCAAGCTGCTCGCGCTCTCTCGGCGATCGCCGTCTTCTGCTGGGTCGTCCCGGGAGCGGACGCGCAGACGCCCTCGCGGGCATCCGATGTGCGCAGCCGCGACATTTACGTGTCGGTGCTCGACAACAAGGGCGTGCCGGTCACCGGGCTCACCCCGGCGGATTTCGTGGTGAAAGAGGACAACGCGGTCAGGGAAGTCCTCGAGGTCAAGCCGGCCGACGCCGAGATGGAGATCGCCGTCCTCATCGATGACAGCACCGCTGCCACCGACGCCACCTCCTATCTGCGTGATGGTCTCGCGGCGTTTCTCGAGCGCATGCGCGGCAGGGCAGAGATCGGATTGATCACGGTCGGCGATCGCCCGACGGTGCTCGCTCCGTACACGAAAGACACGGAGGTCCTCAACAAGCAGGTCCGGCGCCTCTTCCCTCGTACCAACTCCGGAGCCTACCTGCTCGACGCCATCGTCGACGCCAGCAAGGCGCTCGCGAAGCGTGAAGCGAAGCGGCCGGTCATCCTCGCCATCACGTTCGAGGGGGTCGAACACAGTAACGTCCATCACGACACTGTTTTGAAGGAGCTGGCGAAGAGCGGCGCCACCCTCCATGTGATCGCGATCGGCACGCCTTCGAGCTCCCTGGACGACGAGATGAGGGCACGCGGGCTGGTGCTGTCGGAAGGGACACTGCGGACCGGCGGCCGCCGCGATCAGGTGCTCGCAAATTCCGGGATCCCGGACAAACTCAAGCAGGCGGCCGACGAGCTGCTGAACCAGTACGTCGTGACCTATGGCCGTCCCGAAAAACTCATTCCGCCCGAGAAGATCACGGTGACGACGACGAAGTCCAACGTGACCGTGCGGGCCCGCACGCGGGTGGGTGAGAGCTGAGTCCATGCCGGCCCGCCTGCGCACCATCGCCGTGATCACCGGGCTGCTTTGCGCGGCCGCCCTGCTGGCCAGGCCCGCCGCGCAGACGTCTGCCCCGGCCTCCGCGCCGGCTCCGGTGCAGACGCCCTTCCGGGGGGGCATCGATCTCGTCTCCCTGAACGTCACCGTCACGGACGGCAACCGGTTCGTCACGGACCTCGAACAGGGCGACATCGAGATCTTCGAAGACGGCCTCAAACAGGAGACGACCTTCTTCTCGAAGGTGCAGCAGCCGATCGCGCTGGCGGTGCTGCTCGACACGAGCGCGAGCATGGAGAGCAAGCTCGAGACCGCGCAGGAGGCGGCGATCGGGTTCGCCCGCCGGATGCGTTCCGGCGACCTGATGGAGGTGATCGACTTCGATTCGCAAGTCTCGATCCTCCAGGGATTCACGAACGATGTCGCCGCGCTCGAGCGCGCGATCCGGCAGGCCACGGTCAACGGCTCGACCTCGCTCTACAACGCCATCTACGTCTCGTTGAAGGACCTGAAGAAGGCGCGGATCTCCAGCAGCGCCGAGATCCGCCGCGAGGCGATCGTCGTCTTGTCCGACGGCGACGACACCTCGAGCCTGGTGGCCTACGAGGAAGTGCTCGACCTCGCGAAGCGATCGGAAACGGCGATTTACGCGATCGGCCTCAAGCAGAACGATGGCGGCCGCCGCGATTTCAAGGAAGCGGAGTTCGTCCTCAAGCAGCTCTCGCAGGAAACCGGCGGCCGCGCGTTCTATCCGAACAGTGTGTCGGAGCTGCCGAAGATCTACGAGCTCATCGCCCAGGAACTGAGCAGCCAGTACGCCATCGGCTACGTCTCGAAGAACGCGGCCCGCAATGGCGCATGGCGGAAGCTGTCGGTCAGGGTCAATCGGCAGGGCCTGATCGGTCGGACGCGCCAGGGCTACTACGCGCCGACGGCCCGCCGCTAGTCCAATGCACCTGCTGCCCCTGATCCTTTACGCCTGTGCCGCGGGGGCGTACCTGGCGCATTTCGCCGGCCGCGATCGCAGCATCGGCCGGCTGGCGACGGGGCTCCTGGGCGGCGCCGTCCTCTCGCATACGTTCATCATCGGCATGCAGACGGTCCAGGCCGGCCACGCGCCGCTCGTGGGCACGACGGCGGCCGTGTCGGCCTTCGTCTGGCTGCTCGGGCTCGCCTACCTGTATGTGGAGCTGACCACAGACGAACGCGCCATGGGGGTGCTCGTCACCGCGCTCCTTGCGGTCCTCTATGTCATCCCGGCGCTCGATCCCGGGGTCAGCCCGCGGCCCGCGGTACTGCAGAGCCCGCTGTTCACCATTCACGTGCTCGCCATGCTCTTCGCCTACGCGAGCTTTGCGCTGGCCGGTGTGCTCGGCGTGACGTACGTGTTGCTGTTCAAGGAAATCAAAGCCAAGCATCTTGGATACTTCTACGCGCGGCTGCCCTCCCTGCAGGTGCTCGACGTGATGAACGGGCGGGTCGTCACCATCGGCTGGATGTTCCTGACGATCGGCATCACCGTCGGGGGCATCTGGGCCAGCCAGGTGCAGGGCTCGGCCGACCCGCGGGCCCAGGCGATGTCGCCGGTCGATCCGAAGATTCTCGTTGCGCTGGTGTGCTGGGCGGTGTATTCGTTTGCGCTCTTCGCGCGCCGGGCGATCGGGTGGACCGGCCGCCGGGCGGCATGGCTTTCGGCGCTCGGCTTCGTAATCGTGCTGCTGAACTTCGTCCCGGTCGGCTATTTTCTGACGAAGAGTCACAACTTTTGACGACCAGCCTGTTTGCCGTCGGCCTGAGCCACCGCACCGCGCCCGTCGAGCTGCGCGAGTGCGTGGACTTCTCGCGTGGTGGGGTTGCCGATGCGCTCGCCACGCTCGCCAGCCGCGGCATCTGCCGGGAAATGGTGGTGCTGTCCACCTGCAACCGCGCCGAGATCTACGCGGTCGGCGGGCCCGACGGGCCTGACGTGGTCGCGCGGTTCTTCGCGGAGTACCACGAGCTGCCGTTGGCGCGCCTGTCGGAACATCTCTATGTCCGGCGCGGCGACGAAGCGGCGCGCCACCTGTTCCGCGTGGCCGCCGGCCTCGATTCACTGGTCGTCGGCGAGCCGCAGATTCTCGGGCAGGTCAAGGCGGCGTACGCGACTTCGAGTGATCGCGGCCACACCGCGGCGGTGACCAACCGCCTGTTCCACACCGCATTCGGCGTCGGGAAGCGAATACGCCGCGAGACCGGCATCAGTGAAGGCGCGGTCTCGGTGAGCTATGCGGCGATCGCGCTGGCTCGCAAGATCTTCGGCGACCTCACCGGGCTCAATGTGGTGATCCTCGGAGCCGGCGAGATGGCGAAGCTCACGGGCGTGCACCTGAAGGCCCAGCAGGTCCGCCAGATGACGGTCGCGAGCCGCACGCTCGCCGCCGCCGAGCGCCTCGCCCGGCAGCTCGACGGGCGCGCGGTGCCATGGAGCGATCTCACCGACGCTCTCGCCGGCGCCGACATCGTGATCACGGCGACCGGTGCAGTCGAACCGGTGCTCACGCGGGGGGGCATCGTGGACGTGATGCGGCCGCGGCGTCAGCGTCCGCTCTTCATCATCGACATCGCGCTGCCGCGCGACGTCGAGAACAGCGTCGGCGACCTCGAGCAGGTGTTCCTCTACAACATCGACGACCTCCAGGGCATCGTGAAGGAGAACCTCACGCGGCGATCCGGCGAGCTCGAACGGGCGGAGGCGATCGTCGACGAAGAAGTCGAGCGGTTCATCACCTGGCTGCAGTCGCGCGACATCATTCCCACCGTGGTGGCCCTCCGCGATCGCTTCGAGACCATCCGCCAGTCCGAGCTCGCGCGGCTCGAGCCCAAGCTCGCGGGACTGCCGCCGGAAGCACGCGCCCGGGTCGATGAGATCACGCAGCTGCTCGTGCAGAAGCTGCTGCTGACCCCGACCGAGCAGCTCAAGTCGGTGCGCGACGAGACGCTGATTTCGTCCTACTCGGATGCGTTGAACCGCCTGTTCGCACTCGAGTCCGAGCGGCAGGATCGATCGGAAGCGCCACGGAAGGCGCGGGTCTCGCCGCTCCGCCGCGAGTGATGAACAAGCCGCTCCGGATCGGGACGCGCGGCAGCCAGCTCGCGCTCTGGCAGGCGCGCGCGGTGGCGACGCGGCTGGAAGCCTTCGGCATCAGCGCCGAGCTGGTCCTCATCAAGACGTCCGGCGACCGTCTTCAATCGGCCCCGATGTCCGAGGCCGGCACGAAGCGGCTGTTCGTCAAGGAAATCGAAGATGCGCTGCTCAACGGCGAAGTCGACGCCGCTGTGCACAGCGCGAAGGACATGCCGGCGGACCTTCCCGGCGGATTGACCATCGCCGCCACGCTGCCCCGGGAAGATCCGCGGGACGTGTTCGCGCTGCCGTCGGGCATGGTGGCCGGTGACGTGGCCGAGACGCTGGCGAAACGCCCACATCTCCGGATCGGGACGAGCAGCATCAGGCGCACGGCTCAGCTGCGGCCGCGGTTTCCTCACGCGACTTTCGAGCCGATTCGTGGGAATGTCGACACCAGGCTCCGCAAGCTCGATGGAGGCGAGTACGATGCGCTGATCCTCGCGGCGGCAGGGCTGAGGCGGCTCGGTTTCGGCGATCGAATTTCGGCAACGATCTCACCCAACGATTGCGTACCGGCCCCCGGGCAAGGCATTGTCGCGATCGAGATCAGGGCAGACGACGAAAGCATCCGCAAGGCGGTCGGCCATATCCACGACGGCGCGTCGGCCGCTGCGCTGGAGGCGGAGCGCACGGTGGTAACCGCGCTCGGCGGCGGGTGCCAGCTGCCACTCGGGGCGCTGGCCGGCATGAATGGCGCCGGGATGGAGTTGCATGCCGTGGTGTGTTCACCCGACGGCACGCGCGTCATCCGCGCGCAAGCACACGGAGCGGTGTCAGAGGCGTCAACGCTCGGCGAACGTGTGGCAGCACAGCTGGTCCGCGACGGCGCCCGGGAGATCTTGAACGCGGTGCGTAATCCGGGATCCGGGATCCGGTAGTCCTGGATTCGGTAGGTCCGGAATCCGGTAGTCCGGGATCGGGTAGTCCGGGATCCAAAGCATTCCGGACCCCGGACCCCGGATCCCGGATCCCGGACCCCGGACAGCGAAGAACAAACAATGCACAAACCACCCTTCGTCTACATCGTCGGCTCCGGCCCCGGGGATCCCTCGCTGATCACTGTTCGCGGGCGCGAGTGCCTTGGACGTGCGGACGTGGTGATCTACGACCATCGCGTGCCTGAGCCGCTGCTGAACTCGGCGCCTGACGGCGCCGAACGGATCGATGTCGGCGCCGCTGCACCCAAGCCGCTCGACCAGGAGGCGATCAGCTACCTGCTCGCAGAGAAGGCGCGGGAAGGCAAGATTGTCGTCCGGCTCAAGTGGGGTGATCCGTTCGTCTTCGACAGCGGCGGTCGGGAGGCGCTGTTTCTCCACGAGAACCGGATCCCCTTCGAAGTGGTGCCGGGCGTGCCGCTGGCGATTGCCGGGCCCGCCTATGCGGGTGTGCCGATCACCTATCCGGATGGTGGCGACGCCCTCATCCTGATCCGCGGTCACGAGTCCGAGACCGATGAGCCGAACCGGATTGCCTGGGACCATGTCGCCGGGATCCGCGGCACACTGGTCTGCTTCGCCGCGGCCCGGCAGGTCGATACGATTACCCGCTCGCTGGTCGCGCACGGCCGCGCGCCGGAAGAGGCCGCCGTGCTCGTGTACGACGCGACGTCGGCCACGCAGCGCACGATCGAGGGCACTCTTGGCGACATCGCCGGGCAGGCCATCGACGGACGGCCGGCGCTGCTGGTGGTCGGCGCGGTCGCAAACTTCCGTCAGCACCTCCGCTGGTTCGACACCCGTCCGCTGTTCGGCCGCCGGATTGTCGTGACGCGCGCCCGGGAGCAGGCGGGTGAGTTGATTAGCGCGCTGGAGGAGCTCGGCGCCGACGTGGTGGCGCTGCCGGCGATTCGCATCCTGCCGGCCGAGAACGTGGCCGCGCTCGACGCGGCCTGCGACGCGGCGGCCTCCTTCGACTGGATCGTCTTCACCAGCGTCAACGGCGTCGACCAGTTCATGCAGCGCTACCTGTGCCGCCGCGACATCAGGGATCTCAAGGGACCCCGCCTCTGCACGGTGGGGCCGAGCAGTACGGCGGCGCTGACCCGTTACGGCATGCGGGCCGATGTCACTCCCGCGGAATACCGATCGGAAGGGATCCTTCCAGCGCTGCGCGAGCACGGGGCCATCGCCGGGAAGCGATTCCTGCTGCCGCGGGCACAGATTGCCCGTGAAGTCCTCGCCGAGGAGCTCCGCGCCGCCGGCGGCTACGTGGCCGATGTCGCCGCTTACAGCACGGTCGAAGCGGCCGAGGGAAGCGCGCAGGACATCTACCGCATGCTGCTCGATCGTCAGATCGACGCGGTCACGTTCACCAGTGCGTCTACCGTGCGCCATTTCGTCGAGCTGCTCGGAACAGAACAGGCGCCCGACCTGCTCGCGCCAACGGTGATCGCCGCGATCGGGCCGGTCACCGCGGAAAGTGCCCAGCAGCTCGGCCTGAATCCCGTGGTCGTTCCCGCGCACTACACGATTCCTGCGCTCGTCGAAGCGCTGGTCGATCACTTCACCGCCAATCCAGTTTCAGTAACGGCGTCCCGATGACTACCAGGCAGCTGCCGCCCACGTCCGTTCCCGAAGCCGGGAGACAGTCCCGGCTCGACCTGCCGCGACGGCCACGTCGCCTGCGGCGATCCGCCGCGATTCGCGCGCTGGTGCGCGAGACCCGCCTGTCCGCCGATCAATTCATCTATCCGCTGTTCGTGTGCAGCGGCGAAGGCCAGCGCCGCGAAGTGGGATCGATGCCGGGCGTGTTCCAGATGTCGGTGGACGAAGCCGTACGCGAGTGCCTGGCGGCGAAAGCCGACGGCGTGCCCGGCGTGCTGCTGTTCGGGCTGCCGGAAGCCAAGGATTCATTCGGGTCAGCGGCCTTCGATGCGGAGGCGCCGGTGCAGAACGCGGTGCGTGCCATCAAGCGTGAAGTACCGGACCTGCTGGTCATCACCGACGTGTGCCTGTGCGAATACACCTCGCACGGACATTGCGGTGTGCTCGTCGGTGAGGAAATCGCCAACGATGTGACGGTCGAACAGCTCGCGCGGGCGGCGCTCTCCCACGCCGAAGCGGGCGCGGACTTCGTCGCCCCTTCCGACATGATGGACGGGCGCGTCGGCCGTATCCGTGAAACGCTCGACGCCGCGGGGCACACCGGCGTCGGCATCATGTCCTACGCGGCCAAATACTGTTCGGCGTTCTACGGACCGTTTCGCGACGCCGCCGGCTCGGCGCCGGCCTTCGGCGATCGTCGTTCTCACCAGATGGATCCCGGGAACGTCGAAGAGGCGCTCCGCGAAGTTGCGCTGGACATCGACGAAGGAGCCGACATCGTGATGGTCAAGCCGGCCATCACGTATCTCGACGTCATCGCGCGGGTGAAGGCGGAGTTCGGCCTCCCGACGGCCGCGTATCACGTCAGCGGCGAGTACGCGATGTTGAAGGCGGCGGCGAAGAACGGATGGATCGACGAGCCGCGCGCGATGATGGAGACGCTCACGTCGATCAAGCGGGCGGGGGCGGACATCATCATCACGTATTACGCGCGGGAGGCGGCGAGGGCTCTTTAGAGCGGTCGCGATCAACTCCCAACGATCCAACGATCCAAGGGAAACCGGTCGAAGAACGGAGTGAAAGGAGTACCAACAAGCTTGTTGGCCGTTTTTCACCCCGTTGTTCGAATGCCTTCCCTTGGATCGTTGGACCGTTGGATCGTTGGGAGTTGACTCACTCCGTTCTGAGCGCGATCACCGGATCGACCCGCACCGCCCGTCGTCCGGGAATATAGGTCGCCAGCAGGACCGCGAGCGCTACCACGCCGGTGACCAGGATCAGCGTCAGCGGATCCCGCGGGGCCACCCCGAAGAGCAGTCCTTCGAGCACGCGTGCCGACCACAATGCGAGGCCCAACCCCAGCGCGAGGCCCATGGCGGCGAGCTTCGCGCCCTGGGTCACGATCAGCCGCATGATGGTCGCGGGGGTTGCGCCGAGCGCGATGCGCACCCCAAGCTCGGGGATGCGTTGACTCACGGCGTAGGCCATCACGCCGTAGACACCCGCCAGCGCCAGCAACAGCGCGACGCTCGCGAACGTCACGACGAGGACCGTGCGAAAACGCGGCGTCGCCCTTGCCGTCTCGAGCCGCCCTTCCATCGTCGTCACCCTGGCGGGCACGTCGGCATTTCGGCCAGCGATCGTGCGGCGGATCGTGTCCGCGAGCGCGAGCGGCTGCACGGTATCGGAGCGGACGATCAGGTTCAGCGCCGTGGCCGGACCCGGGTGCTGCTCGTAGGGCATCACGATTTCCGGCTCCGGTGCAGTGGCGGGCCCGGTCGTGCGGACGTCCGCGACGACGCCGACGATCGTCATGAAATCGCGCCTGTCCAGGCCGCACTGGATCCGTCTGCCGATCGGATCCTCGGTGCCGAACACCGCGCGAACGAGCGCGTCGTTGACGATGGCGACGAGCGGCGCGTCATTGGTATCGGCGTCGGAGAAGTCCCGCCCGCGCGTGACCGGGACCCGGAGCGTGCGGAAGTACTCAGGCGTAGCCACGTTGAGGATCGCCTGCGGGGACTTGGCGCCCGCTGGAAGCAGCGGTGTCGATCCCTCGATCGTGAACGTGCCGTTCGATCGCATCGCCGTAGGCATGCTGGTCACGCCGCCGGCGGCAGTGACACCGGGCAGTGCCCGAACGTCGGCGAGCAGGTCGCGGTAGAACGCCGTCGCGCGCGGCGCCTCGTCGAAGCTCCGCACGGGAAACTGCGTACTCAGGACCAGCAGGCGCTCGGGCTTGAAGCCCATGTCCACTGCCGCCAGCGTCGCAAGGCTGCGGGCGAGGACACCGGCGCCTGCAACCAGCGCAACCGCCAGCGCAATCTCGGCAACGACGAAGGCGTCTCGAGCCCAGTGTCCGCCGGCGCCAATCGAGGTTCCCTTCCCGCCTTCACGCAGGCCGGTCGCGAGTCGCACACGTGAGGTGTGAAGCGCCGGCATCAGTCCGAAGACGATGCTCGCGCCGAGCGCGAGGAGCACGGCGAACAGCAACGCAACCAGATCGACGTGGACCTCCTCGGTGCGCGGCAAGTCAGCCGGCGCCAGCGCCATCAGGGCCACCACGCCGAGTCGAGCCAGCCAGGCGCCGGCGAGGCCGGCGATGATGCCGAGCACGAGGCTCTCTGTGAGCAGCTGCCGGATCAGGCGCCATCGGCTCGCGCCAACCGCCGAGCGGACGACCATCTCGCGGGTTCGGTTCGACGAGCGGGCCAGCAGCAGGTTCGCGACGTTGGCACAGGCAATCAGCAGGACGACCAACGATGCCGTGATGAGCATGTCGAAGGTCTGTCTGGTGTCGCCGACCAGCAGATCCTTCAGCGGGGTCACCGTCGCGAGCTTGTCCTTGTTGGTGTCGGGATATTGCTGTTCGAGGCGGCGCGCGATCGACAGGATCTCGTCCTTCGCCTGCTCGACCGAGACGCCGTCGTTCAAACGTGCAATCACGCGGTAGTTGTGCCCGCCTCGCGAGGACCTGACCGGAGAGATCCAGGCCGGCGCAAAAATGTCCGCCCGCGGCGGAAACCGAAATCCCGGCGCGAGCACTCCGACGATCGTGAAAATGCGCTCGCCGAGCTTGATCGTGGATCCGATCGCCTTCGCGTCAGTGTTGAAGCGCTGTTTCCAGTAGCCATCGGAGATGATTACGGCGAGCGGTCCGCCCGGTTGCTCCTCATCCGGGTTGAGCAGCCGGCCCGCTCCGGCCCGGACGCCAAGGGCGTCAAAGAAGCCGGGCGTGATGCGATAGACCGTCGCGTACTCAGCGGTATTGGACAAGACGACGCTGGTCTCGCCCCCCTGGTAACGGGCCATCACACGAAAGCTGCGGCTTTGTGCCTGCCAGTCGTCAAAATCCTGCGCCGACACGGCGAGGCCCAGGCGACTCGACGTCGTCCACTGATTCACCACTGCCACCAGTCGATCCGGCCTGTCCACGGCGAGCGGCTTGAACACTACCGCATTCACGACCGTGAAAATGGCGGCGGTGGCGCCGATGCCGAGCGCTAGCGTGAGGATTGCGGTCAACGCGAAGGACGGCTGGCGGAACAGGCTGCGGAGGGCGTAGCGGAGGTCCTGGGCGACAGTATCCATGACTGAACTACTCGGTACGAAGCGCGACCATCGGGTCGACGCGCGCAGCACGGCGAACCGGTAGATAGCAGGCGGTGAACGCGACCGCGGCGAGGAACGTCGTCGCCGCAGCAAAGGCGAGAGGGTCGAGCGGATCGATGATGTCGAGCAGAGCCTTCAGGAACCGAGTGGTCGCCAAGGCACCGGCGAGACCGAAGGCGATGCCGAGCGTGACCAGCTTCGCACCCCCGATCATCACGAGCCGGACCACATCCCGGGAACCCGCCCCAAGCGCGATGCGGATACCAATCTCACGGGTGCGCTGACTGACCGAGTTGGTGATCACGCCGTAGATGCCGATTGCCGACATGATCAGCGCCAGCGCGCCAAGCACGGCCGCCGCAATCGCGGCCGCTCGGGCTGGCACCTCCCAGAACCGATGGATGTCGCTCAGTGGGCGCACTTCCACGAACATGTTGGGGTCGGACGCGCGCGCGGCCTCGCGCAGCTGGGCGGCCACGACGTTGATGTCTCCCCTGGTGCGGACGAGCAGTTCCAGCGGAACGCTGCCTTTCGTGGTGTCCGCGGGCACATAGATCGAGACCTCCTTCTCCCGCCAGAGAGACGTGTTTGCGGCATCCTTTGCCACCCCCACGATCGTCAACGGGTAAGGAGCGCGCGGTGTCGTGATGCGCCGGCCGAGCACGCTTCCCCGTCCTTCGGAAGATCCGTCCGCCTTCGGCCAGAACCGGCGCGCGAGCGCGTCGCTGATGATCGCAACGGGGGCGCCGCCGATCGATTCCTCTGCGCTGAAGGCCCGGCCCTCGAGCATCGGAACGCCAAGCGCCTCGAAGTACCCTGACGTTACTTCGGTGTAGTTCGTCACGGTGTCGCTGTCGTGGCCCTCCGGGCGAACCGGCGCCCGTCTGACGCCGCCGGTCAGCGGGACGTGCGTCGTCCATGCGACCGCCGTCACATCCGGAAGCGCGCGCACGCGGTCGCCCAGACGGCGATAGAAGTCGGCCACAGCCGCCGGGGTGTAGCCGTACCGCCGGAGATCCGCGCGCGTGTAGATCACGCCGCTGGTGCGAAAGCCCAGGTCCAGGGCACGGGTCCGCTGCACCGAGCGCGCGGTCAGCGCGGCCGCGGCCAGCAGCATGAGGCACACCGCGATTTGCAGGACGACGAGGCCGTCCCGTATCGCCGATCGGGTCACCCGGGTGCCCAGCACTGTCCCGTCTTCCCTCAGCGCTGACGAGATCTGCGGCGACGAGGTCTGCAGGGCCGGCACGAGGCCGAAGGCAACGGCCGCGGCAAGCGAGAGCAGCAGCGTATACAGAAACACGCGTACATCCGGGGTGAGATCCAGAACGACGCTGGCCCAGCTCTCCGGCAGCAGGGACATCCCGACCGGGTAGAGAAGGCGGAGCGTCCATGCGGACAGGAGGAGCGCTCCGGAGCCACCCAGCAGCGCCACGATCACGCTTTCGGTGATCTGGTAGCGCACGATCCGCCAGCGGCCCGCGCCGAGCGCAAGCCGGACCGCCACCTGCCTCCGCATCGCCGCCGCGCGGGCGAGCGAGAGGTTGGCGATATTCGCGCACGCAATGATCAGCACCAGGCCGATCGTCGCCATCACCAGCACGACGACTGGTGTGAGCTCGCGCTCGAGCGGGAAGAACGTGCCGGGCGCGATGGTGGCGCGCGCCGGGCGATCGGGCGCCGGAAACGACGCCGACAGACGCGACGCTACGACCGAGACCTCCTGCTCGGCGGAGCCGCGCGAGCCGCCCGCTCCCAGCCGCCCAAGCACCAGCAGCCAGGCCTCGTTGCGATCGTTCAGCGCATCGCGGCCGCGGAGAATCGGCTGCGCCGACAAGGGGAGCCAGACGTCGGGCGCGAGCGGCTCGGTGCCTACGAACCGGCGGGGACCGACACCCACGATCGTGAAAGGCCGTCCGTTCACGACGACCGGCTTGCCGAGCACGTCGGTGGCGCCGGAGTAGCGCCGCTCCCACATCGCGTAGCTGATCACGGCGACGCGGCCGGCTGAGGGGCTCTGCTCCTCCGCCGCCGTGAAACCGCGGCCGAGCGAGGGCTCGATCCCGAGGGTCGGAAAGTGATTGGCCGAGACGGCATATGCCAGGCCTGGCTGCGGTTCGACAGCAGCGCCGCCGAGGCCCAGGGTCACTTCCTCCGGGATGTAGGCGACCAGCGCATCGAACGACGTCAGCTGGTCGCGGTACGACTGATAGTCGGGATAGGAGAAGAGATTCCGCCGGCGTCCTTCCGCATCCAGCGGGCAGATCCGGACGATCCGATCGGCATCCCGCACCGGCATCGGCCGGAGTGCCAGCGA
>Ga0075420_100003929_pt1 | contig 13049 bp, 12 predicted proteins | sample SoiMetdeltSBSDD4_FD_75296 | JGI IMG/M metagenome (GOLD analysis project Ga0075420, IMG submission 75296) | Bulk soil microbial communities from a Populus tree surrounding site in Tennessee, USA - Soil MetaG P. deltoides SBSDD4 | ecosystem: Environmental > Terrestrial > Soil > Tree plantation... | reverse complement strand
TGGGGGCCCATGTTGGCCCCCACCGCTCCGCTTCGCCCGCCCCGCCCGCCCAGGCGCCCACCCTGGTGCCTCCATGGCCCGCCAGGTCCGCTACGTCGCCCGCAGCCGTGCTCGGTAGACCACCGACAGGAGCCCGCCGCCGAGCGCCAGCAGCCCGGCGACGATGGGCGGGAGCATGTCGTCCGGGGCGGTGGGGGCGGTGCCGGGCAGCGCGGGAAGGTCGCTCCCGGTCGCAGTGGCGTCGAGCCCGTAGGCCCCAACCCCGGTCGCGGTCCCGCCGGCGATGTCGGCATCGTCGGCGGCCGGCGGTAGTGCCGGTGCGGCGGGGTGCGCGACCTCGAGCGGGTGGGTCAGGTTGGCTGTCCGTCGCACGAGCCGAACCAGTGCTACCGGCAGCGCGGTGGCCGGCACCATGGCTGCCTTGCGGGTCTCACCTGCGGTGCCTGCGTCGTCCGAGTCGTTCGCCTCCCGAGCGCCGGTCGCCTTGGTCGCCGTGGTGGTGGTCGTCGTCGTCCTCGTCGGTGCGGCCGGAAGGTCCGTCCCGGTCACCGCGGCGGTCGAGCCGACGGGCGGCGCCAGCGGAGGGCACGGGCCCTGTGCATCGCGGCCAAGCGCCACGGCGAGGCCGCAGATCCTGATGGGAAGCAGGACTTCGAGGTTGATGCCGTTGCCCTTGGCGCCCGCCACGGCGGGAGCTGCCGTGGCGGCTCCGCCTGATGGGGCGGTCGGTGGGCAGTCCCCGATGAGGTCTCCGCCCAGTGCGAGGCTGAGCCCACAAATGGTGATCGGAGCCTGAGAAACGGCATTGACCAGGTTGTCGACAGGTGCGGCGCCATCAGAGCCTCCGGTGGGGACGGCCGCCGCCGGGCAGGCTGCCGGGACGTCGCCCAGCAGCGGTACGCCGATCCCGCAGACCACCACCGGGGCGTCGGCGTCGACGTTCGCAAGGTTCTCTCGGGCCCACCGACGGGCGGTGAGGGTGCAGCCTCGGCCCGGACCGCCCCGAAGAGCAGCAGCCCTCCGGCGACGCAGGTGGCGCCCGCAAGCATCGTGACGTGCTTGTTCATTCGCGTGTTCTCTCCAGTTGCAGATGTGTCCTCGGAAACTCGGGCCGGGTGCAGCGCGGCCCGGGTGTCGCTGGCATCTGGACCAGCAGGGGAGAACGCCGTTAGTCGGGGGTGATGGCGGGCGTGACGGGCGGCCCGTCCTCCAGCGCTTCGACGGCAGCGCTTCGGGGCGCTGCCGTCGAAGCCGCCACGATGGCGGCAGGTGCGCCGGGGGTGCCTGACAGCAGAGGCCCGCGGTCCGTGGGTCGCCCGCCCTCGATGGCGCCGATGGCCCCGGTTGCCGGAGCGGTCGCCGGCTCGGGTGTCGGCCCGGGACCGGGCGGCGGCGGGGACTCCGGGGGAGCTCCCGACCAACCGCCCGGCGCCTCCCCGGGGCCCGATCCGCCCTGGCCCGACTCGCCTTCGCCTGATCCGCCCGCCCTACCGCCCGCCCTACCGCCCGCCCTGCCGGCCGGAGCCGAGGTGCCCGACGCCGCCAGTGACATCGGGCGCTCGGGGCCGGCAGAGGTGGTGTCCGGGGGCGGCGCGGTCGGCGTGAGCCGCGTCGCCCCCGGCAACCCAGCGGCGGGCGTGGTCGTCCGGGCCGCAGGAGGTGTCGGCCCGGGCCCCCACGCCCGCTCGTCGCGAACTGCCGGTCGTGCCGGCTGCAGGATCTGCGCCGCCGGCTCGGTCACCTGGTGCAGCGTCGCCCCGACCAAACCGTCGACGAGGTCCACGAGCCCGACCAGCGATGAGGGGAGGCTGTCGACGGCCTCGTCGACCGGTCCTGCTTCGGTCGTCGGCGTGCCGGCCGAGGCGGTCGCGGTCCAGTGCCACCACGCGGCGACGGCAACGAACCCGAGCGCCAACAGCCTCCCTGCGGCCCCCGAACAACGGAACCGGAGCGCCGCCGCCCTGACGGTGCAACCACGGTCCCGATGCCGCATGGGCGCCAATATCTGCGCTACCACGTCCCCTGTCAACCCGCAAAGTGGTCATTTTCTCACGTTTAGTGGTAATGGCGGGCGGGGACTCACGCGCACGCGACTGGCGGGCGGCTCAGTCCCACCAGAAGCCCCAGAAGGGCTGGTCCTGAGGCATCGAGGCGTAGTTCTCGATGGTGTCGGCGCTTTTGCTGCACGAGGTCGGGGCAGGCGGCGTAGTGCTCGGCGGCGACGGCGATCGTCTCGTCCCCGGTCGTCGGGGGCCGGCGGACGACCATCGCCAAGGTGTCGAAGCCGAGGCCGACGACGACGGCGCCGAAGCGGTCCTCCCACGAGCGCAGCACGACCGTGAAGGGTCCGACGTCGTTGTAGTAGTTGAGCGGACCGGTCCACCCCAGGACCGCCGGGGCGTCGGCCGGGCGCTCGACAGGGACCAGGGCGAGGTGGCCGGAACCAGCGGGAACCTTCGTCCGGGTCTCCTGGCGGAGCGGGGCATCGGGCGCGGCCGCGAGGCCGGGGAAGCGGTGGCCGAACGGGGCGAGCATGCCGTCGACCCACTTGGCGGAGGCCGGTTCCGAGAGCTCCTCGGCCGAAGGCAGGTTCTCGGTCCACCATCCCGCCAGGCTCGCTTCGACGTCGATGCCGGCGAGCTGGTCGGGTTGCCGGGACATCGTCGGGTCGAGCGCTTCGTCCCACCACCGGTCGTCCCGCCTCTCGAGGATCAGCGGCCACAGGCCGGTATCCGGGAACCGCTCGGCGAGGTCCGACCAGAGGGTGCCGAGCTCTTCGACCGGATCGTCGGAGACCCACGCCACCGGCCCTGCCGGCACCTTCTTCGGGTCTGCGACGTTCGACCGATCGACGTCGACCAGGTGCCCCGCCGGCAGCCGGACGCCGCCGACCGCCGTGGCGTCATCGGCGACCGGCAACGTGCCAGGCTTCGTCGCTCGATACCCGAGGTCGGTCACCGTCACCTCGACCATGGCAGGCCTTGACGGTCGCACCGTGCGGTCGAGCTGCACGTCCGGCTCGTCGTCGTCGGCGCCGCAGGCCGCCAGCAGCATCACCGCCAGCGCCAGCCCCGCCCCCAGCTTCCTGCCCATCCCAGCCACCTCTTGTCGGGCGACGAGGCTAGGTCACGTTCAGCGGTCGAGGTGGGCCCCGCTAAGGTCGCCGCGTATGGCTGCACCTGGTGGTTCTGGCGTGATTGGGCCCTTTCCGGACGGGGTCGAGACCGAGGAGCAGCAGGGTGAGTACGACAAGATGCGGCGGCGGTTGCTCTGGACCATGCCCTACGGGCTGTACGTCGTCGGGTCCCGGGCGGGGGACAGGCGCAACGCCATGACGCTCAACTTCGCCACCCAGGTGAGCTTCGAGCCGAAGCTGCTCGGCATCGGGGTCGAGAAGACGGCACTCACCCACGAGCTCATCGCCGGGGGCGGCAGCTTCGTCCTCAACACCATCAGCCGGGAGGACCGGGCGGTCGTCCGCAAGTTCACGAAGCCGGTCGAGGTCGACGAGGCCGCGCAGACGCTCAACGGCTTCGGCTACCACGACGCCCCCAGCGGCGCGCCCGTCCTCGACATGGCGGTCGCCTGGATCGACTGCGCGGTGCGCCAGGCCGTGGAGACCGGCGGCCACACGTTCTTCATCGGCGAGGTCACCGCCTGCGGCTTCCAGCAGGCCGAGGACACACCGGTCCTCCGCATGGAGGACACACGCATGAGCTACGGGGGTTGAGGGTTTGACGGAGCGGACACAGGGCTTTCCCAAGCACGGCCAGTCGGCCGACGAGCTGCTCGCCGAGCTGGAGGCCGGCCGGGCCAAGGACGCCGACTGGCGCCGGGCCCGCACGTTCAGCCTCGTCTACAACCCCGCCGACCCCGGCCTCGAGCACCTCCAGGAGCAGGTCGCCCGGGCCTACCTCCACGAGAACTACCTCAACCCGTTCGCCTTCCCGAGCCTCCTGCGCATGGAGCGAGACGTCGTCGCCATGGCCGCCGACCTCTTCCACGGCGAGCCCCGCGCCGGCCGGCTCTCCAGCGGCGGCACCGAGAGCATCTTCCTCACCGTCCAGGTGGCCCGGGACCACGCACGTTTGACCCGGGGTATCGAGGTGCCCGCCATCGTCGTCCCGGAGACCGCTCACCCTGCGTTCGCCAAGGCCTGCCACTACCTCGACGTCACCGAGATCCGGGTCCCGGTCCGACGCGACGGCCGCGCCGACGTCGCCGCCATGGCCAGCGTCATCGACAACCGGACCGCGCTCGTCGTCGGCTCGGCACCCTGCTACCCGTACGGCGTCGTCGATCCCATCCCCGAGCTGGCCGCGCTCGCCACCGAGCGGAGCGTCCTCTGCCACGTCGATGCCTGCCTCGGCGGCTGGCTGCTCCCGTTCCTGGAGCGGCTCGGCGAGCCCATCCCGCCGTGGGACTTCCGGGTCGACGGCGTCACGTCGATCTCCGCCGACATCCACAAGTACGGCTGGTGCTTCAAGGGCGCATCGCTGCTGCTGCACCGCGAGGAGGACCTCCTCGGCCAGCAGTTCTTCGTGTTCGACCGCTGGCCGGGCGGCGTCTACGGCTCGGCCACCACCGCCGGCACCCGACCGGCTGCACCCATCGCGGCGGCCTGGGCGACCATTCGCTACCTCGGCGAGGAGGGCTACCTGCGCCTCGCCGACCAGGTCCGCACCGCGTCGAAGGCGATTCGGACCGGGATCGGCGCCATCGACGGCATCCACGTCACCGGCGACCCGGTGCCCGGCGTGTTCGAGATCGCGTCGGACACCCTCGACATGTCCGCCGTCGGCGACGTGATGGACGACCGCGGCTGGCACCTCGACCGTCAGCAGGGCGGCCTCCACGCCATCCTCTCCCCGTCGCACACGGCCATCGTCGACGAGCTCCTCGGCGACCTCGCCGACGCCGTCGCCACCCACGGCGAGTCCCGAGGCGTCCAGGCCCGCTACGGCGGCGTCTGATGCCCTGGTCGGCCGCGATCCTCGCCGGCGGCCGGAGCCGCAGGATGGGCGAGGACAAGGCGCTGCTCACGATCGCCGGGAGCCCCATGGTCCGACGGGTCGCAGCGGCGCTGCGAGCAGCCGGCGCCGATGACGTGACGATCTCGGCGAACCGCCGAAATCGGGGTGCCGTGGAGGAGGCGGTGGCCGGCATCGAAGCGTTGGTCGTGGAAGACGAGGTGCCTGACTCCGGACCGCTCGAAGGCATCATCACCGCCCTCCGGCACAGCCGGCACGACGTGACCCTCATCGTCTCGTGTGACTTGCTCCATCCGTCACCGGAGGCGTTCAGGAAGCTGGTGGGTCACGAGGCTGACGTCGTCGTCCCGGTCGTCGACGGGCACCGGCAGTGGCTGCACGCCGCCTGGCACCAGCGGGCGACGGTCCACCTGCAGGTCCTCTTCGACGCCGGGGAGCGGGCCATCCGCCGGGCAGTCGAAGGGCTCGACGTCGTCTGGGTGCACGATCTGGCCCCGAAGGCGCTGGCCGATGCCGACACACCGAGTGACCTGCTTAACGCCGGTGTGGAAACGGGCACTAGCCTGCCCTCCGATGAGCACCCCTGAGATCACGGTTCCTGAGATCGACGTGGACGAGCTGGCGCAGCTGCGCGCCAACGGCGACATCACGCTCATCGACGTCCGGGAACCCGACGAGTACGAGGGGGGCCACGTGCCCGGCGCCCAGCACATCCAGCTGGGGACCGTCCCCGAGCGCCTCCACGAGGTGCCCGAGGTCGACGGTCCGGTGTACGTCATCTGCGCCCGGGGAGGCCGCAGCATGACCGCGGCCACCTACTACCGGTCGCAGGGCATAGAAGCAGTGAACGTTGCGGGTGGCACCATCGCCTGGGTCGAGGCCGGCCAGCCGACGAATGCGGGGATGAACCCGTAGCCCGGGCCGCGGCTCCCGCGTTCCACTGGGTCGCCACGCGCCCCGAGCTGGACGATGTCGTCGCTGCGGCGACGAAGGAGCCGGTGTACGCGCTCGACACGGAGTTCCACCGCGAGCGCACCTACTACGCCCAGCTGGCGTTGCTCCAGCTCAAGTGGGCCGACGAGATCGTCCTGGTCGACCCGCTCGCCGTCGATGTCGCCCCGCTGGCCGAGCTGCTCAAGGGCGACGGCGCCTGCGTCATGCACGCATCGGCCCAGGACCTGGCCATCCTCGAGCGGGTCTGCGGCGTGCTGCCGGCGAGATTGGTCGACACCCAGATCGCCGCCGGCTTCGTGGGCCTCGGCTCGCCCGGCCTGGCGGCCGTCCTGCAGCGCCGCCTCGGCCTGCACCTCCCGAAGGCGGACCGCCTCACCGACTGGCTGCGGCGCCCCCTCGGCGACGCGCCTGCCACGTACGCGGCCGCCGACGTCGACCACCTGCCCCAGCTCTGGGCGTCGCTCGAGGCCGAGCTGATCGAGCGGGGCCGCATCGACTGGGCGCTGGACGAGTGCGAGGAGCTGCGGCTGCGCTTCCGCGAGCCGGCCGATCCGGCCCGGGCGTGGTGGCGCATCAAGGAAGCCCGCCGCCTCAAGGGCCGGGGCCGCTGCGTGGCCCAGTCGGTGGCGGCCTGGCGGGAGCGCCGGGCCCAGTCGACCGACCGGCCGGTCCGCCACGTGCTGCCCGACCTGGCCGTGGTGGCCATCGCCGAGCGGCCGCCGGCCAGCAAGACCGACCTGCAGCGGGTCCGGGGCCTCGACGGCCGCCACCTGCGAGGTGGCGCCGCGGCCGAGCTTCAGCAGGCCATCGAGGCAGGTCAGGCCCTCGACGAGGGCGAATTGCAATTGCCCGAGCGCGACGGCGTCGACACGGCCGCCCGGCCCGCTGTGACGCTTGCCTCAGCGTGGGTGAACCAGCTGGCCCACGACCTCCAGCTCGACACCTCGCTGCTCGCGACCCGAGCCGACATCGAAGCGTTGGTACGTGGTGACGGAACGTCACGACTACTCTCGGGATGGCGCGCCGAAGTCGCAGGTGAGCCGGTGCGTCAGCTGTTATCGGGGGAGGCTGCGCTGGCGTTCAACGGATCGGGAGCACTGGTCCTTGAACATCGGTCGCGGCAGGTCATGTGCTAGGAAAGTCGGACGGCAGGCCCCATGGGGACTCCGGCCAGGACACCAGCGGCGATAGAATTCGCCGCCGTACGCAACCTCATGTGGGAGCAGGCCCGTGAAGAAGGGTCGACATCGCCGATTCGAGGAAGCTCGTGCTCTGAAGCGCAGCAATGACCTCGATCTTGCCGCCATCTTTGACCCGGCGGATGCTGAGCCGTGCCCTGAGTGCGGTGCCGATCCAGGCGCCGCACACGCCTCCTGGTGCCTCTTCGAGGCCGACGGGGTCGAGGACGACTACGACACAGCCAACTAGCTAGCTGGCCTCTTCTCTGGGCGGGCGCAACGTCGGGTGCGGAAGAAGGGTGACTTTGCCGCGCCTGTGGATCTCCGCGACCACGGTGTCGTACGCCCACTGCCCGATGAGCTCGACGATCTCGTCGTGCAGCTCCTCGTAGACCGGGCGGTGGCCGGTGAAGGCGTCGGGGGCGTCGGTGCACCACCAGTGGAAGTCCTCACCGCCGGCCCCCCAGTCGCGGCGCTCCCACTCCCGCAACGTGGTGGTGACGTGGCCGTTGTCGTCCGTGGTGTCGACCCGGCGGAGGGGGAGCTGCCAGCAGACGTCGGGCTTCCAGTCCATGGGCCGCTCGCCGGCCTCGAGCGCGCCCCGGTGCAGCGCACAGCCGGCGCCGCCCTCCCAGTCGGGGCCGTTGAGAAAGATGCAGGCGTCGTCGACGAGGCGGGTCACGGTGGTGCCCTCCTTGTTGGTCCGCAGCGGGCCACCGCGGCGGCGGGCGACATCCCGGTGCTGCCACTGCTCGTCCGTCAGCCGGTGAGCGGCCTTCTCGACCGCCCGGGCGTCGTCCTCGTCGACCAGGTGGGCGCCGTAGCTGCAGCAGCCCTGGACCAGCTCGGGTGCGGGCGCGGTGAGGACGCCCGGGCAGCCCTGGCCGAAGATGCAGTGCCAGGGGCTGGTCAGGAACGTGAGGTCGACGACCCACGTGCGGTGCTCGGTGGGATCCTCGAAGGAGACGTACTCGTGCATCGGACTCAAGATCTCATGGCCGGGGTGGTCGCGGCGCGGATGGCATTCTGGGGCGATGGCCGGTGAGTTCGACGACATCCGCTCGCGTCTGGAGGGCATCGCCGAGGAGCTGGCGGACCTGGCGATCGACCGGCTCCGCGAGTCGATCGACGCCGGCGGCAACGAGCTGCCGGTCGACGAGCGCCGCCTGACCCGCGCCCGGCGGGCGGTCGAGAAGGCCGTCGCCCTCCTCCAGGAGCCCGACGACCACTGAGGCCATCGCTGAGCCCATCGACCTAGTATCCCCCGCCGTGCCCGAGGCCGACGACGAACGCTCGCTGCCCCGCTGGCTGGTCTTCGCCGGGTTGGGGGCGCTGATCGTCGTTCCGCTCGTGGTGGCGTGGACCGTGCTCCACGACCCGCACTGGATCGCGCTCAACGACCTGGCCCAGATCGAGATGCGGGTCCGGGACGTGGCGACCGCGCACCCGCCGGCCCTCGGCCCGCCCGGACGGTTCGAGGCGTACGGCGAGATCGGCAGCCACCCCGGGCCGATGGCGTTCTACGTCCTGTGGCCGGCCTACATGCTGCTCGGGGCGGACGGCTGGGCGCTGCAGGGCGCCAGCCTCCTGCTCCAGGCGGTGGCGGCCGGGCTGGTCGTCTGGGTGGCGTTCCGGCGGGGCGGCACGGGGCTGGCGGTGGCGGCGACCGGAGCGCTGTTGCTGCTGATCCATGGCCTCGGAACCGACCGCATGGCCACCCCGTGGAACCCGAACCTCCCGGTGCTGTGGTGGATGCTGACCCTGCTGGCGGTCTGGTCCGTGCTGGTCGGAGACCTGGTGCTGCTGCCCGTCGCCGCGGTGGCGGTGACGTTCTGCATGCAGGCGCACGTCTCCTACGGGCTGCCGGGCGTCGGGCTCATCCTGCTCACCGCCGGGTGGCTGATCGCCCACCGGCGGTCCGACTCCGACACCGGCACCGGGCGCCGGGTGGGCCGCTGGGCGCTGGCGAGCCTCGGGCTGATGCTCGCCCTGTGGCTGCCGCCGCTGGTCCAGCAGTTCACGCAGGACCCGGGGAACATGACGATCATCGTCGGCAACTGGCGGCACGCGTCCGAGGAGTCGGGGGACCGGATCTCCGTGGCCGCCGCGACCGACGTCTGGCTGGAGCACATCGACGTCGCCCGCCTGGCCCGGGCCGACACCACGGAGTACACCGCCGAGGAGGTCCTGCACACCGACCACGGTCTCCACCTCGGGCAGCGCTGGCCGGCGCTGCTGCTGCTCGCCGCGTGGATCGGAGCGGTGACCCTGGCGTGGCGGCGGCGGGACAGCACGCTGCTCCGGTTCCACCTGGTGGTGGGCGTGGCGCAGCTGCTCGGGCTGGTCGCCATCACGCGGATCCTCGGGCCGGCGTGGCGCTACCTCGTGCTCGGCAGCTGGGCGACGACCGCCGTGATGCTCCTGGCGACGGTCTGGACAGTCGTGACGCTGGCGCCGGCGCCCCGGTGGGACCGCCGGATCCTCGCCGTCGGCGTCGCGGCGGCGGTCGGGCTCGGAGTGCTGGCCACCGTCGACGCGGCGCAGACCGAGATGGAGGACATCACGCTGGCCCGGGCAGTCGACCGGCTGGCGGTCCGCACCGACGACTACCTGGCCGACGACCCGGCCGGCTGTGCCGACCAGTGCCACTACCTCGTGACCTACAGCGACCCGGTCAACATCGCCTCGCCGGTGTTCGGGCTGATGCTGGAGCTCAACAAGCGGGGGATCGACGCCAAGACCACCCGGGACAAGGTGTCGTCGGTGCGGGACAGCCGGGTCATGGACCGGGAGTTCGCCAGCGCCGAGATCTCGATGGTCGTGACGGACAAGCTCATCGCCAAGTCGAAGAAGCTCGCCGGCTGGACCGAGATCGCCTACGTCGACCCGCCCGACGGCCACCCGATGGCGACCTTCCTGGTCGAACCCGAACCCGAGGTCAAAGAAGCGGCGGCGCGCTCTCGAGGTGGTTGAGGGCGTCGATGAAGCTGCGGAACCGGCCGCCCTTGCGGACGTCGAAGCGCAGGACCAGGCGGGGCCGGTCGAGCTCGTCGCGATCGGAGACCTCGGCGGGCAGCGGCCCGGTGGTCTCGACGGCGCCCTCGGTGCAGAGGTCGGCGAACTCCTCGTTGAGCGTCGCCACCTCGTCTCGTGTCGGCTCGGCCTGCAGCCGGATGACGAGGCGGCCACCGACCCAGCGCAGCGAGTGGTAGTTGCGCCAGAAGCCCCGGACGTGGGCCGCCGCCTCCTCGACCTCGTCGGTGATGAGGTAGAGGTCCGAGTCGTTGGGCGACACCAGGCCGTTGGCCTTGAGCTCCTTCTCGACGAAGCGCTGCCAGCCGTGCCAGTAGCCGCCACCCGGGGTGTCGAGCAGCACCAGAGGTGACGGGGTTGCCTTGCCGGTCTGGAACAGGGTGAGCAGCTCGAAGGTCTCGTCCTGGGTGCCGAAGCCGCCGGGCAGGCACACGAAGCCGCTCGACTCCTTGATCAGCATCAGCTTCCGGGTGAAGAAGTACTTCATGCTGACGAACTTGTCCGAGGCGGCGAACATCTCGGACACGCCCTCCTCGAACGGGAGGCGGATGTTGACACCGAAGCTGCGGTCCCGGCCGGCGCCCGTGTTGGCGGCCTCCATGATCCCGGGGCCGGCGCCGGTGACGATCATCCAGCCGGACTCGGCCAGCTGGTGGGCGAGGCTGCGGGCCTGGTCGTAGAGCGGGTCGGTCGGCAGCGTGCGGGCCGAGCCGAACACCGTCACCTTCCGCACGTCCTCGTAGGCGGCGAACATCTTGAACGCCGCCCGCATCTCCTTGAGGGCGTCGCGGGTGATCTTCAGGTTGAGCCGGTCGGCGTCGTCGCCGGCCAGCTCGTAGGTGGTGCGGAGGATCTCGGCCAGCACGTCGCGGTTGCGTTCGGCGCCCGCCTGGTCGAGGAGCTGCTTCACGAGGTCGCGATCCATGGTCCGCCCAGTTTGCGTCGTCAGCGCCGGGTCACACGCGCATGAGGTCGGGACGACCGTAGAGCGTGGTGCGCTGCTCGAGGCGACGGCCCAGCCTGTCGACCAGCGCGGCCAGCTGGTCGAGCGACAGCTCCTGGCCGTGTGACGCTCCGGCCGCCCGGGAGATGTTCTCGTCCATGAGCGTGCCGCCCATGTCGTTGCAGCCGGCCTGGAGGAGCTGCGCCGCACCGTCGAGCCCGAGCTTCACCCAGCTCGCCTGGATGTTGTCGATGAGGCCGCGGTAGGCGATGCGGGCAACGGCGTGCACGAGCACGACCTCCCGGAACGTCGGGCCCCGGCGGGCCTTGCGCTGCAGGTAGATGGGCGTGGCCATGTGCACGAACGGCAGGCCGACGAACTCGGTGAACCCGCCGGTCTCCTTCTGCAGTTCCCGGGTGATGAGCAGGTGCCTGGCCCAGGACTCGGGGCTCTCGACCGCGCCGAACATCATCGTGACGTTGGACCGCAGGCCGACGCTGTGCGCGATGCGGTGGGCCTCCAGCCACTCGTCGGTGCTGATCTTGTCGGGGCAGAGGATCTCGCGGACGGGGTCGTCGAGGATCTCGGCCGCGGTGCCGGGGAGGCTGCGGAGGCCGGCGTCCATGAGCCGCTTCAGGTAGAGGTCGAGGGGCTCCTGGAGCCGCTTCGCTCCCTCGGTGACCTCCAGGGCGGTGAAGCCGTGGAGGTGCATGTCGGGCACCTCGGCGTGGATGGCCTTGGCGACCTCGATGTAGTAGTCGCCGTCGAAGTCCGGGTGGATGCCGCCCTGGAGGCAGACCTCGGTGGCGCCCTTGTCCCAGGCCTCCCGGGCCCGGCCGGCGATGTCGTCCAGCGTCAGCAGGTAGGGGGTGCCCCGCAGGTTCAGCGACAGCGGACCCTTGGAGAAGCCGCAGAAGCGGCACTTGAACGTGCAGACGTTCGTGTAGTTGATGTTGCGGTTGTGGACCCACGTGACGACGTCGCCGACGGCCTCCGCCCTGAGCTCGTCGGCCAGCTGGGCGACGGCCGCGACCTCGGGGCCCCTGGCCCGGAACAGGGTGACCAGCTCGTCGTGGCCGGGTTCCTCGTTGTTGCGGATGCCCGCGATGACCTCGGCGACGGCGCCTCTGACCTTGTCGTGGTTCGCCGGGACGAGGTGCTGGGGGTCGACGTCGGCGCCGGAGTACCAGGCGGTGGAGCGCTCGCCGATGAGGAGGATCTCGGCGCCGGTGCCGGCCTTGGCGTCCTCCAGAGTGTGCTCAGGGAGGACGGCGCCCGGGTCGTCGCGGCCGAGGCGCTCGGCGTCGGAGCGGTCCATGACCGGGAAGCGGAGGGCGGGGTCGAGCCAGCGCTCGGGGTCGGCCGCGTACTGGGGGTAGATGGTGAGCCGGGGGGCGAGCGCGAAGCCGCGGGCCTCGGTCGTCTCTCGCAGGGTGTCGAGGGCGGGCCAGGGGCGCTCGGGGTTGACGTGGTCGAGGGTGACGGGGGAGACGCCGCCCCAGTCGTCGATGCCGGCGTCGAGGAGGACGCCGAAGTCGTCGGCAAGGTTCGGCGGGGCCTGCACCGCGACGTCGTCGGGAAGAACGAGGCGGGCGAGGGCTATGGCCTCGAGGTGCGCCTCGGGCGGGCACGGCGGGGCCTGGTGCATCGCGGTGCCGGGCTTGGGCAGGAAGTTCTGGACGATGACCTCCTGCACGTGGCCGTGCTTCCGGTGGCTCTCGGCGATGGCTTCGAGTGCCTGGAGGCGGTCCGCCCGATCCTCGCCGATGCCGACGAGGATGCCGGTGGTGAAGGGGATCTTCAGCTCACCGGCGGCGTCGAGGGTGGCGAGGCGGCGCTCGGGGGTCTTGTCGGGGGAGCCCCGGTGGGCGGCGAGGTCGTCGCGGAGGGTCTCGAGCATCATCCCCTGGCTGGGGGCGACGGCTCGGAGCTTGGCGAGCTCGTCGGGGT
>Ga0075420_100003928_pt1 | contig 13051 bp, 11 predicted proteins | sample SoiMetdeltSBSDD4_FD_75296 | JGI IMG/M metagenome (GOLD analysis project Ga0075420, IMG submission 75296) | Bulk soil microbial communities from a Populus tree surrounding site in Tennessee, USA - Soil MetaG P. deltoides SBSDD4 | ecosystem: Environmental > Terrestrial > Soil > Tree plantation... | reverse complement strand
AAGCGATGCAGCGATTCTCCTCGACCAGGCAACGATCGCGCTCGTCGTCGCAGCCGCCGCAATCGCTATCGGCTTTGCAGTTGTTCATCAGGCAGATCCCCTCGCCTTCGGGGACTCCGCTCTCCGCACCGGCGCCTTCGCCATCGACATCGTCGGTGTTGGCGCAGCCTGCCTGCATGGCCGTCGCCAAGGCGATCGCGAAGATGGTCTTGAAACTGCTCCTCATGGAAGGACGAGGATTAGCAACAAGCAGACCACCCTGACCCACATTCACCGACAGAGATAAGTGTGCGAAATTTTAATATGTAGTCAAAGGTCCGCTCCTGGACCACATGGGATCCACGCGGATCGATATGGACCCCTGATGAGGTAAAATCTCGGCCGAGCATGGCCCAGTCCTCGCGACCGCCTCCGTGGCGACGCCGGAGCAGCATCCTTCTCCGCGTCCTCGCGGTGATCGTGGGCGTCATGCTCCTTCTCCTTCTCTTCGTGCGCCTTCGTTACGGCGGCGGCGAACCCTTCCCCACGCGCAACACCGGCAAGCCCAAGCTCGATGCGAGCGCGCTCGAAGTCGTGGCCGAGCTCCCGCTGCCGCCGGGCAACATCGCCGTCAGCGACAAAGGAAGAATCTTTTTCACCTTTCACCCCGAAGGTCACCCCACGGTGAAGCTCGCCGAGCTCGTCAATCGCGAGCCCAAGCCGTGGCCGAGCGTGGAGATCCAAAGCGAGCGCGACGGCCTGTGGCTCGACACCCCGCTTGGCTTGCGCCTCGATCGCCAAGGTCGACTGTGGGTGCTCGACAACGCGAATCACGGTACCGGCGACGCGAAGCTCGTGGCCTTCGACGTGAAGAGCGGCAACGTGGTGCGCGAGCACCACTTCACCAGCTCCGAAGCGGGCCTCGGCTCTCACCTCAACGATCTCGCCGTCCATCCGAATGGCGATCGCGTCTACATCGCCGAAGCGAGCATCTTCGGCAAGACGCCCGCACTGCTTCTCTACGATCTCCGCACCGGCAAAATGCGGCGGCTCTTGAACCGCCACAGCTCGGTGTCCGCGGAGGACTACTACATCACCGTCGACGGCGAGCCGATCGAGGTGGCGGGCCTCTTCGCCATTCGTCCCGGTATCGATTCGATCGCCCTCGATCGCACGGGCGACTGGCTCTACTTCGCCGCCGTCACCGCCACCAAGATGTACCGCATCAAGACCGCCGACCTCGACGACACCTCGCTCACCCCCGAAGCGCTCGCTACCCGCGTCGAGGTCTTCGGCGAAAAGACACTCAGCGACGGCATCAGCAGCGACGAAGCCGGCACCCTCTACCTCACCGATCCCGAGCACAATGCCATCGTCACGATGCGACCGGCGCTCGAGACGCTCATCTCCGACGCCCGCCTCCGCTGGCCGGACGGCTTGAGCTTCGGACCGGACGGCTATCTCTACCTCACCTGCAGCGCGCTGCAGCACGTCATCATGAAGGACGCCGATCACATACAGTCCTTCGCGCCCTACCACATCTTCCGCTTCGTCCCGGGCGGTCGCGCGGTAGCCGGGCATTGAGCGCGGTTTACTCGACGGGCGTCGCCAGGCGAGGCAATCTTGAGAGCACATGATCGCTAGACCGCAGGTCGCGCTGCTCCTCGTGCTCGCAGCCTGCAGCACGCAAGATCTCGCGCCGGTCGAACCGCCCAGCCCCCCGGAGGCGCCGAAGCCCGACCCGTGTCAGCCGCTCACCCTCGCGCATCCCGAAGTCGAGATGGGCGCCGACGATCGACCCGTGCCACCCATCGTCGATGCCGCGCGTCTCGAGCCGTTCTTCGAGCGCGCCGCTGCGCTCTTGCGCGGACGCGCCACCGATCACGTGCGCATCGCCATCTACGGCGATTCCAATTTGACCCTCGACTACTTGAGCGGGCACATGCGCCGCTGGCTGCAGCTCACCTATGGCGACGCGGGCCACGGCTTCGTCGCCTCCATCAAGCCCTGGGGTCACTACAAGCACATGGACGTGCGCCACGGCACCAGCAGCGGCTGGGAGCCTTACGCCGTCACCACCGATCCGGTCCTCGATCGCATGTACGGCGTCAGCGGCATCGCTGCCGAGAGCCTGCACAAGCACGCCGCGAGCTGGGTCGCTACCGCCGAGCCCGGCGCGCCCATCGGCACGCGCATGAGCAGCGCCGAGGTGTTCTTCCTCAAGGGAAAGCGCTTCGGACAATTCGACGTGGAGGTCGACGGCACCAAGAACCGCACCGTCGACACGAGCGGCGATCGACCCGAGCTCGGCGTCGAGCGCATCGAAGTCGAGGACGGCGCGCACGAGATCCGTTTCGTCGCCGCCGATCATCTCCGGCGCACGCGCCTGCTCGGCGTCGCCATCGAACGCGACCAACCGGGCTTCGTCGTCGACTCCTATGGTGTCGGCTCGCTCAACACGCTCTCGCTCGCGCGACCCGATCCGAACATCAGCCGGCCGATGCTCGAGCGCCGCGGTTACGACCTCGTCATCTTCGCGACCGGCGCCAACGATCCATTCACCATCGACCGCGTGCCCGGCGCCATGGCGCAAGTCATCGAGCTCCACCGCGAAGCGCTCCCCGGTGTCGCCATGCTCATGCTCACACCCGCCGATCGTGGAATGCGCCGCACCTTCCCAGGCACCCTCAAAGTCATCGCGCAACGGGAGCTCATGGCGCGCGAGCACGGCATCGCGTTCTGGAACCTCTTCGCTGCCATGGGCGGCCCCGATGCCATGGCCCGCCTGCACCTGCGCGGCATGGTGAAGAACGACTACATCCACTACACCGAAAAAGGCGGCGACTACGTCGGCCGGCGCCTCTTGCATGCGATGTGGAGCGCCTTCGACGACTACCTCGCCGCCCACCCGCGCGCGGGCTGCGACGCGCCGCCGCGCCAAGAAGCCACCACGAAACGCAGCCGCGAAGGTCTATAACTTCTCCCCCGGCAGGGGGGGGTCGGGGGGGGTAGGATTCTTGAAGAACACCTTGCGGAGCTTGCTGTCGAGCTGCGCGAAGGCGTTGGTCGCCATCGCGTGGTAGACGCGGCCCGCATCCGGTCCGCTGTAGCTGTCGATGCCATAGCGATCGAGCGGCGACGGTCCCACCGTGAAGCGCTCCGGCGGCTCGACCTCGAGGACGAAGCTGAGATCGTCGGTGTCCTTCGGCAGCCGCATCGACACCGCGAACTTCACCTTGATGCCGACGAAGTTCTTACCCGTCTGCTCGGAGGTATACGTGTCGCCCGACGGTTGCACGTCGTAATGGATGTCAATCACCGGCTGCTGGAGCGCACCGGCATCGCGATCGAGGCGGGGGCCCTGCTCCAGCTTGAGAATGTCGGCAGGAAAGATGGTGGAGAACGCCTCCTGCAACGACTGCACGATGGCGCTCTCGCGCGGCACCGAGCTCGCGTCGTCGAAGTGGCCGCTGATCGGCACGACGCCGCCTTTGATCTCGTTGTTGAGAAAGTCATCGGCCTTCTGCAGATCGGTCGCCGACGGTTTGCCGAAGCGCACCTGCACCGTCGGTGAATCGGTCTTCTCGAGTTGCGCGAAGAGCTTGTCCATGAACGCCAGCATTCCGGGCTCACCGGCTGCTTGCGCCTTGAAGTCCGCCACCGTCTTCTGAAAGAGCGCCTTGATCTCGCCGCGTGCCTCGCCCGCGACCGCATGATCGGCATACTTGGTCACCACGCCGCGAAGCGCCGTCACGCTTCCCTTGCTCTTCGCATCGCGCAGCGCCGCGCGCGGCAAGAGCTCGTTGCGTGCCTCTTCGGCGCGGCGCCCGCCCTGGTCGATGTAGACCTGCACCATCTCTTCGGGTGCATCCGACGAGAGCTGCGCAAACATGGCGGCATCGCTGGCGAGGTTGCGCGCGTACCAAATCGGCGCCGCCAGCACCACGCCGGCAGCCAGCGCGACGAGCGCCGCGTGCGCCAACACCCCCGTCACCGGTTTCGCCTGCGGGCCCGCCGTCTGCTCGAAAAAGCGCGGCGGCTCCGCTTCCCAGGTGTCAGCGAGCCGCGCCTCGAGAAACACGTCCAGCATGAAAAGCTGCTCGACGTTCCGCTCTTGAATGGCCTGCGACACCTCGCCTTGGCGCTGCCGCAAATCGGCGAGCACCAGCTCGGCTTGGTCCTTGCCGCGCACCGTGAACGTCTCGTGGCTCCCGTCTTCGAAACGAAACGTGAGATCCGTATGCGTATAGGCACCGTTCGTGTGATGGTGCACGCCGCTGAAATCGGCCAGCATCGCCATCGGCACGACGCGCAGCGCATGCGTACGCGCATCGACGAAGTCCATGGGCAAGAGGTAGCGACCTGGCGGATAGGGCAACGAGCTCACCAGCCGTTTGCGCTTGAGGATGGCGAGCAGCGAGTAGACCGCGAGGAACAAACACAGCGCATAGAGCGCGATGAACCCCGCCGACTGGAGGCCGTCCCACACCTTGCCGAAGCCCCAGAAGAGCAGCGCGCCGAGCCCACCGACCGCACATAGCAGCGCGAATCCCCAACCCGCCGCAGCGGTACCGAGCGCGAGCCGATCGGCCAAAATCGGCATCGGCCACTCGCGCCCGCTCGCCGACTCCACGAAGCGCTCGCGCACCTTCTCCGGAAGCTTGTTGAACTCGACCACCCTCGTCTGGAGCTCACCCATGGCGAGGTATACGTGCCGCTACCGGGTTTTCTTCACCGGATCGATCGGTAGGGCTTGCCGTCCCACGTCAGCGTCTCGCTGGCCTCGTCATAGCTGCCGGCGAAGCTCGCTCCATCGGCATCGCGCGTGGCCGCAATGCTCTCCGCGTCGCAGGCATAGCTCCCCACGTCGACGACGTTATCGTGCTTCCAGCTGAAGCGCCCGCTGCGAAAATCGATCGCCCAAGCACAGTTCACCGCACCACAGGGCAAGACCTCGACGCTCTCGAACGATCGATCCTCGAGCTCATCGCAAACGTCACCCTCGCACCCCACCATCAGGAAGCTCAAACCCACAGCCGCCAACCGGTGCATCTCTCCTTGTTATAGCGCGGGAAGCAGCAGGGATTCGACGACAGAGGATCCTTTCAGGCGGAGCTCGACGAGCGGCTTGCCGATCGGCTCGAGCGTGCCGTCGGCATAGACAGCGGCGGCGCCGAAGGGGATGCCGATGCCGATGGTGCTTTCTGTCACCAAAGTGCGCAAATGCCGCCAATCGTCCTCTTCGGCATGCGCCTCGATCGCAAAGGGCACCATGCGCAACGCCTCGGATCCCACGCCGAGCAGAATCGCACCCGCCGACACGCCCACGAGCACGGCGCCTTCGAGGTAGCGGCGCGTGATCGCATCCTTCACGTCGCCGGCGCCGACGCGCTCCCAGCCACGCGCAAGATCACCGCCGCCGAGCACGATGAGATCGGCGGCGCGCAGGCACATGTCATCCATGGCGGAGTAACGCGCGCCGATCGCCCTTCGCTTCGCGATGCCGAGCGCGTCCATGGCCGCATCGAAGAGCTCCACCGCCTCCGGCTCGCCCAAAAAAGCCGCCGAGGGATCATCGTCCCCGACGGCGGAGCGAATCCGATCGCGCAACGCGCCCCCGTGCGCGGCGTTCGAAAACAGGAGCGAGCTGTCGGCGAGGAGGAAAATGGGCTGCATCGGGCCCTTTCCACGGATGAGGCTACCACGGTAGTCTGCGGCGCCTTCTGTACCCGAGTCGCCAGGGAGCCACTGTGAGCACCGCCGAGGAAGTCGCCGAGAGTTTGAGGCACGTCGATATCCCGTTCAACCGGTTCGGCGTCGATCCGTTTGGCATCTCGCGCCGGCACCTGCGTTTCGCGTTCAGCTTTCTGGGCTTCTTCTACCGCCACTACTTCCGCGTGCGGCTCCACGATCTCGACAACATCCCCAAACGCGGTCGCGCCATGTTGGTGGGCAACCACTCGGGCGGCGTCGCGCTCGATGCGGCCATGGTGATGTGCTCGCTGTTGCTCGACATGCAGCCGCCGCGGCTCGCGCATTCGATGGTCGAGAAGTTCTTGAACACCGTACCGCTGCTCTCGCAATGGACGAACCGCTGCGGTCAATTCACCGGCTTGCCCGAGCACGCGGTGAAGCTCCTGGAAGACGAGCGCCTCTTGTTGGTCTTCCCCGAGGGCGCGCGCGGCACGGCCAAGCTCTACCGCGAGAGGCATTCGCTGGTCGACTTCGGCAGCGGCTTCATGCGCCTCGCGCTCCAAACCCACGCGCCCATCGTGCCCTTTGCGTTCCTCGGCGGCGGTGAGGCGATCCCCACCGTGTACAACGCCTACGCCTTGGGCCGCGCCTTCGGCGCACCTTACGTACCGGTGACACCTTATCTCTTCGCGCTTCCGCTTCCGGTGCGGCTCGACATCGTCTACGGGGAGCCGATGCACTTCGATGGCGACGGCGGCGAGGACGACGAGGTCATCTTCGAGCGCGTCAACCAGGTCAAAGACGCGATTGCCGGCCTCATCGAGCGAGGCCGGCAGATTCGCCGCGGCAAGAACGATCACCAGGTGCTGACGCCATGAGGATTCTCATTCCGGGGATCGCCGGCACCATGGGGCAGCTGGTGGCAAAGGACTTGGCCGACAAGGGCCACGAGGTGAGCGGCATCGATCGCCGCCGCTGGGCCGACGCACCCTCGAACATCGAGGTGCACAACGTCGACATCCGGAAGCGCGCCGCCGAAGAGACCTTTCGCAAGGTGAAGCCCGAGGTCGTCATCCACATGGCGACCGTGAGCCACTTCGCCGCGCAGGGCGAAGAGCGCTACCGTATCAACCTCGGCGGCACGCGCGCCGTGTTCGATCACTGCGTGCGCTACGGCGCCGCCCATTGCATCTTCATCGGCCGCCACACCTATTATGGCGCCGCCGCCGACTCGCCGCTCTACCACTCCGAAGACGAGCCACCCATGGGGCTCGAGAGCTTCCCCGAGCTCGCCGACTTGGTGAGTGCCGATCTCTACGCCGGCAGTGCGCTATGGCGCTTCCCCGCTCTCACCACCACGGTGATGCGCATGTGTTACACGCTCGGGCCGACGGGACACGGCACGCTCGCCACCTTCTTGCGCGGCCACAGCGTGCCGACGATTCTCGGCTTCGATCCGCTCTTCCAATTCATGCACGAGCGCGACGTGGTGAAGAGCATCGCGCTCGCCGTCGAAAAAAAACCGCGCGGCGTCTTCAACGTCTCCGGCCCGCAGCCGGTGCCGCTGAGTGTTCTGGCGCGCGAGACCGGCCGGCGCCAGATCCCGCTTCCCGAGTTCGTCTTCGTGCGAAGCCTCGGCCGCTTCGGTCTGCCCAAGATCCCGCGCGGCGCGCTCAATCACATCAAGTACTCGATCGTGATGGACTCGAACGCCTTCCGTCAGGCGACCGGCTTCAGCCACGAAGTCGACGAAGTCCAAGCGATGCACGAGTACAAGGCCGCCTTTCCGTCGGTGCGCGAGGCTGGTTGACGGCTGGATCCATTATTCTCCATCGAGATCGGATCCATGCCGCGCCGACGTAGAAACTACAGGCCTTTAATCTCAGTTACTTAGCTCGTTAATCACGTTGGCCCAGGATGTGCGTATGTGTCGGCAGGCGCCGCACAGCGGCACCCGGGAGGACCAACATGCGGTCAGTTGCGGCAGCAGTCTGTCTCTGCGCCATCAGCTTCTTTGCGTTCGCGATCGGCGGTTGTGCCACCAGCGATCCGTTGGCTGGCCTCGGCGGTGGCGGCAAAAACGGAGAAGAAGCCATCTGCCTTCTGAACAACTGCTCGAGTGACGATCACTGCGGCAGCTGTCCCGACGGCGCGACCAAGTGTCTCCTCTCCGAGAACCGCTGCGTCGCCTGCGATCGCGAGACCGGTGAAGGCTGTGGCGAGGGTGAAGAGTGCAGCCCCTACGGCAAGTGCGTTCCGACCGGAACCACCTGCGCCACCGACGCCCACGGCACGCCGACGATCACCTGCGCCGCGGACACCGACTGCGCTGCTTGCGATCCAGAACATCAGGTCTGCGACGCGGCGACGAAGCGCTGCATCGCCTGTACGCCCGACAACCTCAGGCATTGCCAGTCGACCGACGCCTGCGTCGACGGCAAATGCATGGCGAAGTGCCCGGAGAGTTGCGACACCGATGCGGCTTGCGCCAACTGCGGCAGCGCCGGCAAAGCCGCCCCCGCCTGCCTCGCGCACAAGTGCGCGGAGTGCTCGCCGACCCACGCTTGTCCGGCTGGTCAGATGTGCACGGCGCAAGGTCGCTGCAAGCTCGCCTGCGGCATCGAGGACAAGGGCAAGTGCATGAGCGACGCCGATTGCGTCGGCTGCCAGAACGCGCCCACCTGCAAGCAACCGATCAACGGCGGTGAGGGGACGTGCATGCCTTACGCCACCGGCTGCTCGGATCTCGGCAAGAGCGTCGCGGTGCTTCCGTCACCGTATGACCAGGTGACGAACACCTGCTCGAACGATACCGACTGCGCCAACGTCGGCGTCACCTTGAACGTGGGCAAGATGCTGCGCGACCTCACGGGCTTCGACGCCATCGACGACGCCAACATCACCTACGGGATGAACCGGTGCGCGAGCCTCGAGCTCAACAACACCAGCTGCGGCGTGTGCGTTCCCTGCAAGCAGGACTCGGATTGCAAACCCATCGACATCGATGCGTTCGCACTCGACGCCTTCGGGCCGCTCGGCGGTCTGGCTGCGGCGTTCCTCCTCGATCAGGTCTTCGGGAACAACCCGCACAAGATCTTCATGTATTGCGAGAAGGTGGCCGGCGACTACGGCGCGTGCCTCCCCTGCGCGAGCTGGCTCAACTCCTGCGGTGTCGGCGGCTACAGCGGCGGCGGCTCCTGCGGACACAGCGAGTGCCAGGTGGGCGGAGCGCTCAACACCACCTGCAGCACCTGCGCGCAGAAGGTGTGCAACGTCGATCCGTTCTGCTGCAGCAAAGAGTGGGACTCCGTTTGCGTGCAAGAGGCGACCAGCGTGTGCGGTGCGTCGTGCGGCAACACCGGCGGCCTCTGCGGGCATGACGAATGCTCGACCGGCAGCAAGCTCACCGCGAGCTGCTCGGCCTGCGCCACCTCCGTCTGCAACTTCGATCCCTATTGCTGCAACAACAACTGGGACGCGATGTGCGTGCAGTACGTCGCGCAGCATTGCTCGGGCAAGACCTGTGGCAGCGGCGGCAGCGGCAGCTGCGGCCACGACGAGTGTTCCGCGGGCGGCAAGCTCAACAGCGACTGCTCGAGCTGCGCCAGCGTGGTCTGCAACATCGATCCTTATTGCTGCAGCACCAACTGGGACGACACCTGCATCCAAGAAGCAGCGCAGTACTGCAACAAGTGCGAGAGCAGCGGTTCCGGAAGCTGCGCGCACGACGTCTGCGCCACAGGCGGCGCGCTCACCCCGAGCTGCTCGGCTTGTTCGTCGGCGGTGTGCAACGCCGATTCGTATTGCTGCAACAACACCTGGGACGACCAGTGCGTCGACGAAGCCGAGTACTACTGCAACACCAACTGCGGAAGCTCCGGCACCGGCGGCACCTGCTCGCACGATGAATGCGTGCAAGGCGGCGTCTTGGAGATGGGCTGCTCGAGCTGCGTGAACACGGTTTGCGGCCAGGACTCCTATTGCTGCGACACGCAATGGGACACGCAGTGCGTCGAGCAAGCGGTCGACTGGTGCAGCTTGAGCTGCGGCAGCGGCGGCGGAAGCTACTGCGCGCACAGCGAATGCTCCACCGGCGCCGCGCTCAGCGAGAGCTGCTCGAGCTGCGCCTCGGCGGTATGCGACGCCGATCCCTATTGCTGCTCGACCGCGTGGGATTGGACCTGCATCGACACGGTGAACAGCTACTGCTCGATGAGCTGCACCTAATGTAGGGAAAGAGCCGCGCCGGGCTGGTCTCGGGCTTCCGTGCTAGCCTCGTTTTCATGAACGGTAGGCGCCTGGGATGGCTTTGTGTGCTCGCGCTCGTCGCGGGCTCTCCAGTGGCTCTCGCACAAGACAGCGCGGTGACGGTCCCCAAACCCGCCGTTGTCGTTCCCAAAGCCGTCAAACCGCTGCCGGTGCCTGCGCAGAAAACAGCGCAGAAAACCGTGCAGAAGACAGCCGATCCGCAAATTGACGCCGCGAACGAGCTCGCGAGCATCGCGGCGCGCGAGGCCACCTGCTTGCGCGAAGCGGCGCAGCACGTGACGCTCGCCGCGCAGCGCTTGAGCAACGCGCCTGCCGAGATGATCGACAAGCGTCGCGACGAGCTCCAGTTCCAGCTCGGCGTCATGGAGGAGTGCCGCAACATCGCGCGCCAGCGCGAGAGCGAAGCGAGCGCCGGCCCCTTCGCACAGCCGCCGCCGGCACAGTCGCCGCCTGCGCAGGAACCCGCGCGTCCCCGTCGCGGCCAGTTCAGCTTCGGCGAGATCCTGATCGAATCGGGCGCCGCCGACGCCGCGGTGATGGTGCCGCCGCTCCGCCAGAACGCCGCGCGCTTCACGCGCTGCTACGAACGCGCGGGCAAAGCCAAGAGCCGCGTGAAGCTGCGCCTGCGCATGGTGCCGAGCGCCGGCGGCGCGCGTCCGAGCACCATCGAGATCCCCGGCGCACCGCGCCGCGACGGCGGCTTTCATCGTTGTCTCGCCAACGCGCTCATGGAGACTCCGTTTCCGAAAAGCCTCATCGGCTCGGACGTGACCTTCATGATGGGCTTCGCCGATCACTGAGCCTGCATGCGGGGGTGGTTAGTCGCTTTGGCGATCGTCAGCGCCGGCCTCACCGCCGGCTGCGGCAACAGCGGCCCGACGTGCAGCTGCCGGGCGCGCGACTGCGATAACCAGCTCAGCACGCACTTCGCCCCGGTGGCCGGCGCGACCGCTGCGCGCATGTGCCTCGACTTGGGCTTCTGCGCCGACTTCACGCTCGACATGAGCGCATGCGCCATCGATCCCGCCTACGCCGACGGCGGCGCGTGCGTCGTCGAACCCGACGGCCGCGTCCTCATCACCATGCTCTTTCAAGCCGTCCCCAACGGCAACGATGCACACGGCGTCACCTTGTCGCAGATCGACATGAACGACGCCGTGATCAACGAGGCCACGACCTCGTTCTACTTCAACCCCGATTACCTCTGCAGACCCTCGGGTTGCGGAAGCACGCACGACGTCTGCTACGCGTACACCGCCGAGCTCTAGAGGTCCTCGATCCCGAATGCCACCGTGAGCTCCGGCGTGAGCACCGGTGTCACCACCGGGAACGTCACGCTGACGCGCAGCCCGAGACCGATCATCATGAGCGGGATGGGTGAGTACGCGAGGCCCAGCGTGGCCGCCGCAAAGCCGAGCCCCGCCTGCTTTGCCGCGCTCAGCGTCTGACGGCGCGGCTCGATGCGACCGTCGGCGCTCGTCGGGATCGTGCACTCGCTGTTGATGTCGCTCGGATCGGAAGCGCCACAGGCCGCGCCATCCTCGAGCACCTCGACCTTCAGCTTGGTGTCGATCTGCGCGAGCCCACCGGAGAGCATCACGTAGGGCCTGAGCTGCGCGAGCTCGAAAGGCCGCTCGCGGAACCAATACCCCGCGCGCGCCTCGAGATGCACCGGCAGGAACGAAGCCTCGCCCGCCGTCGCGCCGAGAAACGCAAACCCCACGCGCGCCCCCACCGTGAAATTGTGAAACAACAGCCGGTCGTAACCGAGCATGACGCGCCCCGTCGACACCGCCGGCCCCGCATTGATGTTGTCGCCCTGGCCGAGCGTCGGCTGCCCCGTGTAGCGCGTCTCATCCTCGCGCGCGCACACGATGTGGAGCGAATTCTGATTCGCCGGCACGCACACGTCGGTCGCCGAGAGCAGAATGCTGAAATCCCAGCCAAACGAGGCATACACCCAGTTGGGATTCACCTCGTCGTCGTAAGTCTCCTCGTCATCGTCGTCGTCATCATCGTCGTCGTCGCCCTTTTCCTTGGGCTTCGGCTTGGGCCCTTCCTTCGGCGGCTCCTCCTTCGGCTTGGTGATTTCCTTTGCGAGCCCCAGCTCCTGGCGCGCCTTCTGGTAGGCGTACTCCACCTCTTCGGTGCTGAGCTCCGCCTCGGGCTTGGCGGTCGGATCGAGATCGAGCGCGCGCGTGAACGCCTCCTTGGCATCCTCGAGCTGGCGCTTCCCCGCCGCGAGCACGAGCCCCATCGTCATGTGCAGCCGCGCCCGCACCTCCTTCGTGCACGTCGAGGGCGTGCAGCTGTTGATGGCCGCGTCGAGCGTCTTGATGGCGGCATCGAACTCCGTCTGCAAAAACTGCTGCTCCGCCTTGTCGATCGCCGCCTCGGCCTTCTGCGGAGCCCCGAACGCCACCGATGGCACCGCGGCAAGCCACAGAGTCGTGAAACTCGCCGCAAGAAAGCGTCTCATGCGCCGCCGAGCTTACCCATGCGCCCCGCGCCCTGCTAACGTTTTGGACATGCGGCACGCCCAACTCTTCCTCAGCCTCTCCTCCGCTTTCTTCCTCGCCTGGGCCTGCTCCCCCAGCGGCGAATCCATCGTCGACGGCACCGGCGGCGCCCCCCCCAGCACCGAAGAATCCACCACCGACTCCCCGTCCTCCCCCGCCAGCACCGTTGCCACCACCGCCGCCACCGGCGGCAACGGCGGCGCCGGCGGCTGCGACCTCATGTCCCCCAACACCTGCGAAACCGCCGAAGTGCTGATGGAAATCGCCGGCGACCAAGGCATGGACTTCCGCGAAGTCAAAGGCACGGGAAGCAAGTGGTTCCAAATCAAAATCCTGGAGGCGAGCACGTTAGGGCGGCCCTCGTTCACCGCGACACTCACATCAGCGATGGGCACCGATTACGATCTCTATGTCAGTCACGGCGATGAGAACGGTCCCGACTGCACGTTTCCGCAACTGCAGGCGACGGGAATGCCGGAGAGCTTCACGCAATGGTGGCCAGACATGGCAACCGTAGACGACAGCCGGCACATCTCGCTGGAGATCCGTCACCTCTCAGGCGGAACCTGCGAAGAAAGCGCTCAGTGGAC
>Ga0075420_100003927_pt1 | contig 13052 bp, 15 predicted proteins | sample SoiMetdeltSBSDD4_FD_75296 | JGI IMG/M metagenome (GOLD analysis project Ga0075420, IMG submission 75296) | Bulk soil microbial communities from a Populus tree surrounding site in Tennessee, USA - Soil MetaG P. deltoides SBSDD4 | ecosystem: Environmental > Terrestrial > Soil > Tree plantation... | reverse complement strand
TAACAGACATGGCTGGCCTCCTGCGTTTGGCGTTCGTGCCCCCGCACTCCCGCTGCCCTCACGGGTAGCACCGCCGACGCAGCGAGGCCAGTCGCTTTCATAAGATCAGAACGCGCAGAACGACGCAGAAGGACGCAGAAAACAGCAACAGCCTCTTAGAGGCTCATCACGAATTCAGGGTTGGACACGCCGTCGCTGCCGCCAGGCGCCTGGAAGAGTTCGAAACGGCATTTACCGGGAAGACGCTGAGGAAAAAACAGGAAAGTGTCACTTCCTCGAATCTCGAATTCGTGAGAACCATCTTTGAATCGCCGTTTGCAGTTTCTGCGTCCTTCTGCGTCCCTCTGCGCGTTCTGCGTCTCCTTGCTGAACATTCGTGGGGGTAGAGGGACATCTCCATGTGATCCCGTCGGCCCGGCCGTCACCTAACGCGGCCAGCCCGTCTGCGGAAGCCGCGACGTGAGCTTGAGCGCGTTCTGGTAGTACACCTTCTTCAGCACCGCGTCCGGCAGATCGATGCCGTACAGCTTCCAGAACGCGTGGTAGTCCCGGTAGTAGTCGAAGTAGTCATCCCGCGTCTCGAACACGCGCCAGTAGTACGGGTATTCCTCCGGCTGGAACGAGTCCTTGCCGAACAGGATGCGGTCCTGGAACTTCACGAAGAAGTCGTGGGCCACGCGCGGCTGCCGGCCGATGTCGTACAGGACCGCGCCGACCTCGGTGTAGACGTTAGGCATCTCGGTCATCATCTTGCCGAGTCGGCCCAGGTCGCTCGCATGCCACCCCATGTGTGCGGCCACGAACGTCGTCTTGGGGTTGTTGCGGAACAGGTTGTCCCGCTCCGTCATGACGTCCTCGAACTTCGGAAACTCGCTCGGCGGATAGCGACGGTTGGGAAACAGCGCCAGCTCCAGCCACCGCTCGTTCGAGTAATCGATCGGCTCGAAGAACTGAGGCGGATCCGCGGTGTGGATGAACACGGGGAGACGCAGCCGCGCGGCCGCGTCCCACACGGGCTTGAGCTCGGGATCATCGAGCCTGAGGCGCGACCCATCGGCCTTCTTCGTCGAGAGGCCAAATCCTTTTCCGACCTCGCCAATCCCGACCGCGCCCGCCGCCACATCCGCCTCCAGCCGCGCCACTGCCTTCTCCGCCCAGCCCGGCGAGCCGATTCCCCCGAAGTCGATCCCCGTCAGCACGCGGACGCGATCCTTCATCTTCGGCGACGCCTTGATCAGCGTCATCGCGCGCGTGAGCCGCTCGCCCGACATGTTGTCGGCCGCCACCATCAGCCGAACGTTGAGGCTGTCGAGCGAGCTCCCGAGGCTCTCCAGCGCTTCGGCCGACGCGAGCATCTGGCCCGGGTGTCCGTGGTAGTCGATCGCCGGATACTTCGCGCGCTTCACGAGGTGCTCGGGCGCGACGAGCGTCGACTTGGGGCGATAGTCCAGAATGCTCGGGACCGCGCCCTCCGGACCCATGCAGTTGCGCGGCCTGATCTCCGTGGTACCCGGCGGGCATTGCTCGCCGGGTTGGATCTGTGTCCCGCGTGCGCCGCCCGGACCACGATTGGAGGGTTGCTGCGACGACAGCGTCCCGAGTAGAGAGATGCTGGCAACGGCGGAGTAGACGAACGTACGGAGCATGAACGGGCCTCGAGCGGCGGTGATGCGCCAATCTGTGGCGTGGGCAGGCAGCTTGGAACCCCACTCGACGTCCGGTGTTCGTCCGCTCCGGCATACCGCGTAGGCGGACCTCAAATCGCGAGCAGACGTTTTCCCAGGCAGGTGGCTGCCGCGCTCCCCGCGTACGGGCCGAAATTCGGAATTCGCGCGTAGCCGTGGCGCTCGTAGAACACGATGGCACGCTCGTTCTCGACGCCGGTCTCGAGCCATATCTCCGAGTAGCCGAACTCGCGGGCAACCTGCTCGAGGTGCGTCAGGATCGAATGCCCGACGCCGCGGGTCCCCGCACGCGCGTACATCCGCTTGAGCTCCGCCACAGCCGGGTGCTCGAGGCCCACTGGTCGGATGGCTCCGCACCCAACTGCGCGCTGACCGCCGTCGACGTCACGCGCGATCACGAACACGCTGCGCGGAGCGTGGGCATCGGCCGGCGCGTAGCTCATCGCCGTGAAGTGGCCGGTGACCCGTGTCAGCTCCGCCGCGAGCTCGGCGATCAGGTCGCGCGCGTCGGGCTCGTCGGGATCGGCGGGCGAGATGGCGACGCGCGTCATGCGCCGTCGGGCTGCCTAACGTCCGTTGGATCCCGCTGCGAGCCCGTTCGCGAGAGGGACTGCCGCCGGAGGACGTGCGCGGTCAACGCGACGAGCGCCGCCGGAATCCACACGAACACGAGCTCACTGGCGAGGATTCTCACCCCGCGCTCGGAGAAGAATCGCCGGATGCTCATGGGCGACACGACAATCGGCCGCCACGGGAAGAAGTAGCGCTCGTTGACGACCGGCGCGAAGAACGCGACCCCACCCCCGCCGGTCGTCATGGCGTCGAGCACGCCGTGCGACGCGGTCGCCAGAAACAGGTACGTCCAGATTCGCGTTCGCTCCGCCTCGAACGCGCGTCCGCGGAATGCGAGCAGTCCGAGCGCCGCCACCATTGCCGCGAAGAGGATCGAGTGGCTGAAGCCTCGGTGGCCGAAAATGCTCTCGTATGGTACGCCCAGCCAAAAGCCGATGCCGTCGAGGTCGGGGAGCGCAGCGAACGTCGCACCGAGCACCCAGTAGCGTGCGGGAGTCTGCCTGCCCTGAAATGCCGTTCCGATCGCGAGTCCGGCGATCGCATGGGTGAACGCAGACGCCACGCCGTATCAGTGACCGAGGTAGCGCCAGGCCATGAGACCGGCCAGCGCGAGCGCAGGGATCCAGATGAGAGTCGCCATCTTGCCCTTGATGAACACCGCCGAGCCGGCGGCGACGACAACGAGCCCCGCGATGAGATACGGCCCGGGGCTCGTGATGGCGGCCACGACGAGCGCCCAGATCTCACGGGCAGCTTCGACGATCACCTCTCCCATGTGCGCGCCTCCGGTTCTTTGTCGTCGCTCGCCACGACAGCGTGGCGGACGCGCGAACGACCGGATTAATCGTATCGCAGCGCCTGCACCGGGTCGATACGCAGCGCGCGACGCGCCGGCAGCCAGCTGGCCAGCAGCGCGGTGCCGAGCAGCACCGCGACCACCATCACGAACGTGCCCGGGTCGGTCGAGCGGACGTTGTAGAGAACCGTCGCCATCACCTGTGTCAGCACGAGTGCGCCGGCGATTCCCGCGACGACGCCGATGGATGCGAGGGTCATCCCCTGACCGACGACGAGTCGCAGCACGGATCTCGGTGACGCGCCAAGCGCGACGCGCACGCCAATCTCCTGACGCCGCTGGCTCACCGCGTACGCCAGCACGCCGTAGATGCCAAGCGCGCCAAGCGAGAGCCCCATCAATCCGAACAGCACCAGCAGCGCGGCGAGCAGGCGCGGACGCGCCACCGTTCCGCCCACCACCGCGTCCATCGATTCGATGCTCGTGATCGTCTGGTCGCGATCGACCGACCAGATGGCCTCACGAACCGCATTTGCGTAGCGAAGCGGATCGCCATTGGTGCGGATCGCGAAGCTGAGCCCCGCCCGCATGTTCTGCGGGTAATGGATGTAAGCCGTCGGCTCGGCCGGTTCGGTGAGGTTCTTCTGCCTGAAGTCGCCGACGACGCCGATGACCTGGATGGTCGCCGGTCCCATCTGGAGCGCCTTGCCCACGGCGCTCTCGTTAGGCCAGTACTTCCGTGCAAACGCCTCGTTCACGATCCACACCGGCGGCGCGTCGCGCCGGTCTGCAGCCGTGAACGCGCGTCCTGCGCGAAGAGGGATGCCCATGGCCTGGAAGAAGTCCGCGCTCACATGCAGCACCGGCAGCCGGATGGCTCGCTCGCTCGACCCCTCGGCACCTCCGATGACCCTGACGCCTCGCAGCTCGCCCGTGCCACGCAGCGGATAATCCTTTGCCGCACCGACTGCTTCGACTCCCGGTACCGCCGCGATCCGCGCGAGCAGCGCGTCGTAGTAGGCGGGGACACGGTCACCATACCGCTCGTACGGAATTCCGAGCCTCAGGGCGAGGACGTTCTGCGGTTTGAAGCCGGGATCCACCTCGAGCAGCTTGGCGAAGCTCTTCGTTGCGAGCCCGGCGCCCACCACCAGCACGACAGCCAGCGCCACCTCGGCGACCACGAGCGCGCCGCGCAGCCGCTGCCCGGCGTTTCCGACCGACCCACGCGAGCCGGCGCGGAGCACTGCCTGAAGGTTGCGCGACGTCGCACGGACCGCGGGCAGCAGCCCGAAGAGCACCCCCGCGAGCGTGGAGACGCCGAACGCGTACAGGAGCACAGTGCCGTCAATGCGGATCGTCGTTGCGCGGGGCAGATCGGATGCGCCGAGCGCGCCTAACGCCGCGACACCGGCCCACGCGAGAGCGACTCCCAGCGCACCGCCGATCAGCGCGAGCACGACGCTCTCGGTCAGCAGCTGGCGAAGGATGCGGCCGCGGCCGGCACCGAGCGCCGACCGGACCGCCAGCTCGCGCTGGCGCGCCGTCGCACGGGCGAGCAGAAGCCCCGCGATGTTCACGCACGTGATGAGCAGAACGAACGCGACGGCGCCGAGCAGCACCAGCAGCGGCCGTCGCACGTCGCCGACGAGCGCCTCGCGCACCGGGATCATCAGCACGTCGGTCCACCCGCGCGACTCCTGCTCGCGCTCGGCGATGCGTCTCGAGATGGAAGCGAGCTCGTCGTATGCCTGTGTCTGCGTCACGCCTGGCGCGAGCCGCCCAAAGACATCCAGAAACCGGCTCGCGCGCTGGCGGCCGATCGCATCCGGGCCCATCGTCGACAGCGGCATCCAGAAGTCCATGCGGTCCGCCGGGAACGTGAAGGCTGGCGGCATGACGCCGAGCACCGTGTACGGCTCACTGTCGATCGTGAGCGAACGCCCGATGATGCTGCGATCGCCGCCGAAGCGCCGCTGCCAGAGCCCGTCACTCAGGACCACGAAGCGGTCGTTGCCGACGACCGCCTGCTCGGCGCGAATGGTCTGGCCGATCGCCGCCCGCGCGCCGAGTGTCTCGAAGAATCCTGGCGTGATGTAGGTGCCCTGAATTCGCTCCGGGGTCCCGGTGCCGGTGAGGTTTGCGCCGCTGCCGCCCGGGGAATACCAGTAGCCCGCGAGCGACTGGAAGCGCCTGGTTTCGGCCTTCCACTCGAGGAAGTCGGGCTCGGACACCTGCGACTTGAGATCGCCGTCGGCACGGTTGACGTGCCAGATGCGAATCACGCGATCGGCGTCTGGGAACGGGAGCGCGCTGAGCAGCACGCCGCGGACGACGCTGAAGATGGCCGTGTTGGCCCCGATGCCTAACGCCAGCGTCAGCAGCGCGACCAGCGCGAACCCGGGCGCGGAACGCAGCGAGCGAAGGGCGTAGACGAGGTCGTGCCTGAGCTCGTCGATCATCGTAGTATGGCGTGCCTCCCGTTCGCGACGCACGTCCTCGTCGCGGCAATACTGTCTCGTGTATTCGAGGTTGCCGAAGAGCGTGGCGGCCTCGCGGCGCGCGTCTTCCGGGGAAAGGCCGCGATCGACGAGCTCCTCGATTCGACGCGCGAGATGGAACGCGAGCTCCGCGTCCACGTCGCTCGCGACCTGGCGCTTGGTGAGCCAGGCGAAGCGGAACTGTCGGGCAGGGCCAGGGGTGCTGGACATCGCGGCCGCTCGTCAGGCAGGGTCGAGGACCCGGAACAGCACACCCATGTACTCGCGCAGCTCCTCGATTTCACTCTGCAGCTGGCGGCGGCCGGCGGGCGTGATCGTGTAGTACTTCGCGCGATGGTTCTTCTCCGACGTCTTCCAGGCCGACTCGACGAATCCTTTTCTCTCGAGCCTGTGTAAGGCCTGGTACAGCGCTGCGTCCTCGACGGCGAGCGCACCCTCGCTCCGGTCGTTGATCCAGCGCGAAATCCCGTAGCCGTGCATCTCGGTCCACGACAGTGTGCGCAGGATGAGGACGTCGACGGTGCCCTGCAGCAGCCCAAGCGACGGTCGCGCCATTGATTCTCCCGGAACGAGATACCTCACATGGTGAGCCACTCACCATGTGAGGTATTATACGATCGGGGCGTCTGCCGTCAACAGCGTCGTCTTCTCCCCCTTTGACGGGCGCAACCGCCGCACAGTTGCCGCGGGCGCCGTCGCGGGCGTTTCCGGCTACGCGAGCGGCTCCGAGTGCGCCGCGTTGTCGACGACGCTCATCGCGCCTTCCTCGTGGGCGCAGTGAGCACAGCAGTAGAACGTCGCATTCGCTTCGATGCCGTGCCCGATGATCCGGCAGCCGCAATGGCTGCAGATCGGTGCGAGCTTCTGAATGGCGCACTCGAAGCTGTCGAACGTGTGAGTGATTCCAGCGGCGGTGACCACCTGAAACGCGAGGTAGTAGTCGTTCCCGCAGACGTCACACCTGGCCATCGTGCCCTCTCGTCAGTGGTGAACCTCCGAGGACGAACAAGGCGCATGCCGGATCGACCGCGCACGCCAGGAATTCGCGATCCCGATTGGAAGGGCTCCCGGCAGTCGCCGTGGCCGGAGGCGGAAGCGATCTCGCCCGTTCGCGTTAGGTCAGGTTCATCGCCGATGCACCCGTGGCAGGTCTTCCTTACGAACGCGATGCATGGCGGCGCTTCGGCGTGACCAGCCTCCAGAACTGACGCTCGTCGATCACGGTGATGGCATGACCTCGCGCGGCGAGGCGGCGGATCTCCATCAGCTTGAGCCCGCCCGCGGTGCCCGCGATCTGCAACGCATTCGGGCGTCCGCGCACGAGCACGTCCGTCGACTGGCCGGGCTTCGACTGCACGACGGCCCCGGCCTTCTTCGCCGCGGCGATCGCCTCGGCGCGCGGGCGAACGAGGAAGCCCGTGAACGAGAGCCGCTTGCCGCGGAGACTCATCACGCGTCCTGGCTTCGGCTCCTTCGGTCGCGTGCGAAGCGCGGCGATCAGCTCGCCCGCGGCCTCGTATCGCTTTCCGCGCGCGCCGAGGCAGCGGTGGATGACCTCCTTCAAGTGGTCGCTGCACGGCAGGCCGCGCACGTCCCGGCTCTGCATCGGCTTCTTGATGTCGCCGCGCAGGAGCATCGCCGCGATCTGGCCGACCTGATAGATGTCGTCGCGCTGCTGCCAGCGGCGGATCTTTCCCCACGCGATCTCGGTCGGCGCGTTGAAGACGTTGAACGCGTCGGCGGTCACGCCGCGCCGGCTCAGCTGGTGCGTGGCGATGCCGAAGTCGCCGAGCTTGAGCTGCTCCTTCTCGCAGACGAACACGTTGAATGGCGTGAGGTCGCGGTGCAGGGCCTGCCCGCGATGCAGTGCGTCGAGCGCCTGGAGGATGGCCGCGATCTCCTTGCGGACGAATCGCTCGGGTTGCGGGCCTGATTTCGCGAGCCACGCACCAAGATCCCCGTGCTCGGCATACTCCATCGCCAGGCAGTACCGCATGCGCGATCCATCGACCTCGGCGAATCGGTCGTAGACACGGAGCGCCCGGGATTCACGCCCGAGCAGCTCGGCGAAGTACGCCTCGCGGAGCCAGGCCGAGAGTCGCTCGCTGATCTTGATGCAGACCTGCTCGGGCAGGCCGTCGCGCGGCGTCGGCGTCGCGAGGTACACCTCGCCGAATCCGCCCTTGCCGATCAGACGGTCGAGGCGGTAGGTGCGGCCGCTCTCGGAGCTGTATGCGGTAGCAAGTGCCGGTTGTGGTGCCGGCTCTTCAGGGGGTCGCTCGACCTGCTCGGCACGTGGTGCCTTGGTAGCAGCGCGCTGCGTTTTCATGCATGAATCCTTAACAACGGTCACCATGTGCTGTTTCAGGTGACGATTGTAGTCCCTGACCCCGCCGGTCCACCAGTCGGGACGCACCACGGCGACGGCTCGGTCAGGCGTTAGGCCGCGTGTCCTTCCTCGGCTGTGCAACGCACGGCGGCAATCCGCGGCGCTCCTCCTGGGATCGGGGTCAGAACCCGAGCCCCACGTTCAGATAGTAACGCGTCCGGCGATCGCCGCTGGCTCCCGAGACGGGGCGAAGGACGACTCCGCCTACGTTGAGAAGAAAAAAAGACGCGCGCAGCTCGCCCCCGGCGAGTGTGCGCCCGCGTTCCAGCTGCGACGGGGAGCCCCAGGTCCGCACCGCGGAGCCGAGAAACTGGATACCCGACGCGAAGGGGCCGGCGAAGACGTAACCGGCGCTGACGCGTCCGCCCCCGACCGCCACTTCACCGATGACCATCGGGCCGGCGAACTGGCTGGCGGCCGTACGGTTACCGTACCCGACCCCGACGGCCAATCCTGCGCGCAGCGGAGGGCCGAAGCGCAGTCCGGGAAGAGTTTCCGCTCGCGATTGGGCGATAGCGCGTTGCGGAACACCCGCCTCGACCATCACGATGAAGACTCCCACGGCCCGCAAAATCCGTCGTGACCTCAGCCGCATCCATGTCTCTCCGAACCCGGTCAGCGTCCATGACGCGCTCGCGTCGTCGCGGCAGCGTGCGGCAAGGGGTGAGCCATGGGCGTGCGCGGGCATTGTCGCGTGCGGGCGTCACGCTGCTCGAGCTCATCGTCGTCATCGCGATGCTCGGGTTGCTCCTCGCGGTCGCGGCACCGGCGTTCATCGTTCCCACCGCGGACAACCGCACCGACCTGGCGGCCGTGCTGGCCGCGGCGCGTCGCGCGGCGGTGCTGCGCGGGGAGCCGGTGACGCTCTCCGTCGACGAAGCCGGCGCATGGGTGCTGACCGGGGACGCGTCGCCTGCGGCGCCGGCGATCGCGACGGGATCGCTCGAGGCCAGGTCCGGACGCATCCGTGTGCGCGTGTCGCCGCTCGGGTCGTGCATCCCCGAGCCGGCGCCTGGTGTGCCGTCGCAGGACTGGAGCGCGGCCGGATGCGGGGTGCTGCCGGCTCGCGAGGTGCCGCGCTCGTGACCCTTCTCGAGTCGCTCGCCGCTCTCGTCATCCTCGGTACGACGGCGGTCGGCTTCCTGGAAGTCTTCCATACCACGGCACGCGCGACGCGAAACGCGGGCGAATGGGCGCGCGTGACGGCGTTCGCCGAGTCGGTGATGGAAGAGACGAAGCTCGACGCAGCGTCGGGGGCGCCCCAGCTCGACGGCCCACGCGACGTGTCGGCGCGCGTCGAGCGGCGCGCGTGGGCGCCGGGCGTCACCGAGGTCATCGTCGTCGTGACGAGCGGCGACGGACGCCGGCTGGAGCTCCGGCGCCTAACGCGCGACACCGACCGCGGGACACCCGGGCGCCCCGGGACTCCGCGATGAGAAACCGCCGCGCCTTCACGCTGGTCGAGCTCATCGTCTCGATCTCCGTTGCGGGGATCATCGCGCTGCTCGTGTACGGATCGGCGAGCGCCGGCCTCGACACGCGCGACGCGCTCGACCGGTACCGCGCGAGCACGGAGACCGAGATGCGGGCGAGAGTCCTGCTCTCGGACGCGCTTCGGCACGCGACAGACGAGATCGAAAGCCGCGGGGTCGCATTCGGGCTCGTCGACGCGGCCGACGCGCGCGGCCTGCCGGTCGATCGGCTCGAGTTCGCGACCAGAGGGATCCAGCCGCCGTTAGGCGCGTCGCCGCGATGGACGGTGACCCTCGCGGCGACGCCGGCGGGGCTGCTGCTGCGCGCGGTGCCGGTCGCTGGCGCCGAGAGCGGGACGGGGTCCGCCGCAATGAGCGCGGTCCTGACAGGAATCCGTGGGCTCGATGTCGAGGTCGCGTCCGTCGCTGCCCCAGCGTGGAGCGCGACCTGGCCGTCGAGCGGTCAGCTCCCGAGCGCCGTTCGCATCACGCTGATCGATTCGGCTGGCGTGCCAACAGGAGCGCCGATCGTTGCCCGCGTCGGACTCGAGGCAGCCCGATGACGAGGCACCGAAGTCGTCGACGCGACGAACGCGGCTTTACGCTGATGCTCGTCCTCTGGCTCATCGTCGTGCTCGGCACGATCGGCGCGACGATCGTGCTGGGGGCGCGTGAGGCGACTGCGCTGAGCGGTAACGCGCGCGCGCGTCTCGTAGGTCGATACGCGGCCGAGAGTGGCGTCGCCGCGACGAGCTCGGAGATCGAGGCGGCGCTGTCCACGCGCGCCGACACGCTCGATCGTCAGGAGTATCTGAACCAGCTCGAGACGACCGTGGGGCGTCGCGGCGACACCGACCTTGGCGACGCTGCTTTCGGGGTCACGATCATCGATGTCAGCGGCCGGGTCGATGTCGGAGGCGCGAACGAGGAGTCGTTGACGCGGATCTTCAGCCTGTTCGATGCGTCGGCGGCCCGATCGACCGCAGTGGCGATCCGGCGGTACATCGATCGCGACGCGGTGACGGCGAGCCTCGGAAGTCAGTCAATGTCAGGGGGTTCCGCGCTCGTTGCGGCACGGCAGCTCCGGAGTCTCGATGAGCTGGAGCAGATCCCGGGGGTGAGCCTCGGACTGTTGCGCGCGGCTGCCCCTTACCTGACCGTGGATGGCGACGGCAAGATCAATCGCCGTACGGCGTCCGACACAGTCATGGTCGCAGCAACCGGAAGCTTGCAGGACGAGCCATCGCGCGTGCTGGTGATATCGCGCGGATGGCTCCGCGGTCATTCTCTCACGCACGAGATCCAGGCGGTGTACGCGATTGCCGGCAATCAGCTGACGCTCGTGCGGTGGCGGGAGCGCGATCTATGAGCGACCGCCTCGGGCTCGAGATCACGCGCACGCACGTGCGCGCCGTCGCGCTTGCGGCGTGGGGCAGTCGGCCTCGCGCGGTCGCGGAGGTACCGTGGGACGCGGAGCATCCGGCGGCTGCCGTAGGGGCGCTGTCGGGCCGGTTCGGCCGCGTCGGCCGGATCGCGCTGTCGGTGGGTTTCGATTACCTGCATGTGAAGCACGTCGACCTGCCCCCCGCACCAGCGCGGGTGCGCCGGCTGATGATCGCGGTCGAGCCCGATCGCTTCTTTCCGGTGCAGGATGAGCGGGTGGCCGTCGGCCTCCACGGCGCAATCGCCTTCGCGCTGGATCAAACGCTGCTCGAGCGGTGGGTCGAGGCGTTCGAGACATGGGCGCCCGTCGAGAGCGTCGAGGCGTCACCGGTGACGCTCGCTCGCGCGGTCGGCCCGACGAGCGACGGCACGTTCACGTTCGCGTTAGGCGACGCCGGCCTCGGCGTGATCGATATACGGAAGGGGGCGCTGGTTGCCGCGCGGCATCTCACGAGTGCGCCGGCCAACGTCGCGGTTCCCGGGCACGCCCTGCCAACCGTCCGCGACGTACCGCCCGAATCGCTTGCGGCGTGGGGCGCGGCGCTTGGCCTCGATGGAGATCTCGATGGCATGATGCTCGCCGGCACGATGCGCGACACGATCGCGCGTCGCCGTACGAGACGCGTCGTCGGCGCCGCCGCCGCGTGCGCGCTCGGACTGGGCTTCGCGCTCTGGGCGCTCGATCGGTCGCGCGATGACGTCCTCGCCCGCCTCGTGGCGGAGCAGCAGGCGCTCGAGACGCGCGCGGCGCCGGCTGCCGCCCTTCAGGCGCAGCTGGTCGCGCTCGATCGCGAAGAGTCGGTCGCCGGCGCCGTGACGGCCTCCCGGATGGATCCCCTCCGCGTTCTCGCTTCGCTCGGCGAGCGGCTGCCACGGGACGTCACGGTGCTCAACGCGCGCGCGATTGGCGACGAGTGGCGTATCGATGGGACGGCGACGAACGCGGCGGCGATTCTACCGGCGCTCGATGGAGATCCGCGGTTCGCCGATGCGCGATTCCTCGCCGCCACGGCGCGCTACCGCGAAGGCGGCAAGATGTACGAGAGCTTCTCCCTGGCATTCCGTGCAAAGCCTGGCAGTTGAGCCGCGCGAGCGGCGCACGATCACGATCGCCGTCGCGATTCTCGCGACGGCCGTGGTCATCGTGTACGGCATTCTGCCGTACGCGCGCCGCTGGAGCGCGCGCGAGGATCTGATCGCGACGCGTGCGGAGCAGGTCGCGCGACTGCGCTGGCTCGCAGCGAACGAGGCCTCACTCGAGAAGGCATCGGCGACGCGACTGGCGCAGAGCACCGGAATCGATCGTCCCCGTCTCCTCGGCGGTCGCTCCCCGGCGCTGGCTGCATCAGCGTTGCAGACGATAGTGCAGGGCTACGCCGACGAATCGGGTGTCACGGTGCGCGAGCTCAACGTCGCGGGCGCGCCAGACAGTACCGCGGCGGGAGTCGAAGCCATTCCGGCCACTGTGTCGGCGATCGGCGACATCTGGAGCGTGACCGATTTCGTGTCGCGGCTGCAGCACGGGGCGACGCTCATCGACATCCGCGAGATCGGTGTATCGCCGAATCCGGCCCTCCGCGGCGAGCTGCTGCAGCTCTCACTCGTGCTGCGCGCGCCGTACGGCGGCGCGCGCGGGACCGATTGAGCGCGCCGATGCGACGACTCGTGCTGGGGCTCAACGCGGCCACGGTGCTCCTCGTGTTGGGAGGAATGCTGCTGCTCGCGATCCCATCACCGACTCCGACCGGAAAGACGCCGGCGGTCGTGTCGCTCTCGGCCGGCACGACGGAGGACGTCAGGCAGCCGGTTGCCGATCTCGGAGCAGCGGAGCGCGTCATCCGGACGAACGTGTTCTCTCCGCGTCGCACGGCGCCGTCACGGCGCTACTCGTTCGGCGAGCCGATCCCTGAGCCGGACGCCGCCGCCGAAGCCGGTGTGGCAATTCCGTCGGACGGGTTGGCGACCTCGATGGACTCGACGACTGCATCGACGGTCGCCGATCCGGTTCCACACCTGTATGGCACGATGCTCGGTCCCGCGGACTCGACGGCGTTGCTGCGTCTGGACGCACGGGTGCACGAGCCAAGACTCTTTCGCGTCGGAGACCGTGCGGGCGGCTATCGCGTCGTCGGGATCTCCGATCGGGCCGTGACGTTGATGGGCCCGACCGGCCGCGTCGTTCTCCGTCTGCCG
>Ga0075420_100003926_pt1 | contig 13053 bp, 12 predicted proteins | sample SoiMetdeltSBSDD4_FD_75296 | JGI IMG/M metagenome (GOLD analysis project Ga0075420, IMG submission 75296) | Bulk soil microbial communities from a Populus tree surrounding site in Tennessee, USA - Soil MetaG P. deltoides SBSDD4 | ecosystem: Environmental > Terrestrial > Soil > Tree plantation... | reverse complement strand
GGTGTCGATGGTGCGTCTCCGAGCATGCTCGCCGGTCGCTTCTAACTCGACGCGTGCGCGCTCGGCGAACGCTTCCATGCCGAAGTCAGAAAAGAGGTCATGGGCGAGCCGCAGTTCCTTCCGTGCGTCCAGCCGCCGGCGTTCACGTCGCAGCCACTCGCCGTAGAGGAGATGAGCGCGCGCCAGATCCGCCCTGATTCGTGTTCTACCGAGGCGCTCGATCGCGTGCACATAAAGGTCCTCGGCTCGCTGATCTTCCACCAAGAGCGCTTGCGAGCGCGCCGCGAGGCCGAGGGCCCAGTCCGTCCTGCTCACCCTGGTCATGTCCAGGAGGCGTCGATGCGTGTCCGCGGCCAGGTCGGGTGTTCCAGCACGGACGGCGGCCTCGATCACCTCCGGCATCACCCACGTCGACGGGTTGAGGTCCGGGTGGTCTACGACCCGCAGCGCCGCGGCGCGGGCGTCCTCGTAGCGGGCGAGACCGTTGTTCAGCACCGCCTCGGCCCAATCGACGACCGAGACCCCGATTCCTTCGCCGCGCCGCGTCACCTCGGTGCGAGTGCGGCCAATGAGGTCGACGGCCTCAACCTCGCGGCCGCGCAGCGCAGCGAGTCCCACCTTGCCGTAGGGGGCCAGGGTGCTGCCGATTGCGTCGGTTGCCGCGTCGATCTCGTCGACGAGCGACGCCGCTGCGGTCAATTCGCCGGCAAGGAGATGCATATACACCCGTTGGGTGAGGGCTAGCGGAAGGTCGCTAAGCGCTCCTGTCCGACGGGCGAGTCGGACGTGCCGCTCCGACAGCGTCTCCCACCCAGCGTCGTCCCACAGCTGGACTGACGCGATGGTCGCCAGCCATAGCCAACGCAGCTGTTCGATCGCGGACTCGTCGGTACTGAATGCGGCCTGCGCCTGCCGCAGGATCGGGACGGCAGCCTCGTAGGTGCCGCAAAACAACGTGGCCAGAGCGTCGAGCAGAAGGTCGGACCCGCGCGGCGCGCGCGGTGGTGGCGCCGCGCGCGCGGCTTGGGCTACCTCCGGCGCGCTTCCGCCTGGTCCAGCGAATCGCCCGGCGAACATCCCTGCGGACAGTGCGTCCAGATAGGTCTCGCGGGCGAGAGTCGGATCGAGCGTCGCCAGCCGTCGCGCCGCCTCGAGGAGCAGCGGTGGCGCATTGCTTCCGCGCGTGGCGACGAATGCTGTCTGCGCGCCCAGCAACCCGGCACGTGCACGCTCCAGGTCGCTGAGGGCGCCTGTCTCTGCCATGGTGAGAAGGCTGAGCACGTCATCGAGCGCACCTGCTTGGAATTTCGTCTGTGCTGCGGCGAGGGCGCGTCGCGCCCGTCGCGACGGTTCGCGGGTCAGGGTCACGGCGCCCTCGAGGAAAGCCGCGGCAGCGGCGAGCCCGCCCCGCGCCTGCGCTCGCGCCGCGGAGCGCTCGAGCTCGCCGGCCACCTCTTCGTCGGGCACGGACGCCGCCTGCGCGCGGTGCCACGCGCGGCGATCCGGGTCGAGCTGCGGATCGGTTGCTTCCGCTAGTGCGCGGTGAGCCTCGCGACGCTCGTTCGGGTCGGCCGCTCCGTACACCGCCGAGCGCACGAGCGGATGACGGAACACCACCGCACCGTCGAGCATCAGGAAACCCTCCGACTGCACGGATTGCGCGGCCGTCTCCGGGATCCCAAGCTGGTGGGCTGCGCGCCACAGAAGCGCAAGGTCGCCGACCGGTTCTGCCGCCGCCACGAGCAGCAGCCGCCGCGCGTCGCGCGGGAGCCGCGCCATCCGTCGCGTGAAGCTCTGCTCGATCCCGGTGGACAGCGGTAGTGCCGCAGGCAACCCGAAACCGCCGGCGAGCTGGCCCGGCGTCAGCCCGTGCGGGAGCTCCAGGAGCGCGAGCGGGTTCCCTCCCGTCTCGACGACGATCCGCTCGAGCACGGACTCGTCCAGCCGCGCCGCGAGGACGGACTCCAACAGCGTCCGTGCGTCCCGGCCTCCCAGCGGCCCCACGCGGAGCTCCGGGAAGCGGGCCGATCCGCTGCCCACGTCACGTGTCGCGAACACGAGCACGATCCTCTCCGCCAGCAGGCGGCGCGCTACGAACGCAAGCGCTCGGGCCGATGCGCCGTCGAGCCACTGCGAGTCGTCGACCACGCACAGAAGCGGCTGCTGCTCGGCAGCATCGGAGAGGAGACCGAGAACCGCGAGCCCGACAAGAAACGGGCTCGGCGCCGGTCCTGCGCTGAGCCCGAAGGCCACGCCGAGCGCGTCCCGCTGACGATCAGGCAGACGCTCGCTGTACTCGAGGATCGGCGAACAGAGCTGTTGCAGCGCCGCGTAGTCGAACTCCATCTCCCCCTCGACGCCCGCAGTCCGAACGACGCGAAAATCTTGACCCACCTCGACCGCGTACTCGAGCAGTGCGGTCTTGCCGACGCCCGGGTCCCCGTGCATCGCCAGGACCCCGCCGCGGCCCTCGCGCGCCGCTTCGAGCAGCCGCTCCAGCACGGCGCGCTCGCGCTGGCGGCCGACAAGCTGAGCGCCCCGCGACCCCGTGGGCATCGCAAACCTCCGTACCAGGAGCATGGCACTGGGGCGCGGACTAAGGAATCCCGGGATGCGATCGCTCGTCCTCGCGGTCACCATCCCTCGGTATGGCGACAACCGACACATCCCTCCCCGACTACGCGCCGGTCCCCCGCTCGGCCCTCGGCCCGGCCCTCAACGACCAGGGGTATTACGTCGGGCGCGTCGAGCGGAACCTCTACTGGGTCACCGATGGCACCTACCAGTCGGCGTTCCTGACCACCTCAGACGGCGTGGTCCTGCTCGACGCCCCGCCCACCATCGGCCACAACATCGGGCGGGCCGTCGACGAGATCGCGGCGGCCAACGGCGTGAGCAACAGGGTCACCCACCTCATCTACTCGCACCACCACGCCGACCACGCCGGCGCGTCCTCCCTGTTCGACAAGGACGTCGTGCGCATCGGACACGAAGAGACGCGGCGGCTCCTGCTGCGCGACGACGATCCGGCGAGACCGGCGCCCGAGGAGACGTTCCGGGACCGGCGCAGCGTGGAGATCGGCGGCGAGCGGATCGACCTGGCCTGGTACGGCTCCAACCACTCGCCCGACAACATCTACATCCACCTGCCGGACCACGACACGCTCATGCTGGTCGACGTCGTCAACGCCGGGTGGGCGCCGGTGTACCTGTCCAACCTCACCGAGGACATCCCCGGCTACCTCGAGGCGCCGGCCAACGCCCTCGCCTACCCGTGGAAGCACTTCATCGGTGGCCACCTCGGCAGGCTCGGCACCCGCGACGACGTGACCGTCCACCAGCAGTACATGGCCGACATCGCCGCGAGCGTCAGGCAGGCGATCGACACGGTCGACCCCACGCCCTTCTTCGTGAAGTACGGCGAGAACGCCTGGGCTGGAGTGAAGGGCTATCTCGACGCCGTCACAGACGCGGCCGCCGCACCCGTCGTGGAGAAGTACACGGGTGTCCTGGCGGCGGTCGACGTGTTCACCGCCAGCACCACGTTCTGGGTCATGGAGTCGATCCGCCTCGACCTCGGCTACGGCTCCCAGGTCCACCGATGACACACCTGCTCGAGGAATGACCGCGACCGACACAGGCGCCGCCGGCCGGAAGGCGCGCGCGTTCCTGCGCAAGGCCGACCCGGTGCTCGGTCGGGTCATCGATGCGCACCCGGACTTCCGCCCGCGCGCCTGGCTCGACGAGCTGCCTCCACTGGACGCCTTCGGAACGCTGATCTTCCAGGTCGCCGGCCAGCAGCTCTCGGTCCGTGCGACGCGGACGATCGTGTCCCGCATCGAGGTGCACTTCGGAGGACGGCTGCCGTCACCGGCCGAGCTGCTCGCGGCGGATCCCCAGGTGCTGCGCGCCAGCGGCCTCTCCGCCCGCAAGGGCGAGACGCTGCGAGCGCTGGCGGAACGATTCGTCGATGGTCGTCTCAGCGAGGAGGTCTTGTCGCAGATGACCGACGACGAGGTCGAGGCCGTGCTGACCCAAGTCCCGGGCATCGGGACGTGGACGGCGCACGGTTTCCTGCTCGTGGCCCTCGACCGGCCCGACGTGTTCCTGCCCGGTGACCTTGCCCTCCGGCGTGCCATCCAACGCGCCTACCGGCTCGACCACCCTCCCACCGAGGACGAGATGCTCGAGCTGGCGGAGCGTTGGCGGCCGTACCGGAGCCTTGCCGTGAGCTACCTGTTCGCATCCGAGTACGCCGGAGGAGTCTGATGAATCGAGGTGATCGCCCTGTCGGGATCATCGGTGCCGGCCGGCTCGGCCAGGCGATGGCACGCACGGCGCTGCGGGCCGGCCGCCCCGTCGTCATCGCCAACAGCCGCGGTCCCGACTCGCTCGCGTCGGTGATCTCAGAGCTGGGCGACGGAGCGTCGGCGGGGACCGTGGCCGACGCCGCGGCATCCGAGATCGTCGTCATCGCCGTGCCCTGGGCCAGCGTCTCGAAGGCCCTCGAGGGGCTCCGATGGCACGATCAGATCGTCATCGATGCCACGAACGACTTCGACCCCCGCGACCTCGACCGAAGGACGTCGAGCGACGTCATCGCCGACCTCGTCCGCGATGCGCCCGTCGTCAAGGCGGCCAACACATTGGCCGCGGAACTACTCGGCGCCGATCCGCGCCAGGCGGGAGGCCAGCGCGTGATCTTCCTCTCAGGCGACGACCCCGGCGCGAAGGCCGAAGTGAGCGCACTCTTCCACGACGCGGGCTTCTTCACCATCGACCTCGGCAGCCTGGTGATCGGCGGCGCGATGCAACAGATCGGCGCACCGCTCGCCGGCGCCAACCTCATTCGTCTTCCCGACGCAAGATCATGACGGGGAGCGCTGCCAATCCCAACCCAACCGAAAGGAGATCTGCGTGAGCACCGAGCAGCGAGAGAACCTCGAAGCAGTCCTGCGACAGTCAGCCTTCCCCGTCGGCAGCGATGTCAACGAGCAACGGCGACTGCTCCGAGAGTTGATATCAGCGCAACCACTGCCCGCCGATGTGACCGTGACCGCAGCCGCACTGGGCGGCGTCCCAACTGCCGAGATCACAATTGACGTAATCGAACCTCGCCATGTTGTCCTGTACTTCCATGGCGGCGTGTACGTACTGGGGGACGCCTTCCTCGCCGCTGAGCTGGCCTCGCAGGTCGGCCGGCGGACGCGCGCCAACGTCATCTCCGTCGACTACCGGCTAGCTCCCGAGCACCCCTATCCGGCAGCGGTCGACGACGCTCTCGCAGCCTACGAAGCCCTCCTGCGAAACGGCATAGCCCCATCGGACATCGCCTTCGCGGGAGAGTCCGCCGGCGGCGGGCTCGCCATCGCCACCCTGGTCAACGCCCGCGATCACGGGCTGCCCCTGCCAGCCGCCGCCTTCGTCATGTCACCGTACGCCGATCTCACCCTCGCCGGGACGACCATGCGAACCAAGCACGAGGTCGACCCGCTGCTCAGCCGGGAAAACCTGCAACCCCGGGTCACCGACTACACAGCCGGACAAGACGCCGCTTCCGGGCTGATCAGCCCCGTGTTCGCCGACCTGTCCGGCCTGCCGCCCCTGATCATCCAGGCCGGAACTCACGAGGTTCTCCTCGACGACGCGGTCCGCCTCGCCGGGCAGGCCGCCACCGCCGACGTCGAGGTCACGCTCGACATCACCCCCCGCGTGCCCCACGTCTTCCAGGCCTACCACCCGATCCTCGACGAAGCGGCCACTGCACTGGACAGAGCCGGACAGCTCCTGTCGGCGCATCTCGCCGGTGCAGAACGCGTCACCGCAGAGCGAAAGGCAGACCGCAACTGATGACAGGCCCTAAGTGGTCCTGGGCGTTGATTCGTCGGAGGTCACCGGCGAGAGCCAGCACGACGACGTCGCCCCGCGGCCGGATGGACATGTTCAGGTCACCGGCGAGGGCCATCAGACCGAGTTCCGGTGAGCTGGTCGACGACCGACATGGCGGCGTCGATCGCGATGGCGAACCCGATGTTGGACGCGGCGACCGAGTCGCTCCTGGTGGCGACGGCGGAGTTGATGCCGATGACTTCGCCGGCGGCGTTGACGAGGGGGCCGCGCGAGTTGCCGGAGCTGATCGCCGCATCGGTCTGGATGAGGCCGTTCATCGTGCCGCCGTCCGTGTCGACTTCGCGGTCGGTAGCAGACACGATGCCGCGGGTGACGGTCAAGCTGCCCCTCGAGTGTCGGCGAAGGGTCGGTGTCGTTGAACCCGCCGATCGGCATCACAGGTTCCGTCTAATGAAGTCGGCCCGACGTCAGCATCGAACGGCTCGACGGCTCCAGCACCTGCTGCACCTCCGCCCGGCTCAGGGCTGGTCTCGACGCTCCGGCCCCCGAGTCTGGCGTCTGTTGTGTTCGACGAGCGTCAGCTCCTGCAGGTGAGCTGTCGGACTCAGCCCTGGCCCGATACGTTCAGCCTGCCACCGAAGCCACCGAAGCCTCATGGGCCTCCGAAGCCGCCGGTGCTCTGGGTGTCGGTGGCGCTGGTCGGGAGGCGGGCCGTCGAGGTCGGCGAGGACCACGGTCTGGCCGACGTCGAGGCCCTCGGTGATCGCCGTCCACACCTCGCCGACCGCCCCGGTCTGCACGGTAACCTCGGACTGCTGCCGTCCTCGAGGACGGTCACCGTGGCTCGGCCACCGTCGACGGTGACCGCGGTGGTGGGGGTGGCCACCGCCTCGCCGTACGGGCGGTCACGATCGACAGCGTCGCGGTGGCGCCGTTGTGGAGCTCGACCAGGGACTCCGTGCTCGTGACCGGGCGACACGGGCCGGTGCGGCGGTCGACTAGCTGCTTGGCCGTTCCTGGCTGTCGTTGCCCGCGCCTGGCGGGGTGGCAGGGCTGAGCACATGGACGGCTAGTCGCGCCGTCAGCTCATGGATGACCCGGGTGAGCTCGGTGTTCTCGACGAGGAGGGTGTTGATGTCGCCATAGTCGTGGTCGGCCTTGGCCTGCTGGAAGGAGGCTTGGCGGTTCTGGGCGATCATGACGAACGTCGACAGGAAGATCGCCTCCAACGAGACGATCAAGGTCAATGTTGGCCAGGGACTCGCCTCGAACACGAGCATCCACACAGCGAACAGGCCGGCGTGGAGGTAGACGAAGCGCATCGAGCCGGCGAAGGCGGTGATGCGGTCAGCGATGCGCAGCTGAGCGTCGGCGGCCCGCCGGTTGAACTCATGGACGACCGCCGGGTGGTGGAGGACGGTGGGGTCGAGCGGGCGCACGTGGATAAGTTTGGGCATGGCACGTTCCTCCCTGAGCGGGCACTCGCCGACGATCCTGCCGCGTCATCAGCAGTCGTGGCGGCGCGGTCGGCCGACGGCGGCCGCAACCCCCAGGAACCCCGATAGGCGTGCCCCTCCAGCCGGCGCTACATGACCACTCCAACAGTCCCCAGCGTCGTGGTGAGCGAGCCGCGAGGGACCAAGGCGCCTGGGTGGTGATGTGGGGTCTACGGAGTGCTGAGCGGCGCGCCACGCGGTGTCTCCCGGTGTCCCGCAACGGGCGTCGATCGGCCCGTGCATGGGACCGACGCGGGACCGGCGCCAACGCACGGCCGACATCAAGGCCCTGACCAGGGGCGATGCCGCGACAGCGGTCAGCCCTAATAGGGTGAGGTCGAAGGTTCGATTCCTTCTAGCCCCACACTCCCCACTCGGGCGAAACCCCGGCTGACCTGCGAGTACGTTCGTCAGCGGCCCGGCAGCCCTTGACCGCTGTAGACCGGCGATCACCGCAACCGTCCTCCGAGCGTGGGACGTGTGTGGGACGAGCGGAACGGACGTCACGCTTGGCGAACAGGTGGCGCGGTCGTACCCCTGGCGACGTCGCAATGTGGCGGTCGATGGGCGGGTTAAACACCGATGCCCGTGCTCACTGCCCGCACGGTCGGAGCGTCAAGCTCAGGTGGCACCGATTCGTCAAGCATCAGCCGGAGCCGGACAAGGCGGTTGTCCGGTGCTCTGCCGAATCTGGCTCTAGGGGGATTTAAGGGTCTAGGGGGATCAAGCGCCCCGCCTGCGGGCGGCGCCTACGGCGCCGTCCTCGGCCGGGCGGCGCTGGTAGCGTTCAAGGCAAAGCAATTGAGGCGGGAATGATGGACTCGTTTGAGGGTCGGTTGGCGGTGGTGACCGGCGGCGCTACTGGGATGGGCCGGGAGCTGGTGATCCAGCTGGCTGCGGCGGGCTGCTCGGTGGCCACCTGCGACATCAACGCCGAGCGCATGGCCGAGACAGCGAGGTTGGCCGGCAAGGACGCCCCGGCCGGCGTCCGGATCACGACTCACGTCGCCGACGTGTCGGACGAGGCACAGACGAACCGCTTCCGCGACCAGGTCGTGGCCCAGCAGGAGGCGGACCATGTGGATCTGTTGTTCAACAACGCTGGCATCGTCGGCGGCGGCAGCTTCCTCACTAGCCCCCGAGCCGAGTGGGACAAGACCTTCGCTGTGTGCTGGGGTGGCGTCTACAACGGCATGCGTGCGTTCGCCGACCTGGTGGTGGCGAGTGACGAGGCCTACGTAATCAACACCAGCAGCGTGAACGGCTTCTGGGCCTCGCTGGGTCCCGGCGCTCCGCACACCGCGTACAGCGCGGCGAAGTTCGCGGTGAAGGGGTTCACCGAGGCGCTCATAGAGGACTTTCGCACCAACGCGCCGCACGTGCACGTCGCAGTGGTGATGCCCGGCCACGTCGGCACCGACATCATCCTCAACATCGGTAACGTCCACGCTGCCGCGGACCCCGACGTGACTCGTCGGCGCCTGGCGCGTCTCGGCGTGGAGACCGAGGGCGTGTCGGACGATGAGCTCCCGAAGATATTGAAGGCGATCGGCGAGAGTTTCCGCGATAACGCCCCCATGAATGCGGCACGAGCGGTGACGATCATCCTTGACGGCGTACGGGCCGGGAAATGGAGAATTCTCGTGGGCGATGACGCCCTCGTCCTCGACCAGGCCGTGCGGGCTGATCCCGAAGCTATCTACGATCAGAGCGGGTAGACGGCGGAAGCCATCACTAGCAGCGACGCCGGTTAGAGCTGTGGCTCTCTCGGCCGTCGCGTCTCATCCACGGTCGACGAGCCGATCAGCCGCAGGTGCTGGTCGGGACACCTCGTCCCCAACCCTTCCCAAGCTGACAATCCGCGGTTGCTCCACCGGCCCCTGTGACCAGGGCGACCACCGAATCCCACGCGCTCCGCACACGCGTCCGCAGGGACCCCAACGAACCCCTGCGAGCGGCCCCTGACCAGGCCTACGGTTCGTCGTCATCCGCCACTGCTTCTGCGTTCTCAGGCCGGTAGCTCGCGGTTGCTCGCGGAGTCGGCCACCTGATTCCGAAGCCTGGTGACCGGTTCGTCCTCGTTGCCCTGGGCGTCGAGCACCGCAGCGGCCCGGCGGGCGACGGTCTCGGGCTGGCGACGGCCCCGAGACGCAGTCGGTGCCCCCGACCGGCACTTCGGAGACGCCTCTGAGTCAACCGCGATTGCCCTCCCGGGCTGAGCTCGCCTTGCCACCGCTGTCGGTCGTAACGCAACCACGTATTGCTGGAACGCCCGAACCGGCTCAGCCACCGGCGTCGGCATGAACGGGCTCGATGCGGTACCAGATGCGCAGTCGGTGGCTCGGATCCGGAATGTGCCGCCCGATCCAGTCGTTCGCGTCGTCGGACAGCGTGTCAGCGAAACACTCCACGGCGCCGCCGGCGATGGCGTCGACGTCGGCCGCCGCCCGCATCGTCAGCTCCTCCCCCGGCTGCACGACGACACGCGCCACCTCGCGCGGTTCGTCGCCGAGCTTCACCACGTCGCCGAACAGGCGCGTCCGGCCAACGTCCAGATGCACGATCAGCCGGGCGCCCGGGTCGGTGATGAGCGGGTCGGTTAGCTCCGCCGGCTCGACGCGCTCGAGCACGATCGCCAACGGTCCGACCGGTGCGGTCACCGACGGGCGTCGACCGGTGACGGCTGGGTCGATCGATCTGCTGTAGCGCTCCCGGAGCCCGTCGATGTCAGCGGCGGTCTCGTCGAGGTCGGCCAGGAGTTCGCGGCGTGCGTCGTTCAGACCGGCCAGAGCGGCGTCCTGGACTTGGTCGAAGTCGATCTGGGGCCGTTGACCCGCCCTCAGTCGTTCCAGGTGGTCGCCGGCGAGGGCGTGCAGTCGTCGCGCGATCCCCCCGACGACGAGCACGTCGAGTGCACCCGGAGGGAGCGACCGATGTGTACTCGGGGCCACGGCTCGGATGAGGGCGTCGTCGAACGACTGGACGAGCTCGGAGGTGACGCAGTGCGGTGCGTCCCGACCGAGCACGTCGAGCGCGCGTACACCGACCTGCTTTAACGGGAGTGCACGGATGAATCGCATCGGTGGGGCCGTGATGATCGCATCCCAGATCGTCGTGATGAGCATGGCCCGCCGCTGCTCGGGCGTGGCCAGCCACACTGCGACATTGCGTTGGAACTGCTGCAGGTCGTCCCACACCGGCGCGTTGTCCTCGGCGAACGGGAGCACGTTCATGCTGAACCAGTGATGCCACGTCGAGTCGACGACGATGCGGCCTCGCCCGACCGGATCACCGTCCCACACGGCCAGCGCGGGAAACGCCTTCGGTGTGCCGTACGTCGTGACGACATGCGCGATGACTCTCGGCACGGGACGGAACGGTGGCGCCGACGGGTCGGGCTGTGCGATAGGGAACTCGACGCCGCCGTAGCCCGGGATGTCGAGCAGGTCGTCGAGCGACACCTCGTCGTCTTCGAAGACGGCTCCTTCGTGCATGTGATCAGGGAAGCGGTCGATGGGCCCGTCGAGGCCGCACAGGAGCGGGTGAGGAACGCGTTCTGCGAGCTCGAAGCCTGCTTGGTTCACCAGATACAACGGCTGCGGGTGGGCATCCATCTCGGGGTCGCCCGGCGGCTGGCCCTTTCGAATGTTGTAGGTCTGATGCATCGTGCGGCCGTACGAGCGAGGGACCGCCTGGGCGTGCGTCCACCGACGCATCTTGCGAACCCGCGGGATCCGTGACGCCAGCGACGCTCCCAAGATGCCGTGGTCTCCGGTCGCGAAGACGCCGCCGCCGCGGTCCATCCAGTCGGCGATGACCCGCAACTCGTTGTCGGTGAGGGCGTAGGTCGCGATGTCGGCGTCGTTGTCGGGGTCGTCGTCGGCGCCTGCCGGTCTGTCGCCGAAGAGCCAGATCTGGTCGTAGTCGTCGAGGTTGAAGCCAGGTTGGTCGAAGCGAAAAGTAGGACCGACGGCGGCACGCCACGTCGAGATCACCGGATACTGCGTCGGTGTCGAGTCGACGTCTCGATTGACGACCGAGACGATGACCCGTACCCATCGATTGAGCCAGAAGGTGAGGTTTCTGATCACCGGTCCGAGGCCGAACTCGTTGGGTTCGAAGCTCGTGTCGACGCGGCCGTCGTAGACGATGAGGATCTTGAGGTCGACCTTGATCGACCCGATCACCGGACGCCCGAACTCAGTGATCGGCGAAGGGTACCACTGCGGTGTCGGGCGTCCTCGCGGTCCATCCGCTCACGCAGCGCGCCCCCTTGCTGTGTGCCGGTTCGACGACGGTTGCACGGTGATCGCCGCCGCGAACGGTTGCTGCCAACACGCTCGTCGACCGCTGATTACGGAGGACTCGTATCAGTTCGTGACCGTCCCTAATCGCCGGCTCGGTGGCCTACGACGCTGGGTCGCTGGTTGGGTAGACCCGAACAGCACGCACCAGCACGGCGGTGTGGCCCTCCCGAGCCATCGACTCGTCGAGCCCCGCCCAGTCGTCTGAGCTGCCGCCGACCGCTGCGGCGTACACCGTCCGCAGCAGACGCGGCACTTCTGCCATGGCCAGCCCCGCGAGAGGATCGAGAGGACCGGCAAGCTCGGCGTTGCCTTCGACGGCGATCCACTCCCACCCGGAGCGAAAGACCACGGTGGCCTGTGGCCGCTCCCGGATGTCGGTCAATTTGTGTGCCATGCCTCGCGAGACGAAACCGACCACCGGTTGGCCGGTGACGGGATGATCGAGCACACCGGCGTTGACGACCGACGCACGTGGCGAGCCAGTCGCCCGCATGGTGATGGCGACAGCGAGCCCGCTCTCGCGAGCGCCGAGTTGCTGGGCGCGCGTGAGCTCCGTCATTACGCCCTGCTCTACCACGCGGGTGGTCTTCTTGTGGCCCCGGCACCGTCCAGGTATCCCTGACCGCCGGGTCCGGGCGCTTCACCATGTGCTGACCCGACGCTGCCCAGTTGGTGGTCCCGGAGACAAGGAAGTACCAACGACGAGTCAGCGCTCCTCGGGCGGCACGACGGTGTGCCCGTCGCTCTCCCGAATCCGGCTCTTACAAGCCAAGGGCGCCGGCTGACGCCGACGCCGGCGGCCGTCGCTACCGCCGCACCCATGGCGGTATACGTCGGAGGATCAAGGCGCAACGTGGCGCAAGGGCTTCGAGTTGATCTTCGAGCGGACCCCCACCTGTGACAGCCGACCCGCCCCTATCGACGCTACCGGACGCCTCGCCTCGGGCATCGAACGTCACGCCGGCTGGTGGTAGGCGAGGATGCGGTCGAGCCGCTTCGATAGCCACCGGGTGAGGCTCCCCGTGCCGTCGATGGCCCAAGTGACGAGGGCACCGTTGTAGACGGTGTACACGGTGTCGGCGAGCTCGGCGGCATCGGTGGGGCTGATCTCGCCGTCGCTGATCGCCTCGTTCAGGAGCTGTGTGATGGCTCGTCGGAGGAGCCGGCTCTGTTTCGCGGCGTGTGCGCCGAGCTCGGGGTCAGTGAGGTCGAGGTGCAGCAACGCCAGATGGTTGGCGATCGCGTCCCGTGAGTCGATGCCGGCCGTCAACTCGAGCAGCGCCGCTCGCAGCGCCGAGAGCGCCGTCGGCGAGTTGCTCCGGGCTCGGTTGAACGGGTCGTCGATCCCGGTGGCGGCCGCTTCCGCGTAGGCCAGCAGCAGGCTCCGCTTCGACCCGAAC
>Ga0075420_100003925_pt1 | contig 13058 bp, 10 predicted proteins | sample SoiMetdeltSBSDD4_FD_75296 | JGI IMG/M metagenome (GOLD analysis project Ga0075420, IMG submission 75296) | Bulk soil microbial communities from a Populus tree surrounding site in Tennessee, USA - Soil MetaG P. deltoides SBSDD4 | ecosystem: Environmental > Terrestrial > Soil > Tree plantation... | reverse complement strand
TGCGCCCGCCGCGAAAAAGATGCGCGCCGACGCGCGCGTCGCCCGGACCATCGCTTCGATCGTATCGGTCGTGAACGTGTAGTGCACGACCGGGCGCCCGGCGGAGTCGACCGTGACCCGGTTCCTCGGCGTCGCACGGTCGCAGGCGAGCACGAGGATCATCTGGAGCCGCGAGAACGCGCGCATGAGCTGACTGTGCGCAGCTCCGAATCCCGTCAGGTTCTTTGCCGTGATGAACGGGAAGTACATGCACGTCTCGAGCACGAATCGCTCCTCCTCGGCGCGATCGAGGTAGAAGCTCTTCGGGTGACCGACGTCGTTGGTGATCGGGTGATCGTGCTCGGCGACGAGGATGTGTGCCGGATGACACGTGAAACGCGCGCCGACGTGCGAAATCGTTCGAATGGTTGGCGACCTGAGGATCAGCGCCGACGTGCCGACCGCACCGCCGGCAAGGACGACGATGTCCGCCCGCACGCGATACATGCCTGGCGCCCACGACGACGGCATGCCTTTCTCTCCGTCGCGTTTGGGCGAGACACGAACCGTCACGGTCCGATCGCCCACCTCCAGCGCTTCCGCCCGGGTCACGACCTCGACGCCATTCGCCTCGGCGTTAGGCAGCTGGACGCGGTTCGTCCCCTGCTTCGCCGCATTCGGGCAGCCGAGGTTGCAGAGGCTCGACCCGCGGCAGCCCTTGAGGTTGAGCGGAAACTGCTGGGCCTTCCAGCCAAGCTTGCGGCAGCCGTCGACGAAGAGACGGTTGTTGTCGTTGATGAGGTCCGGCTCGAGCGCGTGAACGTTGTTCTGCATCATGTACTTCCGGCTGCGCTGCTCGATGTCGTCGTGCGACAGGCCGGGGACGTGCCAGTGGCGGATCACACGCTCGGGCGCAATGAGTGACGTGCCCGTGTATACGACGGTGGAGCCCCCGTACACGCGGCCGAACGCGAGCGTCATCGTGCCGTCGGCGGTGAGGAAGCCACCGCCGTCCTCGTAGAGCGAATCGGCCATGTCACGCTCTACGCCCGTGAACTCATCGTCCGTGAGACGGGGCCCCTGTTCGACCACGAGAATTCGCGTCCCGCCGAGCGCGAGGGGGCCGAGCTCCTGCGCGACGGTCCCGCCGCCGGCGCCGGAGCCGACGATCACGACATCGTATTCGCGATCCTCGATCACGGCTCCATCCAGAGCGTCGGCGCGAGCGGAACGGTGGCCATGGTGCCCCCGCGCGCCGCCCACCCATCGCGATGTGCCCGATACCCGATCGCCGCCGCGACGGCTTCGCGCGTGTAGTAGCCCATCAAAACGAGCGTGCGCACGCCCCAGAAGCCACGCCTGATGAGGAGGACTCGCGACCGCTCGATCGACTCGAGGAACGCGACGCGTTGCGCCGCACCGAGCCGGGTGAGTGGTTTGCCGAATCGCGCGACGGGCAGGAGTTGCAACAGCCGGATGAATACGACGAGCTGGCGTCTGACGTGATGCGGTCGTTTCGCGAGGGCCTCTTCGATCACAGCCTCGAGCTCGGCCCATGCCCGCTCGTCGAACGACGATGACTCCGGAACGACGGTCATCGCGACGGTGCGAAGAATGTGGCGGACGGGGAAGAGCAGGTTCGCAGGCATGATCGAGCAGTGGTGCGGCGTCCGGGCCGCATCCGCCGGCCGGAGTCAGGCCAAGCTACCTCGCCCTCGGGCGACGGCAAGATCGCGGGCTCATCGTTAGGTGGCCCGCCGTAAACGAACGTCGCAACGTGCGGCCCTGCCTCGAGTCAGTTGCGGCGCGCCGCTTCCTCTGCGTACCGGCGCACGCGTCCGAGCATGGCGTTCAGCCCCACCTCGCGCGACCCAAGCCCGAGGCTGTCCATGATCGTTCGCACGAAGTCCTCGGGGATCGCAAGCGTCGTCTGCGGTGGCTGCCCGTTGATCGCGCTGAACAGAATGCTCAGGAAGGCTGCAATCGTCGGCGACTGTCGCGTGTTGACGTCGGCGTAAAAGTGAAGCTTGCCGTCCTGATACTCGGGAAAGAGATCGACGCGCGTCTGGCATTCGGGGACGGTGAACGCGCCGCGATCGAGGGCGAGGAACCGATCCGGGACCGGCTCGAGCTTCTTCGCATACTGCACCAGAGCCTGCATCTTCTCCTCGCGGCCGAGCGACCGAAATCGGCTCAGGACGCGCTCGATCGACGGCGGGATGGTCGACGGGGTGGGCTCGGAAGTCACGGCCGTAAGATAAGCAGTTGACCGGTAGCAGGTTATCAACAGGCTTGCGTTCGCTAATTAAACGATTAATTAATTCCGTCATGCCGGACCCCACCACCCAGGACCTCATCCTCGACGCGGCCGAGCGCCTTTTCGCCCGGCAGGGGTTTACCGCGACGACCATCAAACAGATCGGAACGGAGGCCGCCGTGAACCCCGCGTTGCTCTACTACTACTACGACAGCAAGGAGACGCTGTACCGGGCGATGCTGCAGCGGATCCTCGGACACCTCCTCGAGCGCGGAAGCGACGCCATCGATCGCGCGTCGACCCACGCCGATCGCATTCGCGCCTTCGTTCGTGCGCAGGCAAAGCTCCTCGGCGAGCACCCACACTTCCCACAGCTGCTCGTCCGCGAGCTCGTCGATCACAAGGCGGCCCATGCGGAGGTGGCCATCACCACCTCGGCCGCCGGCGCGTTCAAGCGATTGTGCGATGTCATCGAGCGCGGCCAGAAGGACGGGGTGTTCCGCCGCTCGGTCGACCCGAGGTTCGCGGCGATCTCGACCATCTCGCAGGTCGCCTACTTCGCTATCGCGCGACCGGCGGTCGGGTTGCTGCTCGGGCACGGTGTCGACGGCCCGCCAAGGGAGCTGTCCGATCGATTCTTCGCTCACGCCGAAGAGTTTGCACTCCACGCGCTTGGCGCGGGCGACGCCGCCAGCGGGACGGACCGGACATGACTCGTCAGCGTCCAGGGTACTCAGGTCTCGTCGGGGCTGCCGCGTTAGGCGCCGTCGTGCTCGCGGGCTGCGATCGCGATCGGTCGAGCCAGCTCTCGGCGGAAGGAACGATCGAGCTCACGCAGGTCGACGTGTCTGCATTCGTCTCGGGCCGCGTCGTCAGCGTCAGCGTCGAAGAAGGGGCAACTGTTCGGCGCGGCGACACGCTGGTCGTGCTCGCCCAATCGACGCTCCCGGCCGACATCGAGCAGCGTCGAGGGCGCGTTGCAGCGGCGGAGGCGCGCCTGCGCGATCTGCAGGCAGGGGCGCGGCCGGCAGAGCTCCAGCGTGCCGAAGCCGAGCTTCGAGCGATGACGGCGGAAGCGGAGCGGACGGATCGCGATCGCGCGCGGCTCGAGGCGTTGGTCGCCGCGGGTACAATCAGCCGGTCGCAATATGACGGCGCCGTTGCCGCTGCACGATCGGCCGCCGCCCGACGTGATGCGGCTGCGGAAGCGCTTCAGCTGCTCCGTCAGGGCTCGCGCGCTGGACAGGTCGCGGGAGCCCGCGCCGAGCTGGAGACGGCGCGTGGTTCACTGGCTGCAGGTCGCGCGACCGAGCAGGATATGGTCCTCGTTGCGCCACTGGACGCGACGGTGCTTGGCCGGTACGTCGAGCCGGGCGAGGTGGTCGGTGCGGGGCAGGTGGCCGTCACGTTAGGCGACGCCAGACGCCCGTGGGTGCGCGTCTACCTCCCGGCGGAGGCCGTGCCGTTCGTGAAGGTCGGGCAGCCGGCACGCGTCACGGTCCAGGGGCTGGGTGACCGCTTTGCGACTGCGAGAGTGGCGACCGTCGCCACCCAGGCGGAGTTCACGCCGCGCGTGGCGCTGACGGAGAAGGAGCGCGCGGACCTGCTGTTCGGGGTCAAGCTCGACATTCAGGACACGACCGGGACGTTCAAGCCCGGCCTGCCGGCGACGGTCACGATCGATACGCTGTCCGCGGCGAGTCGCGCACCATGAACGCGTCGGCGACGGTGCCATCTGTCCACGCCTCCGCCGCGCCCGCCGGCCCGGCGGTTCGCGCAGAGCGGCTGCGGAAGACGTTCGGCTCACTGGTCGCCGTGGAGGGGCTCGACCTGACCATCGAGCGCGGCGAGGTGTTCGGACTCCTCGGGCCTAACGGTTCGGGAAAGACGACGACGATCCGGATGCTGTGCGGCCTCATGGAGCCCACGTCCGGTCGCGCGCAAGTGGCGGGGGTCGACGTGACCGATGATCCGGAAGGGGTTCGTCGCCGCATCGGCTACATGTCGCAGAAGTTCGGGCTATACGACGACCTGACGGTGCAGGAGAACGTCCGCTTCTACGCGTCGGTCTACGGGCTGCGAGGCACGGCACGCGTGGCGCGGATCGCGCAGCAGCTTCGCGAGCTCGGGCTCGAGGAACGACGGAATCAGCTCGCCGGCACGTTGAGCGGTGGATGGAAACAGCGACTCGCACTCGCGTGCGCGACATCGCACGAGCCCGAGGTCCTCTTTCTCGACGAGCCGACTGCCGGCGTCGATCCCGCGTCGCGTCGCATGTTCTGGGATTGGATCTACGCGCTGGCGAAGGCGGGGACGACGATCCTGGTCACGACCCATTACATGGACGAGGCGGCGCGCTGCTCGCGCCTCGCCTTCCTGTCGCGCGGACACCTCATCGCCGTCGGGACGCAGGACGAGATCACGCGCCAGTTCGGTCAGGAATCGGTCGAGGATGTCTTCATCGAGCTGCAACGGCGCGATGAGGGCAGCAAGCCCGCCACGATCGCACACACCTAACGCGGTGAACGATGCCTTCTGCTGACCGCCACTCTGCACGGACGTCCGGCGTCGGCCAGAGCACGCTCTGGCCAATGCTGTGGAAGGAATTCGTGCAGATGCGTCGCGACCGCTTCACGCTCGGTATGATGATCGGGCTGCCGGCGATCCAGCTGCTCCTGTTCGGCTTCGCCATTCGCACCGAGGTCCGGCATCTGCCGACCGTGGTGCTCGACGAGTCGCGGACAATGGAAAGCCGCGCGCTCGTCGATGCAGTGCGGAACACCGGAAACTTCGACATCGTGGCGCGAGTCGGGAGTCGCGCCGACGTGCAGCGATGGATCGGACGCGGCGACGCGAAGGCCGCCGTCATCATTCCGCCCGATTACGAGGTGGACATCAAGCGGCGACGCACCGCCCGCGCGCAGGTCATCGTCGATGCCGCCGATCCGCTCGCGTCATCGGCCGCGATCTCAGGGGCGACGCTGGCGGGTCAGGCTCGCTCGGTCGCGCTGGCACCAGCGGGTACGCGTCGCGAGCCCGCGATCGACGTGCGTGTGCGTCCGTGGTACAACCCGGGGCTCGAGAGCTCGATCTACATCGTTCCCGGCGTGATCGGGCTGCTGCTCACGCTCACGCTGCTCATGATCACCGCGATGGCACTCGTGCGCGAGCGCGAGCGTGGGACGCTCGAGCAGCTCATCGTGACGCCGATCTCGAAGACCGGGCTGATGGTGGGCAAGGTCCTGCCGTTCGCGCTCGTCGGTTACGTGCAGGTGACGGTGATCCTCCTGCTGGGGCGATTCGTGTTCGACGTGCCGATCCGCGGGAGCCTCGGTCTGCTGTACCTCGTCACGGCGCCGTTCATCATCGCGAGTCTCGCGCTCGGGCTCTTCGTGTCGACGGTGGTGCGCACGCAGGTCCAGGCGATGCAGCTCTCGTTCGTGTTCATTCTGCCGACGGTGCTGCTGTCGGGCTTCATGTTCCCGCGCGAGGCGATGCCGCCGTTCGCCCAATGGCTCGGCGCCGTTTTCCCGATCACGTACTACCTCCGCGTGCTGCGAGGCATCCTGCTCAAAGGCGTGGGAATCGAAGCGCTCTGGCGCGATACGCTCGCGCTCGTCGTATTCGCCCTGGTGCTGCTGGCGTTCAGCGTTCGGCGTTTCCAGAAGAACATCGAATGAGACGTCGTTTCACGCGTGGTCTGGCCTCCGTTGCAGGCTACCTCCGTAAACTGCCAACAAACAGAAAAACCAGATCAACGGCAATGACGCGGATTGCTCCTTGTCGCGTCGAGGTGATCGCACAACGAGTCTCGAGCAAAGTAGCTCGCGAACTACTTCGCTGGCGACCGACGCACGGACGCCGTGGACGCGGAGCAATCCGCGTCATTGCCGTTGATCCGATTCTTCTGGTGTTCCGCTGTTGGTCGGCCTGGAGATGAGCTCGGCTCGTACGCGAACGATCTCAATTAAGATTCCGACAGCGCAATCGACTGTACCCGAAATGGAGAATCGACGATGCCACAGCGAAAGGCGAGCGCCGTCTGGGAAGGCGGGCTGAGGGGCGGGAAGGGGACCTTCAAGGGTGAGACCGGGGGGATCGCCGGGCAATACAACTTCTCGTCGCGCTTCGAGGAAGGCGTCGGCTCGAATCCGGAAGAGCTGATTGCCGCGGCACACGCCGCGTGCTTCAGCATGGCCCTCAGCGGTCAGCTCGAGCGCAACGGCACGCCACCACAACGGGTCGAGACGAACGCCGTCTGCACCGTCGAGAAAGTCGGCGAGGGCTTCAAGATCACGACCATGAAGCTCATCACGCGTGCCACCGTTCCCGGCGTCGATGCGGCGAAGTTCCAGGAGCTGGCGAATGCAGCGGTCGAAGGGTGCCCCGTGTCACAGGCATTGAAGGGCAACCTGAAGATCCAGCTCGATGCCGCGCTAGCGTAGGTCGACGAGAAGCGCGACATGCACCGCGCTAACGGTGGTCCTCTTCACGAAGTCCGTTGAAGAGCCACGTGTAACCAACTCGCATGCTGTACCGTCGAACGACGCGCGCGCCGGTAACCCGAGCTTCGGCCCGCAATCGACCGCGCGGCGTCAGGCGAATCAGCGTGCCGAGTTGGGCGTGAACGTCCAGGACGTTCGTGTTGTACAACCCGCCGACCTGCTCGTTCGCGATCGTCGTCCCCACCGCGTCGACGCCGAATCCGACGCCGCCGTACGGCGTGAATCGTCGCCTGATCGGGCCCATCGCATTCACATCCGCGAACGCCGTGAACACGTAACCGCTCCCGCGCTCTCGCACACCGAGCGAATCGGGCCGGTTGATGGTCGTCGACAGGTAGTCGATACCGACCGAGAGCCTCACGAGCGGCGAGCCGATCCAGCCGAGATCGAGCGCCGCCCCGACGTCGGGACCTAACGCGGCGTGCTTGAACTGTCCCAAACCGGCATGGATGCTGAGCGCGCTCGAGGCACCGAGGCCGAGGCGTGGCGTCGAGTCGGCCCGTTGCGCGCCACAGGGACGTGTCGCGACGACCGACAGCGCGACGAGCGACGCGACGAGCGACGCGACGAGCGACGCCGCTCCGCGAACGGTCGCGGCGACGTGCATCAGCGGAGCGGGACGGCGCGATGGAAACGACGACGGGATGTGTGTGAGCACGAGACCGGTAGACGACGCGCGAAATACAACACGATACGCACGTCTGTCGCAACGCCCTGCCGTGGCGAGTCAGGGCATGGCGCCGGTCACCACCCGTACAGCGTTTTATAGGTTGCCTGATTGCGAAGGAGAATGCGCACGTAGTCGCGCGTCTCCTCATACGGGATCCGCTCGATGAACAGCTCCGGGTCGTCCGTGCCGCGCTTCGTCCGCCAGCGGCGGACTGGAGAGCCGCCGGCGTTGTACGCGGCGAGCGCGTACTCGACGCGCGGGTATTGCCGCAGCATTGCGTCCAGGTGCGTCATGCCTAACCGCACGTTCACGTCTGGTTGAAACAGCAGCACCCGCTCGAACGACGAGATGCCGCGCGCCCGAGCGATGCTGGCGCCGACGCTCGGCAGCACCTGCATCAACCCGAGCGCGCCCGCTCGCGAGGCGGCGCGAGGGTTGAAGCTCGACTCCTGATGAATGAGCGCCGCCGCAAGAGCGGGATCGATGCGGTGCGCCTCGGCTTCGGCGCGGATCACATCGCCGTACGCGAGCGGATACGCGAGCCGGAACACGCGCGTGTCGCGCGGAGCGGAAGCCGCAAGCGCACGACGCGCCAGCGCCATCGCGCGAGAGATCTCACCTCTCCCGCGAAGCGCGTCGGCGGCGGCGAGCAGCGAATCGGGCGACTCGCGGTCTGCGGACGCCATCGCGTCGTACTCGAATCCTTCCTCGGTGTTCATCCCGAGCGACTCGAGCAGCTCGGCACGATCGACCGCCCGCTCCAGGCCCGGCGTCGTCTCGGCCGTATCGGATGCCTGTGTCGGGCGCCACCCGCCGGTGCCTAACCGTCCCGCGGACCGCATCGCGTAGTACGACAGGGGATCGTTCGCGATGACGTCGCGCCAGCGGGCGGTTGCCTGCGCACGGTCGCCCAGACGCTCCCGCGAGCGGCCCGACCAGTAGCGAGCGGCGGTAACGTCGACCGCACGAGGGTATCGCTCGACGAGCCCGTCGAGCTCACGAGCGGCTGCGGCAAAGCTGCCGTTCGCGTACGCGATGATCGCCGCGTGAAACATCGCGGACGCTGCGAGGCTGCTCGTGGGGTATCGACGTGTCAGGTCGAGGAAGCCGGTTCGCGCTTCGGTGTCGCGTCCGTCATCCGTGGCGAGGTCCGCGAGCAGGAAGAGCGCCGGCGCGGCCACGCTCGTATCCGATGGGAACGACTGAGCAACGCGTCGCAAGGCCGCGCGCGCTTCGGACCGGCGGCCTGCCCGAAGCAACGCTCGAGCGCGCTGATACGCCGCGTCGCGCCCCACCGGCGATGCCACCGATACCTTCCCGAACTGCGCGGCGGCTTCCACGTCGCGCCCGAGGCGCGCCAGCGCCGTCGCGTACGCGTGGCGATCCGGAGGCTCGAGCGAGCGGTCCAGTCGGGCAAAGCCAGTCACGGCCCGAGCCGATAATCCCACCGCGGTCGCCGCACGCGAGACGATCAGCTCCTCGCCGGTCGTCAACGGTCCGAGCGACGAATCGAGAACGGCGATGGCACCGCGTGCCTCGGCTGCACCGCCGCGCCCGCCGAGCACCGCGAGGGCGGCGGCGCGAACGCTCGCGCGGGTGGCGCTGTCGGCATTCGCCATCAGCCGAAGGCGGAGGGTCTGCACCGTGTCGCCGAGCGCCTCGTAGGCGCGTGCCGCGCCCGCAAAGTCTCGCCACCGCTCGCGCGCCTGCGCTTCCGTCGGTGCGATGCGAGCGCGTGCGACGCTGCCCGAGACGCGGTCGTAGTTCCGCTGGCGACGGCTCGCGTCTGCGGTAGCACCGGCCGCTCTGAGCTCGAGCCAGTCGGCGATCGCCGGGAGGTGCCGCGTCGCGCGGAGGTAGGTCGCGGCGGCGCTGTCGCCAATCGCACGACGGTCGAGCGCCCGGGCGAGCAGCACCTCGCGAACCCCGCGCTCGCGGTTGGTTCGTGCCGACCGGAGCGCAGATTCGGCGTGCCGCTCCGCGAGTGAATCCGTACCGCGCGCGAGGGCCGAGCGCACGAGCAGCTCGCGGCCTGCTCCATTGAACAGTGAGTCGATCCAGCTGGCGGTCCCGAGCTCGCGGTCGACTCGAGACCACCCACCCCACGCGGCCGCGGCGGTAGCGGTGAGCAGAACGACCTCCGGCGTTCGCGACGCCGGGTCGCGGTAGGCGGAGTCGAGAATTTCTGCCGCTCGCCAGGCACGTCCGGAAGAGAGTGCCTGAGCGGCCTGCCGGAGCACGGGATCCCGGCTGTTCGCAAACGGGGAGGTCGCGGCCTCGGTCTGCGCGGGCACGCTCTCCGGGCGCGAGCAGGCGAGCACGGCCGCGGCGAGCATCCCGCGAACGCAAACGACGTGAGCCATGTCCAAGAAGCAGGTCAGCTTTCGTACCACTCGCCGTTGTCGAAAAGAGGGCACTCGGGGGCACTGGTCGTGTACGAGCTTCGAGAGCCCGCAACGATCGCGATTGTGGTGGTGACGAATCCACCGTATCAAGTGTCGAACGTATGGGGCCGCCTCTCTTCCCACGGCTCCTCGCTACCGCGCATTAGGTTGTCGCCATGATTCGCTCCCGCGCCGCCACAATCGGTACGTTGGTCGCTGCGCTCGTGATCGCCGGTGGACTGGCGGTCGCGGCGCGGGGATGGCGGCGCGCGCCGATGACCCCCGAGGTTGCTCGGGAGATGCGTGCCGGCGCCGATTTCGCCACCCGGCTCGAGCGTTCGCTCAAAGGTGCCGCGGCCGAGTCGATGTCTGTCCCCGACGTGGTCGCGGCCGGTTATCTGGAACGGCTGCGGCTCGGGCTCGGCAGTCCGTTCCGGCTCATCGACTATGTGCTCGCCGATCCTCTCCTGCCGGATTCGGTGCGCCGCCTCGTCGCCTATGCGACGCTGCAGCGAACGTTGGATGGCGACAGCTATCACGCGCCTCCGGCGGCGTTGACGATCGCCGGCGCACAGTCGGCCGCGCTCCCGCTCGATCTCGCGGCCCGGCACGTCATGCTGATCGACAGCGTGGTGGGAGCGTCGTTCGATCCCCGCGGCGGTGAGCTCACCATCCGAGAGGCGTATCGTCTGGCCGCTGCGGCCGGTTCCGTCGGACGCCGGGCTCCGTGGCTCGGTACTCAGACCGCCGCGCTCGCGCGCGATCGCGCGCTGGCTCGCCGCGACGTCGTCGAGCTGCTGGCGACCGCTCGCCGGAATCGGATGGACCCCCTCGGGCTCATTCCCGTCTGGCGGCTCGAGCGACGCTTCGCGGTCGAGCGTCCGGTGATGGAAGCGCTTCGCCCCGACGTGGAGCGCGGCGCGCTCGCGAACGTCGGTCGCGTCGTCCGCGCGCTCGACTCGCTCGCGGCGCTCGAGCGGGCGGCGATCCGCGACTCCGCTCGCGTCGCGCACGTCCGTGTCGATCGGTTATCGGGCGAGGGCGCCCGTCGACTCGCGGTCGTCGCGGCCATGCGCGCCGCACCTCCTCAGGCGCCGGTGACGGTCGCCGTGACGAGCACCGTGCGTCCACTGCGGATTCTTTCCCCCTCGGCCGCCGCCGAGCCTCATCCAATGCGGAGCGCGCTTGGCCGGTTCGTCGAGCGTTCGGTGAACGAAGAAGCGCTCGCGGCCGAGTACGCGCTGTTCCAGGCCCGCGACACGACGGGGATCGCGCAGCCATCCCTCGCAGTGGTTTGGGCGGCCGTCTCGATGCGCGCGTACGGCCAGGAGCGCGTGTGGTTCCCGGGCGATGGCGGACCGAGCGTCGTGGATCTCAAGGGACGGTTCGGGCTCGCCGCGGTGAGCTTCGACGCCGACGTTCCCACGATCTGGCGTCCGTACTATCTCCGCATGCTCGGCTCGGCGCTCGCGGATCTCGAGCGCGTGCTGCCGGCCTTCGCCGCGCGCGGCCTCGGCGTGCATTTCGGCGAGAGCCCGATGCGCGACGCGGCGCTCGCGATGCACGATCCGGCGACGCGCACGATCTTCCTCCCGGTCGGGACGAGCGCCGGCGTCATCGCGCACGAGCTCGCGCACGATCTCGACTGGCAGTCCGCTCGCACGCGCTACGGGCTGCGTGGCACCTACAGCACGGATCGCGCGGTGCGCGAGTATCGCGACCGGCTGGCCGCGTCGATGCTCGAGCTCAGCGACGCCGGGCCGGGCGAGAATTCGTTAGGCACCGAAGGCGCCCGCGTCGTTCCCAGCGCGCGGCCGACCGAAGTGTTCGCGCGCAACGTCGACTGGTTCGTGAGCGCCGTTCTCGCGCGCGATGGGCGGATGAACGGCTACCTCTCGGCAGCCCAGGACGGCGTGCTCACCGGGTATGGAGCGGTCGCCGCGCCAGAGGTCTCGCGCGACGGGGCGCAGGCGATGATTCGCGCGCTCGATGAGATGACGCTCGTTGCGCCGGCAACCCGTGCCTGGTTCGTCGACACACACGGTCGTGGGCGCACGGTACCGCTCGCGGATCTGACGCGGCGTATCCTGGACGTTCCGCTCACGCCGTCGGACCGACGGGCGGCACAGGGGACGCGCGGGCTCGTCGACTGGGTAACGCCCAGCGCCGAATCGAGCGCGCGGACCCTCGTCGCGATCAGCGCGGGGTGCCGGGATGATCGGCTCGATGATCGTCTCGTGGCGGAGCGCGCGCGGGTGCTGGTCGAAGCGGCGGACGCGCGCGCGCGCGGTCTCCTCGCGCGACGGGCGCGGTTTGCCGCCTCGTCCGACCGTGCGCCGTGGCAGGTGCGGGCATTGTTAGGCAACGCCTGGACGCCGGAATATGCCGCGAACGCGCAGACGGAGCTCCGAGACGTCATCCTCCGCCGCGCCGTCCTCGCCGCCAACCCGCGCGGCGGAACCGCGATCCTCGCCGCGACCTCTCTCGGCTGCCGCTAGACGGCCGGCCGCACCGATCCACTCTGCAGCGATCGCGCGTCCGAGTCGGTCGGCTTGATGACGATGGTGCGCGTCGGGTAGGCGAACTCGATCTTCTCGGCCGCGAACCGGCGGTAGATCGCGAGCAGCACCTTCTGGTGCGTGTCAGCGTACTTCAGGTAATCCGCCGTGGTCATGAAGTAGACCGTCTCGAAGCTCAGCGCCGAGTCGCCATAGAGCGTGAGGTGCGAGCGGTCGAAGCGGACCTGCTCCTGCGACTCGACCACTTCGCGGATGATCGTCGGGATTCGCGCGAGGGTGTCCGCCGGCGTGTCGTACGTGACGCCCATGACGAAGAGGACGCGCCGCTCCTCCATCCGCTTGAAGTTGCGGATGCGGCTCCTGAGCAGGTCGGCGTTGGAGAAGATCAATTGCTCGCCGTTCACGCTGCGGAGCCGCGTCGTCTTGAGACCCACGTGCTCCACCGTGCCCGTGAACGTATCCACGGTGATCGTATCGCCGACGACGAACGGCTTGTCGATGACGATCGCCAGCGCCGCGAACAGGTCGCCGAGGACGTTCTGGACGGCCAGCGCGATGGCGATACCGCCGACGCCGAGTCCGGTGATGAGCGCCGTGACGTCGAAGCCGAGCCGGTTGAGCGCGACGAGCGCGAGCATGATCCACAGCAGCGCGCGCGCAACGAAGCTGAACGCGGCGATCGTCGTTCGGCTCGAGAGGTCGGATTCGGCTTTGCGCTCCGCGTAGTTGCGGAACCAGAACGTG
>Ga0075420_100003924_pt1 | contig 13059 bp, 12 predicted proteins | sample SoiMetdeltSBSDD4_FD_75296 | JGI IMG/M metagenome (GOLD analysis project Ga0075420, IMG submission 75296) | Bulk soil microbial communities from a Populus tree surrounding site in Tennessee, USA - Soil MetaG P. deltoides SBSDD4 | ecosystem: Environmental > Terrestrial > Soil > Tree plantation... | reverse complement strand
TGCGTTCCTCACCAACTACCTCGGCGCGCAGGTGATCAACCTGCCATCGACCGAGCTCTACACCGCGCTCGAGCGCGGCACGGTCGACCTCACGGCCTGGACCCAGATCGGCCTGATGGACCTGAACTGGGACCGCTACATCAAATACCGCATCGGCCCGGACTTCTTTTCCACCGACCTGATGATCATCGTCAACCAGAAGAAGTGGAGCACGCTCTCGGCCAAGACGCGCGACATCCTGCAGCGCACCGCGGCCGAGCACGAGAGCTCCAGCCTGCGCGACCTGCAGGCGCTGTGGAAGAAGGAGCAGGCGGAGCTGCAAAAGCGCGGCATCCGCACGCTCCAGCAGTCGGAGGGCGCGTCGAAGAAGTTCGTCGCCGGCGCCCGCGCCGCGAGCCTGCAGCGCATGAAGGAGCGCATGGAGAAGGGCGGCGGCATGGAGAACTACGACAAAGTCGTGAAGCTGTTTACACCGAACTGAGCGCCGGCTTGGCCTGCGCGTGAAAGCCGTCGCCAGGCTGCACGACGCTCTGGTGTACGGCATGGCGTTCATCGCCGCCTTCCTGATGGCGGCGATGATGGTGGTGATCACGCTCGACGTCGTGCTGCGCAACCTGGGCTACCAGAGCTCGGCGCACTTCTTCACCTTCACCGAGTACGCGCTGCTGATCGTGCCGTGCCTGGGCGCGCCGTGGCTCGCGCGCGAGAAGGGGCACATCTACGTCGAGATCCTGCTGAATTCGTTCGGCCCGAAAACCCGCGCGCGCATGACCGTGGCGATCGGGATCCTGTGCATCGCCGTGTGCCTGGTGATCGCCTGGTACGGCTTCCAGGTCGCGCTGCGCGACTTCGTGCAGAACGAGAAGGACGTGCGCTCGATGGATTTCCCGCGCTGGCTGGTGGTCGGCTGGATCCCGCTGTCGTTCCTGATGATGGCGATCGAGTTCGCCCGCTTCCTGTGGAAGCGCGAGAACTTCCTCGCGCCGCTCGCAGACATCACCACCTAGGCGCGATGGCCTGGTACTGGGTAGCGACGTTGCTGTTCGGCACGGCCCTCGGCCTGATGATGCTCGGCGTGCCAGTCGCCATCGGCTTCCTCGCCACCAACCTGCTCGCCGCGATGCTGTTCATGGGCGGCGGCCCGGGGATCCAGCAGGTGATCAACAACGGCTTCGGCGCGATGACCAACTTCCCGCTGGTGCCGATCCCGATGTTCCTGCTGATGGGCGAGCTGTTCTATCACACCGGGCTCGCCGCGCGCTGCTTCAATGCCGCCGACAAGCTGCTCGGCAACATCCGCGGGCGGCTCGCCTACGTCACGCTGATCGGCGGCACCGCCTACGCCGGCCCGGCCGGGTCGTCGATGGGCGCCTGCGCGCTGCTCGGGCGCCTGATGGCGCCGGAGATGATGCGCCGCGGCTACAGCAAGTACCTGTCGATCGGCCCGATCATGGGTATCGGCGGGCTGGCGGTGATCATTCCGCCCTCGGCGCTGACCGTGCTGCTCGCCACGCTCGGCCAGACCGACGTCGGTGCGCTGCTCATCGCCGGCGTGATCCCGGGGCTGATCCTCGCGACGATGTACGGCGTGCTGATCTGGGCATGGACGGTGGTTGACCCCACGTCCGCGCCTTTCGATTCGCCGCCGCCGGTGAGCCGGCGCGAAAAGCTGCGGCTGATCCTCGTCGACGTGATCCCGATGGTGGCGATCATCGTGTTCTCGGTCCTGGTGATGCTGGTCGGCTGGTGCACGCCGACCGAGGCCGCGGCGCTCGGCGCGGTGTCGGTGATCGTGCTCGCCGCGTGCTACCGCGAGATGACCTGGAAGGCGTTCGTGAAGTCGCTCGACGGCGCGCTGCGCGTGACGGTGATGGCGTTCCTGGTGATTTTCGGCTCGGCGACCTTCGGCCAGGTGCTGGCGTTCACCGGCGGCTCGAGCGGCCTGATCAACTGGGCGACCGGCTTCCAGGTCACGCCGCTGCAGATGCTCTACATCATGATCGGCGTCATCATCTTCCTCGGCAGCTTCATGGACCCGCTGTCGAAGATGCTGCTCACCGCGCCGATCTTCTTCCCGCTCGCCAAGGCGCTCGGCTTCGACCTGACCTGGTTCGGGCTCATCATGCTGCTCGCGCTGGAGATGGGCTACACCATGCCGCCGTTCGGCCTGCTGCTGTTCGTCATGAAGGGCGTTTCTCCCCCCGGAACGCGCATGCGCGACATCTACCTCGCCGGCCTGCCGTTCATCGCCTGCGTGGTGCTGCTGATCCTGCTGGTGATCTATATTCCACCCCTCGCTACCTGGTTACCCACTGTCAGCCGCTAGGAGAAGGCATTGCCCAGCACCATCGGATTGAGGCCCGGCACCGAGCTCGCCGGCAAGGTCGCCCTGGTCACCGGGGCGGCGCGCAACATCGGCCGCGCGATCGCGCGCTCGCTCGCGGCAGGAGGCGCGGCAGTGATGGTGAACGCGAAGACCTCGCGCGCCGAGGCCGAGAAGACCGTGGAGATGATCGGCTCCAGCTCGGCCCTGCACATCGCGGACATCACCAGGCCCGAAGAAGTCAAGGTTCTGGTCGAGGCGACGGTCAAGCATTTCGGCCGGCTCGATTTCCTGGTGAACAACGCGGCGGTCCGGCATGAAACCGCTTTTTCCGCCATCAGCTATGAAGAATGGAAAAACGTGCTGGCCATCGTCCTCGATGGCTCGTTCCTGTGCGCGCAGGCCGCGCTGCCGCACCTGATCAAGGCCGGCGGCGGCACCATCGTCAACATCGGCGGCCAGACCGCTCACCGGGGCGCCGCCGAGCGCGCGCATGTGGTTGCCGCCAAGGCGGGCCTGGCCGGCCTGACCAAGGCGCTGGCGCTCGACCTCGCGCCCCACAAGATCACGGTGAACTGCGTGGTGCCGGGCACCATCGACAGCCAGCGCGGGCTTCCTGGCGTGCCCGACCGGCCGGACCACCGGCGCCAGCCGCCGCCGATCGGCCGCCGCGGCGAGCCCGAGGAGGTCGCGGCGATGGTGCGCATGCTGTGCGGGCCGGATGCGCGCTACATCACGGGGCAGGCGATCCATGTGAACGGCGGCGGCTACCTGCCGTGAGCGTTTCTCCGGTGATGCAGCGCTTGAGCGCCTATATCGCCGCCGCGCCTCGACAGGCTTTGCCTTCGGAAGTTCTTGAAAGAACCAAGCATCACGTCCTCGACACGATCGCGGCGATGGTGTCCGGGTCGCGGCTGCTGCCCGGCCGCAAGGGCATCGCGTACGTCAGGACTCTTGGCGGCACGAAGGAAGCCTGCGTCATCGGCAGCCGCATCGTCACCACCGCGATCAACGCCGCGCTCGCCAACGGCATGTGCGCGCACGCGGACGAAACCGACGACTCGCACGCGCCCTCGGTGATGCATCCGGGCTGCGGCATCGTCCCGGCAGCCCTTGCCGTTGCAGAGAAGGAAGGTAGGAGCGGAGAAGCGTTACTGCGCGCGGTTGCCCTGGGCTACGACGTGGCGACCCGCCTGACGATGTCGCTCAACGCCTTCAAGTTCCGCGAGGATGGGCTCTCGACCCACAGCTACGGCCCGACCTTCGGCGCGGCGGCCGCAGCGGGTTCTTTGGTAAAGGTCAACGAGCGTCAAGCTCGATACCTCCTTTCCTACGCAGCTCAGCAGGCATCGGGGATCTCCTGCTGGATGCGCGACGAGGAGCATGTCGAGAAGGCGTTCGACTTCGGCGGCATGCCGGCGCGCAACGGCGTCACGGCGGCGACCATGGTGGCGCAGGGCTTCAGCGGAGTGGACGACGTGTTCTCGGGCGAGCGCAACTTCTTCGTCGCCCACGGGCGTCCGGCGAATCCCGCCGAACTGGTGCGAGGCCTGGGGGAGGACTACGAGATCCTGCGCACCAACATCAAGCGTTGGTCGGTGGGTTCGCCGATCCAGGCTCCGTTGGACTCCTTGCTGGAGTTGATTACAAGGAATTCGCTGAAGGCGGAGCAGGTCGAGAAGCTGACGATCCGGGTGGCGCACCGCGACAAGAACACCACCGACAACCGCCCCATGCCCGACATCAACATGCAGCACATGTGCGCGGTGATGCTGATGGACGGCACGGTGACGTTCAAGTCCGCGCACGATGAAAAGCGCTTTCGCGATCGAAAGGTCCTGGAATTCAGGAAGAAAATCGACCTCCAGGGCGACGACGCGCTCACCAGGACCATGCCGGCCCGGCAGGCGATCGTCGAGATCGCCCTGCGCGACGGGCGCAGCCTGCGGCACCACACCGTGGCGGTGCGCGGCACCGCGGAAAACCCGATGACGCGTGCCGAAGTCGACGCCAAGAGCTACGATCTGATCGCGCCGGTCACGGGGAAAGCACGCGCGCGCAGGCTCTGCGACGCCGTCTGGAGACTGGACGAGCTAAAGGATGTTCGGAAACTAAGGCCGTTGCTACAGGAGGGGCGATGAACCGGATCGTGCATCTCGCGCTCAAGGTCGAGGACCTCGAGCGCACCACCGAGTTCTACCAGAAGGTGTTCGGCTTCAAGGAGATGAACACCGAGAAGGTGCGCGACCATACCTCGCGCCACCTGAGCGACGGCGTGCTCGACATCGCGCTGATCCGGTACGACGCGGGCACGCAGTCGGCGGAATCGAAGGCGGCGGGCGAGGGGCCCTGCATCCACCACTTCGCGGTCGAGGTCGACAACGTCGCCGCGGCGACCCGGCAGGTGAAATCCTATGGCTGCGAGATCATCAGCGATCCGGGCGTGATCCCGGTCAAGTTTCGTGCGCCGGGCGGAACCGTCTGCGAACTCGTCCCGAAGGGGCGTTACAAGAAGCCCAAATCAAAGCGATGAAGGCGGCGAAGGCCGACTTCTGCTCCGGGCTCGCGCTCGGCGGCCTGGGCGCCTACATCATCGCCACGGCGGCGCGCTGGGAATACCTCGGCCCCGACGGCCCGGGGCCGGGCTTCTTTCCGCTGTGGTACGGCGTCGCGATGGCGGCGCTCTCGCTGGCTCTGGTTTTTTCAAGCATCAAGAACCCCGGTTCCGACCTGATCGACTGGTCGGGCGCCGGGCGCGCGTTCAGCGCCTGGGGCGCGCTGGCGGTGTCGGTAGCGGCGCTCAAGCTGGCCGGATTCCTGGTCTCGTTCGCGGCGTTGAGCTTCTTCATCGTGGCCGTGATGTACCGGCGGCCGGTGTGGGTGGCGGCGGCGGTCGCCATCGGCGGCGCGGCGGGGTTCTACCTGCTTTTCTCGCTCGCGCTCGACGTCAAGCTTCCCTGACGTGGACGTCATCTCGGGACTGCTGCAGGGATTCGCGGTTGCGCTGCAGCCGCTGAACCTGCTTTGGTGCTTTGTGGGCGTGGTCCTGGGGACCGTGGTCGGCGTGATGCCGGGCCTCGGCCCGCCGGCGACGATCGCGATGCTCCTGCCGCTGACGTTCCTCATGAACCCGGCGAGCGCGATGATCATGCTCGCCGGCATCTACTACGGCGCGAAGTACGGCGGCTCGACCACCTCGATCCTGCTCAACGTGCCCGGGGAGTCGGCTTCGGTCGCGACCTGCTTCGACGGCTATCAGATGGCGCGCAACGGCCGCGCCGGCGCGGCGCTCGGCATCGCCGCGATCGCCTCGTTCATCGCCGGGACCGTGGGCGTGGTGGGGGTCATGCTGATCGCGCCGCCGCTCGCGCGCATGGCGCTCGCCTTCAGCTCGCCCGAGTACTTCGCGCTGATGGCGCTCGGCCTCGCGATGGTGGTGCTGCTCGCCGGGCGCTCGATGGTCAAGGCGCTGCTCGCGATGCTGGTCGGGCTGTGGCTCGCCGGAATCGGCACCGATCTTTTCAGCCAGACCTCGCGTTTCACCTTCGGCCGGATGGAGCTCCTTTCGGGGGTCGACTTCGTGGTGGTCGCGATCGGCGTGTTTGCGATCGGCGAGGTGCTGGCCAACATGGAAGGGCGCAAGGCGGCCGAGTCGCTGCCGGTGCCCAAGGGCTTGCGCAACCTGCTGCCGACGATGCAGGACCTGAAGGACTCGCGCTTCGCGTTCGTCAACGGCTCGGTGGTCGGCTTCCTGATCGGCGTGCTGCCCGGGGCGGGATCCACCATCGCCTCGTTCATCTCGTACGGGCTGGAGAAGGCGGTGTCGCGCCGGCCGGAGCAGTTCGGCAAGGGCGTGGTCGAGGGCGTCGCCGCGCCCGAGGGAGCGAACAACGCCGAGACCGGCGGCGCGCTGATTCCGATGCTGACGCTCGGCATCCCCGGGTCCTCCACCACCGCGGTGCTGCTGGCGGCGCTGGTGCTGTGGGGCTTCAAGCCGGGACCGCTGTTCATCCCGGAGAACCCGGCGATGTTCTGGGGGCTGGTGGCGAGCATGTACATCGGCAACCTGATGCTGCTGGTGCTCAACCTGCCGCTGGTGCCGCTTTTCGCGCAGGTGCTGCGCACGCCGGTGTACATCCTGTACCCGCTGATCCTGGGGATCTCCGTGGTCGGGGTCTACAGCACCTCGGGCAGCCTGTTCGACGTCTGGCTGCTGGCGGGATTCGGCCTGCTCGGCTACCTGATGCGCAAGCTCGATTACCCCTCGGCGCCGCTGATCCTCGGTCTGGTGCTGGGGGGCGCGCTGGAGCGCGCGCTGCGGCAATCGCTGATGATGTCGGACGGCAGCCTTTCGATCCTGGTCTCTAGGCCGGTGTCGGCGGTGATGCTATCGTTGACGCTGCTGATCCTGCTGATTCCGCTGTTCAACAAGTTCAACGCGTGGCGCCTCAAGGCGCTCGATAACTAGAACGAGGAGGATGTGATGCAGAAGGCATGGGTATTCATTGTGGGAGCGGCGCTGGCTGTGCCCGCGTTTGCTCAATCGTTCACGCCCAGCAGACCGATCGAGCTGGTGGTGCACACCGGCCCGGGCGGCGGCAGCGACGTGCTGGCGCGCGCGATGGTCGTGATCATGGAGAAGGAGAAGCTCCTGCCGGTGCGCGCGCAGGTCGCGAACAAGCCCGGCGGCGGCGGCGTGGTGGCCGCGGCGTATCTCGCCGAGAAGAAGGGCGAGCAGCACACCATCGGCATCTTCACCGGCGTCTGGCTGACCAACCCGCTCACCAGCAACGAGGCCAAGGTGTCGCTGAAGGACCTGACGCCGATCGCGCGTCTGCTGCTCGAGCCGGCGGTGATTGCGGTAAAGGCCGACGCGCCGTACAAGACGCTCGCTGACTTCGTCAACGCGGCGAAGCAGAAACCCGGGGAGCTCAAGCAGTCGGGCGGCTCGATCACGAGCCGCGACAACGTCGTGCGCCAGCAGCTGCAGAAGGTCAGCGGCTCGCGCTGGCAGTACATCTCGTTCCCCGGCGGCGGCGAGCGCATCGCGGCGCTGCTCGGCGGCCACGTCAACATGATGGTGATCGAGCCGAACGAGGCGGGCGAGCATATCCGCGCCGGCAACATGCGCGTGCTCGCGCAGGTCGTCGACAAGCGCCTGGCGGCGTTTCCGAACGTGCCGACGCTGAAGGAGGCGGGCTTCGACGTTACCCCGGTGCCGCAGGTGCGCGGCGTGGTCGCGCCGCCGGGAATTCCGCGTGAGAACGTCGTTTATTGGGAAGGCGTGTTCAAGAAACTGGGCCAGACGGAATCGTGGAAGAAGTATGTCGCGGACAACCAGTTCGAGGACGCGTACCAGAACGCCGCGGAGCTCACCAGGTTCTACGAGGAGTTCACGGGTCAGATGAGGGGAATTCTCCAGGAGGCCGGGATAAAAACCGTGCGCTGATATGCCTACCTACAGGTTGAGGGTCGATGGGAAAGCGGTTTCCGTAAACGCAGAAGCCGAAATGCCGTTGCTCTACGCACTGCGCAACGACCTCGGCCTGAACAACCCGCACTTCGGCTGCGGCCTCGCGCAATGCGGGGCCTGCACGGTGCACCTCGAGGGTGAGCCGATCCGCTCCTGCGTGGTTCCGGTGTCGGCCGCATCCGGGAAGAGCGTCACCACCATCAAGGGCCTCGGCACGCCGGAAAAGCCGCACGCGCTGCAGGCGGCGTATGTCGCCGAAGGGGTGCCGCAGTGCGGCTACTGCATCAACGGCTGGATCATGACCGCCGCCGCCTTCCTCAGGAAGAAGCCGAAGGCGAACGATGCCGAGCTGCGCGAGGCGCTGTCGGGCCTCAAGTGCCGCTGCGGCACCCACGTCTCGATCATGCGGGCAATCAAGCGCGCGCAGGGGGCGGCATGAACGCACCGACCTCGCGGCGAGAGTTTCTGCAGACCACTGGCGCGCTGGTGGTTTCGTTTGCATTACCTGCAACGGAAGTTCTTGCTCAGGCAAAACCACCCTTGGTCCCCGGCGAGCTGGATTCCTGGCTCGCGATCCTGCCGAACGGCCGGGTGCAGGCGTTCTTCGGCAAGATGGACATGGGCCAGTCTCTCGACGTGGCGATCGCGCAGGTCGTGGCCGAAGAGCTCGACGTCGGCGTCGACAAGGTCGACGTGGTAATGGGCGACAGCGGGACCTCGTGTAACCAAGGCGGCGCTTCGGGCAGCTTCGGTGTCTCGCACGGCGCGGCGCCGCTGCGCAGAGCGGCGGCCGAGGCGCGGCGCTTGCTGCTCGAGCGCGCGTCGAAGCACCTGGACACTCCCGTCGCCCAGTTGACGGTCGGCGACGGCGTGGTCATGGGCGGAGCGAAAAAGACCTCGTACGCCGAGCTGATCGGCGGGAAGTACTTCCACCACCAGGTGCCGTGGAACAAGCGCGTCGGCAATTTCATGGACATCGAGGTGCAGGCGAAGCTCAAGCCGGTGAGCGAGTACAAGGTCGTGGGCAAGCCGGTGCCGCGCCGCGACGTGGCGTGGAAGGTGTTCGGCACCGGCGACTACGTCACCGACGTGCGCGTAAAGGACATGCTGCATGCGCGCGTCATCCGGCCGCCGCGCGCGGCGTGCAAGGTGCGCGGCGTGGATGAGGGCTCGATCCGGGGCATCCCGGGGGCGCGGGTGGTCCGCGAGAAGGATTTCGTCGCGGTCGTGGCGCCGCGCGAGTGGGATGCGGTGCGCGCCGCGCAGCGGCTCAAGGTCGACTGGCACGCGGTCGACGGCGCCTTTCCCGAGATGCAGGCGTTGCACGACCATATTCGCGCGGCGAAAGTGACCAAGCGCGAGGAGCCGGTCAAGCGGGGAGATCCGGCTTCAGCCTTTGCAACCGCAGCGAAGACCGTCGAAGCGGGATATGAATGGCCGTTCCAGTCGCACGCGAGCATGGGGCCGGCCTGCGCGGTCGCGGAAGTGAAGGCGGACGGCTGCACCGTCTGGACCGGATCGCAAAAGCCGCACTATGTGCGCGACGGCGTCGCCAAGCTCCTCGGCTTGCCGCAGGACAAAGTGCGCGCGATCTGGGTGACCGGCCCGGGCTCCTACGGCCGCAACGACGCCGGCGATGCCGCCCTGGACGCTGCGTTCCTGTCGAAGATCCTAGGCAAACCTGTTCGCGTGCAGGGCATGCGCGCGGACGGCACGGCGTGGGATCCGAAAGGACCCGCCTGCACGTTCCGCGCGCGCGCTGCGATCGACGCGTCGGGCAAGGTCACCGCGTACGAGTTCGTGGCCAAGGGCTTCTCGCGCCAGCACATCGCGACCAACGAATCCGATCCGGCCGACAGTCTGGTCGGGCAGTTCACCGGAATCGCGCCCAAGGGGGTACAGATCTTCGGCGCGCCTTCCGAGTCCTACGGCTTCGAGAACAAGCTCCTGGCGTGGGAAACGATCGCGCCGCTGGTCGACAGCTGCTCGCCGCTGCGCACCGGGCACCTGCGCGACCCGGTCGGGCCCGAGATCCACTTCGCCTCCGAGTCCTTCATCGACGAGGTGGCGCGGGCGGCGGGCGAAGACCCGGTCGCGTTCCGGCTGAAGTACCTGACCAATCCCCGGCACCAGGCGGTGGTAAGGGCCGCCGCGGAGAAAGCCGGTCCGAAAAGGTTCCAGGGCAGGGGCATCGCGTTCGCCGAGCGCAACGGCACGTCGGTGGCCGCGGTGGCCGAAGTCGACGTCGACCGCGCCAGCGGGCGCATCTGGGCGCGCCGCTTCGTGATCGCGCACGACTGCGGCCTGATCGTCAACCCGCAGGGGCTGCGCTACACGATCGAGGGCAACGTGGTGCAGGGCCTGTCGCGCACGCTGTTCGAGCAGGTGCGCTTCGATCGCGACTCGGTGAAGAGCGTCGACTGGATCAGCTACCCGATCCTCGAGATGCAGGACGCGCCCGAATCGATCGAGGTGGTGCTGATCGACCGGCCCGAGCTGCCCTCGAGCGGCGCGGGCGAGCCGACGATGCGCGTGATCCCGGCGGCCGTGGCCAACGCGGTGTTCGACGCCACCGGGGTGCGCATGCGCAGCGCGCCGCTCGATCCCGAACGCGTCAAGAGAGCCCTATCGCGCGCGTAGTCGTCGCCGGCGGCGGCCCGGCGGGCATGATGCTCGGGCTGCTGCTTGCGCGCTCGGGCATCGAAGCGCTGGTGCTCGAGAAGCACGCCGACTTCCTGCGCGATTTCCGCGGCGACACGCTGCATCCCTCGACGCTCGAGGTGATGCACGAGCTCGGCCTGCTCGGGCGGCTGCTCGAGCTGCCGCACGACCGCGTGGCCGAGATCGCGGCGCAGGTGGGCGACAGCCCCCTCAAGGTCGCCGACTTCACCCGGCTGCCGGTGCGCTGCGGCTTCATCGCCATGATGCCGCAGTGGGACTTCCTGAATTTCCTGGCGCGCGAAGGCGAGCGCTACCCGCAGTTCAAGCTGCGGATGAGCGCCGAAGTCACTTCGCTTTTGATCGACCAGAGGGTTTCAGGGGTAAGACTTGGAAAAGAAGAGATCGAAGCCGACCTGGTGATCGGCGCCGACGGCCGGCATTCGACGGTGCGCGAGCAGGCCGGTCTCGAGGTCGAGACGCTAGGCGCCCCGATCGACGTGCTGTGGTTTCGTCTTTCAAAAAAAGCAACTGATTCACAGGCGAGCATGGGTCGCTTCGACGCCGGTGCGATCTTCGTGCTCATCAACCGGCGCGACTACTGGCAGTGCGGCTACGTCATCCCGAAAGGCGCGGTCCAGGAAGTGCGCGAGGCGGGGCTGGCGGCGTTCCGTGCGACCCTGGCGCGCCTGGTGCCCTGGGCGGCGGACCGCTCAGCCGAGATCGTTTCCTGGGACCAGGTCAAGCTCCTGACGGTGCAGATCGACCGGCTGAAGCGCTGGTGGCGGCCCGGGCTGCTGTGCATCGGCGACGCGGCGCACGCCATGTCGCCGGTCGGCGGGGTCGGCATCAACCTCGCGATCCAGGATGCCGTGGCGGCCGGCAACATTCTTGCGCCGCCGTTGCGAGAAAACTCTCTTTCCCCGGATGATTTGGAGAAAGTGCAGAGGCGGCGCGCCTGGCCGACGCGGGTCACCCAGCGGGTGCAGATCCTGGCGCAGGACCGCGTGATCGCCCGGGTGCTCGGCAGCCGGCAAACGGTACGGCCGCCGGCGCTGCTGCGCTTCCTGCTGCGCTACCGGTGGTTCCGCGGCATCCCCGGCCGGATGATCGGCATGGGCGTGCGGCCCGAGCACGTGCTACCTGCACGGCCGGACTAGTCGGCGAGGACGATACCGGTCTTGGCGATGACGTCGGCCAGGCGCTGGCGCTCGCGGGTCATGAACGCCTCGAACTGAGCGGGCGTATCTCCCGCCGGCACGGCGCCGGTATTCGCCACGCGCTCCTTCACGTCGGGCAGGCTCATCGCTTTCATGATCTCGTCGCTCAGCCGCTTCACCACCGGCGCCGGCGTACCCGCCGGCACGACGATGCCCCAGGTCTGGGAGATCTCGTAGCCCGGCACGGTGTCGGCGATCGTCGGCAGGTCGGGAAGGCGCGGATTGCGCTCGGTGCCGGTGACGGCGAGGGCGCGGACTCGGCCGGCGTTCATGTGCGCGCCGGCGGAGATCGGCGAGGTGATGATGAGCTGCGGGTTGCCGGCGATGACGTCGAGCAGGCCCGGCGCCGCACCCTTGTAGGGGACGTGGGTGATCTTGATGCCGGCGAGCAGGTTGAGCATCTCGCCGGCGAGGTGGGCGGGCGAGCCGATGCCGGCGGAGGCGTAGTTGAGGACGCCGGGCTTGCTCTTGGCGAGCTGCACCAGCTCGGCGACCGACCTGACCGGGAGCTGCGCGTTCACCACCAGCACGTTCGACGCGGTGGCGATGCGCGAGACCGGAGCGAAGTCCTTCACCGGGTCGTAGGGCAGGTTCTTCTTCAGGCTGGGCAGCAGCGCGTAGATCGAAGTCGTCGTCAGCAGCAGCGTGTAGCCGTCGGCGGCGGCTTTCGACGCGATGTCCGCGCCGAGCACGCCGGCGGCGCCGGGACGGTTGTCGACGATGAACTGCTGGCCGAGACTCTCGGCGAGCTTCTGCGCGAGGATGCGGGCGAGCTGGTCGGGCGCGCCGCCGGCGGCGTCCGCCACGATCAGGCGCACGGGTTTCACCGGATAGCCCTGGGCGGATACGGTGCCGCAAAGAAGAGCGAGCGTCAGCAGGATCAGGCGTTTCATGGCATTTCCCCTAGAACGAGCGCGGCAGGTCCAGCACGTGCTCGGCAAGATACGACAGGATGAGATTAGTCGAGATCGGCGCCACCAGGTAGAGCCGGTTCTCCCGGAATTTCCGTTCCACATCGTACTCGGCGGCGAAGCCGAAGCCGCCGTGGGTCTGCAGGCAGACGTTCGCCGCCTCCCAGGAAGCCTTGGCGGCGAGGTGCTTGGCCATATTTGCCTCGGCACCGCAGGGCTGTTTCCTGTCAAACAGACCTGAAGCCTTGTAGCGCATCAGGTTCGCCGCTTCGATCTCCATGTACGCCTCGGCGATGGGGAACTGGATGCCCTGGTTCTGGCCGATCGGGCGATCGAATACGATTCTTTCCCGGGAATACTTTACCGAGCGCTCGATGAACCAATAGCCGTCGCCGATGCACTCGGCGGCGATCAGGATGCGCTCGGCGTTGAGGCCGTCGAGGATGTAGCGGAAGCCCTTGCCTTCCTCGCCGA
>Ga0075420_100003922_pt1 | contig 13059 bp, 13 predicted proteins | sample SoiMetdeltSBSDD4_FD_75296 | JGI IMG/M metagenome (GOLD analysis project Ga0075420, IMG submission 75296) | Bulk soil microbial communities from a Populus tree surrounding site in Tennessee, USA - Soil MetaG P. deltoides SBSDD4 | ecosystem: Environmental > Terrestrial > Soil > Tree plantation... | reverse complement strand
GATCCACCGCGTCGCGAACGGCAAGTTGGTGGAGCACTGGGCGAACGCCGACCTCCTGAGCTTCCTCCAGCAGATGGGGGCGATCCCGATGTTGGAGCCGGACACGGCCGCGACCCACTGAGCGGGCGTCGGGTACTCGTGTAACCGTACCCTGTTGAACGACGCACCTGGGGCCGCGCATCGCTCCTGGGGCCACCAGCGCCTGACACGGGGCTGCCCGGAGCAAATCGCGGAGACCTCACGGCGACCGACACGCCGACGTGCCCAATCAGACGATCTCACCGTCCCGGGTGGGGATCGTCACGCCCTATGGCACGGCGCCTGCGCACCCCTTCGCGATCGGTGCCTCATGCGAGCAACCTCGGGGCACCCAAGGAGGCCTGCGATGCAGGATCGCTTCACACGCAGCATTCGCGAGGGGATGGAAGTCGTCACCTACGACGGCGACAAGCTCGGCACCGTCGACGCGATCTACCAGCCCACCGCCATCCGATCGACCACTGCCCACACGGGCGAGGCGGCCGGCGAGTCGCTCATGAAGGTGAAGTCCGGCCTGCTCGGGTTCGGATCCGAGTACTACATCCCCACCGGCTCCGTCCGCGACGTCACGAAGGACCGGGTCCTCCTGGACGTCGAGAAGGGCAAACTCAAGAGCCGGGGCTGGGACCAGCGCCCGGCCTGGATCGGCGACTGACGCACCGCCGACGACCGAGCCGACGCGCTCATTGCCTCCTGGTCAGCGTGTAGCAACGTATGTAGCAACCTGGACGTAGGGTAGCGGTGTCGGGCGTACACCAGCGAACAGATGGTCTAGCAGGCTGCGGAAGAAGTGGGTTCTGATGCCCGTGCTGGGGTCGGTTCGGCCCTACGAGTGATTTTCGAGGCCATCCGTCCGCCAATTTCTTGCTAGTCGGCTGTCTGCGGCGTGCTGCGAGGACGGATCTCATCGTGGGTGGCCCCGCTGGACCGTTGCTTCGCCCGTTGTCCTCAGGCTGCGGCTGGGATCGCGCTCCGTCTCGGTGCCAGTCGGCTCAGCCTCACGAGATTGTAGGCGGTCGCGACCAAGTATCCGGACAAGCCGGTACGGTCGAGGCCCCGGTAGCGCGTGCGGCGGAAACCACCGACCGTTTTCATCCAACCGAAGACTTCCTCAACGCGTTTCCTGATGCGTTGGCTCACCGCATAGCCGGGGTGGCGGGTGGTCCGCCCGTCGATGGCGCTGCGGCGGTTGGTCGAGTTCTGGGCGACGTGCGGCGTGACCCGCCGCTCGCGCATGTCGTCCACGCAGTCGTGGGTGTCGTAGCCTTTGTCGCCGCCGAGCGTCTTCGGATGGAAGTACCGTTCCTTCGCGTCGTCGAGCAGCTTGGGGACCATGTCCCGCTCGGCCGTGCCTGTGGCCTGCGTCACCTGGAAGTCGATCAGCAGCCCGTGGCGATTCTCCATCAAGGCGTGCCCCATGAAGCAGAGCTTCGCCTCCTTCCCTTTCCCCTTCTTGTACAGTCGGGCTTCGGGATCGGTGGTGCTCCGGTGAGTCTTGTTCGAGCGCTTCTCACCATGGAAGTCGATCGACGGGTTTCCCGGATCGCCGTCGGTGGCGGTCGGTGGGTCGCCTTCCTTGGGTTTGAAGCTCTTCAGGCTGGCGGCCGCCTCGATCAGCGTGCCGTCCACGGTGAAGTGCTCGTCGGAGAGCAGCCCCCGCGCGTGGGCTCGGCCGACCACCTCGTCGAAGAGCTGCTGCCCAACCTCGTGCTTGAGCAGGCGCTCGCGGTTCTTGGTGAAGACGGTCGGGTCGAAGCTGGGCTCGATCGGGTCCATGTCGAGGAACCAGCGGAACAGCAGGTTGTACTCCATCTCCTCGCAGAAGGCCCGCTCGGACCGCACCGAGTAGAGCGCGATAAGCAGGGACGCCTTCAGCAGCCGCTCGGGCGGGATCGAGGGCCGCCCGTTCTCGGCGTACATTGAGTCGAATACCGACGAGAGGTCCGCGAGCGCCTCATCCGCCAACCGTTTGATCGTCCGCAGCGGGTGGCCCGTCGGGACGCGTTCCTCCAGGTCGATGAAGGCCAGCATCGTGATCTGTTGGCTACGTCGCCCGCGCATCTAATCGGCCTCCAAGGGCTGGTCTCCGCATGGTACCGTGGCGCAGGGCGCATCCGGTAGTCTGGGGTGGCCCAGCAGGGGGACGCACATGCGCGCACTCATCACCTTCCAGCCGGGGACCGGGTCGTTCCGACCGCTCGTGCCGGTCGCCAGGGCGCTCGCTGACGCCGGGCATGAGGTCGCGTTCGCCAGCGCAGCATCGTTCCGGCCGCAGGTCGAGGCGTGCGGCTTCGAGATGTTCTCGGCCGGCATCGATTGGCTCAACAACGATTTGATGGTGGCGTTTCCAGACGCACCGCCGCCGGGTCCGGCGCGTCGGCCCTGGCTGCCGCAGCTCTGGCGTGTGCGGACGGCGCGCGCGATGGTTCCCGATTTGCTCGAGGTTGCCACGACCTGGAAGCCGGATGTGTTCGTCCGTGAGCCACTGGAGTTTGGTGCGTGCCTCGCCGGCGAGATCCTGGGGCTGCCGCACGCGGTGACCGGGCCGCTCTGGTTCCGACGGCAGATGGGCATCACTGAGTCGCACAACGAGGCACGCAGCATCTTCGGACTGCCGCCCGATCCTGAAGTCACATCGCCGTACCGCTACCTTGTGCTGCCGACGATGCCGCCCTCGTGGGTTGCAGCCGACGAGCCCGTCCCGCCGACCGCCCATTTCATCGGGCCTCGGCCGTTCGAGGGACTGGCGGATGGGACGGATACGGCCTGGAGCAGGCGGTTGGGGCAGCGGCCAGTCGTGCATGCCACCCTGGGCACGACCGAGGTGAACCGCACGACGGGTCTCTACGAGGCGATCATCGACGGGCTGCGCGAGGAGCCTGGCACGTTGGTCGTCGCGGTCGGTGACCGTCGTGATTCGGCTGAATTCGGCCCGCAGCCTCCGAACGTCCTCATCGAACAGTATGTGTCGCATGCGGCGCTGCTCCCCCACTGCGACGTGGTGCTGACACACGGTGGCTACGGCGCGATCATGGCCTGCCTCAGCCTTGGTCTGCCGATGGTGGTGCTGCCGGTCAATGCAGACCAGCCACGCAACGCCGAACGGTGCGCCGAACTTGGCGTGGCTCGTGTTATTGGACCCGAGGAGCGCACCCCAGAGGCGATTCGTGCGGCGACGCAGGCGGTTCTCGGCGACCGAGCGTACCGCGCCAACGCCGAACGAATTCGGGATGAGATCACGGCGATGCCCGGCCAGGAACTAGCCGTCGAGTTGCTGGAGCGCCTGGCGCGGGACAGAGCACCCATCGTCGCCGCGCGTTGAGAGGGCGTATTTCCGCAGCCTGCTAGCAGAGTCGGAGGATGGCGAACGGTCACGGATGGCCCGGACTCGGACGCCTCACCGGCCGTTCAGGGTTCGAGTCCCTGGGGGCTCACCAGAGCGACCAGATTCGACGGGGCGCATCCAGTACACGCTGGATGCGCCCCGTCGGCGTTCAAAGGCCGTCGTCCACGCCCAGGTGGTTCGAGGAACGCCACTGTGGACCGACCGTTAAGGGGCTGAAGCGCGGCGGACCGACACAGAGCCGGCCACCGGTGTCGGCCGCGGCCGTCGATTCAGGGTGTGGCGGTGTATCGCACCATCGCATCGCTCGATCTCGGGTCTGCCCCGGTTCCTGCCGTCGGCTCCGTCGAGGTCAGCAGCCAGTTGCCCTGTGCCATCGTGGGCGGCTTCGCCTACCTCCGCGACGCCATCGGCGCCCAGACGGTAGGGGTCTGCCTCGAAAACGAGCGCGTCAACCTCGAGAACGGCAACACCGAGCAGCGCACCTCCGGTGGCCTGCTCCTTCGACGGACCGGCGGCGCCATCACCGCGTTCACGGATGGCCTCACCACCTGAATCCTCGGTCCGTGCGGCCTCCAGAGTCGACCGAACGGCCAGCAACTCCCCGGGGGGGTTACCTTCGCGGCGGCGATGCCGTCGTTCGTGCTGAGCGCCGGCGCGCTGGCCTCGACCGCGGGACTCGCCTCGCCCGCCGCGCTGGCGGCCAGCCCCGGCGCGATCCCCGCCGTCGGCGCGCTGCCTCCACCGCCCGGCGCCCCGGCGTCGGCGACCCTCACCGTCATCGTGCGCGAGAACAACAAGAGGGACAGAACCGAGGTCCGTTTCCTGACGAAGGAGATTGAGGTCAGGAAGTAGCCGAACGGGCGCCGATGCGGCTACGATAGGCAAGCCGCCGACGCCCAATTGACGCGTGCATCGCGTCGGTCCGGCCAGGGATCGTCGATGTCGTCTCGACGTCTACGCCGCCCCGGCCTGCGCCTGACGCTCGGCCTCGTGCTGGTTCTGGCCATGCTGCTCCCGCCATCTTCGGCGTTCGCCCAGGTGCGGCAGGGCGCCACCCTCACGATCCTGCGTGGGCAGGTCGCCATCATCCGCCCGAACGGCACGGCGGTCCAGCCGGCGCCGAGCGGCTCGACCGTCGACGCCGGCGACGAGATCCGGACGATCTCGAAGTCTGGGGCGCTGATCACCTTCCACTCGGGCACCGAGATCGAGCTGGGCGAGGAGACGATCCTGGTCGTCCAGCAGGTGAGCCGCCAGGGCGACAGGATCGACGTCTCGTTGAAGCAGGTGTTCGGGGCGACCGTCAACCGCGTCCAGACCGTCGCAGGCACCGGCTCGACCTACCAGATCGAGGCCGGCGGCGCGGTCGCGCTGGTCCGCGGCACCACTTTCGCGCTGGTCGGCCCGGTCACCACGCCGGTCGGGAACGTCGTCACCATCGCCTGCCGCGAGGACTGCTCGCCGGCCAGCACCTTCAGCGGCTGCGCCATGACGGCCTTCACCGGCATCGGCGTCACCGTCCAGGGCGGCAAGGTCGAGTCCGCCTGCCACACCTTCGCCGTCGGCCGGTCTGAGGGCCTCTTCGACGCCGCCCACGCCGGCGTGACCACCGTCGAGCAGGCCGTCCAGGGCGACACGAACGGCGTCCCGGCCGGACAGGTCTCGGCCGGCCACCGGCAGGAGGCCGACGCCAGGTTCGACCAGCAGCGGCACGACGACCAGCAGAAGGACCCGAAGGAGACGGCACCCACGCAATCCGGATCGCCCACGCCGCCCGGACCGCCCGGACCGCCAGGGGCACGGCCGTGCAATACGACCACCAACAGCGGTGGCGTGGGCGTGACGACTACCGTCCACGATCTCGGTCGAACCAGCGGTACGTTCACCTTCTCCTATAACGCGTTCGACATCCCGGACCAGTTCGAAGTGATCTACCAGGGAACGACCTTGCTCAATACGGGCGTCGTGTCGGAAAGCGCCACCCACGCGCTGAGCTACAGCGGCACGGCGACGGTCATCACCGTGATCGTCACCGGGACCGATCAGAATACGGCCTGGAACTACCTCGTCGCCTGCCCGACCTAGACGCCGAAAGTAGGCCGGGCGTTCGGCTCACGTCGGATGTATGGCTCGTCCCCCGGCCTCTCTGGTAGACTGGCGGCGCGCGGCACTGCGGCGCGAGCCCTGGTTATGACGACAACCCTCCCCGAGATCTCGGCAGCGCGGCCGGCCGCTCCGGCCGCCGAGCCCGCCCGGGTCGCCGCAACAGCGCGTCGACGAGCGTGGTTCTGCTTCGTCGTCGCCTTCGCGATCTGGTGCACGCTGGCCGGCTCGATCGCCGCCACCGCCTGGACCTACCGCCGCAACGCCACCGAGTCCCCGCCGGCCACCCTCTCGGTGGAACGCGGCACCGTCTTCTACGGCGGGCCGACGACCCCCGACCAGATGCGCGCCCGGCCCGGCATGACCGCCGACGAGGGCGGCATCGTCGAGGTCGGCGAGAACGCCCGTGCCACCCTCGACCTGTTCGACGGCTCGACGGTCCGCCTGATGGGCAACACGCGGATGGAGTTGAGCATCCTGCGGGTCGGCAAGTTCAACGCCGATCACACCCGCCTGATCCTCGGCATGATCGAGGGGGCCGCCCACTTCAGCATCGCCGGCCGCCTGCCGTACGGCCGCGAGGTCGTGCTGAACACCCCGCACGGCAAGGTCAGCCTCAGCAAGGGCGAGTACCTGGTCTGGGTCCAGGATGACGGCACCCGTGTCTCGTCGTATAGCGGCCAGGCCCGCGCCGATCAAGACGATCACACCGTCCGCATCCGCGACGGCCAGCGCGCCCTCCTGCCCACCGACGGCGTCCCGCGCGGACCGTTCGTCCTGGCCGAGAACCTGCTGCGGAACGGCGACTTCGCGCGGCAGTTCCAGGGCTGGACCATGCTCGACAAGTACGAGCCCGGCCGCCCGGACGTCGGCGGCACCCGCCGGCTGGTCGAGGAGGAGATCGCCGGGCGGCGCGTGCAGGCCGTCAAGATCACCCGCGATACCGAGAAAGACACCCACAACGAGACCGGCATCGTCCAGGACGTCAACCGCGACGTCTCGGGGTACCGGAACCTCGCCGTCACAGCCTGGGTCAAGGTGAGCCAGGCGAGCCTCTCCGGCGGCGGCTACCTCGGCTCCGAGTACCCGGTCATGATCCGCGTCAACTACACCGACGAGAAGGGCGGCCGGCCGGGCTGGACCCACGGCTTCTACTTCTCGAACCCGGAGAACCGCCCCACCGAGAACGGCGAGCTGATCCCGCAGGACCAGTGGTACCCGTTCCTCGGCCGCCTCACCGACCTGCCCGACCGCCCGATCTTCATCCGCTCGATCGAGATCCTCTCGGCCGGCCACGACTTCGACGCGACGATCGCAGACGTCCGCCTGGTCGCCGAATAGCGCTCAGGCGCCAGTGGGCTGGACATCAGCAATCCGCACGAGATCGCCATTTGCCTGGTAGCGCCCTCACCACGGGGGCCGGCTTACCCCGTAGAACGATAAACATATATTGACAAACGATAAATCGCTGTAGTAGGGTATGGCTCGTCTACGTATGAGGCGGGGGCGGTTCATGAATCGAGGCTCGATCCTGTTCCTGAAGGCCGTACTTGTGCTCGTCGGCATCGGAGCGCTTGCCCTCATGCTCTGGGAGCCTCACATCGAGGGCAGGAACGCGCACGCCACGCTCTTTGAGGTCTATTTCAATGACCCCTTCCTGGCGTATGCGTATGTCGCGTCCATTCCATTTTTCGTGGCGCTCTATCAGGCATTCAAGGTGTTGGACTATGCCGGACACAACAAGGTGTTCTCGCCAGCGGCCGTACGATCTCTGAGGACCATAAAATTTTGCGCGATGGCCGTTATCGGATTTGTCGCGGTAGGAGAGGTCTTCATCCTGTTGGGAGAAAGCGATGATCGTTCAGGCGGGGTTTTCGTGGGTATCCTCATCACCTTCGCCTCGATGGTGATCGCCACCGCGATGGTCGTTCTCGAGCGAGTCCTGCAGAACGCTGTGGACATCAAGTCAGAGAATGACTTGACGGTATGAGGTCGCGCTCGTGGCCACGATAGTCAATATCGACGTGATGCTGGCCAGGCGGAAAATGAGCGTCACCGAGCTCGCGGACAAGGTTGGCATTACGATGGCAAATCTCTCCATTTTGAAGAACGGGAAAGCCAGAGCGATCCGGTTCTCCACCCTGGAGGCGATTTGCAGGGCCTTGGACTGTCAGCCGGGAGACATCCTGGAATACAGGAACGACGAGAAGCGGGCGTAGCGCTCAGGCGCGGCCGTTCGTCGGGCCTTTGCCGACCTCGCGGGCCACGCTGAAGACGTCCTTGACGCCCTCCAGGCGGTGCAGCACGCGGCTCAGCTTGTCGAGGCCGCCCACCTCGATGGTCGCCCAGACCGCCGCCGTCTGGTCCTTGTTCACCTTCGTCGTCAGGTCGGTCAGGCTCAGCCCCTCGTCGGCCAGCAACGCCGTGATGTCGCGGGCGAGCCCGACCCGGTCCCAGGCCTCGATCCGGACCGTCACGGGGAAGATCGACTGCCCCGTCCGGCCCCAGTCGACCTGGACCAGCCGCTCCTGGTCGTCCTCATTCTCGACGCTCGGGCACGCCCGCCGGTGGACCGTCACGCCCTTGCCGCGCGTGATGTAGCCGATGATGTCGTCGCCGGGGACCGGGTTGCAGCAGCGGGCCAGGCGCGTCAGCAGATCGCCGACGCCCAGGACCTTGACGCTGCTGGAGCTGGGCGCCGAGGCCGGCCGGAGGTTGAGCGGCTCGTCCGGATCGACCGGCGGCTTGAGCTCGTTCGAGATCCGTACGGTGATCTGGTGGGGGTGGATGTCGCCGTACCCCACCGCTGCCAGGAAGTCGTCCAGCTTCTCGTACTTGAACGTCGCCGCGATGTCGTCCAGCTTTACGCCGTCGATCGAGAGCCGCTTCAGCTCCTTGTCGACCAGCTCGCGGCCCCGCTGGACGTTCTCGTCCCGCTGCTGCCGCTTGAACCACTGGCGGATCTTCTCGCGAGCGTTGGCCGTGCCGATGTACCCCAGGTTCGGGTTCAGCCAGTCCCGGCTCGGCCCCTTCGACCCTCTCGCCGTGATGATCTCGACGATGTCGCCGTTCTGGAGCTTGTGGTCCAGCGGCACCATCCGCCCGTTCACCTTCGCGCCGACGCACTTGTGCCCGACCTCGGTGTGGACCCGGTACGCGAAGTCGAGCGGCGTCGCGCCCTGGGCCATCTCCTTGATCTCGCCCTTCGGCGTGAAGACGTACACCTGGTCCTGGAAGACGTCCGCCTTGAGCGAGTCGACGAACTCCTGCGCCCCGGCCGAGACGTCGCGCTGCCAGTCCATCAACTGCCGCAGCCACGCCACCTTCGCGTCAAACTGAACGTCCGCGCGCCGGCCCTCCTTGTAGCGCCAGTGGGCCGCCACGCCGTACTCCGCCACCTGGTGCATCTCGTAGGTGCGGATCTGGATCTCCAGCGGATGCCCCTCCATCGCGACCACCGTCGTGTGGAGCGACTGGTACCCGCTCTCCTTCCGGTTCGCGATGTAGTCGTCGAACTGGCCGGGGATCGGCCGCCAGATCGCGTGGATCTGCCCGAGCACGCTGTAGCACTCGGGCAGCGTGTTCACCAGGACACGCACGGCCAGCAGGTCGTAGATCTGTGAGATCTCGGCCTGCCGCGCGCGCATCTTGCGGTAGATGCTGAAGATGTGCTTCGGCCGCCCCGTGATCTCCGCCCGGATCCCGATCTTCTGCAGCTCGCCGTCCAGCGTCTCGATCACCTGGGCGATGTACCGCTCGCGCGAGACCCGCCGGCCGGCAAGCTGCCGGGCGATGTCCTTGTAGATCGCCGGCTCCAGGTGGCGGAACGACAGGTCTTCGAGCTGCCACTTGATCTGGCCGATCCCGAGTCGGGCCGCCAGCGGCGCATAGATGTCCATCGTCTCCTGGGCCACCCGCGGGCGCTTCTCCGGCGGCCGGGCGTCCAGGGTCCGCATGTTGTGCAGCCGGTCGGCCAGCTTGATGAGCACCACGCGGATGTCGTCGGCCATCGCCAGGAACATCTTGCGCATGCTCTCGGCCCAGATCGTCTGCCGATCCATCGGCGCCTCGACCGGGTCGCCCCGCTCGTTGAACCACGGGACCTTCGACAGCTTCGTCACGCCGTCGACCAGCCGCCCCACCTCCGACCCGAATCGGGTCTCGATCTCCTCGATCGAGACGGCCGTGTCCTCGGCCACGTCGTGCAGCAGCGCCGCGCACAGCGTCGCCGTGTCGAGCTGGAGCTCGGCCAGCGTCTCGGCGACGGCCATCGGGTGGGTGATGTACGGGTCGCCGGAGTCGCGAACCTGGCCGTCGTGGGCGTCGCGCGCAAACTCGAAGGCGCGCCGGATCGCTTCCACGTCGGCTGTCGTCAGGTAGCGGGCGACCTGCTCGAGCAGCGCGGTGGGGGAGACCAGGGTGGTGGGTGGGGCGCCAGTGTCGAGCATCTGCGGCCTTTCAGCGAGTATATCACGAGCCGGATGCGCCTCCGAACCGTTAAACGGCCCGCCATCTCGGCCGTTTCGTCAAGATCTCGGATTCGCGATTTCGACGCCGTCGTCGGGCCGGTCGGCCAGGCCCGGCACGCCCCTGAGCCCGCGCGAGAGGCGCGCCGCGCGACGGATCGCGGTCGCCACCACGTCGGCGGCGGCGGCCGTGATCGCGACCGGCACCGGCCAGGTCCGCCCACGCTCGCGCGCCAGCGACAGCGCGAAGAACGTATCGCCGTCGAACGCGGTGTGGGCCGGGCGCACCGCCCACGCCAGGCCGTCGTGCGCCGCCTGGGCCAGCCGCGTCGCTCCCGCCTTGTCGAGCGCCAGGTCCGTCGCGACGACGCCGATGGTGGTACTGACGCCGGCCGGCGGGTCCCCCACGTCCATCGATCCACCCGAGGCGTCCGCCGGTGCGTCCCGACCGAGGGCCACGCCCGACTCGTCGGCCACGTCGCCTACGGCGTTCAACACCACCAGCGCGCCGACCGTGACCTCGCCGACCTTGACGCTCGCCGTCCCGACGCCGCCCTTGAGCGCCTGGCGCGGCCAGAGGCGCTTGCCAAACGTCGCGCCGGTCCCGGCCCCGACGCTCCCCTCGCCCGGTGGCGCGGTCGTCGCCGCCCGGCAGGCGGCAAGGCCCATCGCCGCGTCCGGCCGGACCCGCGCGTCGCCGATCCCCAGGTCGAAGATCACGGCCGCCGGCACGATCGGCACCACGCCGGTCCCGACCTTGAACCCCGAGCCGCGCTCCTCCAGGAATCGCATCACCCCGGCCGCCGCGTCCAGCCCGAAGGCGCTCCCGCCGCACAGCAGGACGGCGTGGACCTCCTCGACGGTGCACTCGGGCCGCAGCAGGTCGGTCTCCCGCGTCCCGGGCGCCGCCCCGCGCACGTCGACGCCGCCGACGGCACCGGCCTCGCAGAGGATCACCGTGCAGCCGGTCACCCCTTGGGCGTCGGTGGCGTGGCCGACGGCGATGCCCGGTACGTCGCAGATCGAGCCGTCGTCCGACGGCGGAGCGTGACCCATCGTAAACCAGAGGGTAGCCGGTGTCGTCCTCGACGTCCAGGCGCTTGTCGGAGCGGTGACGCGGCGCGTACAGTCGCCGTTATGACGACCCCGTCCCCACTGGACCGGCTGCTCGCATGACCGTCGCCCTGCCCGTTGAGTCGCGGGAGGCCCGCCGGCGCCGCGACGCCGAGATCGCGGCGCTCCACGCCCGGATCGTGGACTGCCGAGCCTGCGAGGCCGCCGGCTTCGTGCCGTCCGCCCGCCCGATCCGCCATCCCTGGACCGAGCGCCAGAAGACGATGATCGTCGGTCAGGCACCCGGCGCCCAGACCGAGGCGAAGCGGTTCCACTTCGCGGGGCCGGGCGGCGTCCTGCTCGGCAAGTGGCTCGTCGCGGCCGGCTACGACCCGGAGCACTGGCGGGACCAGTGCTACATCACCTCGCTGACGCGCTGCTTCCCCGGCAAGACCCCAAACGGGAAGGGCGACCGCCGCCCATCGCCGGCCGAGCTGGCGCTCTGCGGCCCGTTCCTCGAAGTGGAGCTTCAGCTCGTCCGGCCGCGGATGGTGCTCGCCATCGGCGGGATGGCGATCGAGCGCTTCCTGGGTCGCGCGCCGCTGAACAGCGTGGTCGGCACGATGGTCGAGGTCGACGGGCGGCGGATCCTGCCGCTCCCTCACCCCTCGGGGGTGAGCCGCTGGCTCAACGACCCGACCCATCAGCGCCTCGTCGAGAGAGCGCTGGAGCTGCTCGCCAGGTCGCGCGAGGAGCTTGGCCTCTAATGGCTCGGCGAGGTCCCTGAGCGCAGCAGCCAGGTGTGGGTCTTCGCCCGAAGCTGGGCCGGCGCGAACGGACGGACCAGGTAATCGTTCGCGCCGGCCTCGATCGCCGCCACCACCTGCTCGGGGCGCCCGGCCGGCACGAGCAGGATGATCGGCGTCTCCCGCATCGCCGGGCACGACCGCAGCAGCTTGCAGGCCGCCACCCCGTCCCGGCAGTCGCCGCCGACGTTCAGCAGCACGATGTCCGGACGCTCCTCCTCGGCCGTCCTCAACAGCTCGGCGGCGTCGACGGCGTGCAGCACCGTCAGGTCGTCTTCGAGCAGCTCGCGCACCCGGCCCACGGCCGTCGCGTCGCGGTCGGCGACCAGCACCTTCGGCGACCGCACCAGCAGCTTTGCGCCACCGGCCTCCGCGCTCCGCAGCTCGTCGTAGGTCAGCGCGTTCTCGATGGCCAGCGCGCAGCGGGACATCACCCGCTCGAAGCGCCGGACGTCGTTCTCCAGGAACGGGCCGTCGCCGCGCTTGTTCAAGACCTGGATCACGCCGACGATCCGGCCGTCGCGGGCCCGCAATGGCCCACACAAGATGCTGCGCGTCCGGTAGCCCGTCTGCCGATCGACGCTCGGATTGAAGCGCGCGTCGGCGTACGGGTCGGAGACGTTTAGCAGCTCGCCGGTGGTGGCGACGTGCCCCGCGATCCCCCGGTCGGCTGGGAAGCGGATCACCTGCTCGTTCATGCCGAGCGCCACGCGCGACCACAGCTCGTGCCGCGCCTCGTCGAGCAGGAAGATGGACGACCGATCGGCCTCCATCTCGCCAACAGCCTCACGCGCTAAGAAGTCCAGCAGGTCGTCGAACGCCCTCTCACGCTCGACGGGGTCTCCGCCCTGCGACGATGTCAGCTTAATCACCCTTATCCCGTGCGCCGGGGCTAGTATCGTGCCCGCCGTTCAGCAATAACGAACCGGCGGAGCATCAGGCTCCCGACCTCCCCCGGAGCGTACCACACGGTCCTGCGCCTGACCGTGCCGCCGGTGACGTTCTCGCGACGCCACCCGCTCCTGGCCGTGGGTCCGGCCGAAAGTGTAGACGAACGTCACAGATAAAACTGTCACCGATTTGACATTTCGCGCCAGCCGAACGCTGCGACCTCGTCCGGTATCGTAGATGCAACGAGGCGGGGGACCGTCTGGTCGCCCCGCCTCGCCGACCTGGTACGCCCGGAGGGACTCGAACCCCCGCATCTGGCTCCGGAGGCCAGCGCTCTATCCACTGAGCTACGGGC
>Ga0075420_100003911_pt1 | contig 13081 bp, 10 predicted proteins | sample SoiMetdeltSBSDD4_FD_75296 | JGI IMG/M metagenome (GOLD analysis project Ga0075420, IMG submission 75296) | Bulk soil microbial communities from a Populus tree surrounding site in Tennessee, USA - Soil MetaG P. deltoides SBSDD4 | ecosystem: Environmental > Terrestrial > Soil > Tree plantation... | reverse complement strand
CCGCCGGGATGTCGAGCCCGTCGTGATCGACGATGCCGCCGGTGTAGTCGGACACGGCGACGACCTTGGCGCCGATCGCCCTCAGCTCGGCCGCGGCCGTCGAGCCGACGTTGCCGAAGCCCTGTACGACGACGCGCTGGTCGCGCAGCGGCCGGCCGAGCCGCTCGCCGACGGCCTCGGCGACGTAGACGACGCCGAGACCCGTCGCCGGCTTGCGCGCCTCGGTGCCGCCGAGCACCGGCGGCTTGCCGGTGACGATCTCCGGCACGGCATGGCCCATCGACTGCGAGTAGGTGTCGTAGAACCACGCCATCTCGCGCTCGCCGGTGCCCATGTCCGGCGCCGGGATGTCGCGATCGGGCCCGATGACGGGAATCAGCTCGACGGCGAAGCGCCGTGTGATCCGCTCGATCTCCCCCGCCGACAGCGTGTTGGGGTCGCAGCGGACGCCGCCCTTGGCGCCGCCGTAGGGCAGCCCGAGGAGCGCGCACTTCCACGTCATCCACTGCGCGAGCGCGGCGCACTCGCCCATCGAGACCCCGGGCGCGTACCGCAGGCCGCCCTTCGTCGGTCCCATCGTCAGCGTGTGCTGCACCCGATAGCCGGTGAAGTTGCGGACCTCGCCGGAGTCGAGGCGGACCGGGAAGTTGACCGTCATCGAGCGGCGCGGCGCGCGCAGCCGCTCGCGCAGGTCCGGCGCGAGCTCGAGCACGTCGGCGGCCTTGTTGTACTGCTCGGCCGCGATCCGGTGCAGCTCGGAGTTCCACTCCTCGCCCGCGCGCACGAGCGTGCTGTCGGCCAAGTCGATCTCGTCCCAGCCGGAGCCGGGACGCTCGTCGGGCGTCGTCACGCTCGCGGACGCTACTCCTGGCGACGGCGGCGACGGCCCGTGCCTTAGCGTTCGCCGCCATGAGCCACTCGACCTCACCTCCCGACCAGCGCGAAGCCGCCGTCGACGCCGCCGCCCTCGCGCTCGACGGCCTCGTCCACGGAACGGTGCTCACGCCCCGCCGGGATGGCTACGAGCAGGCGTGCGTGGGCTACAACCCCGAGGTCGTCTGGGAGCCCGAGATCCTCGTCCGCTGCAGCGACGCCGACGACGTCGTCCACGCCGTTCGCGCGGCCGCCGAGCTCGGGCTCGGGGTCGCCGTCCGCTCCGGCGGCACAGGCACCTTCGGGGCACCGGAGGGAAGCCTGTTGATCGACCTTTCGCGGCTCACCTCGGTCGAGGTGATCGACGGAGGCCGCGCGGTGCGCGCCGAGCCGGGAGCGATCTGGCGCGACGTCGACCGCGAGACGGCCAAGCACGGCGTCGCCGCGCCCGGCGCGCAAACGCCGTGGGTCGGTGTCGCCGGCTTCGTGCTGGGCGGCGGCTTCAGCTGGGTCGCGCGGCAGTACGGGTGGGCGTCGGACAACCTGCTCGAGGTCGAGCTCGTCACCGCGGAGGGCGAGCTGCTGACCGTCAGCGCCGAGTCGCAGCCCGAGCTCTTCTGGGGCATCTGCGGCTCCGGCTGGAACTTCGGCGTCGTCACGTCGCTGACGCTCCTTGCGCATCCACGCGGTGAGGTTCTCTCCAGCCAGGTCGCGTGGCCGATCGGCGACCTCGCCGGCGTGCTCCGCTTCTACGACGGCTGGACGGACGGCGTCGCCGACAGCGTCGGATCGCATCTCGGGATCATGAAGATGCCTGCCGGAGCGCTCGGCGACGAGCCCGTCGAGATGGTGCTGATCGAATGCGCGGCCGAGGACACGCCCGAGAACCGTGCGAGCATCGCCGAGCTGGAGCGGTTCGGCAGCCCGTTCATGGCCGAGTCGAAGACGACGGACTTCATCGAGGTCCAGGACCGGCCGGGGTCACTGCTGGTTCCCGGGATCCATCATCGCTTCAGCATGGTCTACGTCGACGCGCTCGACGACGACTTCGTCAGCGCGATCTCCGACGCGGTCGAGCGGATGCAGGAGATGACGTTCCTCGCGCTCACCCACTATCGCGGCGCGATCTCGTCCATCCCCGAGAACGAGACGGCGATGAACCATCGCAACGCGAAGTTCAACTTCATGTACAGCGTGCGCTGGATGCCCGGCGAGGACGGCAGTGTGGCGCTCGCGTGGGCCGAGGAGCTGCTCGCAGGCCGCGCCGCCGGAGGACGGGACCGCGCCTACGTCAACTACCTCTTCGACGAGCCCGAGCGCGTTCGCAGCGCCTACTCCGGCGCGACCCTGGAGCGCCTTGCCGCGCTGAAGTCGCGGTGGGACCCGGGCAACCGCTTTCGCCACAACCAGAACGTGGCGCCCGGCTGAACACGGGCGCCACTGGCGGTGACGCCGTTGCGGGCTCCCGTCGCGTCACGCGACGAGAGCCCGCAGGACGATCCTGCCGGCGCGAACTACGGAGCGCCGACCGCTGCCTTCAGCGCCGCGAGCTTGGCGCCCGTGACGCATTGCGGCTTCGTGTTGTTCCGCCACGTCGCACCGTTGTAGGTGTTGTAGAACCAGCAGTTGCCGAACGTCGGCTTGCCCTTGGTGAACGTGATCGGACCGATCAGCCCACCGAGCGTCTCGTTCTTCAGGCTGTAGAGCCCTTTGGCGAGCACCGACGGCTTCGAGGCCGGCGTCAGCTTCGCTGCCGTCGCGGCCTTCTTGAACATCTCGAGCGACGCGTTGACGACACCGACGTTCGCGTTGAAGCCCTTCGACGACGGGAGCTTCGGCGCGTACTTGGCCATGACCTGGTGGAACAGCTTGCCACCGGCGGTCGTCGTGTCCTCGATGCCCACGGCGGACGTCGACTGCGACCCCTTGATCTTGCCGAATGCCTTCGTGTCGTTGTGACCGACGGAACCGCCGGCGCCCAACACGAACGGCGACCAGCCCTGCTGCACACACTGCTGCAGCACGCGTGACACCACGCTCGAGTCGCTGACGATGATCGCCGACGTCGAGCTTTCGTTCTTCGCCGCGAGGCACTGCGCCGCGAAGCTCGGCGACGACGCCGCGATCTTCGCCGACGACACGACCTGGACGCCACCGCCCACCAGTCGCGAGAGCCCGGCGAAGATGCCCGGCAGCTGCCCGCAGACAGGAGACTCAGCGCAGTACAGGACGCCGATCCGGCGCACGTCGTAGGCCTTCGACGCGCTGAGCACCGCGTAGGACGCGGTGATCTGGTTCATCCCGGTCGGGAAGAAGTCCGAGTTCGTGTACTCAGGCACGTTCGTGTTCGGTGAGCCGATGACCGGCACCCCGGCCTTCTTCGCGTCGGCTTCCCACGCCGCCGCCTGCGTCGTGAACCAGCCGGCGATCGCCTGCACCTTGTTCTCGCTGATCAGCCTCCTGACCGCCGCCGCGGACTTCGTCGCGTCGCCGCCGTCGTCGGCGAAGTACAGCTTCACCGGATGGCCGTTGATGCCGCCGTTGGCGTTGGTCCACTTGACCCAGGCATCATCGAACGCCTTGATGCCGGCCTGGCCACCACCCTGCGGGCCGGAGCAGTAACAGACCGCCCCGATCCGGATCGGCGTGCCGGTCGCCGCCTTCGATTGATGCGCCGTCGGCGCGGCGCTGGCCGGGCCGGCCGCGATGACGGCGATGAGGCAGGCTGCGACGGTCGCAAGCATGCCTACGAACTTTCGTCTCATCTGATCTCTCCTCGGATTGTGCAGTTGTGCTCGCACGGGCCCCCCCAGGCCCAGGGATCGTGATCCCGGTTCACATGATGCCGCACCACACAAGTGGGCATCGCGAGCATGCAAGCACCGCAACAGTAACGCAGGTTACAGTTTGAATCCAGCAGGTTTCGCCGGCCCCCGGGAGTGTCGGCCGGCCCGATCGGCCGGCCGCGGCGGGCGTTAGCCCAGGCGCTGCTTGAGCGCTTCGAGCTGCTCGGTGATCTCGGCCGGCAGCCGATCGCCGAACATCGCCAGATGCGCCTCGACCTGTGGCAGCTCGGCTTTCACGGCGGCGGTGTCGACCGCGAGCAGGTTCTGCACGGCCTCGGCTGAGATCGAGAGGCCGTCGGTGTTCAGCGCGCCTTCGGCGGGGACGAGGCCGATCGGCGTCTCGACGGCGTCGGCCTTGCCTTCGCAGCGACGGAAGACCCATTCGAGGACACGGCTGTTTTCGCCGTAGCCGGGCCACAGGAACGACCCGTCGTCGTCCTTGCGGAACCAGTTGACGTAGAAGATCCGCGGCAGCTTGGCGGCGTCGCCGACGCGGCCCATGGCGAGCCAGTGGGCGAAGTAGTCGGCCATGTTGTAGCCGCAGAACGGCAGCATCGCGAACGGGTCGAAGCGCAGCTGGCCGACGGTGCCGAACGCGGCAGCCGTCATCTCCGAGCTCATCGTCGCGCCGAGGAAGACGCCGTGCTCCCAGTCGAACGCCTCGCGCACGAGCGGCACGACGGTCGCCCGGCGACCGCCGAAGAGGAAGGCGTCGATCGGCACCCCGGCGGGGTCCTGCCACTCCGCGGCCAGCGACGGGGTCTGATCTGCCGGGACTGTGAAGCGCGCGTTGGGGTGCGCCGCCGCGGTGTCCGAGCCAGGCGTCCAGTCGTTACCGCGCCAGTCGATCGCGTGCGCCGGCGGGTCGCCGTCCATGCCCTCCCACCAGATGTCGCCATCGTCGGTCAGCGCGCAGTTGGTGAACAACGTGTCGTGTTCGATCGAGATCATCGCGTTCGGGTTCGTCGCGCGGTTCGTCCCCGGCGCGACGCCGAAGAAGCCGGCCTCCGGGTTGACCGCGTAGAGGCGGCCGTCCTCGCCGAACTTCATCCACGCGATGTCGTCGCCGACGGTCTCGACCTTCCAGCCGTCGATCGTCGGGATCAGCATCGCGAGGTTGGTCTTGCCGCAGGCGCTCGGGAAGGCTCCGGTGACGAACTTGACCACGCCCTCCGGCGAGGTCAGCTTGAGGATCAGCATGTGCTCGGCCATCCAGCCCTCGTCGCGCGCCATCACGCTGGCGATCCGCAACGCGAGGCACTTCTTGCCGAGCAGCGCGTTGCCGCCGTAGCCCGAGCCGTACGACCAGATCTCGCGCGTCTCCGGGTAGTGCACGATGTACTTCGTGTCGGCGTTCGTCGGCCACGGCACGTCGTCCTGACCCTCCTCGAGCGGCGCGCCGATCGAGTGGATGCAGGGCACGAACTCGCCGTCGGCGCCGAGCGCCTCGAGCGCGCCGGTGCCCATCCGGGTCATGATCCGCATGTGGACGGCGACGTAGGCCGAGTCCGTCAGCTGGACACCGATCTGCGACTTGTCCGATCCGAGCGGGCCCATCGAGAACGGGATCACGTACATCGTCCGGCCCCGCATCGTGCCGCGGAAGAGGGTCTCGAGCTCGGCGCGCATCTCGGCCGGCGGGCGCCAGTTGTTCGTGGGGCCGGCGTCCTGCTCGTCCTCGGAGCAGATGTAGGTCCGGTCCTCGACGCGCGCGACGTCGCTCGGGTCCGACCATGCGAGGTAGCTGTTCGGCCGCTTGGCGTCCGACAGCCGCCGGAAGGTGCCGGCGTCGACGAGCTCCTGGCAGAGCCGGTCGTACTCCTCGCCGGAGCCGTCGCACCAGTGAATCGAGTCGGCCTCGGTCAGCGCGGCGATCTCGTCCACCCAGGCGAGAAGCTTGCGGTTGGCGGTCGGCACGGTCGTATCGGTGGCCACGGGCTGTACGGCTCCTTGCGTTTTTGCAAATGCGACGCGGGGCGGGGTTCCCCCCGCCCTGCGGGATCCGAAGGGTATCGGCCCAACCCGGCGTCCGCCTCCGTAGTTGGTGCGGGAATGACCGCGACTACCGAATTCATTCCGAGGACGAGCGGCGCGCGCCGCCATTGCGCTGGGCGACCGCTGACGGCCCGGCCTACCCTGAGCGCCGGTGCACGTCGAGGCCGTCCACACCGAGCACCCTCGCGCGAGAGAGATCGTCGCCTCGGCGCATTGCGTCGCGCGTTTCCGCCAGCGGATGCCGATTCGCGAGCCCGGCGGTGAGGCTGTCGCACGTGCGTTGCGGGCCGCGCTCGAGGACGCCGACGTCAGCGGCTGGCCGCCGGCGTGGGCCGTGTCCGATCGTCCCGCCGAACTGTGGGCGGTGACGGCCGAGCTGGCGTTCCCACTCGTCCCGACGGAGACACCGGGACGCTGGCTCGCGCTGACCTGCCTCTCACGCCGCGGCTGACGCGGCGCCGGGTCAGCCGCCGGCCGCCAGCGATCCGTATGCGTCGGGGCGGCGGGTGCGCAGGAACGGGAACAGCGCCAGCCAGTCGCGACGCTGGTCGAGGTCGAGGTCGGCGACGAGCACTGCGGGCTCGTCGCGCGGCGCCTGTACGAGGACGCGGCCGTAGGGATCGGAGATGAAGCTCGAGCCGTAGAACGTCAGCGGTGGCTCGCTGCCGATCCGGTTGACGGCGATCATGAAGGTGCCGTTGGCGATCCCGTTCGCCGTGATCACCCGCTCCCACAGCGGCTCGGTGTCGAACGCCGGGTGGTCGGGCTCCGAGCCGATCGCCGTCGGGTAGACGAGCACCTCGGCGCCGGCGAGCGCGTAGCCGCGCGCGAGCTCGGGGAACCACTGGTCCCAGCAGGTCGGAAAGCCCCAGGTCGCGTCCGCCAGCTCGACCACGGGGAACGCGTCGCCGGCCGGCCCGGGCCGGAAGTAGCGGTCCTCGTAGTAGCCCGCGGTGACCGGGATGTGCAGCTTGCGTGTGCGGGCGACGACCGAGCCGTCCGGCGCGACGACGACGGCGGTGTTGAAGCCGAGGCCGTCGCCGGCGTCGGCACGCTCGTAGAGCGAGCCGTGCACGTGGGCGCCGGTCTCGGCGGCCATCCGTGCGAGGAAGCGCGTCGTCGGGCCGCCGGGAACGTCCTCGAGGTGCTCGCTCGCCGCGGCGGCGTCCGGCACGACGGCGAAGTACGGCGACAGCGTCAGCTCCTGCAGGCAGACGATCCGCGCCCCCTCCCCCGCGGCGATCCGGATTCCCGTCGCGAGCGCGTCCTGGTGCTCCTCGGCGTCCGGCCGCCAGCGCTCCTGGACGAGCCCGACCCGCAGCGGCGGCCGCGTCGGCGGATCGACGCGCGCGAACGACTCCGGCGGCGTCCCGACCGCGGTGATCAGACGCGGCGTGTCCATCGGCTGAGTCTACGTCGACCGAATACGCCAGTGCCGGTGGTCTGACGAGGCTCCGGCGTCGACCGGAGAGCGTCAGACGACCGGCACTTGCTGAGTCACACAATGCGGTCCACCGCCGCCGTAGGCGAGGACGGCTCCGGGGACGCCGACGGCCTCGCGCCCCGGGTAGGCGGCGGCGATGGTCGCCAGCGCCTCGTCGTCGCTGGCGAGGCCGGCGAGCGGCACGATCACAGCACCGTTGCAGACATAGAAGTTCATGTGCGAGTGCACGACGCGTTCGCCGGCGACCTCGACGTGCGGCAGGACGTCGAGCGTCCGCACGACGAGCTCGGCCGCCTCGAGCCGGTCGCGGTTCTCCTGCATCCGCTCGCGATCCTCGCCGTCGGGCGCCATCTGCAGCAACACCTCGCCCGCCTCGGTGAACGCCGCGACGAGATCGACGTGGCCGTCGGTGTCGCGGTCCTCCGACAGCCCCTTCGCCAGCCAGACGATGCGCTCGACCCCGAGCCGCGCGCGTAGCTCGGCCTCGATCTGCTCGCGCGTCATCGACGGGTTGCGGCTCGGGTGCAGCAGGCACTCCTCGGTCGTCAGCAACGTGCCCTCGCCGTCGACGGCGATCGAGCCGCCCTCGAGCACCATCGCAACCTCGGCGACCCCGTCGCCGTAGCGGGCGGCGAGCGCCGCACCGGCGGCGACGTCGGCGGCATATGGCGCGAACGTTTCTCCCCAAGCGTTGAAATCGAAGTGCACCCCGATCCGCCGCCCGTCGTCTGAGTGGACGAAGATCGGGCCGCTGTCGCGTAGCCAGGAGTCGTCGATCGCCAGCTCGAGCACCTCGACGGCGCCGGCACAGCGCGCTCGCGCGTCGGCCGCCTGCGCGCCCGGGTTGGCGACCATCGTCACCGGCTCGAAGGCGGCGATCGCACTGGCGATCGCGGCATGATCGCGGCGCGCCTCGTCGAGCATCGGCCCCCAGAGCTCGGTGCGGCACGGCCAGGCGATCAGGGTGCGCTCGTGCGGCGCCCACTCCGCGGGCATCCGCACGCCGCGCCCGTCAGCCATCGCCGCGAGTGCCGTCGAGCTGCAGCTGCGCCGCCGCGACCTCCTCGACGAGCTCGAGGCGAACGCTGCGCTGGCCGCCGGCGATCGGGCGAAACCATGGGCCGGCGCCGTTCAGCTCGTCGGGCCGGTCGAGCAGGATGCCGGCGAGCACGAGCGCGTCGTCGTACGTCTGCGGCGGCGACGTGTAGGCGATCGAGCGCCGCGCGACGAGACGGGTGTTGATCCGGTCCGTGACGGTCAGGCAGTAGCGCGGATCGGGCACTAGTGCTCGCGCGCGCGGCGTGTCCGAGCGCGCTCCTCGGCCTTCTCGACGACCGAGACGATCAGTCGCAGGTACTGCTCGACCCCGGTGGCCTTCGCCTGCCCGTAGGTGAACGCCTCGCGCCAGTCGGCGACCTTGGCGCCGTTCTCGACCATCGCGTTGAAGAAGTCGCGCCGCATCTCGATCCGGACGCGCGCGTCGGTCGCGAGGTCGCGCGTCACGGTGATCGACGGCAGCTCGAGGCGGAACTGCTGGACGTCGCCGCGGCCCTGCATGTCGATGCCGACGACGAGCTTCAGCGGAACGAGTGCCGGCACCTCCTCGAGCACGCCGCGGACGGCGGTCTCGATCAGGGCCTTGGCGTCTCCGGACACCGATCGAACCTTAGAGCTTCGGAATCGAGCCGAAGCCCGCCGGCCGGAGCCAGCCCGAAGCGGTGAAGTAGGTCGGGGTCGGCGTGGTCGTCGTCGGCTGCACCGGCTCAGGTTCGGGCGGCAGCGGATCAGCGGTCGCGGTCGGCGGCGTCGTCGGGTCGAACCGCGGGCAGGTCTGGACGCCGTGCCGGAACGGCAGCCGGATCACCTTCGACGACGTGTTGTTGTCCTCGCGCTCCTCGCGAACGGTGTCGTTGGGGTCGGCGCGGTGGATGACGACGAAGCAGCCCTTCTGCCCCGTGACTTCGACCCAGTTGTTCGGGTAGACCCACGGATAGCTGTCGACCCAGCCGATCGACGTCCCGATCGTCGCCGTCTGCAGATCCTCCTGCTGCGGACAGGCCGGGTAGTGCCGTGTGAGCGGCGATCCCGGGTAGTTGCCGACGCGCCGCAGGTCGCGGTTGCAGTAGTCGAGCTTCGGGCCGATGCGGACGCGCTCGACGCGGCGGCCCTGGCCGTCGAGCCGCCACAGCTCGAAGCGGGCAGCGTGCGAGAACTTCCAGTACGAGCCGCGCGTCTTGTCCACATACGTGTAGTGGAGCCGAGCGCCGGTCCGCAGCGCGACGCGGCTGCGGCCGCCCGTGCGCTCGACGATCTGGCGGGCCGTCATCTCGTACTCGCTGAGCCGGCGGCCGCGGAACTCGACCGGGCCGGAGCCGACGTTCACGAGCGTGTTCTGCATCATCAGGATCGTCCGCTTCCCGACCGAGCGAACGTGGAACTCGGTCGGCTCGGACATCACCCAGTCGGGGCACTTGAGGTGCTTCGCCGGCACCGTACACGGGTTGACCGGCGGCGTTGGTGGCGTCGTGGCGGCGAGCACGGGCCGGGCAGCCTACCGGCCCTCGCGGCGACCCTGGACGACTAGACGCTGATCGCAGCGGCGAGCTCGCCGAAGACCTCGACGTAGGCGTCGACGGCCTCTTCGGTGTGCGTCACCGACAGCGTCCACTCCTCTTCGCGGCCGGGCGTCATGAAGATCCCGCGATTGAGATTGAACAGCCACGCGAGCTCGGACAACTCCGCGTCCTGGTTCTCCTTGAACGTCGCGTAGTCGGTCACCTTGACCGGCGAGAACGTGACGCAGCCCTTCGACCCGATGCCGACCGGATAGGCGTCGAGCCCGTGGTCGGCGACGACCTCGGCACAGCCGCTGAGGATCCGCTCGTTGAGCCGGTCGAGATGCGCGTATGCGTCAGGCGTCATCACCTCGAGCAGGCTCGCGCGCGCGGCGGCCATGCCGAGCGGGTTGCCGTTGTACGTGCCCACTTGGTAGACGGTGCCGTCCTCGACGACCGCCGAGAGCTCCTCCGTCATGCCGATCGCGCCGGTCGGCAGCCCACCGCCGAGCGCCTTCGCGAGCGTGATCATGTCGGGCTCGACGCCGAAGCGCTCGACGGCGCCGCCGGCGGCGATGCAGATCCCGGTCTTGACCTCGTCGAAGATCAGCACCACACCGTGGCGCCGGGTGATCTCGCGAACGGCCTCGAGGTACCCCGGCTCCGGCAGGACGACGCCGAGGTTCATCATCGCCGCCTCCATGATCACGCAGGCCGGCTTGCGTCCCTCGGCGTCGAGCTCGGCGATCCGGCGGTCGAGGTTCTCGGCGTCGTTGAAGTGGACGGAGAACGTCATATCGACGATCGCCTGCGGGATCCCGGCGCCGTAGGACAGCGACGCCGGCGCCTCGCGCGGGCCGATGCGGTCGTACTCGACGCCGATCGAGACCATCACCGCGTCGTGATGGCCGTGATAAGAGCCGAAGATCTTCATGATCGTGTCACGGCCGGTGAAGCCGCGGGCGATCCGGATCGCGTCCATCGTCGACTCCGAGCCGGAGTTCGTGTAGCGCCACTTCGGCAGCTTGAAACGCCGCGCGAGCTCGTCGCCGACGACGATCGAGTCCTCGGTCGGCGCGGCGAAGTGCGTGCCGAGCTCATAGCGCTCGCGGATCGCGGCGCCGATCGCCGGGTGGGCGTGTCCCTGGACCATCGAGCCGAAGCCGTTATGGAAGTCCCACAGCTCGTTGTGATCGACGTCCCAGACCTTCGGGCCGTTGCCGCGCTCGAGATAGAGCGGCCACGGATCGCGCGACTGATACGACGAGGCGACGCCGCCGCTGAGCACCTTGTTGGCGCGGTGGTAGAGCTCGGCGCTGCCGCCGGTGCGCTCGTTGAGCGCCTCGAGCTCGGTCGTGGTCAGCGCTGCGATGCGTTCGCGATCGACGGTCATGGCCGGAGTCTCCCCGGTGCGTCAAGGCCTAAGCGCGTACGCGAACGCCCTCAGGGTCGTAGAGCGGCTCGCGCGTCACCGTCGCCGGCACCCATTCGCCGAACACGTCGACGGCGACGCGGGCCTGCTCGGCGACGTCCGCGGGCAGGTAGGCGTAGGCGATCGAGCGCCGCACGGCATAGCCGTAGCCGCCGCTGGTGACGCGGCCGGCGATCCCGTCGCCGATGCGCACCGGCTCGTTGCCGAGCGCGACGGCACGTGGATCGTCGAGCAGGAGGCAGCGCAGACGGCGGCCGGCGCCGTCCGCGCGATCGCCCTGGGAACCGCCGAACGCCTCGGCCGGCGTGTCGTCGGCCGTCACGTCGGCGCCCCAGACGCGGTAGCCCTTCTCGAGCCGCAGCGCCTCGATCGCGCGATAGCCGCCGGCGACCAGGCCGTGCGGCCGGCCGGTGTCGAACAGCGCCCGCCAGAGCCCGGCGCCGTACTCCGCCGGGCAGTAGAGCTCCCAGCCGAGCTCGCCGACGTAGGTCACCCGCACCGCCCGCACCGGCACGTCGCCGACGGTGATCTCGCGCAGCGTCATGTAGGGGAAGTCGAGCGCGTCGGGCGTCAGTGGCGCGAGGATCTCGCGCGCCAGCGGCCCCCACAACGCGAAGCACGCCGAGCGTGCGGTGACATCGACGACGCGGACGCTGCCGTCGGCCGGCACGTGGCGCTCGATCCAGGCGCGATCGTGGGCACCGAACGCCGTCCCGGTGACGATCGAGAAGACGTCCTCCTCGACGCGCGCGACGGTCAGGTCGCACTCGACGCCGCCGCGGCGGTTGAGCATCTGCGTGTACGTGATGCGGCCGATGTCGCGCGCGACCGGCCGCTCGCAGAGATCGTCGAGCAGCGCCGCCGCACCGGGTCCGACGACGTCGATCTTGGCGAACGACGACTCGTCGAACAGCGCCGCGCGCTCGCGGCAGGCCAGCGCCTCGGCGCCGATCGCCGGCGACCAGTTCCTGCCCGCCCAGCCGTGCGGGCGCAGCGACTCGTCGCCCGCGGCGGCGTTGGACTCGTAGTAGTTGACGCGCTCCCAGCCCGACTTCTCGCCGAACGACGCGCCGTGCGCGGTATGCCAGTCGTAGGCGCTCGAGACCCGCAGCGGGCGCCCCGCCTGCCGCTCGTGCCCCGGATAGCGGATGTCGTAGTAGGTCTCGTAGACCTCCTTCGCGCGCTTGAGCGTGTAGCTCGGCGAGCGGTGATGAGCGCCGAAGCGGCGGACGTCCATCGGCCAGAGGTCGATCGGCGCCTCGCCGTCGGCGATCCACGACGCCATCACCTTCCCCACCCCGCCGGCCCCGGCGAGCCCGTGCGCGCAGAACCCGGCCGCGACGAAGAACCCGCGAACGTCCGACTCGCCGAGACAGAACTCGTTGTCCGGGGTAAACGCCTCGGGACCGTTGATCAGCTTCGTCACCGGCACGTCCGCGAGCGCCGGTATCCGCCGCGCGGCGTTCACGGCGATCTCCTCGAAGCGTTCCCAGTCCTCGTCGAGCAGCCGGCCGTTGAAGTCGGCGGGAATGCGATCGCGGTCGTGCTCGTCGAGCGCCCACGGCGCGCTGTCGCGCTCGTAGCCACCCCAGACCAGCCCACCGCCCTCCTCGCGGAAGTAGACGAGCAGGTCCGGGTCGCGCATCGTCGGCAGCGTGCCGTCGCCGCGCTCGCGGAACGGCTGCGTGACGACGTACTCGTGCGCGAAGGGAACGACCGGGACGCGGACGCCGGCCATGCGGCCGATCTCGGCCGCGAACATCCCGCCGGCGTCGACGACCACCTCGCACTCGATGTCGCCCCACTCGGTCGCGACGCCGCGGACGCGGTTGTCCCGGACGTCGATGCCGGTGACGCGCGTGTGGGTGAAGATCTGGACGCCGCCCTCGCGCGCGCCGGCCGCGAGCGCGTAGGTCAGCTGCGACGGATCGAGGTA
>Ga0075420_100003909_pt1 | contig 13084 bp, 15 predicted proteins | sample SoiMetdeltSBSDD4_FD_75296 | JGI IMG/M metagenome (GOLD analysis project Ga0075420, IMG submission 75296) | Bulk soil microbial communities from a Populus tree surrounding site in Tennessee, USA - Soil MetaG P. deltoides SBSDD4 | ecosystem: Environmental > Terrestrial > Soil > Tree plantation... | reverse complement strand
GAAGGGCCCTAGTGCCGATTCCGGAGAGAAGCACGAGCCCGTGAGCGACATCGACACTGCAGTTGGTGGATAGTCTGAAAGCGCTTGACCCAAACCGGCCGATTAGAGAAGCAGACATCCTAGTTGCACCGTACATGTCTGCTTTGGCGGTAATGCAGACGCTGCATATGAGCGCACGAACTACCTAGGTCGTTCCGACTACGAGCGGATCGACAGCGCGCAGCCGGAGGAAGTCTTCCACCGCTGCGGTTACCTCGTCGACCGCCAGGAACGACGTGATGTGGTTCCGACCCTCAAGAGCTCTGAAGTGGCCGCCGGTGCGTTCCGCGAGCTGGCGGACCGCCCCGAAAATAGCATCCTCTGTGCCAGCCATTGCCAGAAGCGGAGGGCGAAACGCCTGAAGCGCTGCGGACGCATCGGGCCGGTCGTTTGCGACGCAGGCCCGAAGGGCTTGCACATCATTGGCGAGGATGCGTCGCCGCGACGCATCCGAGAGCCGCACCCCCTGCGCTTCGACGATCGCAAGCCACGTTTCCAGGCCATCACCGATCGCCCGACGATAGGGCGACATGTCCTGCGCAAACGGATGCGCCGCGATCACGACCGCAGCCTTTACGCGCGCGGGATAGTGCAAGGCGGCGGCGAGAGCGATCATTCCACCCATCGAATACCCGACGACATCGGCGGCATCGGTGCCGAGCGCATCGAGCACTGCGACAAAGTCACTGGCGTGATTCTTCCCCGTATACGCGCGGGGTTCATGGGGCTTGCCGCTCGCCCCGTGTCCGCGTGCGTCGATGAGCACCACTTGGCGTCCCGCTCGCAGGAAGGGTTCGATATAGCCGGCCTCTTCCCACGAGGTGCTCGTCTCGGTAAAGCCATGTAGGAGAACGAGCGGCGCACCGGTTCCGTGTACGCTGTAAGCGATCGGCACGCCGTCGGCAGACAAAGCAATCATGACAACCTTTCTCTACGAAATTCGCGACCCGCACAGTCGGGTCAATGATGAGCGCGCTTCTGCCTGTGCCTTCGATCTTCTGATGCTCAACGGTGACGATCTGCGCCATAAGCCTTATGTGGAACGCAAGGCGGGCATTGCGAAAACTTCTGCGGCACGGTCGCGGCATTCAGTACGTGGAGCACGCGGAAGGCCACGGCGATAAATTGTTTGACGCTGCTTGCAAGCTCGGCCTTGAGGGAATTGTCTCAAAGAGAGTCGATGCGCCTTACTGCTCCGGACCGTCGAGAACCTGGATCAGGGTCAAAAATCCAAAAGCGCCGGCAGCGACGCGAGCATTAGATGGAACGTTTTAATGGTTAGTAGCGATACCGAGAGCTGCGTCGGCCCGCAGACCCACACGGATTGTAAAATTGATTAGGCACGCAGAATCCACCGATGCCGCTCACGGTTGCCCTGCACTGCTCAATGGTGAAAAAGCCGCAATTTGTGCCACCGCCACCAAAACCCGAATATTGTGCACACCATCGAGTATTATCGCAGGGCAGAGCGGTGGCTGGCGTTTGCGTTAGCAAGACCGGCATCATCGCAAGGGCCGCGACTGTAACTTTGGCTCTAAAGCGCATTGCAAGCCTCCTGATCGTTAGTCCAAATAACCTAATATCCACGCGCCCGCGCGGTATTGCCCCAAGGTCCAACTTCAAACAGTCGGCGCAATGGACCAACGATGTCGAACTGTCCACTTCCCTTCTCTGGCCCGTAGCGGGGATGACCGTTGCGCGCTTTCTGCAGGACGAACCAAAGTTATCTAAGGAGAGAAGCCCGCCAGACGAACCAAACTAGTGCGACCACTGATGGCGTTAACGCTGCGAGGTATCCGAGTTGCAAAAGGTTCATTGTTCATATCTCCATCGCTACATTGGCGAATAGATACCTCTTGGTGCGACGAGATACTTTGGGGCGAGCCTTACATGGTCTTTATTTTTCCTTGAGAAATACTTTGTGAGCTCTTTTTTGCCCGAAGTCGTGGCGAAATATGGCAATTGCTGGCCCCCGGTCACCATCGCCTCCGTCTGCGCTCACGGCGTTCGCCAGTTGCTTGTCTACTGCCTCGGCAAGCGCGAGGGGCGATTGCCGGCCCTAGTTTCAAATATGAAAGACCGCCTTTCGACGGTCACGTCGAACGATCCTGGATCGGGAGGAAGCGAAGGAGGCAGCCTGGGCCCTTTGAGCCGTTAGCTTCCGCGATGTTCTCCATTCGCATCGTCGAGGCTGCCCCTAAGCCTTCGGTGGCAAAACAGGCATCGCGAATGATAGCCCGGAATCTCTGCTTTTGACCCAAAGCGGACATTGGACCTCCGTCCAACTCGATATTCGCGACCGTCTAACGAGAATCGGGGGCCCACAAGTTTCATCTGCATTGAGAGGATAGCTATGAGGAGAACCGCTCTTGCGATTTTCGTGATGGCTTGGAGCGCTGCATCGGGGCACGCGCAGGCACCTGTACCCGTAACAGTCGAAAACTTCGTTCGCGCTGAAACCGACCTGTACTTCAACAATTCCGTAACCGGCGGTGGATTCGGCGGATGGCATCATATTCGAGAGCTCCTCCCGATCGATCATCAGACGGTTATCCGCGGCAATCGGGACACGTTGTATTCATCGCGCGTGTTCGACCTCGACGCCGGACCGGTGACAATCATCCTGCCCGACGCGGGAAAGAGATTCATGTCACTCCAGATCATCAGCGAGGACCAGTACACAACCACTGAATACGGCGCGGGGCCACACACGCTCGACAAGGCGAAATTCGGCACGCGCTACGCACTCGCTGGCATTCGTACCTTGGTCGATCCAAACGACCCCGACGATCTAAAGCGGGCTCATGCGTTGCAGGATGCAATCCAGGTTTCGCAACCGGGCGGCCCCGGCAAGTTCGAGATTCCAAATTGGGACAAGGCAAGCCAGAAGAAGGTCCGGGACGCGCTGCTGGTTCTCGCGAGTACGGTCACCGATACGCGGCGGGCCTTCGGCACGAAAGAGGAGGTGGACCCGGTTCAGTATCTGATCGGCGCCGCTTCAGCATGGGGCGCCAACCCACCGCGTGACGCGATCTATCTGAACGTTGTTCCGACAAGGAACGACGGAGCTACCAATTATAGCTTGAGGGTTAAAGACGTTCCTGTCGACGGCTTCTGGTCGATCAGCCTCTATAACGCGGAAGGCTATTACGAGAAAAATCCGTACAATGCGTACACGCTTAACGACATCACCGCTAAAAAAAATCAGGATGGATCAGTGACGATCCAGTTCGGCGGCTGCGACGGCAAAATTCCGAACTGTCTGCCGATCACGAAAGGCTGGAATTACATGGTGCGGCTCTATCGGCCACGCGCGGAAATTCTTAACGGTACGTGGAAATTTCCGGAAGCCCAGTCTCTCAATTAGGGCAAGCAGGTTGTGGATAGCGTGTCTGCTTTTGACCCAAGCGGACGTCACCGAGCCCTTCCAATATCCCTAATTAAGTCGCTACGATGCTCTTCCGAAGTCTGGGGATGCTCAGTGCAGCGGCGCGAGTTCATCACGCTTTTCGGTGTCGTCACGGCTTGGCCACTCGTGGCTCGCGTCCAACAAAACGAAGGAATGCGCCGTATCGGCGTACTGATGCAGGTCGGCGATAACGACGTTGAGACACAGGCCCGCGTTAAGGTGCTCCAGGATGCGCTCCGGAAACTGGGGTGGTCGAATGGCCGCAACATTCAATTCGATATGCGTTGGGCGGAAGGCAAGGATGATCGCGCGCGAAAACTAGCAAAAGAGCTTGCCGATCTCGGGCCCGATGTGATCGTCGCGGGCAGGCGTCTCGGTCCGCCACTCGAAACATACTTGCGCCATTTCGAATCAGTGTATGAATGCAAAGGGTAGGGGGGCTACACTGGGGAGCCCCGATGAAATCGCCGGTCGTCAAACGTTCCATCATCATTGATGGACACAAAACCAGCATCAGCTTGGAAGATGCCTTCTGGAGTGACCTGAAAGAAATCGCTCATCGCCGAGGAGCGACAGTGTCGAAGTTGGTCACGCAGATCGACGAAACACGCCAGCAGGACAATCTCTCGTCGGCAATCCGCCTATACGTGCTCGAACAAATACGTATGCTGGCCAAAATAGCTTAGAGCGGGATTTTCAGAAGTGAATACCTCACCGTGAGAGCGCGGGAACCGATTGTAAGCGCTTCACGTTGAATCTCGGGACAAGTTTACGGTTGAGGAATGGCATGACTCCCGCTGCCAAATGCAGACGGCTGGCCACGATGCTTCGCGCCAAAGCGGAGCACGAGCGCGACCCTGAGGTTAGGGCCGAGTGGAAGTGCATCGCACGGCGCTATCTTATTTTGGCTAATCAATTTGACCGGGATGGCTGTAAGGACATTGTCTACGCGTCCTTCCCACGAATTCGCGATTTCGACGAAGAAGCGGCCTGACTTCTCTACGATATTCGTTATCCGCCGAAATCATCTCATCCGGCTCTGCTTCAACAGACTAATCCGTTGCGACCCAACGAAAATAGAGAGCGGTAAGGACGAATGCGGCGAAAAAGCCGAGTACAGCCAGCACACCCCAGGGGCTAGTTTCACCCTGTATCAAATATGCAAGCGAGGCGACAATCAGGGCAGAGAGAATTCCCGTAATCAGTTCCAGCAAAAGCCTATTCCATCGCTCCAGCCGATAAATTCGTCTTTCCAACTCGGTAGTCCGCAGGATCAGCCGAGACTCAGCGCCCTCGATTGAACTTGTGAAATTGAGTAACTCGCGCTCGTACCACGGCAGATGCTGTTCGAGTTTGACCAATCGCGCCTCAAGGTCCTCGTTAGCCATGTGAACCTCCAGCCGACTCCCCGTTAGTACGGGAGTAGCCACTGAGTCCGCACGGCCAGAGAGGTATGCGGGTGGGCTCTCTTGTTTATGCGCCGCTAAAACGTTCGGTTGCTCGTTTCGTCGCCGGCCTTTTGAGTTTTTGACTTTAGATCAGGTTGTCGAAAAACCAAACCGATACGACGCCATCCGCCAATCCCTTAAATGTCCCAACGCGGAGCGTAGCGGAGGCGAATTCGGGATTGCTTAAATACCTCAGGACTCGGCTCATACGAGAAGGTCGCACTAAAAGGCGCCGTTATGGTCCGGGAAGCTCCTGTCAAGAGCGTTGGACTAAAACCGATAACAAACACTGGGACTATAAAAACCCACAACGCAATCACGACAATTGCGAGAGTTGGATGCTTATCCCTCTCTTGCCAAGCCAGAGTGGGCATAATCGGATAGCTAACGAGCAAGCACACTAAGATCAGAAAATTCTGCAGCTCATGGGTCATATCGACACAATACCATCTCGCTATCTATGTTTTGCCGCTCAAACTCCAGTCCACTGAGCAGCATCTGAGTATTACCAACCACCACATATCCTGCGTAATAAAAAGCACATACAGCGGCAGGTGCAAGTACTTGAGCACTCCGAGGACGCACGCGATACATGCGCCGGATATATGCACAACCATCGGTTATTACCTGTCAGAAATTGGCTGCGAATGCGTGATGACAACATGGGGGGACTAGAATGAGATATAAAGACGGACCAAATCCGGCGGGAAAAAAGGGTTCGCGAAACAAATCTAAGCGAGCCCGATTGGCTGCAATCGAGGAAGCCTGCAAGAAAATTGCAAACGCGGACAGCAGCGGCATCACCGGTGATGCCCAGGCATTGCTGACGGTGATCTCAAAACCGAGTCATTTCCACTTGATGTGCGTATGCGGCCTGCCGAGATGGCAAACACCCGCGAGCGCCCTGCGTTCCAGATCGCAGCGATCACTGATCGCGCCAGCTTGAAGGAGGTGCAGCGCTACACCACCACGAATCGCAAGCGGCTTGCCAAATCTGCAATCGAGAAAATAAGGGCTATTCGTCGTGGAGATTAGATCTCGATACCGAACGTATCCAAAGACTACGCCGGGCTAATGTCCGCTTTCGGAGGCAAAGCAGACATGACCTTTTGCAACATGTCTGCTTTTGACCCAAAGCGGATATGCCTCCTGCGCGCCATCGCGATGGTCACCGCGCCTCTAGCTTGGTCATCTTTTCCTTCTTGATCGCAACGCTCTTCGTCTTCTTCTTCTTGTCGGTCGTAGCCGACTTCGTCGGCTTCTTGGCCTTGCTGGCGAGCTGCACGTAGTGCGTCGGCGGCTCGACCTTCCGCGCAATGAAGCGGTTAACGCGCTCGGTCCATAGCGCGATGAACTGGCCGCTAGTCAGCGCCTCAACTCCACCCTTGATCTTGTTTTTGAGGTCCCTCGGAACATTGCCCCAGATGGCCTTGCGCGCCCACTTAGCGCCCTTCTCCTGACCCTCAGTAGTCAGGTACATGTTCTTCCATGCCAGTTGCTGCGGCGCGTCGTAATGAAATGCGCAACCTTCATAGCCTTGCTGGTGGATGCAGTAGAGTTCTGCCGCCGTGGCCCTACGACCGACGTCCTTCTCGAACTGCGCAGCCTCAGTCGCAAACTTTCTGGCCGCCGCGACCGAGCAGTCGCGGATGTCGTAGATGTCGCCCTGCCAGTATTTGGCAAACTCCGAGTTGGAAAGCTGGAACAAGCACTTGTATGAGCCGGTCCTGGCCTTCGGATTGTAGCCAGACTCGATCCTGGCAAATGCCTTCATCATTTGAATGTCGACATCGAACAGTGTTGCCGCCTGCTCAATCTCGGCGCGTATGTTGTTGGTGTGCGGGGTGCTGGCGGAGCTGATGCCGTCGGGCAAGGGCACCGGCGTCCAATCCGTCGGCAAATTGGCGTACATGATGTAGCCCTTCGACGCCGGTTGATCGGACCCATCCGGCAATCGAACATCCGCGTTGAGTGCCGCCACTTGTACCGTAGGCTTTGGCTCGAGTTTGGTTTCCACCGTGGGCAGCGGAGGCTCGACCGAATCCTCTGCCATAACCGGAGCCGTCAGTTGCATAGTAGGCTTTGGCTCGACCTCGATTCCCACCGTGGGCGGCCAACGCTCGACAAAAGTCTCGGCCACAACAGGAGCTTCGGCAACGGCAGGAGGCTCAGCCACAACAGGAGCGTCGGCTACAATGACGTCGTCGCTCTTCCATTCGCGAGTGCCAATGTCGAGCGCAAGACCGACCATGCCAGTCAGAACAATTGGCAGATAGCCATATTTAACGATCCATTGCGTCAGCGAACCGCTCCGTCCCCTTGTCCGCTTGGAAGCTTTCCCCATTCTCGTCTTCACAGGCAAGATAAATGTGGTGAATCAAAGTCGTGTGCCTGACGTTTCAGGTGCACCGGTTCTAATTTACCGGCAAAGAAGCCGCGATCTTTTATTGTTAGCTTCTGATGAGCTGGGTTTATCACAGACCGAGAGGAATAGCGGCGAGCGACGGGAATCAGGGTAAACGCGCAAAAAGCCTGCTCCAACGCTAGCACAGGCATCCGCCTCGAGGCGACGTCGGCACGTCTCAGAACGGGACGCGCACGCCGCCCTTGCCGGTGATGGTGGCGGCAGTTAATTTCCAAGAATCGCGATCTGACACTTGATCCACGTAAGCGCCGACAGAGATTTCAACCGGAGCAGGGGATGGTCAATCGATTGGCGACGGCGCAATCCACCGTGGCAAAATGCCATTGGCGGCCTGCCGCCATCGTAACGCTCGCGACGGTGGCCGCGTTGACGGCGCTGACCGCCGACGCCGCGCCGAAACAGGCGCGTCCCGCGCAACCCCAAGAGGCCACGGCGCAGCGCGATGCCGGTGAGCCGATCATGGCGATCGTATCGATCAAGGCCCAGCAGGTCGTTTTCTACGACGCGGACGGCTGGATCCTGCGCGCGCCGGTATCGACCGGCACCGAGGGGCGCGAGACGCCAGCGGGCGTCTTCGCCGTTGTCGATAAAGAGGTCGACCACCGCTCGAACATGTATGACGACGCCTGGATGCCGCACATGCAGCGCATCACCTGGAACGGCATCGCGCTGCACGGCGGGCCGTTGCCGGGGTATGCGGCCTCGCACGGCTGCGTGCGGATGCCCTTCGGCTTCGCCAATAAGCTGTACAACAAGACGCGGATCGGGATGCGGGTGATCATCGCGCCGGACGATCCAGCCCCGGTCGATTTTTCCCATCCGGCTCTTCTCGTCCCGAAGGCAGAAGCCCTCGCGGCTGCGCCGGCGCGCGCCGAGATGCTCGCCCGCGAGGCCGCGGAGGCCACAAGGGCGGCCGACGAGGCAAAGAAAGGTGCCGCGCAAGCGGCGCGCGAGACGGCATCGCTCACGGCATCGCTGCGCAAGCTGACATCGCTCAAGGCCCGCGCCGATGCCGAACTCGCGGCCGCCGACAAGGCGCTCGCGGCCGCAACAACGGACCAGGCGAAGCAGCGGGCTGAGGAGCGGAGGCAGAAGGCCGCCACCAAGGCCGAGGAAGCGGGGAAGCAGCTCGACGCTGCAACGGCCGGCGCGAAGTCGAAGCCCGATGCCGCCGCTGCAAAGGAGGCCGTCAAGGCGGCCGAGGCCAGGAAGGCCGCCACCGCCAAGGCGGCGCTCGATGCGAACCTCGCGGCTGTGCCGGTCTCGATCTACATCAGCCGCGCCACGCAGAAGCTTTACGTGCGCCGCAACACGCAGAAACGCTGGTCGGACGGGGGTGAGGTATTCGACGCGAGCATCGAGGTCCCGGTCACGATCCGCAATCCCGACAAACCGATAGGCACGCATGTGTTCACCGCGATGGCGCGCAACGGCGCGGGCCTGCGCTGGACCGCAGTCACGATCGACAACGGGGATGAAGCCAAGAATGCGCTCGACCGCATCACCATCCCGCAGGGTGTGGTCGATCGCATTGGGCCGACCGCATTGCCGCGCTCCTCGATCGTCGTTTCGGACGAGCCGCTGAGCGCCGAGACCAACTATCGCACCGAATTTGTCGCGGTGCTGAGCAACCAACCTCAGGGCGGGTTTATAACGCGCCAGCCTACCAACGATGGCAACTTTGCGAGCGACGACGGCTTCTTTTTTTCCCGGGGCAATTGGGACAATACGCCTCGGCGCGGCGACTATCAGCGGGACTATTACAATAGGCGGGCGCTGCCGAATCCGTTTTTCCTGTTTGGTCGCTAAGGTGCTTGAATGAGGGCGGTCATGTCTGTTTGGCCCAAAGCAGAAATGGCCGCGTGCACCGCACATGTCCGCTTTCGAGGGTAAAGCAGACATGACGTTTTGCCGCGCACATGTCGCCTTTTGACCCAAAGCGGACATCGACAGTCACGGCGCTTTGACGATCTGCTTGCATGCGGGGGGCAACCCGGCCAGCGTCAGCGCCGGTTTTGGTTCGGACGGCGGCGGATGCAGCGTCGTTTCCTTGAACCAGAAGTCGAGCTCTTGACCGCATTCGTCGCTTGAGGGCGGCGGGGCTGGCGGCTTGCATTCCGCACTGTCCGCCGGACAGGCGATTTGGACATGAAAGTGCTCGGCGTGACCATACCAAGGACGCACCTTGGAAAGCCAGGTGCGATCAGCTCCGGCCTCGCGGCATAGCGCCTTCTTGATCGCGGCATTGACTAAGATGCGGACGACCACCGGATCCTGCGCAGCCGTTCGGATGAGCGCAGTATGTCTGTGGGTCCACACTTCCGGATCGACGTCGAGCAGATCGGGCGAGACCACATCGGTGCCCGAGCTGAACTCGCGCTCCTCGCGGCTTTGAACGTGGTTCGGCATCGGCGTAAACCAAATATCGACGTCGAGGCCGACTTGATGGCTGGTGTGGTCGGAGAGCATCGGCCCGCCGCGCGGCTGTGACATGTCGCCAACCAAAAGACCGTTCCAGCCAACTTTTTTCGCGTTCTTGGCCAACCGCTCGACGAAGCGAACGAGTTGCGGATTGCCCCAGTTGCGGTTACGCGACGGCCGCATGACTTGCCAGGTCGGTCCAGTGATCGGCAGCGGCAAAGCGCCAGCGAGACAGCCGTTGGAATGGCCGCCGATCGAGCGCGGCAGCCCGGGAAACGGCGTTGATTTGCGCGCGAACAGTTCCTTGGCCGGCGTCGACGGCGCTTCTGGATTTTGCAGCGGCGGCAGAGGCTCGGGATTGAGCGAGCCGGGGTGCATCGGGTCAATCAAGTGCTTTTCCTGCGCGACGGCAGAACCCGCCGCGGCGAGGAAAAGAAGAGCGAGCAGGCAAGCGACAGCGCGCATCAGCAACTATACTTCCTATGGGTCTGTAGGAAACTGGAATCAAATTGCAAATCATGCCGAAGCTTCAGAATCGGAAGAACCAGACTCTGACGTCTAAGGGTGAGAAGCCGTTGTTCGACAAGACATGGAAGCTGCCTGATATCGACGCACGGTAGCTACTCGCGATGCCCGCTATTGGCCCATAGCGGACATCCTTAGTTGCAGCGCACATGTCTGCTTTTGACCCGAAGCGGGGGCAATGTCGGCGATTCGACATTTCTCGAGACGTTGGCCGCTTTTGGCCCTTAGCGGACATCCCTAGCTGCACAGCACATGTCCGCTTTCGGGGGTAAGGCGGACATTAAAACTTGGCGGGCGGTAGGCGGCCATTCCGCGCGGTCGCTACGCCGCGCTGGTGCTGATGGTGACGCGCGTCGCGGACGGCGAGGGCTGCTAGCGCGTCTTCGCTCCGCCTCCGGTGCCTTCTCCACTCGACACCTGTTTCTACCGACTCGCTTGATTACCTTGCGGACCTCGTCAGCGCTAACGCCGTACTTCCGCGCCATGTAGAAGATTTCGGCGGCCTTGCTCTTGCGAGCGACGCGGCCCGCTCGGCGCGGCACGCCCCAGTCCTCGCCCGCTTCGGGCGTTTCGGTCCCTTGCGCGCCTGCGCAATCGTCGCGCCTCCCTAGCCGAGCTTGCGAAATAGGACCACGAGCAGCCAGACGGCCGCGAGCAGCGTGGCCACTATCTTGGTCACGAAGGACACGCGTCGCAGGATGTAGGGCCACGAGTGGACGTCGTAGTCGATGCTGTTCTTCCCAGCTGGCCCTCAGCGCCTTGCGCGTCTGCGAGATGAGCCAGAACGCCGAGAGATACTGGATCACGTCGAACGTCAGCCCGATGATGCACGCCACGAGCGTCGGGCGGGCCTCGGCGAAGGTGAGGCGAGCCTGACTGTGGACGGACATGATCAGCGACCACGTCGTGCCGAGCAGGCCGAGGTTCAGTATCCACGTCTGCGAGCTGAGCTTCGCGGTGACCCAGTCCAGCTCCTCGCGCAGCTGCTTGCTGTCAGGCATCGCTCCACCTCGAAAGAACCTGATGCTTCCCGCCGACGTTCCTAAGTCGCTTTGCGCCGGAAGCCCGCGCCGATCCAGACGACTGCAATGCCTAGGGCCGCCAGTATTGCAGGCGGAACGACCATAGCGGCCAGCGTGGCGAAGGCCTTTTCGCCTCTCTTCTTGGTCGTCTCGCGTAGAGAGTCGACTACCTCCTTGGACTTCCTTCTAGGTCGGGGCAGGGCAATGCCGTAGCCCTGAGAGTTTTGATGTTTTGCGGAAGTGCGGTCTAGGTGGCTCCCCGGGCCGGATTCGAACCAGCGACCAACCGGTTAACAGCAAGTAGATACCCCCACGGTGATGCAGCCTGTGCGCTTGCTTCCCCAGGCGCGCGTCGAACCCGAGCCTAAAGCGGACCTCACAAACCTTTATGAGTGACAATGAGCAAAACAAGTTACGACGTGGTGACGCAAAACGCTCGCGTCTCTTTGGTCGATCTGTAGGGCCGACTTCGGAGAGACCACCGCAAAGCGGGTCGTCTGCCCGATTGGTTTTGCAAATGTCCGTTTTTCAAAGCAGACATGGCGGCTGCACTACGAAATGTCCGCTTTCGGGGCTAAAGCAGACATGACCATCTGCGGCATGTCTGCTTTCGCGGTCGTTATTGGGGGCAAAGCGGACATCGCTTTTTGCGGCGCAAATGTTCGCTTTTGACCCAAAGCGGACATTGGGCCTAATCGCGGTCTGAGCGAGTTATGCGGCGTTTCTTCGCACGTCCCGCCCGCAAAGTGTTGCTAGACTATGGCCATCGCGTGGTCCCTCGCGGAGGGCACATGCAGCGGCGCGAGTTCATCAAAGCAATCGCCGGTTCAGCAGCGGCTTGGCTGCTCGCGGCAAGTGCGCAGCAGCCGACGATGCCGGTAATCGGGTTCCTGGGTTCTCTTTCCGCTTCCGATTTCCGGGTGGAGGCACTGCGGGCGGGACTGCGAGACCGCGGCTACGTGCAGGGCAAGAACATTGCGATTGAGTTCCGTTGGGCCGAGGGAAATTACGATCGACTTCCGACGCTCGTTGCTGACCTGGTTCGTCTCAAGGTCGATGTGATCGTCACTCATGGGACGCCGGGATCCTTGGCCGCCAAACAGGCCACCACAACGATCCCGATTGTCTTGGCGGCAGTCGCCGATCCTTTGGCATCGGGTATCGTGTCCAGCCTCGCGCGGCCAGGCGAAAACGTGACCGGATTGACGTTCTTCAATCCGGAGATCGCCGCAAAGCGGCTCGAGTTGCTCAAGGAGGCCCTGCCAGGTCTGACGGACGTGGGGATCCTGTTGAATTCGGCGAATCCCGCTAACGGCCCGACCCTGTCGCAAATGAGTAGTGTTGCTCAGCACCTTAAGTTGGAGCTTCACCAATTCGACGCGCGCGCGCCAACCGAGTTCGAAGCCGCTTTCGCGGCGATGGTAACCCGGCGTGCCGGTGCGTTCGTGGTCGTCGAAGATCCGATGCTGATCTCAAACGCTCCAGCGGTGGCGGCCCTCGCTTTACAGCAGCGTCTACCTTCGTGCGCATGGCCCGATTTTGCCATCGCAGGTGGCTTGATGGCCTATGGTGTGAACTTTCCCGACATGTTCCGACGGGCTGCTACGTTAGTTGATAAGATTCTGAAGGGTGAGAAGCCAGGCGATCTACCGATCGAGCGGGCGACCAAGTTCGAGACAATTGTCAATCTCAAGAGTGCCAACGCCCTCGGCCTTTCAATTCCTTACAATTTGCTCGCCCGCGCTGACGAGGTGATCGAGTAATCAAATGTCCGCTATTGGCCCAAAGCAGACCT
>Ga0075420_100003907_pt1 | contig 13086 bp, 12 predicted proteins | sample SoiMetdeltSBSDD4_FD_75296 | JGI IMG/M metagenome (GOLD analysis project Ga0075420, IMG submission 75296) | Bulk soil microbial communities from a Populus tree surrounding site in Tennessee, USA - Soil MetaG P. deltoides SBSDD4 | ecosystem: Environmental > Terrestrial > Soil > Tree plantation... | reverse complement strand
GCGACGACTGGACACGATCGGCGCTCATCGCGGCGGCCGTCGAGCATTCGCCGGCGTTTGTCGCGGACGCGCTGGCCTTCGGCCGCCCGCGCGAGCTTGTGACGTTTCTCACCGCTGTAGCGCCTTCCGCCCTCCCAGCCGAGGCAGCACGCATCCTCGAGGCGGCCGCCGCAGCCCCGGCCTCGGCGGCACCACTGAAAGCAGCAGCGGCCCGTGCGGTCGCGCGCATGGAGACCGGATCCGTTGCAATGAACGCCGCGACGACGGCGGCGGTTTCGAAGCTCCTCGACGATCCGGTGGCCAGGCCGTTTGCCATGGCAATCGCAGGCCGGTGGGACACCGGCGGCACACTCAAGGCCAACGTTGAACGCGGCGCCGCGGACGTGTTGAAAGAGCTGAGCGATCCAGCAACGGAGGACGACCGTCGCGTCGACGTTGCCGGCAGCTTGCTCGCCGTCCCCACGCAACGCCCGGCGGCCCTGCAGGAGATCCAACGCCAGCTGACTGCCGCCGACACAACGCTCGAACTCAGGAATCGCCTTGCTGCAACGGTGGGAAATGCCGGCGGCAGCGACGCCGACGCTGTGTTGATTGCCGCGCTCGGCCGGCCGAATTCGGCCGCATCGTTCGAGCAGATCGTGCGGCGACCCGACGCGTCGCGAGCGCTGCTCGCCGCCTTGAAGTCTGGCACGATCACGACGACGACGCTCGGGCCCGTCAACGTGGCGCGGCTGCGCACGCACCCGAACCGGCAACTGGCGCGCGAAGCGACCGAGCTGCTCGAGACGCTCAGCCCGGGAGCGAAGCGCAAGGACGACATCATCGCGTCGCTCACGCCGGAAATTGAGAAACCCGGCGACGCCGTCAAAGGCAAAGCGCTCTTCACCGGCACGTGCTCTACGTGCCACCGGCTCGGCGATGTAGGCAAGAGCGAGGTCGGCCCACCGTTGAACGGAATGGGCACGCACGGCCGTGCGTCGCTGCTGGCGCAGATCATCGATCCAAACCGGGAAGTGGATCCCAGCTACTGGCAATGGAACGTGACGACGAAAGCGGGCGCGTCGTACTCGGGGATGATCGCGAACGAGAACGCGTCGAGCCTCACCCTGCGGGGGCCAAACGGCGACGTCGAGGTCAAGAAGGACGAGATCGCGTCGCGAGAGAACACACGCCTGTCGGTGATGCCCGAAGGGCTCGAAGCGCTGGGTGCCGAAGCCTTGCGCGACATCCTCGCGTTCATGGAAGGCGATGCCGGGCGTTACCGCGTCGTTGACTTGCGTGCCGCGTACACGGCCGACAGCCGGCGTGGCCTGCGCCGCGAAGAGGAACGCGACGAAACGGTTACGCTGCACCGGTTTGGCGACGTGTCCGTCAACGGTGTGCCGTTCTTCGTCATGGATCCGGCTCGCTCGCCGAACGGCCTCAACTTCGTCGCGCTCAAGGGTGGGCCGGGGACCGGCGGGCTTTCAGAGGACCTCCCACGACGTGTCGAGATCCCCGTGTCTTCGACGGCTGCAAGCCTTCACCTGCTCGGCGCGGTTGGCGGCTGGGCCTGGCCGGTCGGCAGTGACGGCACGCGAGGCACGCCGGCCTTGAAGGTTCTCGTCCAGTACGCGGATGGGACGAGCGAAGAGCACATTCTCAAGAACGGCGAACACGTCGCGGATGCGTTCGATCGCGCAACCGTCCCGCTGAGCGTCGACGCCGGAGACTTCACGCGACGCGGTCAAGTTCGATACCTGTCCATCAATCTCGGCAAGCGGGCAGCGCTCTCCAAGATCGTTCTCGAGAGCTTCGATAACGACATCGTTCCGTGCACGGTCGCCATCACCCTCAGCAGCGAGCCGGCTGCCTCGGGAACGACGCCGTCAGCAACGCCTGGAGCGATACCGGCGGCTGCCAACGGAAATGGCGGCGGTCAGACCACGACAGGACCTAAAGAAGGTGGCAAGGGCGATGCGCCGCTGCCGGAAACGAAGCCGATTGTGTGGGCGCCAGGCAAGAAGAAGGTGCTCATCATCTCGGGCGGCAGCTCACACAACTTCGGCAAGTTCTTTGGCGAAACCGACGGCGCCACCCTGAGCGCCGCCGGGTTCAGCGTGAACTACACGGAAGATCGCGAACAGGCAGCCTCTGAAATCAAGAATGCGGACGTAGCGCTCATCAGCGTCAATCGGCAGTTCTTCGACACGCCCGCATACCGCAAAGCTCTCTTCGACTTCGCGGCGGCCGGGAAGGGAATCGTGATGCTGCATCCAGGGACGTGGTACGGGTTTGCCGACTGGCCGGAACTCAACGCGACGATCGTTGGCGGCGGCGCGCGCGGACACGATCGGATCGCGAAGTTCTCGGTCAACGCCGTCCAGCCATCGCATCCGATCATGAAGGGCGTGCCGGCGTCGTTCGACGTCGAGGACGAGCTGTACTACCTGAACGCGGAGCCCGACAAGGTGCCAGCCGGCGTTGCGGCGATGGACGTGATCGCGGAAACGTCGCCGAGCGTACGCTTCAAGAAGCCGCATCCGGCAGTGTGGACGACGAAACATCCGACCGCGCGCATCGTCGGCATCACGCTAGGCCATGACGAGCGGGTCCACGACCTTCCGGCGTTCAAGACGTTGCTGGTGAACGCCGTCACTTGGACGTCAGCACGTTAAGAGATGCCGGGATTCGATGACTTGCGGTTGGAGACGGCACGACTCACGCTGCGGCCGCCGACGCTGGAGGACCTCGACGGCTGGACCGAGATGATGCTCGACGAGCCGACGACCCGGTTCATTGGCGGCACGGCGCCGCGGTCGATGTGCTGGCGACAGCTGATGACGATGATCGGGTCGTGGCATTCGCTCGGATTTGCGATGTTTTCCGTAATCGAGAAATCAACGGGCCGCTGGATCGGCCGCCTGGGGCCCTGGCAACCGGATGGATGGCCGGGACCGGAAATCGGGTGGGTCATCTGTCGTGATTGTTGGGGCAAGGGGTACGCTGGCGAGGGCGCAGCAGCGGCCGCGAACTGGGCGTTCGACACGCTGGGCTGGACGAACATGATTCATTCGATCGCTCCAGACAACATCGCCTCACAGCGTGTCGCCGAAAAGCTCGGCTCGCGCAACCTCGGACCGGGTCTTCTGCCCGCTCCATTTACCAACGATCGAGTCGATATCTGGGGTCAGACCCTGGACGAGTGGCGCGCGCGATTCAGGTGCTGATCGCGGCTCGCTCCTGAGCTCAGAATCTGTTCAGCTCCTCGAGGGGTTGCAGAGATGTTAGGCTTTGTGTAGAGTCGGCGCATTCCACGATGGGCGTGGCACGATTTCGTTTCGAGACTCGGAGACCTCTTCTTGCTTTAGACCGATAGACACAAACAAGGAGCCCAAGCATGCGCGGAACAGCGAACGGGTTGCGGCTGGCGGCGGCGTTGGTAGCGGTTTCAATGTGTCCGGGTGCGGCATTTGCCGCATCGACCGTGAACGGAACTGTTACGTTCGACGGGAAGGTCCCTGCTATCAAGCCGCTCGCAATGGACGCGGATCCCGCATGCGCGAAGAAGCACTCGAAGCCCGTGCCGAACGAAATGCTGGTGCTCGGCAGCGGCAACACCATGGGCAACATCCTGGTCTGGGTTTCGAAAGGGCTTCCCTCCGGAAAGAGCTATCCGGTCCCCAAGACCCCGGTAACGCTCGATCAGAACGGCTGTGTGTACCAACCGCACGTCATGGGGATCATGGTCGGTCAGACCTACAGGATCCTCAACTCCGACGGCGTTCTCCACAACATCCACACGCTCCCCAAGGTCAACCCGTCATTCAACAAAGGAATGCCGGCGACGCTGAAGGAAGCCACCACGGTGTTCAACAAGCCGGAGGACGTGTTCCACATCAAGTGCGACGTCCACCCCTGGATGAGCGCCTACATCGCCGTCTTCACTCACCCGTTCTTTTCAGCAACCGGCCCGGATGGCAAGTTCAACATCACGGGACTCGATCCCGGAACCTACGAGATCACCGCCTGGCACGAAAGGCTGGGGACGCAGACCGCGTCGATTACGGTCGGCGCCAACGAAACGAAGGCCCAGAACTTCAAGTTCACCATGCCCACAAAGTAGCGACACGGGAGACAGGTCATGAGTGAACAGGCGACCGTCGCACACAAGCGGCATGTAGCGCACGAAGCGCACGAGACGATCGGCTTCTGGCGCAAGTACGTCTTCTCCACCGATCACAAAGTCATCGGCATCCAGTACGCCATCACTGGCCTGCTGTTCCTGCTTTTCGGCTTCTCGCTGATGATGCTCATGCGCTGGCAGCTGGCCTACCCGGAGACCGCGCTGCCACTGCTCGGACGGCTTCTGGGCGACACGCGGATGCCGGGCGGAACGATGCTCCCCGAGTTCTATAACGAGCTCGGCGCGATGCACGGCACGATCATGGTCTTCCTCGGGGTCGTGCCGCTCGCCGTCGGAGGATTTGGGAACTTCGTGGTCCCGCTCCAGATCGGAGCCCCGGACATGGCGTTTCCGAAGCTCAACATGTTGAGCTATTGGTCCTTCTACCTCGGCGGCGTGGTGATGCTCGCGAGCTTCTTCGTCCCAGGCGGGGCTGCGCAATCCGGGTGGACGTCCTATGTGCCGCTCGCCATTATCGCGAGCTCGGGCCAGACGTGGTGGCTCATCGGGATGATCTTCCTGATCACCTCGTCGCTCCTCGGAGCGATCAACTTCATCACCACGATCATCCAGATCCGCGCGAAGGGACTTTCCTTCATGCGGTTCCCCTTCTTCGTGTGGGCGCAGCTCGTGACCGCCTTCCTCCTGCTGCTGGCGTTTCCGCCGCTCGAGGCAGCCGCAGTCATGCAGCTGATGGATCGCGTCGCCGGCACGAGCTTCTTCCTGCCAACCGGGCTGATGATCAGCGGCCAGACACTCCAGGTGGCCGGCAGCGGCAACCCGCTTCTCTGGCAGCACCTGTTCTGGTTCCTGGCCCACCCGGAAGTCTACGTACTGATCCTTCCAGCGATGGGCATCGTCGCCGAGATCATCGCGAACAACACACGGAAGCCGCTCTGGGGCTACCGCTCGATGGTCTACTCGCTGGTCTTCCTCGGCTTCATGTCGTTCATCGTGTGGGCGCACCACATGTTCATGACCGGCATGGGAACGGCAATGGCGGCGTTCTTCCAAACGACGACGATGATCATCTCGATCCCGTCCGTCGTCATTCTGACGGCGTTGGTGATCTCGCTGTGGGGTGGATCGATACGCTTCAATACGCCGATGCTGTTCGCGTTGGGCTTTCTCCCGATGTTCGGCATTGGCGGGCTGACGGGGCTTCCGCTTGGCCTGAACATCACCGACATTCCGCTTCACGACACGTATTACGTCATCGGCCACTTCCATTACGTCGTGGCGCCGGGGACGATCTTCGCCCTCTTCGCGGGGGTGTACTACTGGTTCCCGAAAGCCACCGGGCGGAGGATGAACGAAACGCTCGGCAAGATCCACTTCATTGGCTCGTTCATCTGCATGAACGTCGTCTTCATGCCGATGTTCATCCTCGGGATGGCCGGCGTCTCGCGCCGGCTCTTCGATGGCGGGGCGGCATACGCCTTCGCGGGCCCGTACCTGCACTGGAACGTCGTGTCGTCGTGGGGAGCGTGGATCCTCGCGCTCTTCCAGATTCCCTTCATCTTCAACTTCTTCTGGAGCATCTGGAAGGGTGAGAGGGTTGGCGACAACCCGTGGGAGGCCACGACGATCGAGTGGTCGGCGCCCTCGCCGCCGCCTCACGGAAATTTCGCCGTTATTCCCGAGGCGCATCGCGGTCCGTACGAGTACAGCGTTCCAGGCGCGAAGAAGGACTTCACGCCACAATTCGAGGCCTGATTCGACTATGGAGATCCCCTACACCGTAGAGGTACGGCGGGATACCGGTCTAACCAATGGAAAGATCGGTATCTGGCTCTTTCTTGCCTCGGAAGTAATGCTGTTCGGCGCGCTCTTCGCGAGCTACATCCTGATCCGAACCGGAGCGCCAAGCTGGCCGCGCGGAGACACCATCCTGAACGTGCCGCTGGCCACGTTCAACACGATCGTCCTCATCGCGTCGTCGGTCACGATGGTCATGGCCTGGGCGTCGCTGATGCGCAACCGCTTCGGGACGTTCCGGATCTACATGGGGGCGACGATCCTGCTTGGGTTGGTCTTCCTCATCGTCAAGTATTTCGAGTATGGTGCGAAGTTCGAGCACAATCTCTATCCCAGCACCAACAACTTCCTGGCCATCTATTTCACGCTGACCGGCCTGCACATGCTTCACGTGTTCGGCGGGATGGTGGTGAACGCGTACTTCTGGGGTCCCGGCTCGAAGCTCTGGAAGACGAATCCCACGTGGTTCACGCAGCGCGTCGAGCACTCCGGCTTGTTCTGGCACTTCGTGGACCTGGTCTGGATCTTCCTCTTCCCGACTCTGTATCTTCTGTAGGCGACATCAAGGACGATCATGACGACGACGACCGACCATGCGGTTGACATCGACAAACACGTCAGGATCTACATCACCGTATTCGTTGCGCTGATGGTCCTGACCATCGTCACGGTGGCGATCTCGTACCTGCATCTCCCGGTGCACCTGGCGGTGACGGTGGCGCTCCTTGTCGCGACCGTCAAAGGATCGCTGGTGGCGTGCTATTTCATGCACCTGATCTCCGAGAAGAAACTGATTTACGCGGTACTCCTGCTGACGCTCGCATTTTTCATCGCGTTGCTGGCGCTGCCAACGCTCACACACAGCAACGGCTTCTGGATTCACGAAACCGTACAGCCGGCAGCGAGTTCCCCGGGGACCGGTCACTAATGAACCTGAGAATGGTTCACGCGTTTTTGATTCTCCTCTCCGCGGCCCTCGCGGTGCTGTTCGGTATCTGGTGCCTGAGTTTGTACGAGCGAGACCACGCAACCGGCGCGCTGATCGCGGCTGTCGTGGCTTTCGCGGTCTCGCTGGGGTTGGTTATCTACGACTCGTGGTTCTTGCGTAAAACGCGGATGTTGCGATGAGCGCGAGGCGACCGATGAACTTCACAATCACGCGCGCGTTGGTAACACTGGCTCTGGTCGTGATCGGCGGCAGTTCGCGCCTGCTCGCTTGCCCGACCTGCTTCGGCGCGGAAGAAACCTCGATGATAGACGGCGCGAAGCTCGGCATCGCCGTGATGCTGGGCATCACGTTTGCCGTGCAAGGCGGGTTCCTGGGCTTCTTTCTGTACCTTCGTCGGCGCGCGAGGCGCATGGCGGACATTGACCTCGACGTCGAATGGTCGGACCTCCAAAGAGGGTCGAGAACATCATGACTGAGTGGCTCGGACTTCCTCCGCTCGCGACAACGCACGGCGGCCAGATCGACACCTTGATCGGCTGGATTCACATCTTCATGCTGGTCCTGTTCGTAGGGTGGGGAGGATTTATCGCCTACGTCCTGGTCCGCTTCCGCCGGTCGCGAAATCCGGTGGCCGATTACGCCGGCGTCCGGTCACACAGATCGACGTATCTCGAGATTGGCGTGGCGGTGGTCGAGGCCATTCTTCTGATCGGATTCGCCATCCCACTATGGGCGGCACGGGTCGACAAGATTCCGCCGGAGAACGAGGCGCTCGTCGTTCAGGTCACTGCCGAGCAGTTCGCGTGGAACGTCCGCTACGCCGGCCCTGACGGCGTATTCGGCAAGACCGACGTGACACTGGTCGACCTGCAGACGAACCCCCTTGGGGTCGATCGATCGGATCCACCTGCGAAGGACGACGTCGTTACGCTGAATCAGCTCTATTTGCCGGTGAATAAGCCAATCATCGTGAAGCTGCGCAGCAAGGATGTGATCCACGCCTTCGGCGTGCCCGAGTTCCGTGTGAAGCAGGACGCCATCCCCGGCCTCACGATTCCCATCTGGTTCATTACTAATGTCACGACTGCGGAGATGCGAACCCGCACGGGGAATGCCGAGTTTCAATACGAGATCGCTTGCGCGCAGCTCTGCGGCCTGGGCCATGCGCGGATGCGCGGCTTCGTCACCGTCGTGAGCGCTGACGAGTTCCAGAAGTGGCTGACCGACAAAGTCGCAGAGATGGCCGATCCGTTCAAATAATCAGCGTCCGGCCCCCGCGCTCCTGACCGCTTGCGGTACTGCCAGCTCACGGGCGATGCCTGGCGCGTCGTACACATCCTGCAGAGCCTCCCGGATGAACTCCGGGTGCACGGCGACAGTCCGGTTCATCTCGGGGTCGAACCAGTAACTCCCCGCGATCGAGTGGATGTTGCCGTCGAAGACCAGTCCGACGATCTCGCCCTTCGCGTTCACCATCGGACTCCCGGAGTTGCCGCCGACGATGTCGTTGGTGGTGACGAAATTGGCGCGGGCCTTCAGATCGAGACGCGGCTTCGCATCGAGCCATGACTTCGGCAGCGCGAACGGAGGAGCGCCCGTCGCGCGCTCGAACAGCCGCGAGAGGTAGGTGAACGGCTCGACAGGCTTGCCAGCTTCCGTCCAGCCCTGCACGGCACCGTACGACAGCCGCAGCGTAAACGTCGCGTCGGGAAAGAGGCTCGTGCCGAACACGGCGAACCGCGCGTCGGCAATCGCACGCTGCGCGGAGCTTACCGGTCCCTGAACTTTGTCCTCGTTGATCCTCCGCAACCTGCGCGCATCGTCATCCACGGCGCGGGCGAGAGCGATCATCGGATCGGTGCTCGCGTCGACTGCCTTCTTGCCACCGTCGAAGAGTGCCAGCCGCACCTTCGCGTCGGCGAGCTTCGACCCGGATATGAGCGCCTTCGCTCTTTCATCCGGCGAATCCTTCCCCAGCGCTTTTTTCACGACCTCATGGTCGGGTCCGAGGAACTCGCGCATCCGTTCCAGAGAAAACGAAAGCGTCACCTGCTCGAGCTCGGGATAGACCGGCGTCTCCGCCGCCAGCGTCTGACGGACCTGCGGCAGTGCCGCGTCCGTGAATTCACGCAAGCGCTCGGCATTTGGCTTGGCGCGCTCGTCGGCGGCCCGGACGAGCATCCGCGCGTAGCCAAACAGCTCACTATTGAAGCCGGCTGCACCCTCGATTAGCGCGTAGGGGAAAAGGATGTCGCGGTAGGTCTGCTGCGCGCGGCTGATCTCGTCCCAGGCATTGCCAGCGCTGGCCTTGAGTTTTGGATCGGCCATGACGGCGTCGCGCAGCTTGCGCTCTTCTGCGGCGCGCCGCTCCATCATGCGATCGTCGAGGAGCGCGGCGAGCTGCATGCGGCGGACTTTGATGGAGTTTTCGAGCGAGTCGAGATAGTCCTTCGCCGTCCGCGCTGCCTCAGGCGAGCTCTTCGAGAACTGAGCAAGTCGCCCGCGAAGTTCGGAGTAGCGCAGCAGCCAGAACGGCAAAAAGACATCGCGCTGCGTCTTGAGCTGCGCGACAGTGAGCAGTCGATCCGTCGTGCCCGGATGTCCGGCCACGAAAACCGGCTCGCCTTCTTTCGCTCCAGACCAGTTGAAGGACAGGTGATTTGGCGTAACGGCTGGCTTGTCGTTTTCGTAGACGCGCAGGAGCGACATGTCGAGGCACCAGCGCGGGAACTGGAAGTTGTCCGGATCTCCTCCGAACGCCGCTATCGCTGCCTCCGGCGCGAACGCCAGCCGCACGTCCTCGTACCGCTTGTACTTGTAGAGCCAGTACTGGCCGCCCTGGTAAAGCGTCACCGATTCGCACTTCAGCGCCTTGCCAGCCTTCTTCGATGCTTCCTCGCACGCGGATTCGAGATTGGTGAGCGCCTCGTTCCGTTTACGCGCAACATCGGCCAAGGGGACCCCGCTCAAGGCGCCCGTCACCTTGGACGTGGCGTTCTCGGTTTCGACCAGCACTGACGCCTGATCTCCCTGGCAGCGTATCTCGTTCTCGCGAGCCTTGGGGTTGAACCCGTTCGCGACAAGGTCGCGGTCGGCGCTCGAATTTTGCGCCAGGCAACTCGCTACGCAGTGGTGATTCGTCAGCACTAAGCCGTCGGCCGAGGCAAACGAGCCCGTGCAGCCACTCTCGAGCCGTACCACGGCCTGCTGCAGCCGGCTGAGCATTTGGTCGCTGACCTGGAGGCCGAACTTCTTGGCAACGACGTCCTTCGGGAAGTTGTCGAAGGTCCACATACCTTCATCGGCTGGGGTTACGGCCACGGCGAGTATGACGACGGCGAGCGAAATCATCATTCTCTTCATGGGGAAAGAATAGCAGAGAGACCGCGATCGGGAAGGGCAGGCGCGAGGACGCCTATCCGAACATTTTTGGTGTGGGCATTCTCGCGCGGATGCGTTCGAGCTCTTCGACTGTGACGCGATGGAGGCCGTTCTTGCGGCAGGAATCCTCGACGGCTTTCATCACCATCCCTCGCACGAACGCCGGGATCTTTTTCATGCGTGCCGACGCGTCGTCGTCCCACGCGATGGTGAGCGGCGCTTGCTGGCCGTACTCGACCGAGGCCGGCCCTGAGCTTGTCGACGGGCCGAAGCTCCGCAGGAGTGACGCCGGAAACGTGCCCGGCGTGTGCGTACACAACGGGTCTTCTGCCATCAGGTCGCCGGTCATCCCGTAAGCACGGGCACGGCATCCCCCGCAGTGGCCGCTCAACTCGCACTCGCCGCAGCGTCCGCCAAGCGATGTGCGGCGACGAACGCCGGTGAACAGGTCCGACGAGTTCCACAGGTCTGTGAGCGACGCGCGGCGAAGGTTTCCTGCGAAGACCGGGAGGTACGGGCATGGCGTCACATCGCCGTTCGGCCGGATGCCCATGTAGTGCGTCCCGGCCGGACATCCGCCCGCGCCACCGGAGTAGACCCTGATCGGTGAACTGCCCTCCGGTCCGTCGCGCAGAGCGGAGGCGCTTTCAAGAATTGTTTTGATGTAGTGCGGAGCGCATTTCGCGTTCACGAGCATCCGCCCGTTGTATTTCTGCTGGATGCGGTAGAGCGAGGCGAGCACTTCGTCGTACTGCGCCGCCGTCATGTCCGACACGAACTGGCCGCGGCCCGTCGGCACGAGGAAATAGAGGTTCCAGACTTTTGCTCTCAGACGATCGTGGGCGAAATCGGCGATTGCTTCGAGCTCGGTGAGATTGTGCGAGCCGGCGGTCGTTTGCACGATGAACGGAAGACCGGCCCTGTTCAGGATCTCCGCCCCCTCGACGGTGTTTTTCCACGCGCCACGCACTCGCCTGAAGTGGTCGTGGCGATCGGGATCGAGCGCATCGAGCGAAAGCGACAGGCCCCGCGCTCCGGCCTCTGCAAGCCGCTGCGCGACGTTGTCAGTGATGCGCACCCCATTCGTGCCGATGACGGTCCAGAGTCCACGCTCCGACGCGCGCTGGACAATCTCGAGGATGTCGCGGCGCAGCAGCGGCTCGCCGCCCGTGAGGATCGTCAGGCATTCAGGGGCGAACGCCACGATCTCGTCGATGACCCTGAAGCATTCCTCGGTGTTGAGCTCGCTCCGATCGCTGAAGTTCTCCGTGTTCACCAATGGTGAGCCACCAGCATCGAGATAGCAGTGCTCGCAGGCGAGGTTGCAGCGGTAGGTCAGATTCCACGAGACGACGTAGGGTCTGGCGAACGGCGTGGCGTCCATGAAAGGTTCGGGGTTCGAAGTTCACATGCCAAAGAACTCGCGGGCCTGGTCGAGGATCGTTTCATCCACTTCCGATGCGCCACGCTCTCGTGCAAATCGCTCGATCCCTGTCCGCGCCATGGGGCGGACGAATTCGGGAATGTTCGCGAGCCGCGCTTCGGCAGCCGCAGTCCACCGAACTGCGTTCGCGTCGCTGACCGCTTGACCTTCCGTCCCCGGGATCATTCCAGTGAAGGGGCAGCCCGCCGCCTTCGCACTCTCTGCCGGGCCCTGTTCGGAGCCTGGACCAATGCGCACGCCAAGCGACTGGACGACCTGCGTTTCGTAGGCGTTTGTCAGCATTGCCATCTCGTAGCCGCATTCCGGGCATCCGTAGACGACCGACAACGAGCCACGCTCGGGCGGACCGACCGACTGGAGTTTCATCGGACTGTCGCAGGGAACACAAAGGAACTTCATGGGTGAGGCCTTTCCAAGGCGTCCACAAGCCGCTGCGCCACCTGCTCGAGCGCGCGGCCAACGGGTGTGTCGGGCACTTCCGCGAGCGCGGTTCCCTTGTCGCAGTGCCGTGCCAGCTCAGGATCGAACGGCACGGTCCCAAGGCACGGTACTCGTAGATCGATCGAACCATCCGAGACAAACAGGGGCTTGATCGCGTTGCAGTCGCGGCAGTAGTAGCCGCTCATGTTCTCGACGTACCCGAGGATGCGATTGCCGCCCTTCGCCAGCGCTGCGACCGAGCGCGCGACAACGCCCCGAGATACCTCGGAAGGAATTGTCACGAGCAGGAAGGACGTTCGCGGCAGAAACTCGGCGTACTGAACGGTGCGCTCGGCTCCTGGCGGGAGGTCGAACATCAGGAGATCGAGTGCTCCCCACTCGAACGACGCGAGGATCTGGCCGAGCAGCGCGAACTCCCTCGTCGCGCGCCACGTCTGCGATTCGCCTCGCGCCGTGCTCTCGAAGTCGAGCGCTTCCGACTCGGGGATTATCGAGCCCATGGAGAAGACGCCGATCCCGTCTCTCGTCCGCGGGAGCGTCACCTTGTGGCTGCCAGGCACGAACAGCGCCCCCTCTACGCCTGCCATCCGCGCCTGTGAGGGGCCGTTGAAGTCCGCGTCGAGGATGGCAATCCGCAGCCCACGCGCGCGCAGGGCGCCGGCGAGATGCAGCGTCAATGTGCTCTTGCCGACGCCGCCCTTGCCGGAGCCGACCGCCACGAGATGGCGCACGCCAGCGAGCCCGTCGGTAACACGGGCGCGCTGCTCGGCCACCTGCTCGAGGATTCTCGACCCTCCGTCTCCGGCGATGTCGTGGTAGGTCTTCATCTTTAACCGGGGGGCTTCGCCCCGCCGGACCCCCCTGCACGCTCCCTCGCGGGGCCCCGTCGCCCCGCTCCGCTCGCGGGGGCTCGCTCGCTTCTTTATTTAACCGGGGGGCTTCGCCCCG
>Ga0075420_100003906_pt1 | contig 13086 bp, 11 predicted proteins | sample SoiMetdeltSBSDD4_FD_75296 | JGI IMG/M metagenome (GOLD analysis project Ga0075420, IMG submission 75296) | Bulk soil microbial communities from a Populus tree surrounding site in Tennessee, USA - Soil MetaG P. deltoides SBSDD4 | ecosystem: Environmental > Terrestrial > Soil > Tree plantation... | reverse complement strand
TGAGGGCGAGCTCGACGGCCGAGTCGTGCGGGTCGGACGATCCCGCCGGGACGCCCCCGAGGTCGACGGCGTCGTCTTCGTGGACGGCCCGGGCGCGGTCGGCGAGATCGTCGACGTGCGGGTCAAGGCCGCACTTGACTACGATCTGGTCGGCGAGCCAGTCGGAGTGGCCGCGACCGCCTGATTCTGGTAGGGAATTGGGGCGCCCGAAGCCTGACGTTTTAGAACAGGTGTGCTATACTGCTAGGGCTGGCGCGCGGGTGTGCCGGCCAGAGCGTCGAGTCCGGCCTTCGCCGGCTCCACCACCGGGAGGCAGCGTGGACAAGGACAAGGAAAAGGCACTCGAGCTGGCCGTCAGTCAGATCGAGCGGCAGTTCGGCAAGGGCTCGATCATGAAGCTCGGCGAGGCCCACTCGCGGATGTTTGTCGAGTCGATCCCGACCGGCTCCATCGCCCTCGACATCGGGCTCGGCATCGGCGGCATCCCACGCGGCCGGGTCATCGAGATCTACGGCCCCGAGTCCTCGGGGAAGACCACGATCGTCCAGCACATCATCGCCGAGTGCCAGCGGCAGGGCGGCGTCGCCGCGCTGATCGACGCCGAGCACGCCCTGGACCCCGTCTACGCCGCCAACACCGGCGTCAACATTGACGACCTGTTCATCTCGCAGCCGGATACCGGCGAGCAGGCACTCGAGATCTGCGAGGCGCTGGTCCGCAGCGGCGCGGTCGACATCGTCGCGGTCGACTCGGTGGCGGCGCTCGTGCCGCGCGCCGAGCTCGAAGGCGACATGGGCGATGCCCACGTCGGTCTCCAGGCCCGGCTGATGTCGCAGGCGCTGCGCAAGCTGACCGGCGCGATCAGCCGCTCCAAGACCTCGGTGATCTTCACCAACCAGCTTCGCGAGAAGGTCGGCGTGATGTTCGGCAACCCGGAGACGACGCCGGGCGGCCGGGCGCTGAAGTTCTACGCCTCGGTGCGGCTGGACGTCCGTCGGATCGATTCGATCAAGGTCGGCACGGACGTCGTCGGCAACCGGACGAAGGTCCGGGTCGTCAAGAACAAGGTCGCGCCGCCGTTCAAGATCGCCGAGTTCGACATCATGTACAACGAGGGCATCTCGAAGGAGGGCGGCCTCCTCGACCTCGGCGTCGAGCTGGCGATCGTCAAGAAGTCGGGCGCCTTCTTCTCGTACGGCGATACCCGGCTCGGCCAGGGCCGCGAGAACGCCAAGGACTTCCTGCGCAAGAACGTCGAGCTGCGCGACGAGATCGAGCGCCAGATCCGTGCCCAGACGCTGACCTCGCGCGTGGCGGTCACTGCACCGGTCGGTGCCGAAAACGGCGCGGTCGCGGAAGACGAGCTGGTCGACGCGTTCTAGGCGGAGTTTTCGGTTTTGGGTGATAGGTTTTGGGGGAGGGCAGCGTGAGATCGTATCGCTCCCCCCGAAACCCAAAACCCGAGACTAAAGACCCGCGCCGCGCCGGCGTCGTCAGCGCGATCGAGCAGCAGGAGCGCCGGGGCGGGCGTCGGAGTAACGTCTACCTCGACGGCCGCTACGCCTTCAGCCTGACCACCGAGCTGGCGATCCAGGAGCTTCACGTCGGCGACGCGATCTCCGTCGAGCGGTACGCCGCGCTGGTCCTGAAGGACCAGCAGGCCCGCTGCTTCGACGCCGCGCTCCGTTTCCTCGGCGCCCGCCCGCGCAGCGAGCGCGAGATGCGGGACCGGCTCGCCCGCCACGAGTTCGACGTAACCGTCGTCGACCGGGTGATCGAGCGCCTGCGCCGCATCAATCTGGTGGACGACGCGGCGTTCGCGGCCTACTGGGTCGAGCAGCGCGCCACCCACCGTCCTCGCGGCTCGCGGCTGTTGAAGCAGGAGCTGCGCCAGAAGGGCGTCAGCCAAGACGTCCTCGCCGAGGCGCTGTCATCGGACGACGACGAAGCGGGCGCCTACCGCGCGGCCCAGCGCAAGGCCACGAGCCTGCGCACCTTCGACGAGCGCACCTTCAAGCAACGGCTCGGCTCCTTCCTCCAGCGGCGCGGCTACGGCTACGAGACGATCAAGCCGGTCGTCAACCGCCTCTGGCAGGAGGCGACCGGCCAGCCCGGCTCCGACGACGAAACGGGGGCCGTGGATTGAAGTCCACGTCTACCGTCGAACGGTCCCTACGGGACCGGGAGCGATGCTGTCATCCTGTCGCAGCGTTCCGTAAGGATGCGGGGAGGATCGAAGCCTTCGGAGGCATCGACTCGTAGTCGAGGTCGACGCTCTCCTCGAACGTTGGCTCCGTTGGGGCAGCAACAGCCGCGGCGCGGGCGTGCGGCTCTGCAGGGATCATGATGACGATAGCAACGAGCCGTGCATGACTGTGTCACCCGCGCACGATCGTCACACCCTGCGACGCCTCTCGACAAGGGCGAGTGTGTCTCACAGGACCGGCACGGTTCGCAGAATTCTCGGCCTGCGGCGCCAGCACGCCGGGACCGGCGCCTTCGTGGCAAAGCACAGCGCCGATGGTAGGTTGAGAAGACGGTAGCGGGGGGCGGACGTGAGGCTCATCGGGGTGGATGGATGCCGGGCAGGCTGGGTGGCAGCGGAGTGCGACGTCGACGACGACAGCTCGCCGGGGTTGTCCGCCCTGACGTTCTCCATCGAGACGACGTTCGGGGCGCTGCTGGATCGACTCGATGGGCAGCGCGCCCTCGTCGCCGTCGACATCCCGATCGGGCTGCCGTCCGGGGCGCCGCGCGACGACGGCCGCCGGCGCGCCGACGCCGAGGCGCGGGCGTTCCTCGGGCCGCGCCGGGCGTCGAGCGTCTTCTCGGCGCCGTGCCGCACGACGCTGGCCGCCGGCGGCTACCGCGAGGCCTGCGACCTGGAGGTCGCCGCGCGGGGCAGCGGCAAGGGCCTCTCCATCGAGGCATACAACATCATCCCGAAGATCCGCGACGTCGACGAAGTCATCCGGCCGACTCACCAGGCCCCGGTCGGGTCGGGACCGGGCGTCCGGGTGCGCGAGGTCCACCCGGAAGTGGCGTTCGCCGTGCTGGCGGGCGCCGGCCGGCGCGGGCACGGCCTGGTCCACGCCAAGCGCGGCTGCATCTCCTGCCGCAAGGACGGCCGCGCCTGCACCGGCGAGGCGGATCGGCTGGCGCTCCTGCGGGCGTTCGTGCCCGATTTCGAGCCCCGCACGGTTCGCGAACGCCTGCTCCGCGAGCATCCGCGCGCGTCCGGGCGCGGCGGGCCGGTCGTGGGCCGCGACGACGTCATGGACGCGGTCGCCTGCCTGTTGGCGGCGCTGCGGATCGCCAGGGGCGAGGCGCTGACCCTGCCGGCGAGCGAGCCCGAGTACGACGCGCGCGGGCTCCGGATGGAGATCGTAGCGTAGGAGCGTATCATCTCCGGACCGCGACGGAGGAGAGTTCTCATGTCGAGCGATCCACAGGTTGAGCGCTGCCTCGGCTCGATCCGCGAGCTGTCGGGCGCGCTGAGCGCCGAGGTGCGGGCGCTGTCGCCGGAGGCGTGGGACCGGGTGTCCAACTGCGCGCCCTGGCGCGTCGGGGACCTGGTCGCCCACGTCATCGTCAGCGGCGAGGGGTTCGCCGCCAGCGTCGAGGGCGGGCTGGCCGGCACAACCGCGGAGCGCATCGATCGCCGCGACCGCGAGCGGCGGCAGGAGCAGCTCGCGGCGGACGGCCCGGCCAGCGCAGCGCGCGAGCTTGACGCGATCACCGACCGGTTCATCGGGCTGTACAACGGCCTGGGCGAGGCCGAGCTGGAGGCGATCTGCTTCCACCGGCGGGGCAACCGCTCGGTGCGCTGGTACGCCGCCCACCGGCTGGCCGAGGTGGCGTTCCACTCCTGGGATTTCCAGGTCTCGCTGGACCGCGAGCCGACGTTCTCGGAGGAGGTCGCGGCGCTGCTGATGCCGACGCTGCTGGAGAGCAACGCGCCGCGCACCTACGCTGCCGGCCTGAGTGAGCAGCGCGGGAGCGGCGAGCGGTACCTGCTGGCCATCGCCGACGATCCTTCCGCGCGCTGGCTCATCACGATCGACCTGGACGCGCTCACGGCGGTGCGTGGGGACGCCCCGGCCAACGTCACGATCACGGGATCGGCGGCGGCGCTGGCGCTGCTGGTGTACGGTCGGGTGGGCCTGCGCGACCTGTTCCAGTCGGGGGCGATCCACCTGGAAGGCGACGCCGCCCTGGCGGAGCGGTTCTCGCAGGTCTTCCCCAAGCCCTGACCCGGCCAGTGGCATGGCCTGTGCCCCGCAGCCCGTGGAGTCCAACGCCGCGAAGACGGAGGAGGCATGGCGACTTCGTTTCAGGTGACGATCGACTGCGCAGACCCGGATCGGCTGGCGCGCTTCTGGGCGGAAGTGCTCGGGTACAAGATCCAGGACCCGCCGCCGGGCTACGCCACCTGGCAAGCGTTCCTGACGGCGCAGGGCGTACCTGAGAGCGAGTGGAACTCGGCGAGCGCGATCGTCGATCCGGACGGCAGCGGAACGCGGATCTTCTTCCAGCGCGTCCCGGAGTCGAAGGCGACGAAAAACCGCGTCCACCTCGACGTCAACGTCGGCGGCGGCCCCTCGGTGGAGCTCGCCGAGCGGAAGCCACGCGTGGACGAGGCCGTCGAGCGGATCGTCGGGGTCGGGGCGACCCGAGTCGGGCCGGTCGAGGAGCGTGGCGAGTACTGGGTTGTCATGCGCGATCCGGAAGGCAACGAGTTTTGCGTCCAGTAGGCCGCTCCGGCCCCGACGCGTCGCCCGGTCTTCGGGAGCTGTGCCCTGGGTCACAGTCCGGCGGATCGCGGCCGGAGTATGATCCCTGTCAACAGCGAAAGCGTCGACGGAGACGAGTAGCGCGGGTTCCCGTTCCCCAGAGAGCCACCGGGTGCTGCGAAGGTGGCGTGCGGGGCTAGGCGTGAAGACCCTCCCGAGCGCGGCCCGAACGGTCGCCGTCAGGCTCCCGGGAACCCCACCGGAGCCAGGACAGGCTGAGTAGGCGCCGACGGCTCGCCCCCGTTAGCGGGCGCAAAGGCTGCGCCTCTCGCGCGAGGGCGTGGCGAAGTGCGGTGGCACCACGAACGCCCCCTCGTCCGCACGACGAGGGGTCCGACGTGTCATTCGGAGGTGCCCCATGGAGCGCGTCTGGTCCACGGAGCTTGCCGCACGCGCCGGCACGACGGTCGAGCTGGCCGGCTGGCTCCACCGATTCCGGCAGTTGAGCCGGGTGAGCTTCCTGATCGTGCGCGACGGCCAAGGGCTGGCCCAGGTGGTCGTAGAGGAGCCCGGGCTGGTCGAGCGGGTGGCCGGCCTGCCGAACGAGACGGTGCTGCGCGTCGTCGGGGAGGCGGTCGCTAATCCGCAGGCACCGGGCGGCGTCGAGGTGCGGGCGGCGAGTATCGAAGTGGTCTCGATGCCGGCCGAGCCGCCCCCCTTTGACCTGTACCGCCCGACGTTGAACGCCCAGCTCCCGACGATCCTGGACCACGCCGCCGTCGCGCTGCGCCACCCGCGCCAGCGGGCGCTCTTTCGGATCGCGTCGGCCTCGGCGGCCGGCTACCGAGCGGCGCTCAGCGCCCGCGGCTTCGTGGAGATCTTCACGCCGAAGATCGTGGCCGCCTCGACCGAAGGCGGCGCCAACGTGTTCGCCATCGACTACTTCGGCCGCGAGGCGTACCTGGCCCAGAGCCCGCAGTTCTACAAGCAGATGATGGTCGGCGTCTTCGAGCGCGTCTTCGAGGTCGGGCCGGTCTTCCGCGCCGAGCCGCACGACACGCCGCGCCACCTCAACCAGTACGCCTCGCTCGACTTCGAGATGGGGTTCATCCGGGACCATACGACGGTGATGGCCGTCCTCGCCGACGTGCTCCGGACCATGCTGTCGGCGATCCGCGAGCAGGCCGCCGACGCCGTGGCGTTGCTGGAGCTCGCCCTACCCGAAGTGCCGGCCGAGATCCCGTCGATCCACTTCCCGGAGGCCCAGCGCCTGATCTCCAAGGCGACCGGCGAGGACCTGACGGACGAGCCGGACCTGGCGCCGGCCCACGAGCGGTGGCTCGGCGAGTGGGCGCGCCGCGAGCACGGCTCGGACTTCCTCTACGTGACCGGCTACCCGACGGTGAAGCGGCCGTTCTACACCCACCCGGAGCCGGGGCGGCCGGAGCTGACCAACAGCTTCGACCTGATCTTCCGGGGGCTGGAGCTGGTGACTGGCGGCCAGCGTCTCCACCGCTACGAGGCGTACGTTGACGCGCTGGCGGCACGGGGGCTCTCGGAGGAGCCGTTCCGGGGGTACCTGGACGCGTTCCGCCACGGGATGCCGCCGCACGGCGGCTGCGCGCTGGGGCTGGAGCGCTGGGTCGCGCGGCTGGCGGAGATCCCGAACCTGCGCGAGACGACGCTGTTCCCGCGCGACATCAATCGGCTGACGCCCTGACATGGCACCAGGAGAGCTCCGGTAGGAGCTGCGAAACTGAGTCCGCACCTCGAGCCGGACTCGGCGTCGGGTCCGGCTCGCTGACGCTCGCGGTGCGGATACCGCCCGGTTTACGCGCCGACGAACCAGGCCAGCGCCTCTTGCACGATCTCGGGCGGGTAGGTGTGTCCGCCCTCGAACTCGCGGTACGTCACTTCGTAGCCGGCCCGCCGGATGCGCGGCACGATTCGCCGGCTGCACTGATCGATCGGGAGGACCGGATCGTGGGTGCCGTGCGAGACGAACAGCCGTGGCGTCCCCTGCTGGTCGCCGGGCCACGAGAAGCCCGGCGAGAACGCGAGCACGTGGGTGAAGAGGTCGCCGTTGGTGATGCCCATCGAGACCGCGTACGAGGCGCCGTCCGAGAACCCCTCGACGGCGAGGCGCGCCGGATCGACGGCGTACTGCGCGAACGTCTGCGCGAGCGCGCGGTCGACGAACGCGACGTCCGGGCCGTACCCGCCGACGATCACGTCCCACGACTGCCCGCGCGAGTCGACGGCCAGCAGGATCAGGCCGGCCTCGTCCGCGAGGTCCTGGAGCGGGCGCAGGCCGCTCCGGGCGTCGCTGCCGGCGCCGTGGAACATCAGCACCAGCGGCGCCGGCCGCTCCGGCTGGTAGCCGGCCGGGACGTAGAGCAGGCCGTCGCGCGGGTCGCCGAGCCCCAACGGCTGAAGGCCGGTCGGCCCGGCCTCGGCGGGCGGCCGGGGTCGGGCCGACAATCGACCGCGCGCCCGATCCGCCTGCCGGGCGCGCTCGTCCTGCTGCTCGCTCGCCACGGCCCTCCTCGCCGGGTCCCCGCCGCCGAGCCCCGCCCCGACGACGGCGACCAGTCCCGTCAGCCCGATGCCGAGCAGGCGCCGCCGTGCCAGGCGTCCCCGTGCTCGGCGGGCCCGGCCGCCGCCGCCCCGCTGACCGCCCCCGCACGCTCCCATAGCAACCCCCTCGACCTGCCCGCCGTGTGGTCGCTTGAGATCAGCATACTCCGGGCAGGGCCCGAGGGGATATGGATTCGGGGGCTGGCGGTCGGCGGCGGCCGGCCGGGGCTAGCGGGCGGCGACGGCTAGTCCGGGCATCGTGAAGGCGACGGCGTCGAGCCGTTGGACGAGGTCGGCGCGCTGGGTGGCGTCGAGCTCGACCAGCGGCGGGCGGACCGTCAGCCAGTCGGCGTCGTCGCCGTAGTGGGCGATGGCGGCCTTGAGGGCCGGGATCATCACGTAGCTCTGGAAGACGCCGCGCACGGCGTCCAGCCCCGCCTGCTGGGCGTCGGCGTCGCCCTGCTGCCAGGTCGCGGCCAGCCGCGCGATCGGCCAGGGGTTGACGTTCGCCGTCGCCGAGATGCAGCCGGCCCCGCCCGCGCGGAGGGCCGGGAGCAGGAACGACTCGCTGCCGGGGAAGACGTCGAAGCCGTGGGGCTGGAACTGGTCGAGCATCGCCTTGGTGTTTGCCCAGTCGCCGGAGCTGTCCTTCACGCCGGCGATCGTCCCCGGGTACTCCTTCAGGAGCCGCTCGATCAGCGTCAGCGTGATCGGCACCTGGGCGACGGGCGGGATGTGGTAGAGGTAGATCCGCAGGCGGTCGTCGCCGACGCGCTGGATCACCTCGGAGTAGCTCCTGTAGAGGCCCTCGTCGGAGTTGCCCTTGTAGTAGAACGGCGGCAGCATCAGGACGCCACCGCAGCCGAGCTTCGTGGCGTGGCGGGTCAGCTCGACGGTGTCGCCGAGGGCGCAGGTGCCGGTGCCGGGCATCATCCGCGCGGGCGGCAGGCCGGCCTCGACCAGGGTATCGAGGAGCGCGATCTTCTCGGCCGTGGTGAGGGAGTTGCCCTCGGAGTTGGTGCCGAAGACGGCGAGGCCGACGTCCTGGCTCAGCAGCCACCGGCAGTGGCGGACGAAGCGGGCGGGATCGGGACGGAGATCGGCGTCGAACGGGGTGACGACCGGCGAGAGGACGCCGTGCATCGGGCGGGTGCGCTGCTCACCGCTCACAGGAGCCTCCTGGTGTGACGTGATGGCTGCGGGATACGGCCACGGCCCGGACTGCTCGACGGCTCGCGGCGGTTGCCTGGGATCATACGCGACGGGCAGGAGCGACTGACCCGGGCGGCGGCTGCACGACGAGCTGGAGTCGGTCGGGGACGGAGTCTGCCGGCTGACGCTGATCAACGTCCTGCACGAGCGGAACACGGCGGCCCGGAACGCGGCCGGCTGGACCGTCTGCCTCGCGGGGCTGGACCGGCTGGTGGCGGGCCAGCCGATCGACGGCCCGCACGGCGAGGATGCCGTGCCGTGGGAGCCGGTGTACCGCCAGTACGTCGAGTCCGGGATGGCGTCGGGCGCGGAGATCCCGTCGCCACGCTGACGGCTGGGCCGAGGCCGCCGCTGCCTGGAGGCGCGGCGCCTCGACCCCTTGCGTCAGACCTCGAAGGCGAACAGCTCCTCGGCGAACAGGATCTCGCCGGAGAAGATGCGCCGCACGTCCCCGATGCCCTTCTCGAGTGGGCCGTGCGACGACAGGTGCGGCCCCATGTGCGAGAGTACCAGCTTCTTGACGCCGGCCGCCTGCGCCATCTCGGCGGCGCCCGTCGTGCCGCACTGGCCGACGTGCTCGCCGTTCTCGTTCATGACCTCCTGATCGTCCCAGCACATGCAGAGCATCACGTCGGCGCCCTTTGCCAGGTCGATCACGGTGTCGCAGGGCTGGGTGTCGCCGGTGAAGGCGACGCTGCCCTCGGATGAGTCGAGCCGGTAGGCCAGCGAGTCGAGCCAGGGCTGGACGTGGATCGCGGGGGCGGCCGTGACCTTCCAGCCGTTGCCTTCGTGGACCGGGCCGGGGCCGACGTCGCGAGTGCCGACGGTGGGGGGCATCCGGGGCAGGACGCCGCCGCGGTTGACGTAGACCTGCTGGCTGGTCGGGGCGTTCACCCGGGCGATCCAGTCATGGGCGAACGCGCCGACCTCCTCGTCCAGGATTCGGCGGGTGAACTCGGTGGTCGGCGGCGGGCCGAACACCTGGAGCTCGTTCGCCTTGCCGGCGGCCTGGTCCCAGCGGCAGAGCAGGAAGCAAGGGTAGTCGACGTCGTGGTCGAAGTGGTGGTGGGTGAAGAAGAGGTAGTCGATCTGGGTCGGCCAGAGGCCGGCCTTGACCAGCTTGTGGGTGGCGGCCGGGCCACAGTCGAACATCAGGTACTCGCCGGCCACGTTGACGACGTACGACGAGCCGAACCGCTCGGCGGTGGGCGTGGGGGTGCCGGCTCCCAGGATGTAGACCCGCACGATCGCATCTCCTCACGGCCGGGCGTCTGACGCGATCCCGGTCGGGGGATGGTAGCCCCGGGGGCGTGACGGCGCCACGCCGGTACGGTGAAGCACCGCCGTCATCGGAGGGGCGAATCGCCGATTCGCTCACCAGCCTGTTCGCACCGCGGCCCCGACGCTATACTGGTGCATTCCGCGAAATAATCGGCGCCGCCACGGGGCGGCGCGCCCCCACACGCGGGGGTCCCATGCGAGGGTGCATGGCTATCGCGCGTGCCATCTCAATCCTGGTCTCGGCGCCGACCGACCTGCTCTGGCAGCCGCGGTCGGCTTGCCCGTCGCTCGTGCAGGCGCTCCCCCCACGCCCTGCACGGTCGGCGCGCAGCTTCCAGACCGTCCCAGGCCAGCGTGGCTGTGCGGACGTTTCGACGGCATAGCGGGGGGTTCTTGGGGCCTGGAGGTTTTCGATGTCTACGACGACGATGGGGACGACGACCCGCCGAGCGGTCACCAGGCGGACGCTGCTGAAGACGGTTGGCGTTGGCCTGGGCGCGATCTCGCTGGCGCCGCTGCTGTCAGCCTGCGGCATGATCCCGGGCATGGGCGGGGACAAGCTCACCGTCTGGACCGACGCGACGTTCGCGCCGCCCTCGGACGATTACCAGACCGAAGAGATCAACAAGTGGGCGAAGAGCAAGAACGTCGAGGTCGAGGTCACCCGCGAGGGCGGCGACGCCGTCCAGCAGAAGCTCCAGGCTGCTACCGAGTCCAAGCAGCTCCCGGACATCTCCCAGGTCAACGACGGGCGGTATACCTTGTTCTACCCGTCCGGCATTTTCTCAGACGTCAGCGACCTGTACGCGGAGCTCGGGAAGGCCTGGGGCGGCTACTACAAGCCCGCGGAGATGCTGGCCACCAAGGAAGGCAAGCAGTACATGCTGCCGTACTCGTTGGACAGCAATCTCATGCTGTACCGCAAGGACATCCTTGATGCAGGCGGCGTCAAGGAAATGCCGAAAACCTGGGATGAGCTGTTCGACGTCGCGAAGAAGCTCCAGACGCCGCCCAACATCTACGGCATCGGGTTCCAGTTCAACAAGGCTGGTACCGACGCCGAGGATACGTTCCGCCTGATGATGCTGAGCTACGGCGCCAGGGTCGTCAACGAAGACGGCAAGATGGGTAACGTAAAGTCGCCCGAGATGTTGGCCTTCCTGACGAAGCTCAAGGCGAGCTGGGACATGGGCATCTACCCACCTGGTGTGACCGGCTGGGACAACGCTGCGAACAACACGTCACTCCAGGACGAGAAGACGATCTTCATCCACAACCCGGCCAGCCCGCTGGTCTGGTTCCGCACGAACAAGCCGGACATGCTGCCGAAGATCGGGGTCGGGTCGGTGCCGGCCGGTCCGAAGGGGCAGTTCAACACGGCGTACATCCGTGACGGCTGGGCCATCATGAAGACCGGCAACGAGAAGCGGATGGACCTCTCCAAGGAGCTGATGCGGCACCTCTACAGCAAGGAAGTCTACCGTAAGTGGATGGAGCTGGCGTTCCCGGCCCCGGCCGTCACCGGCATGGAGGACCTCGAGATCTGGAAGAACCCGCAGCGCAAGGGGTTCCTCGAGGCCGTGAAGACCGGCATCCTGCTCGGCTACCCGGGCCCGCCGACTCCGGCCTATTCCGAGTTCAACACCCGCGCACCGTTGATCTCGGCGGCGGCGCGGATGGCCGTCGAAGGCTGGTCGCCCGAGCAGGCGCTCGAGGAGCTGGCCAAGACCGCCGAGGACGTCTTCTCGAAGTACAAGTGACGGACGAGTAGTCAGGAGTCAGTGGACAGTAGTCAGGAGGCGTTGACCTCTACTGGCTCCTGACTACTCCGAGAGGGGGTGTCCCGTGAGTGTATCCGGCGCAGTTCTCCGCCGCACTCGCTACAACGATCTGACGGCCCGGCACAAAGAGTGGGTGCTCGGCTACGCGATGCTGGTGCCAGCATTCCTCTTCATCATCGGGCTGATCGCCTATCCAGCCGCCTGGGCGATCTACCTCTCGTTTACCGATAAGGTGATCGGCCAGACTGAGAAGTTCATCGGCTTCCAGAACTACGTCTGGCTGACCCAGTGGCCGAACTTCGGCCGGATGATCTGGAACACGGTCCTGCTCGCCGTCGTCGGCGTGGCGCTCAAGGCGTTTATCGGGATGACGATGGCGCTGGCGCTGAACGAGCAGTTCCACGGCCGGACCGTGATCCGCGCGCTGCTCTTCTTGCCGTGGACCGTGCCCGCGTTCGTGGCAGGCCTGATCTGGCGCTGGATGTACGACGACCAGAACGGCCTCTTCAATTGGGCGCTGCTGGGTCTAGGCGTGATCGGCGAGCCGATCTCCTGGCTCGGCACGACGACCTGGGCAATGCCGGCGGTCATGAGCGTGGTCGTCTGGAAAGGGTTCCCGTTCTTCGCGATCGCCTACCTGGCCGGTATGCAGGCGATCCCGTCCGAGCAGTACGAGGCGGCCGAGGTGGATGGCGCCAGCGCCTGGCAGCGGTTCCTCTACATCACGTTGCCGGGCCTGCGTCACGTCATGCTGATCACCTGCATGCTGTCGCTGATCTGGACGGCCAACACGTTCGACCTGGTCTTCATCATGACGCGGGGCGGCCCGTCGAATGCGACTGAAGTGTTCACGATGCTGATCTACGATCAGGGCATCCGCAACGGCCGGATCGGCGAGGCGTCGACGGCGGCAATGATGGCGATGCCGATCTTCGCGGCGCTCATCATCATCCTGACGAAGTACCTTCAGGACAAGGACGAGGAGCGAGTCTGATGCAAGGCACACTAGAAGCGCCGGCTCACTCGCGATCGTCCTGGCTCGGCTCCTCGCGTGGCCGCACCAAGCGGATCGTCGTCTACGCGACGATCGCCTTTTACCTGTTCGTCGTGCTGCTGCCGCTCTACTGGATGGTCCGCTCGTCGATCGCCGAGAACGACCAGATGTACGGCACGGCGATCGAGTTCTTCCCCAAGAAGTTCACGCTGGCGCAGTTCGACGCCGCCATCAACAAGTGGAAGTTCGGGATGTTCCTCGGGAACTCGGTCGCGGTCGGCCTGGTGACGACCATCCTGACCACGGTGATGGCGACGCTGGCGGCGTACAGCCTAGTCCGCCTGCGCTTCCCGGGCCGCGCGGCGCTGGCGCGCTCGGTACTGTTCGTGTACTTGATCCCCGGCGGGCTGCTGTTCATCCCGCTGTTCATGATCATGCAGCGGCTCGGCCTCTTGAACAGCCAGCTCGCGCTGGTGGTCAGCTACCAGACGTTCGCGATCCCGTTCTG
>Ga0075420_100003904_pt1 | contig 13087 bp, 12 predicted proteins | sample SoiMetdeltSBSDD4_FD_75296 | JGI IMG/M metagenome (GOLD analysis project Ga0075420, IMG submission 75296) | Bulk soil microbial communities from a Populus tree surrounding site in Tennessee, USA - Soil MetaG P. deltoides SBSDD4 | ecosystem: Environmental > Terrestrial > Soil > Tree plantation... | reverse complement strand
CGAGCAGGGCGCCCTTCGTGCCCCTCGCGATCAGGTCAGAGGCCAACGGGCGCGAGCCTGGACGCCCTGCTCCTCCTTCCATCTCCTCGGGCGGCGGTGCCGCGGCGAGGATGGAGGTGTTTCCCGTCCAATCAGCGTCAGGGCGCTTGGCGGCCCCTCGCCCCACCCCCCGCGCTGTCGGAGCGCACGAGGAGGCCGGCGATGCGCGGGGAGAGGGAGTTTGTCTCACCACCGCCGCCGTCGCGGCAGACATCGCGCCCGTTAACCACGGCGCGGCAACGCCTGCTGCGCGCAGCGGCGCTTGTCGCGCTGCGCCATCCGCACTGATGCGCAGAGTCCGTATGAGAAAGGCGAGGTAAGTATCGGAACGACTGTGAAATTCTATCGTTGACGTACCAAGCCCACGCGGCCGCTGGGCGCTCACTGACAGCGAACGAGGAGTTACGCCCGTGCGATACTTGCTAACGGCGACGATGGCCGCCTCGGTGCTCGCCATCGGCTTGAAGACCGATCCCGCAGCCTCGCTTCCCACAGGAGGCAAGGCCACCGGTGCGGACACGGCCATTCAGAACGTGCAGTCGGACAAGGGAGGGGGCGGCGGAGGGGGCGGCCAAGGCCCCGGTGGTGGAGGCGCTGGTGCGGGTCCCGGTGCCGGAGGCGGCGGTGGAGGCGGCCCGGCGGCGGGCTCGCCCGGTCGTGGGGACGGCGGTGGCGGAGCCATGCGCGGTGGCGGCGGCAGCCGCGACGGCGGTGGCATGCGCCAAGGCGGTGGCATGCGTGAGGGTGGTGCACAATTGCGCTCCGGTGAGCGCGGCATGCGCGGCGATGGTGGCACAAGGTTCCGCGCCGAGGGGCGCGGCGATCGCGGCGTGGAGTTCGGCTTCCGCGAGCGCGGCGTGCGCCGCGATCGAGACCGCGCCGATGTCTTCGTCGATCGCGACCGCGACCGGCGCCGGTTCCGCCGTGGCGTCATCATCGAGCGCGGCTACGGCTACGCCCCCGTCAGCTGCGGCTGGCTGAGGCAACGAGCGCTCGCGACCGACAGCCCGTACTGGTGGCGGCGCTACCGCGAATGCCGCGGCTTCTGAGGACGGCGTGCCCACACGCAACGTGCACGCACAAAGTCTGCGATACGGCCGGGATGCCCGGCCGTATCTGTCTGTCCGGGGGCTGATGCGAGCCCTATGCCACGGCCGGCGTCTGCCCGCCCAGAACGCTGCGCAGGGCATCGCTGTCGATATTGCCGCCGCTCAGCACCAGCCCCACGCGCTTGCCGCGCATGCGGTCATGCTCCCTGATGAGAGCTGCCAGCGGCGCCGCGCCGGCACCTTCCGCGATATTGTGCGTGGCCGCCCACAGCAGGCGGATGGCTTGGGCAATCTCGTTCTCCTCGACGCGCACGATGCGCGCCGCGCCCCTGGCGATGATGGCCAGCGCATCGGCATTGGGCTCGCGGCAGGCCATGCCGTCGGCGAAGGTCATGGCCGAGTTGGTGGGAACCGGACGGCCGGCCTCGACGGACAAGGCGACGGCCGGCGCCGCCGCGGCCACCACGCCGACGATCTCGGTCTTGAGCCCCAGCAGGTCGCGCGCGGCAATGACGCCGCAGATGCCCGACCCCATGCCGATGGGCACGTAGACCGTATGCAGATCGGCCACCGCCCTGAAGAGCTCCAGGGCGTACGTGGCAACGCCCTTGACCAGCAGCGGATCGAACGACGGCAGATAGTAGAGGTTCCGCTTCCGGGCCACCTCGGCGGCGCGCGCCTTGGCCTCGTCGAAATCCCGTCCGTGCACGATAAGCTCGGCGCCGAAGCCGGCCATGGCGGCGTTCTTCTCGGCGCTGTTGCCGCGTGGGACCAGGATTGTCACGGGCACGCCGGCGCGCCTGCCGGCCAGGGCCACCGACTGGCCGTGGTTGCCGCGCGTGGCCGTGACGACACCGCTCACCTTGGGGCCCTCGCGCTTGAGCCAGTCCATGTAGACGAGGCCGCCGCGCAGCTTGAAGGCGCCGATGGGCGTGTGGTTCTCGTGCTTCACCCACACCTCCGCCCCGGTGCCGCTGGCCAGCAGCGGCCAGGCATATTGCGGCGTCTCGGGCATGACCGTCCGCACCACGGCTGCGGCGGCCTCGAGGTCGGCGAGGGAGAACGGCGTGGATGTCATGGTGTCAGGCCCTCCTGGTCTGACACGGTAGCACGACAGGCGTTGGAGTCACGGTGTCACCCCGAGGGTCTGACATCCGATCCGCAGACCGGCCAGCACCGGGATCGCCGATCTCGCCATCTCGAAGTAGGCCGGGTCCCGCTCGATGCCGATCGCCTCGTAGCCCACCGCCACGCAGGCGGCGATGGTGGAGCCGCCGCCCATGAACGGGTCGAGCACGATGCCTTCCCCGAGAGGGAGTGCGGCGTGCACGAGGCGGCGCATGAAGGCCTGCGGCTTGAGCGAGGGGTGGGGCGCAATCCGTCTCTCCTCGGGCCGCGTGGGGGCGGAGCGGATCACGTCGCCGAACGGCTCCTTCTCGGAGATGCGGCGCAGGCCGCCCGCCTTCCACTTGCGCAGGTTGTCCTGCACGCGGCCCTCGCACGGCTTGCGGAACAGGCCCCACGGCTCCCAGCCCGAGCGGGGCATCACGCTCACTCCGGCAAACTCCTCGTGCGCGTTCTTGGGCCGGTCGCCGCCGCGCAGCGTCTGCACGAGGCGGATGATCTCGCCGCGCTTCTCGAGCCCCGCCTCGATCAGCGGCAGGTATACGCAGTGCGACAGCAGCGGGTTGGTGGCGATGACGAGGTGCCCGCCCGGAACCAGCACGCGCAGCGCCTCGCGCGCGAGCCGGTCGAAGAACGCCCGCAATGCCGCCCGGTCGTCCTCGTCCAGCACCGTGAAGCGCGGCAGCGGGCGGCGCCTGCAGCCGTCGAGCGCCGGCGGGATGCGCCATACCCCGCCGCGGCCGTTGCGCAGCTTGGCGGTCTCGGCGTCCGTGTACTCCTTCAGCCCGTACGGCGGATCGGTGACGATCGCATGGATCGAGTTTGCCGCGCGCGCCCCGAGCCAGGCCAGGGAATCGCCGAGGACGATGTCGTAGGGGCGCTGCAGCCCACGGCATCCGTACATTCCAGTCGCGCTCCCCGTCCCGCCAAGTCGAGAGCGAGACTGATCAGAGTCGCCCGGATTGATCCAGCCGATGCCATTGCAACTGCAACTACAGCCGCAGCGGCTTCGCCCGCGGGTCGCGCGGGCGCCAGGTGCCGCGCTCCACCTCGGTGATGAACCGCTCCGTGAGCAGGTTGAACAGGTCCGGCTCCTCCAGATTGATGCAGTGGCCGGAGCCCGGCAGCAGCCCGAGACGCGCGGTGGGCATCAGCCGCTTCATCCACAGGTTCACGTCGAGGCACGGCTCGTCCTCGTCGCCCACCAGAAGCAGCACCGGCGCCTGGATGGCGGCCAGCTCGCTTTCCAGGTCGTAGAGCGAGGCCCGCCCGGCCTGGACCGTGCGCAGGGTGGCGGCGGCGGCGCGCGCGGGGTGCTCGGCCAGATGCTCAACGAACGTACGCCAGCCGACCGGATCCTTGCTCTGCAGCTGCACGCGCGCCGGCCCGAGGCCGTAGACAGCGGCATCGATGCGGCCCGCCTGCTCGAACTGCGCCGCCCGCGCCAGCGATTCCTCCATGAACTGCGCGCGCGTTGCCTTCAGCGCGCCCGAGCCCGCGCCGGCCGCCACGCAGGAGATGACGCGCTCGGGGAATTTGGCCGCCAGCATCAGCGCCGTGTAGCCGCCCATGCTGAGCCCGACCACATGGGCCTTGGCAACGCCGGCCGCATCGAGCACGGCGATGGCGTCGCGGTTGAAGAAATCCTGCCCGTAGAGCGTCTCGTCCTCCGGCGCGTCCGACATCGGATAGCCGCGCGCGGACCAGACGATGCAGCGCCAGCCGCGGGCGAAGCGGCGCACCTGGTCGTGCCAGCTGCGATAGTCGCCGCCGAACTCGTGGATGAACAGGATCGGGGTGCCGCTGCCGTTCTCTTCGTAGTAGACGCGCGCGCCTTGCGCTTCGGCGTATGGCATGGGACGCTTCTCCTCGTGGCACCGGCTTGCGATAGCATATCTGAACGGCGCGCCGAGAGGTGCGCACGCCGAGCCAAGTATAGGGCGCCGAGCCTAGCATGGGAGCGACCATGGCCGATCCATCGAGCATCAAGCCCGCCGAGGCGGGGGCGGAGGCCGCAGCCTATCTCGACATGCCGGCGGAGCGGCGCGCGCTCGCCAAGGCGCACGCGGCGATGCTGGCCGAGACCGCCGGCCGGGTGGCGCTGGAGCTGCCGCTCGGCGCCGACGTGGACGATTTCCGCCGCGTGCTCGCGGCCGGAGCCCGGCGCGAGACAAACGCCGGGACAAAGCCCGGGGCAACGCCATGACGGATCTGGTCGCTCTCTCCGCACGCGCCCTCGCGGCGGCCATCCGCGATGGCAGGGTGTCGAGCCTCGAGGCCACCCAGGCGGCCGTCCACCGCCTCGCCGCCTGCCATGAGCTGACGCACTGCATCGTGTCCCTGGAGGCCGCCGACGCCCTCGATGCCGCGCGTGACACCGATGCGGCCATCGCCGCCGGCGGGGCTGCAGGCGCGCTGGCCGGCGTGCCGCTGGCGCACAAGGACATGTTCGACCGGGCCGGCAGAATTGCGAGCTGGGGCGCCAACATCCGGGCCGACAGCCCTGCGGAGCGCGACGCCACTGTCATCTCTGCACTCAAGGGCGCCGGCGCCCTGCAGATGGCGACGCTGCACCTGACCGAGTTCGCCTACGGGCCCACGGGCCACAACTACGTGCTGGGGCACGCGCGCAACCCGTGGGACCCGGCGCGTATCACTGGCGGCTCCTCGGCGGGCACCGCCGCGGCGGTCGCCTACGGCGCGATCCCCATGGGGCTCGGCTCGGACACGGGCGGTTCGCTGCGCCTGCCGGCGGCCTGCTGCGGGGTAACCTCCATCAAGCCGACCTGGGGCCGCGTGAGCCGGGCCGGTGCGATGCCGCTCGCCCCCGCGCTCGACACAATCGGCCTGATCGCGCGCCACGTGGAGGACCTGGCCGTGGGCCTCGGCCTGCTGGCCGGCCCCGACCCGCGCGATCCCGCGGCGGCGCACTTGGCCGTGCCGGACTATGTGGCCCGCCTCGATGATCCCGTGCAGGGCCTGCGGGTGGGCCTCGACGAGACGGTGACGTCCGAGGCGCATCCCGACGTGCAGCGCATGGTTGAAGAGGTGCTGGCCGTCCTGGAGAAGGTGGGGCTCAGGCGTGCGCCGTGCGCCTTCCCGGACTGGCAGACGATTGACCATCTCGTCCAGCTGGTGCAGCTCCCCGATGCCGCCGCCGCGCATGCGGTCTTCCTGCGCACGCGGCCGCAGGACTACGGCCCGCAGGTGCGTGCGCGCCTGGAGGTGGGGCATTTCATCCCGGCCGTCGATCACCTGACGGCGCTGCGCGCCCGCGGCACTTACGTTGAGCGCACGCTCGATCGCACGTTCAAGGATATCGATGTGGCGATCCTGCCGGTGCTGGCCGATCCGCTCCCCGCGATCGCCGATCTCGACGTTGGCGGTGGCCCGAGCGTGCAGGCAGCGATGGGGCGCGTCGTCAAGTTCACGCGGCCCGTCAACTACCTCGGGCTGCCGACATTGACGCTTCCCGTCCCCCGCAGCGGCGGCCTGCCGAATGGCATCCAGCTCGTCGGCCGCCCGTTCGCCGAGGCGCAGCTCTTCGCCATCGGCCAGGCCTATCAGCGCGAGGTTCCGCCGGAGCTGGCGCGGCGGCTGGATGCGTAGTGGGACTCCCTCTCCCTGTCGCCCTCGGGCGCTCCACGACTGCGACCTGGCCGCAATCGTCCTGAGGGCGACGGGGAGTGGGCCGGGGTGAGGGGCAGCAAGAGGCTCCGACGGTTCAACGGCGTCGCCCGAAGCTCGTGCAAGATTGGAGGCTGCGCGCTGAGGGGCTTTCCCTTGGGGCTGCCCTTCACCCTAACCCTCTCCCCGCAGGCGGGGAGAGGGGATCCGGTATCAAGGCGCCAGCGTAAAGCGCGTCGGTGGCGGGTCGCCGGGGTCGCGCTCGGCCACGCCGTTGAGATCGCGCACGCCGTCGCGGCCGTAGAGGTCGGGCCGGAACATCACGCGCCCGTCAAGCTCGGCCCACGCCGTGATGTAGGTGAAGTACACCGGCACGGGCCGCGTCAGGTTCATGTCGATCGCCTGGCCCGCGGCCAGGATGTCCTTGGTGCGCCCAGGCTGGTCCCAGCCCGTCTCGTACTTGGCGATCCACTCCACCAGGGTGAACACGTCCTGCACGCGGATGCAGCCGGCGCTGAAGGCACGCCAGCGCTGATTGAAGAGGTGCCGCATGGGCGTGTCATGCATGTAAACGCCCTCGGAGTTCGGCATGTCGATGCGCACGAAGCCGAGAGCGTTCTGCGGGCCCGGGTCCTGCCGGAACCTCAGCTTCTTGCCGTCGGCCTGGCGCCAGTCGATGCTGGATGCGTCGAGCTCCGGCCCGTTGAAGGAGCCCGTCAATACGCGGATCTTCTCCTGCTGCAGGTACTCCGGCTCGTTGACGAGGCGCGGGATGAGGTCGAGCGTGGCCACGCTCTCGGGCACGCGCCAATAGGGGAAGAAGTTGAGCGCCCGGATGGTGGCCTTGACTGTGGGCGTCTGCCGCTCCGTCTTGCCGACGATGACACGGTGGCGCAGCTCCACCTGGCCGCGCTCCACGGCCTCCAGCTGGAAGGCGGCGGCGTTGACCAGCACATAGCGGTCGTCGTGCTTGAGCGCCACCAGCTCCCGCAGCCGCATCAGGTTCACCCTGAGCTGCCCGAGACGCGCGATGGCGGGGATGTTCAGCGCCTGCAGCGTCTGCCGGTCGACGCGGCCGGTGACGCGCAGGCCGTTGTTCTCCTGGAAGCGGCGCACCGCCTCCTCCATGCCCTCGGAGTAGTCGACGCCGAACAGGCTCTGCGTCGGCCTGCGCGTCCACTCGCCCGTGATGGACAGGCGCCGATGCAGCATGGCCACCCGCTCGTCGTTGTCCTCCGGGCGGATCGCCTGCGTGCCGGGAATGATGGGCCAGCCGCCCTTGGAGACGATGGCCTGGTAGCGCTCGACCGCCCGCTCGAGGGCCTCGATCATCTCCGGGCTGCGCAGCGGCGTGCGGTCGGGGCGCAGGTCGCTGAGCTGATTGGGTTGGCCGGGCTGACCGGGCAGCCCCGGCTGATTGGATTGCTGGCGGCGCTCCTGACGCTCCTCATGCGAGGTCGGACGCGGTGCCTCCGGACGGCCGCCGAAGGTCTTCTCCCACCATTGGTCCTGCTGTGCGACGGCGGTGGACGCACCCGCCATCAATCCCAGCACGAGCACGAAAGAAAGAGGCCCGTTGAATGTCCGGCCAAGCCGCCGACGCCAGCCTTCGCTTCGTGCCATCATGCCTTCCGGTCGCCCCCGAGAGAAACCCTGACCCTAACCGACAAACGCCACCTCCCCGTCGCTTCCGCGCCGGCCAGGACAGCGTGCTGCACCCGCTACAGGTGAGCCCTACCTCTATAGCTACACGGCAAAGATATGACCAAACAAAGACCTGTGCTCGCTGGACGTTTCCGATTGCCTGTGTCCGCTCGTCTACGTTCGTCCGCGGGACAACACCCTTGCGTGCCAGCGCTTTGGCCATTTGTATCGTTCGCCTGCCCAAGGCCCAGGCACGGAGCCAGCGGCGAGCCTTTCCGGCGTGTTTCCTCTCCAGAAGCCGAGCAGAGCCCCCCATGACCGCACAGATGACCGCCCCGACCGCGCCTGCAGGCCCCGTCATCGCCGAGATGGACCCGCAGGGCGTTGCCCGCATCGCCCTCAACCGACCCGAGGTCGGCAACGCCTATGACGAGGCGTTGATTCAAGGGCTTATTGGCGCTCTGTGCGAGATGCGCGCACGGACGGAATTGCGAACCGTGTTGCTCAAGGGCAACGGCCGGCACTTCCAGGCCGGTGCCGACCTCAAATGGATCCGGGAGGTGAGCCGCGGCTCGCCGGAGGAGAACGAGCGCATCAGCCGCGCCACCGCGGAGGCGGTGGACGGCCTGAACCGGCTGCCGGTGCCGACGGTGGCGCTGGTGCACGGCGGCTGCTTCGGCGGCGGCACGGGCATGATTGCCGCCTGCGACGTGGTCATCGCCGCGGAGGACGCCGTGTTCTCCATCTCCGAGGTGCGGTGGGGGCTGACGGCAGCCATCATCATCCCGCAGCTCAGCGATGCGATTTCCGCGCGGCAATTGCGCCGCTACGCGCTCACCGGCGAGCGCTTCGGCGCCGCCGAGGCGCACCGCATCGGCCTCGTGCACATGGTGGTGCCGCCGGGCGACCTGGCCGCGACCGGCGAGGCCATGGTGGGGAGGCTTCTGGAGAACGGTCCGCAGGCGCTTGCCGAGACCAAGGCCTGCATCCTCGAAAGCTCCTGGGGCGGTTTCGACCACGCCACCTTCGATGCGCTGGTGCGCAGTCACGCCGCCAAGCGCCGGTCGGCAGAGGCCGCCGAGGGCCTCGCCTCGTTCGCCGAGAAGCGGGCGGCGCGTTGGTCTGCCGATCAGTGACGGATCTGTGACGTCGATGAATGTGGAGATTGATTGATGAGCATGAAGACGCGCCTTCAGGCGGCTGCGGATCTGCTGCACCAGGGGCGCCTCGGGGAAGCGAGGACCAAGCTCCTCAAGGAGTTGCGGCTCACGCCGCAGTCGGCCGCCGCCCTGGAGCTGCTCGGCGCCGTTACCTTCGAGATGGGCAAATATGACGAGGCGCTCGACTACTTGCATCGGGCGGCGCGTCTCGCGCCTACGTCCCCGGGGCCATGGCTCAATCTTGGCAAAGCCCAGTTGGAGGCCGGTTACACAGGCGAGGCGGCAACCACGTTGGAAAATGCTGTCCGCCGGTGGCCGGATATCGCTGAGGGGCGCCACTCCTACGGCAATGCGCTGCTCGCGCAGGGCAGGCCACAGCTGGCTGTCGAAGAATACCGCGCGGCCATTCGGCTTGCACCCACCCAGGTCGGGCCTTACGAGAACCTGGCACGCGTCCTCTCCGATCTCAAGGAATTCCAGGCCGCATGTGACGTCTGCGAGCGTATTCTCAAGCTCGACCCAAGCTCGGGGGCAGCCCACTACCTTCTTGCCCGGAGTCGCCAGATGCTCTGCGCTTGGGATGGTCATGACGTCCAGCGTGCGAAGCTCGCCATGCTTGTGGAGCAAGGCGAGGCTGTGCCCGGCATGGCCCTTGTCAGCATGCATCTCTGGGACGATGCGGGCCTTCACCGGCGCTTCGCGGAAGTGGCGGCAAGGTGTGAGTCGGCAGGCAAGAATACGACGCATCCGCGCAAGCTATCTGCACGCAGAAGCGGTCGAATTCGCGTTGCCTATGTGAGCGCCGACTACCGTGAGCATCCCATGGCCAGGCTTACCGGCGGTCTGGTCGAAGGGCATGACCGCGACCGCTTTGAGATTGTGGGGATTTCGCTCGGGCAGGACGACAATAGCGACGAGCGGCAGCACTTCGTGAGGGCATTCGACCGATTTGTCGACGTACGCGAGAGCTCCGTGGGCGCCATCATTCGGATGATGCGCGAAATGGAGATCGACATCGCCGTCGACTTGATGGGTTACACCACGGATTGCCGGCCGAGGCTCTTCATCGAAAGGGTTGCGCCCGTGCAAGTGAACTATCTTGGATTTCCTGGCACGTCGGCGATCGCGGCCATGGACTACCTGATCGTCGACCCGTTCATCACAGGGGGGGCCCTGCGGCAGTCGGCTACGGAGAAGCTCGTCATTCTGCCGGACTGCTACCAAGCCAACGACCGCAGCGAACCGACGACTGCCGATCCGCCCGGCCGATCCAGCTGCGGTCTGCCCGAGGACGCGTTCGTGTTTTGCAGCTTCAACCACAGAAAGAAGCTCACGCCGGACGTCTTCGACCTATGGATGCGCATCCTGCGTCAGGTTGCGGGCAGCGTGCTGTGGCTGGTGAAGCCGCCGGACCAGGCGATGACGAACCTGCGCCGCGAGGCCGAGCGCCGAGGCGTGGACCCGGCGCGCATCATCTTTGCCGATCGCGTGCCCAACGACCAGCACATCGCCCGCAACGCCGTGCCCGACCTGCACCTCGATACGTTCCCCTATAACGCCCACACCACGGCGAGCGACGCGCTGCGGGCGGGATGCCCGATCCTCACCCGCGCAGGCACCAGCTTCCCGGCGCGGGTGTGCGGCAGTCTGCTCGCCACGATCGGCGTGCCGGAGTTGATCACGCACAGTGCCGAGGAGTACGAGGCGCTGGCGGTGCGGCTTGCCCATGATAGGGCGCTGCTGTCGGGGCTGCGGCGCCGGATCGAGGAGGGTCGGTCGCGCTCGCCGCTGTTCGACCCGGCGCGCTTCTGCCGCAACATCGAGCGGGCCTACGAGGCCATGGTCGAGCTGGCCCGTGCCGGCAAGCCGCCCGCGGAGATCGACGTGCGGGCGCCCTGATCCGCGGCGCGTGGGGCGCCTACTGGGTTAGGCGCGCCCGCAAGGTCACCATTCTGCTGCTCAGCTCCCTCGACCGGCACACGCTGCATGACATCGGCATCGCGCCGAGCGAGATCGAGTCCCTGGTCCGCGGCGGCGACGGCCGTTGCCGGTGCTACGAAGCGACCTGGCCTTGGCAATCCAGAGGTACATAGGTTGGCAGGGTGGGTCGCATCGGCTGCCAGGTCACAGCCTTCCGCCTTTGGCCACCACCGCCTCGTAGGCGGCCTGCAGCCGCTCTGCGACCGAAGCGCCGGTTTTCGACCTGCGCCGGCGGCGCTGGCCCAGGTGCGTCTCGCGCAGCTCATCCATGAACTGCGCCCACAGCTTGGGGCCGCCCTCGTCGAGCAGCTTGGCACGGATGCCCAGTTGCTCGGTGACGGGCAGGTGCTCGAGGGCCCACGCCGACATCTGGGCCAGCACCGGGAGCAGCTCGATGCCCTTCTCGGTGAGGCTGTAGATCGCCTTCTGCTTGTGGGTCGGGTCGTCAGCCTTGCCGACAATTCCCTGCGCGACGAGCCGCTTGAGGCGGTCGGCCAGGATGTTGGAGGCGATGCCCTCATCGGACTTCGCCAGCAGCTCGCGGAAATGCCGGCGGTTGCCGAACATCATGTCGCGGATGACGAGCAGGCTCCATTTGTCGCCCACCACCTCCAGCATGAGATTGATCGGACAGCCCGACCGGTGACGCGCCTTGCTTCTTCCCACCGCTGCACCCGCGCTCCAAGAAAACCGCTTGCATTATCGTAGCGGTTTATTCTATCTATGAACCGGTTGCTAGATGCAATCAGAATCTCCCGCTGACCTTCTTACGTGAAGCACGACAGCCCAGGAACCGCCACATGCCCCGATACGTCGACGGATTCATCGTCCCCGTCCCCAAGAAGCGCCTGGATGAGTACCGCCGCATGGCCGAGGAGGCTGGCAAGATCTGGCGCGAGCACGGCGCGCTCGAGTTCCGGGAGTGCATCGCCGAGGACGTGAAGGTGGGCAAGCTCACATCGTTCCCGCGCAGCGTGATGCGCAAGCCCAGCGAGACGGTGTTCTTCTCCTGGATCGTCTACAAGTCGCGCGCGGACCGCGACCGCATCAACGCCAAGGTGATGAAGGACCCGCGCCTGAAGACGATCATGGACGGGACTGAGACGCCGTTCGACGCCAAGCGCATGATCTATGGCGGTTTCGAGGTGCTGGTCGAGGTCTGACGAGGCTCCGCCGCGGCAATCGGGTGCCCGGTCGTGAGGGGCAGTCACAGAGAGGGATTCCACCATGCCGAAGCTTCGCGTTCACGCTTTCACCATATCGCTCGACGGCTACGGCGCCGGCTCCGACCAGAGCCTCGCCAACCCGCTCGGCGTCGGCGGCGAGGAGATGCACAAGTGGTTAGTGGTCACACGCACCTTCCAGCAGCTGTTCGGCAGGGAGGGCGGCACGACCGGCGTCGACGACGACTTTGCCGCGCGCGGGTTCGATAACGTCGGCGCCGAGATCATGGGCCGCAACATGTTCGGGCCGATCCGCGGCGACTGGCCCGATGAGACCTGGAAGGGCTGGTGGGGCGACAACCCGCCCTACCACTGCGACGTGTTCGTGCTCACCAACCATCCGCGCGCCTCGCTCGCCATGGAGGGCGGCACCACGTTCCACTTCGTCACCGACGGCATCCACGCGGCGCTGGAGCGCGCGAGAGAGGCCGCGAAGGACAAGGACATCAGGCTCGGCGGCGGTGTCTCCACCATCCGGCAATATCTCGAGGCTGGGCTGATCGACGAGATGCACCTTGCCATAGCGCCCGTGCTCCTGGGCTCCGGCGAGCACCTTCTCGGCGGTATCGATCTGCCGAAGCTCGGCTACAGTTGCGCCGAGCACGTTCCCACACCGGGTGCCACACACGTCGTTCTGAAGCGGACGGCGGCGTGAGCGGTAGGGCAGGCTAGCGGCCTGCCGCCATGAGCCGAAGCGCATAGCCGCCATTTGCGCGCGGTTCATCGGCGGGTCACGGCCTTCGGCCGAACCAGCCCTACGCGGTGAAAGCGAGGTGCCATGTCTCTCACGCTCTACTACCATCCGCTGGCGTCGTACTGCTGGCAGACGTTGATCGCGCTGTACGAGAACGACACGCCGTTCGAGCCGCATATCGTCGATCTCATGGACCCGGCATCCGCGGCGGCCTTCAGGAAGGTCTGGCCGATCGGCAAGTTCCCCGTGCTGCGCGACGAGGCAAGCGGTGTCACGGTTCCCGAGTCGACCGTCATCATCGAGTATCTGGGGCAGCACTACCCGGGGAGGACGCAACTCGTGCCCTCGGACCCGGACCTCGCCTGGCGGGTGCGCCTCCGCGACCGCTTCTACGACCATTACGTCAACGACGCGATGTCGAAGATCGTGACCGACCGCATCCGTCCCTCGGGCCGCAGCGATCCGCACGGCGTGGAGGAGGCGCGGGCCTTGCTGCGCACGGCACTCGATATGGTGGATGCGGAGATGGCCGGCCGGACCTGGGCC
>Ga0075420_100003903_pt1 | contig 13089 bp, 12 predicted proteins | sample SoiMetdeltSBSDD4_FD_75296 | JGI IMG/M metagenome (GOLD analysis project Ga0075420, IMG submission 75296) | Bulk soil microbial communities from a Populus tree surrounding site in Tennessee, USA - Soil MetaG P. deltoides SBSDD4 | ecosystem: Environmental > Terrestrial > Soil > Tree plantation... | reverse complement strand
TCAACTGACGACCCCCTACCCGCGCCGGCCGGACTTGACTCAACGTGTGCCATACGAGCGGAACTCACGAGAACGCTGGGCGCAGCACCCTCGCGAAGATCAGCCGCACGAGCATCACGTTCTCCTGCCGTGCGACACGGACCAGGTTCAGCGGCGCGAGTTCCGCGAGGCGCTGCTCGACGCCAACGGCTTCGAAGACCTATCCGGGAAGCGTCCTTAGGCGCACGCCTAAAGCAGAGTCACTAGCCCGTCAGCGCCAACTGCGTGGCGTCCTCGATCAGCCGCACCTGCTCAGATGGCAGCAGCGGCCGGTCCATCCAGCCGTTCGCGCGCCGCGCCTTAGCGGTGCGGTAGCCCTCCTCGCGCGGCTTCTCCTGCTTGGCGGGCTGCGGGGCGCGGCTTTGGCCGATACCCCGCGTCCCCGCCGCATCGCGGCTCCCGCCGCTGTGGAAGTCAACGTGGAAAGATGAAGGCGCGGGACCCGTCGCTCGGGGGACTGCTGAGGGCGCAAGCCGTGCGCCCAGCAGGAGTGACGACTCCCGCCGCGGGCTTATACCCGGCGCACGCGGCGATATGCGCCGGCGTCTCAGCCCAGCTGGCTCTCGACACAACACGAGTGCCGTCAGGGCGCGCCCTGCGTCGAGTCGCGCGAGTACGTCCGCGCGGCCCTCTGACTAGTTGAGGGTCTTCGTGACCTTGTCGGTGGCGCGGCCGGCCTTCTTCTTGGCTGTGCCCGCTGCCGAGTCGGCGGCCCTTGTCCTTCAGCCGCTTGTTGTCGGTGAGACCGCCGACGCCTTCCTTGACGCGATCAGTCTTGGCACCCATTGGGATAGCTCTCTCTTGCGCGCGACGAGCGGTCACGCGGTATCAGGGCCACGTGCCCGGGGTGTCAGGCCCAACACGCATTTGACGCGCGCTGCATCAGGTCGCTTGGGCGGGGTAGAGGCGACGGAGAACGGATTCGACGCAACAGGGAGCATGGATGGCTACGGCGGGCGCGAAAGATGCCCAAGAGCTGGATCGGGAGAGCGAGCGGTACCGCAAGGCCGCGACGGTCGCGCTCGAACAACTTGAGTGGGTAATCAACTACCTCCACAGGATCAGGAAGCACAAGCTCGCGCACGCGCTCGAGCGCAACCGGACCTACATCAGCGAGCAGGCCAGACCCGATCGTTAAGCCCCGCTGGCACGCGGTCGGCCGGCCACGCGTGAACAGAAGACCCGTGAGAGACGGCGGCCTTCGTGTGCGGGGCCGAACGCGCTCGTCGGATAGGCACCAGAGGATGCCGCTCGAGCCCAACATCGAAGACAGCTCCGGCGCAGTTTCCGACGCAGAGCCTGCGTGATCCTGCTCGCAGAGCGGATCTGAACCAGTCAGCCCGATTGCCCCACCCGCAGCACGATCTTGCCGCGCGTGTGGCGTTCCGCGACGCGATCGTAGGCCGCGCGCACGTCCTCGAGCGGGTAGGTGGCGGCGATCGGGATCGTGAGCTCTCCGCGCGCGATCATCTCGGCCAGCTCGGCGAGCATCGAGGGTGTGGCCACGGCGTGCCCGAACACGGTCCTCACGCCGAGGCGCTCGGCCGCCTCGAAGTCGGCGATGGTGACGATCCGGCCCAGCGGCACGCCGAGATCGATCGCCTGCTCGACATACCCGCCGCCGTACGCGTCGAGCAGCGCCGCGATCCCCTCGGGAGCGGCGTCCTGCAGCCGGTCCGCGAGCTCGTCGCCGTAGTTGACGGGCTCCGCGCCGACCGACGCAAGCCAGTCGTCGTTGCTCGGCCCGGCGATCCCGAGCACTCGCGCGCCGCGCGCCCGCAGCAGCTGGACGGCGATCGAGCCCACCCCGCCGGCAGCGCCCGCCACGGCCACGGTCTCCCCCGACCGAGGGGCCACGGCGTCGACCATCGCGTAGGCAGTGCAGCCGGCCACGTAGAGGCTGGCGGCCTGCTCCCACGGAACGCCAGCCGGTCGCGCCGTGAGCTGGCCGGCGGGCACCGACACGTACTCGGCTTGCGCCGCGCGCTCGTCGGTCCAGCCGATCACCTCGTCGCCGACCTCAAAGCCCGCGACCTCGTCGCCGACCCCGGCTACCCGCCCGGCCAGGTCGCTGCCCTGCCCGGACGGAAACGACGTCGGCGAGCGCTCGTGCATCGCACCCTCGCGGATCGAGATCTCGCCCGGATTGATCGCGCTCGCAACCACCTCCACGAGCACCCGCCCGCGGTCGGGGGTGGGGCGCGAAACATCCACGACGTCGAGGACCTCCACCGGCCCGTAGTGGTCGAAGCGCACTGCTCGTGACACACGACGTTCCTGCCCGCTCGCGCGGGCCCTAACCATCGCCCGAAGCTCCTTCGAAGGCGAGAGCCGCGTTCTGGCTCACGATCGTCGGCAGGAACCGCGTAGAAGCAGAGAAACGGCATGGACTGGGCGGGCGGCGGGCCTCAGGCTCGGAGCTACTCATGAGCACCGACACATCACACGCGTTCGACGTGCCCCCGGAAATTGCCTACTTCAACACCGCGAACCTCGCGCCGCAGCTGCGTTCTGTGCGGGCCGCGGGCGAGCGGGCGCTGGAGCAACGCGCGCGACCGTGGACGATCTCCGAGAGCGATTGGTTCGCGGACGTCGAGACGCTGCGGGCGCAGTTCGCCCGCCTGGTGGGCGCCGACGTGGATGGAATCGCGCTCGTCCCGGCCACGAGCTACGGGTTCGCCGTGGCCTCCCGCGCGCTCGGGCTCGCCCCCGGCCGGCGGGTGATGGTCCTGGCCGAGGAGTATCCGTCGGGCGTCTACACGTGGCGCGCTGCGACCCGGCGCGCCGACGCCGAGCTGCTCACGGTCGAGCGCGAGAGCGGCCAGACGTGGACCGACGCCGTGCTCGCGCGGCTCGACGAGCGCGTGGCCGTGGTGAGCGTGCCGCACGTCCACTGGACCGACGGGGCTCTCGTGGACCTGGAGCAGGTCGCGGCCGCCGCCCACGCGGCGGGCGCTCGTCTCGTGATCGACGGCAGCCAGTCGATCGGGGCAATGCCGCTCGACGTCTCGGCGCTGCGACCGGACTTCGTGGTCACCGTGGGCTACAAGTGGCTCTTGGGACCCTTCGGGGTGGGATATCTGTACGTCGCCGAGGAGCACCGCGATTGCGAGCCGCTCGAGGAGAACTGGATCCTGCGCGCCGGCTCGGAGGACTTCGCCCGGCTCGTGGACTACCGCGACGAGTACCAACCCGGCGCCCGGCGCTTCGACGTGGGCGAGCGCACGAACTTCGAGCTCACGCCGATGGCCGTGGCCGCCCTCGGCCAGCTCGAGGAATGGCGGGTCGAGCGCGTGGCCGACGCCCTCGACCGGATCACGGCCGAGATGGCGCGCCGCGCCGAGGACATCGGGCTCGACCCGCTACCGCGCGCACAGCGCGGTCCGCATCTGCTCGGGGTCCAGCTGCCCGATGGCGTCCGCGAGCGCGTCCTGCCCGCGCTCGCGGCGGAGAAGTGCTTCGCCGCCGTCCGCGGCCGCGCGCTGCGTCTGGCCCCGCATCTGCACGTCACCGAGCACGACATCGAGCGGCTGTTCAGAGCGCTCGGACGCGCCGCGGGAGACTGGCGCGGGCGGAGCGTTTAGCCCCACCCGGCACGGGCAGCCGGGCCGTGATGGCTACCAACGACACGACAACGAACGGAAATCGGCCCCTCGCGCTGGTCACCGGCGCCTCGAGCGGCATCGGCCTCGAGCTGGCGAGGGTGTTCGCCCGGAACGGCTTCGCGCTTGTCATGAACGCCGAGGACGCCGCGCTGGACGAGGCGGCGGCACAGCTGCGCGCGAGCGGCACCGACGCCGAGGCCATTCGCGCCGACCTCACGGAACCGGGCGAGGTCGAGCGTCTCTACGCGCAGGCCACGCGCGACGGGCGCAAGGTGGATGCGCTGGCGCTCAACGCCGGGGTGGGCGCGGGCGGCGACTTCGCCCGCGGCACCAGCCTCGACAAGGAGCTGCGACTGGTCGACCTGAACGTGCGCTCGACGGTCCACCTGGCCAAGCTCGGCCTGCGGGACATGGTGGGGCGCAACGAGGGCCGCGTGCTCTTCACGTCGTCGATCGCATCGACGATGCCGGGCTCCTACCAGGCCGTCTACAACGCATCCAAGTCGTTCGTGCAGTCGTTCGCCCTGGCCCTACGCGACGAGCTCCGCGACACCGAGGTGACCGTGACCTCGCTCATGCCCGGTCCGACCGAGACCGAGTTCTTCGAGCGCGCCGAGATGCAGGACACGAAGGTCGGCGCGAGCGACAAGGACGACCCGGCCCAGGTCGCGCAGCAGGGCTTCGACGCGATGATGAGCGGCGACGAGCGCGTGGTGGGCGGCGGCCTGAGCACAAAGGCCCAGGCGCTGGCCAGCAGGGTGCTGCCCGACTCCGCCAAGGCGGCGATGCATCGGCGCATGGCGCAGCCCGGATCGGCAAAGGAGGAGCAGTGAAGGCGCTCACCTGGCAGGGCGTCGAGGACGTCCGCGTGGAGGAGGTCGACGACCCGCGCATCGAGGAGCCCACGGACGCCGTCGTGAGGATCACCTCCACCGGGCTGTGCGGCTCCGATCTGCACCTCTACAAAGTGCTCGGGGCGTTCCTCGAGCCCGGCGACGTGCTCGGCCACGAACCGATGGGAGTCGTCGAGGAGGTGGGCTCCGAGGTCGATTCGCTCCAGAAGGGCGACCGCGTGGTGATCCCGTTCAACATCTCCTGCGGCAGCTGCTGGATGTGCGAGCGCGAGCTGTTCGCGCAGTGTGAGACGACGCAGAACCGCGACACCGGCACCGGCGCCTCGCTGTTCGGCTACACGAAGCTCTACGGCCAGGTCCCGGGCGCCCAGGCCGAGTACCTGCGCGTGCCGCAGGCCCACTTCGGCCCGATCAAGGTGCCCGACGGCCCACCGGACGACCGCTTCGTGTTCCTCTCGGACGTGCTCCCCACCGCCTGGCAGGCGGTTGAGTACGCCGAGATTCCCGAGGGCGGGTCGGTGGCGATCTTCGGCCTCGGCCCGATCGGGCAGATGTCCGCGCGAATCGCCAAGCACAAGGGCGCCCGCGTGATCGGCATCGACCTGGTGCCGGCGCGGCTCGAGCTCGCCCGGCGCCACGACATCGAGGTGCTCGACGTCTCCAACGGCGCGGGCGACACCGCCACCACGGCGGAGCGGCTGCGCGAGCTGACCGACGGCCGCGGCCCCGACGCGGCCATCGATGCCGTCGGGATGGAGGCGCACGGGGCGCCGTTCGGCCAATTCGCCCAGAAGCTGGCGGGCTTCCTGCCCGATGCCGTGGCCCGGCCGATGATCGAGCGCCTCGGGGTTGATCGCATGAGTGCCCTGCTGGGCTGCTTCGAGAGCGTCCGCCGCGGCGGAACGGTGTCGATCAGCGGCGTCTACGGCGGCGCGATCGACCCGATCCCGATGATGCAGCTGTTCGACAAGGGCCTGCAGATCCGCATGGGCCAGGCGCACGTCAAGCGCTGGATCGACGACATCATGCCGCTGGTCAGCGATGACTCCGACCCGCTGGGCACCGAGGACTTCACAACGCACCGCCTCCCCCTTGCGCAAGCCCCAAAGGCCTACGAGGCGTTCCAGAAGAAGGAGGACGGCATCTTCAAGGTCGTGTTCGAGCCCTAGAGTCGGACCCGGATGGGACGACATGACCCGGGATGGTTCGAGCGGACGCTGGCCTGAGCCCGGTCTCGCCGGCCAGCATGCGACCGAGCAGGGGCGCGAACTTGAACAGGTTGTCGCCCACGAGGCCGGTCACGGCGCCCTCGCGCCAGATGCGGAAGTTATCCGGCCCCTCCGGCAGGACGGTCGTGATGCACAGGCGCAGCCCGACCGGCTCCGGGTCGAGCCCGGGCATCGCGCGCCTCACCCAGCGGGAGATTCGCCCGGCCAGCTCGTCCACCCGCTCGTTGCGCCCCGGCACCCGCTGGCCCGGCTCGGCCGGAATCTCGTTGCCGGGCCCGCTCAGGCCGATCACGTAGTTCTCCTCGCCGGGCACCGGCCCGCCGTAGACGGTCTCGCCGTACTCGCCCGACTGCTCCTGGAGACAGGGAAGGCTCCTACCCCGGAGGTGTGGCCGCACGGCGAAGGTGGCGCGCACGTGACAGCCGCCGCCGAACTCGAGGCCGGGCGCGAGCTCGCGCACCTCCGCGCCCGCGCAGACGACCACCCGCTCTGCGTGCCAGACCCCCTCGGAGCTGTCGACAAAGACCCCCGACCCGCGCTCGTCGATCCGGTACACGCGGCCGAGCACGAGCGAGCCGGACACCGACCGAGAGAGCGCGTCGACGGCGGCCCGCACGTCGATCGCTCCGCCCAGCTCGTCTAACAGGGCAGCACCGCCCGGAGGGTCGAGCGCCGGATGCACCTCGCGCTGCTCCTCCTCGGTGAGCATCCGGCAGGGCACGCCGGCCACCGACAGGCGCTGCTCGTGAGCCCTCACGTCGGGGCCCGTCACGAGCGCGCCCTCGTCACCGAGGAGACTCGTCTCGAAGCGCTTCTCCCAGGCGTCCCAGAGGCCCCGGCTCTCGGCGGCGAGCCCCACGACCTCGGGCTGCCTGTGGCTGTGGCGGAATATGCGCGTGGTGCCCGCCGACTGGCCGGCACCCGGGCGGGCGCTCTCGAACAGGCAGACCCCCACGCCCCGCTCGCGCAGCTCATGGGCCGTGGCGAGACCGACGATGCCGGCTCCCACCACCGCCACGTCGCAGGCTCCGCCGGGCAGAGCCACGGCTCAGGCGGCGACGGCCTTGTAGTAGCGCACCGCGAGGCCCGTGAGGAGCGTCTCAAAGCAGGTCTCGAGGCTCATGCCGTGCGCCTCCGCGTAGCCGCGCAGGCCGGCCTCCTCGATGGCGGTGGCCTGAGTGATGACCTCGTCCACGAGATCGGGGTGCTGGTCGGTGAAGTAGGCACCCATCGAGTACAGGCTCGTGTCCATGAGCGACTCGAGGAACTCGTCGCCCTCCGCCACCGCCCGGGTGCGCTTCGGGGCCATCGCGCGGAGACTACCCGCCGTGACCGGCTCCTTCGTCGCTACGGGAGGGCGCCCTCGACGGTGCCGGTCACCCCGTCGATCGTGCCCGCGCCGACCTCGGGGACGGACACCTCCGGCACGCTCACGCCCGGAGCGACCTGCGGGGTCTCGAGCGGCGGCGTGACCCGCGGCACCTCCGGCAGCGGCAGGCGGCCGCCCGTGGGCACGTCGGGGAGCGGCACGCCCCCGTCCGGCGCCTCGGGAGCGCCGGGGAGCTCGGCGCCGCCGAGCGGAGCGGAGTCGCCGGAGCCCGCCGCGGGGCTGCCGGCGGCCGGCGCGCCCGAGGCCGGCGCGCCCGCGGCCGGGGCGCCGGCGGCGGTGTCGCGCTTGCTGGCGTCGGGTTTCGAGCGGGTGCGGTCCGCGCCGCGCCGAGCCCGGTCGCGACCGCGGTCGGCGGCGCCGAGCGGTGAGGCGGCCCGGGTCGTGGCCTCCTGCGTGGCCCGCTCCCTCACCGTCTCGCGCTCGATGGCCGCGGGCCTGTCCCCGTCGCGGTCGAGCAGGCCCGAGCCGCCCACGGCCACGCCTCCAAGGCCGGCCAGCGCGGCGGCAGCGATCAGTGCGGCGGCGCGCTCGCCGAGCCCGGCGCCGAACTGGGCGCCGCTCGGAAGCCAGGGGAACGGCAGCGGCAGGAGCGAGGCGATCTTCGCCCGCAGCCCGGCGGGCGCCGCCTGCGGCTCGACGCCCAGCTCGCGGGCCCAGCGGCGGCAGCTGTGGCAGCGGCGGGCGTGCCGGGCCAGCCGCTGGTGGTCGAGGCCGCCGCCCATCCCCTCGGCGAGCCGGGCGATCATCGCGCGCGCCTTGCGGCAGCGCCGGCCCTCGGAGAGCTCGGCGTACTCGCTCTCGAGTCGCCGCCGCGCGCGGAACAGCGCGCTCTCGACCGCCGGGCGGCTGAGGTCCAGCTTCTCGCCGATCTCCCGGTAGGAGCAGCCCTCGAGCTCGCGCATCACGAGCACCTGCGTGTACACGTCCGACAGCTCGTCGAACGCGCCGCGCAGGTGGTCGAGGCGCTCCTTGTCGATCAGCATGGAGTCGGGCGCACTGTCGCCCACGAGCCGGAGGCGGTCCGAGGGACGCAGCCCTGAGTCGGCGTCCATCGAGATCTCCTCGGCGCGACTCGAGCGCCGGTAGGAGTCGATCGCGGCGTTGCGCGCGATCTCGTAGATCCACGGCTTGAAGTTGATCTCGGAGTCGGTGGCGCGCAGGCGGCGCAGCGCCGACAGGAACGCTTCCTGCGTCACGTCCTCGGCGCGCGCCTCGTCGCGGAGCCTGCTGCGGACGAATGCCGTGATGCGCGGCTGATAGCGGCGGTAGAGCTCCTCGAAGGAGGCGTCGTCTCCCTGCCGAACCGCGGTCACCAGATCGGCGTCGGCGGTCTCACAGCTCGTGGCGATCATCCCTGCATTCCCCTGCCTCGCTCCCTGAGTGCTTGGCAAAGTACCCACAATCTGCGAGTTTGAAAATCCTCCCACCCCTCCCCCTGAGGGCCTCACCCGCTTCTCACCCGTGGCCTCACGCGACTCGATCATCGCCTTCCTCGACGAGCTGCTCGACCCGAGCGACTTCTCCGACTACGGGCCGAACGGCCTGCAGGTGCCCGGCTCGCACGAGGTCGAGCTGGTGGCCACGGGCGTGTCGGCAAACCGCGAGCTGATCGTGCAGGCCGCCGATGCGGGCGCGCAGCTGGTGCTCACCCACCACGGCCTGTTCTGGGACTTCCATCCGCGCACGATCTCGCCCGCCATGAAGACCCGGCTCGAGCTGCTCTTCGAGGCCGACATGTCGCTGGCCGGCTACCACCTCCCGCTCGACGCCCATCCCGAGGTGGGCAACAACGCACTGCTCTGCGAGCTGCTCGGCCTGGAGCGCGCCGAGCCGTTCGGGCAGCACCGCGGCAGCGCGGTGGGCTTCGTGGGACGCGCGTCCGCGGGCGTGTCGTTCGAGGAGCTACGCGCGCGGGTCGAGCGGGCCACCGGCCGCGAGCCGTTCGTCTGGGAGGCCGGCCCGGAGGTCGTGCACGCGGTGGGCATCGTCACCGGCGGCGCGGCCTCGAGCTTCCGCGAGGCGGTGGCCCTCGGCCTCGACGCCTTCGTGACGGGCGAGCCCGCCGAGCACGTGATGGCCGAGGCCCGGGAGGGCGGCGTGCACTTCGTGGCGGCCGGGCATTACGCCACGGAGACCTTCGGCGTGCGCCGCCTCGGAGAGCTCGTGGCGGAGCGATTCGGGGTCGAGCACCGCTTCATCGACGTTCCGAACCCGATCTGACGCAGGCAACGGGCGCAAACGCCGAGATTCGGGCCAAATCCCTCTTTCGGCCGACCGAGACAACCGATACCCTGGATGGCACGCCTGCAAGCGACGAGGAGGACATAGGTACATGGCGATCCACCTGACGCCCACCGAACTCGGCCGAGAGGCCGGCATGCACCGGCGCGAAGTGATCTCGAAGTGCATGGAAATGGGCGTCCCGATCTTCCAGGGCCGGATCGACAAGACCTTGTTCATCACCAGCCTCAAGGACGCGCAGCAGAAGCGAGAGCTGGCCAAGGCGTAGCCGGGCGGAAGCCGCCGGCTCGGCCGGCGGCGCACCGATTCCATCCCCCCCTCCTAGACTCTCCCTGCACGGACTCGAATAGGGGGAACACATGGAAGCAGTGACGGCCGGTGCCGAGGCCCGCCAGGGCACCGGGTCGAAGACGATCGCCGATTTGCTGCCGCTGGCCGTGGCGCGCTACGGCGATGCGCCGGCCCAGCGGCACAAGGTCGGCGACCAGTGGGTCGACCTCACGTACGCGGAGCTCGGCGAGATCGTGAAGGAGGTCTCGCTCGGGCTGGTGGACCTCGGGATCGAGCCGGGCGACAAGATCTCGATCCTCGCCCACACCCGCCCCGAGTGGACGCAGGCCTGCTTCGGGATCCTCACCGCGGGCGCGACGCTCGTCACGATCTACCAGACGAACTCGCCGGAGGAGGTGCAATACGTCCTCCACCATTCGGACTCGCGCGCGATCTTCGTCGAGGACGTCGCGCAGCTCGCGAAGGTGCGCGAGATCGAGGACGAGTGCCCCGAGCTCGAGCACGTGATCGTGATGGACGGCGCCGGCCTGGGCGACGCGCTCACCATGGATGCGCTCCGCGAGCGCGGGCGTGGCCGCGACGCGGCGGAGTACGAGGCGCGCTACAGCGCGGTCACCCCGGACGACATGTGCCTGTACATCTACACGTCCGGCACCACGGGCCCGCCCAAGGGCTGCCTGCTCTCGCACGGCAACTACCGCGCGATCACGGACTCCGTGGTGGCCGGCAACGTGCTCGAGGGCGGCGACTGCTCATACCTCTTCCTCCCGCTCGCGCACGCGTTCGCCGTGCTGATCCAGTTCGCCTCGTTCGAGCTGGGCGTGGCGATGGCGTACTGGTCGCGCGACCCGAAGATGATCATCGCCGACATCGCCCAGGTCAGCCCGTCGTACTTCCCGTCGGTGCCGCGCATGTTCGAGAAGATCTACACGCTCGCCACCGCGAACATCGAGGACAAGGAGCAGCTCCAGCAGGCGGTGCAGCTGGGTGTGAAGGTGCGCACGATGCGCGAGGCGGGCGAGCAGGTGCCGCCGGAGCTCGAGGCCCCCTTCGAGCAGGCCGAGGAGAAGCTCTTCAAGAACGTGCGGGGACTGTTCGGCCAGAACATCCGCGAGTGCGTGACCGGCGCGGCGCCGATCGCGCCCGAGATCCTCGAGTTCTTCTTCGCCTGCGGGGTACCGGTGATGGAGGGCTACGGCATGACCGAGACCGCCACCAGCGCCACCGTCAACCGCCCGCAGGCGGGCGAGTTCCGCTTCGGGTCGGTGGGCAAGCCGATGCAGGGCGTGGAGGTCAGGATCGCCGACGACGGCGAGGTGCTGGTCAAGGGCCCGAACATCTTCCAGGGCTACTACAAGAACGAAGAGGCCACGAGGAACACGATCGAGGGCGAGGAGCGCTGGCTGCACACGGGCGACCTCGGCCGCCTCGACGACGACGGCTTCCTCTACATCACCGGCCGCAAGAAGGACATCATCATCACCGCGGGCGGCAAGAACATCACGCCGGCCAACCTCGAGAACGGGCTCAAGCAGAGCCGCTGGATCTCGCAGGCGGTGGTGGTCGGGGACCGGCGGCCCTACCTGATCGCGCTCATCACGCTCGACCCGGAGGAGGCGCCGGCGCTGGCCGAGCAGCTCGGGCTCGAGAGCTCCGATCTCGCGGAGATGGCGAACGAGGAGCGGGTGCGGGCCGAAGTCCAGAAGACGATCGACGAGGTGAACTCGCACGTCGGCCCGGTCGAGCAGATCAAGCGCTTCGCGATTCTCGACCACGACCTGTCCCAGGAGACGGGCGAGCTTACGCCCACGCTCAAGGTCAAGCGCAACGTGGTGCACGAGAAGTACGCCGCGCTCGTCGACGAGGTCTACGACGCACCCCGGGGCTGAGGCTCGCTGGCCAGCAACGATCCCTCCGATACCGGCGGCCTGTTCATCGGCCGCCGTCCCGGCACGGCGCCGGTGCGCTACCGGGACGACGTGGCGCCGTCCTCGGAGCGGCGCCGGCGGGTCGACGAGCTGCTCGCCCACGGCCTGCTGCTGGTGGAGCTCGTGCTGTGCCTGTCGCTGTTCGGGCCCCAGCCCGCCGCCTGGTTGTGGATCGGCTCGCAGGTCGACTACCTGACGGGCTACGTGACCGCGGGGATCGGCACGGTGATGATCGGCTGCCTCGCGTCGCTGATGCTCACGATGGCCCTGGCCAAGCGGGTGGATCACGCCTGGCGGCTCGTCCGGCGCGCCGCCGGGCACCGCCAGGAGCGCGGCGCGCTGGAGCGGATCTTCGTGGTGGCCGTGGGGGTTGCCGTCGTGGCATTCGGGATCTGGTTCATCCTCATCGAGGGCCCGGGTCCAAGCCTCGCCCCGACCGACTAGTGGCCCTCGCATGGGCTTTCGCGACTACTACCGGCAGTTCGAGGACCTCGACGAGCGCGAGCTGAACCGGCTGCGCCGCGAGCGCCGCCACGAGGAGAGGCGCCAGGCGCTCGCGCGCGTGCCGGACCTCGACCTGTCGGGCACCGAGTGGCCCGACCTGCCCAACTCCGAGATCGCCAACGCCGCGATCGCCCGCGCGCGCGGCCTGGTGCAGCGCTATCCGGACCGTCACGCGGCGCCGATCCGGCGGCTGCTGGCGGAACGCCACGAGGTCGATCCCGAGCGGATCGCGCTCGGCAACGGCGCCGCCGAGTTGCTCCAGGCCGCCGCCTTCGCGCTGCTCTCGGAGGGCGACGAGCTGGTGATGCCGTGGCCCTCCTACCCGCTCTATCCGCTGCTGGCGGCGCACGCTCGCGCCCGCCCGGTCGCGGTCGAGCGCGGCGACCTCCTCGACGCCGTGAGCGAGCGCACGCGCGTTCTCGTTCTCTGCAACCCGAACGATCCCACCGGCGAGTACGTGCACAGCGAGCAGGTGGGCGGCCTGCTCTCGGCGCTGCCGGCCCACGTGACGGTGCTGCTCGACGAGGCGCTCGTGCACTTCCAGGACGTCGAGCCTGTGGACGCCTGCCTCAAGCTCGTGGAGGCCTTCCCGCGCCTGCTCGTGGTGCGCACGTTCTCGAAGATCTACGGGCTGTCGGGCCTGCGGGCCGGCTACGCGGTCTCCTCCGACGGCAACCTGCTGGCGGCGGTGGCGCCGGTACTGGGCGTGAACGCGCTCACGCAGGCGGCGATCGAGCACGCGCTCCGCACCGGCGACGCGGAGGTCGAGCGCCGCCGTCAAACGGTTGGCCGCGAGCGCCGCCGGGTGCTGGCCGCGCTGCGCGACATGGGCGTGGAGGTCACCGCCAGCCAGGCGAACTTCGTCTGGCTGCGCGTCGCCGGCCGCAGCGGCGACCAGCTCGCGAGCCGACTGCGCGCGCAGGGCGTGATCGTGGCTCCCGGCGGGCCGCTCGGCGAGGACCACCACGTCCGCGCCACGATCATCTCGGAGCACGCGAGCGCCCGGCT
>Ga0075420_100003899_pt1 | contig 13094 bp, 9 predicted proteins | sample SoiMetdeltSBSDD4_FD_75296 | JGI IMG/M metagenome (GOLD analysis project Ga0075420, IMG submission 75296) | Bulk soil microbial communities from a Populus tree surrounding site in Tennessee, USA - Soil MetaG P. deltoides SBSDD4 | ecosystem: Environmental > Terrestrial > Soil > Tree plantation... | reverse complement strand
CGCTAGGCTGGCTTCCGCGCCGACGTAGCTCAGCTGGTAGAGCACTTCACTCGTAATGAAGGGGTCCCCGGTTCGAGTCCGGGCGTCGGCTTGGGTTGGATGCTCCGAGAAGTACTCGCGTGGCTCCGACCTCCTGCCCGACGATGCGTACCGTCGCGGCGGGAGACTCAGGCCGACAAGTTGCGACGGCCTGCGTCCGTGACGCGGTACTTGTGACCCGGCGGTGAGGGCTCAATGAGGCCGTCTCGAGCGAGCGACGTGATCGCGTCAAGCACGTCGTTGTATGCGACCTGATCGCCCAGTCTTGTAGCGATGGCCGTGACTTCGAGCGGCCCGCCTCTGAGCAGGTCGAGTACGACGTTAGGAGAGATGGCCATGGCCTAAATCCTAACCACTACGCCAATGCTGTGCGGTTGACGTAACTCCGTGAGGCCGGAGGCGTATATCGGCGTATGGATCCTCAGTTCATCGCCTGGCTCGTCGGCGTTGTCCTTGCTGCCATTACGCTCTACAAGCGGTTGCAGCTCGGATATGGCCGGGGCTACTTCTAGGCAGCTCAAACCACTCAGAGAGATGGCGATTAGCCACCCCGCCGTTCGTCGATATGCCGGACGGCGGCTGTCGAGTTGTCCTCTGAATCGTTGAGCGCTTGCGTCGCACGGTTGAGCCCATGGCGGACAAGAGATCGAGCGAGCGCCACAACGTCCAGGAGGCCGAAGACCATTAGGAAACCCGCGACGTAGAACGCGGCGTGCTCGATGGGCGCCGAGACATGCGCGGCAGAGAGTTTGTAGCCGAACGCGAGCAGCACTACGGCCGTCTGCGTTCCCACCGCGATGAGGAACGGATCGAGGAATCGGACCATGCCGCCGTTTGAGACCCTCGCCATCTCGCGGATGTAGCCCGCTGACGGGATCGACACGACTAGCGCGAGGGCCGTGAAGACCACAGCGAGCAAGGCGCCTGACAGGGTAAGGACATCCCCCATCACGCCGAGCCTGTCATCCAGCGTCGTCCCACGCGTAGTGACGATGGCCCCGCCGACGCCGAGCACCACGCCGAGGACGCTCTCCGGCCATAGAAGTTCGTGGACCTTTAAGTCTCCGAGCCGTGCGACAGCCCGCCACACGCCGACCTTCGGCTTCATGCAGGCTCGTCGTTGTCGAGAAGGAACCGGCGGAAGCGTTCGCGCACGATGTTCTTCAGCATGGCACGAATGTCTTCCCAGCTCTCTGGGAGCTTCGGGATGTTCTCGGATGCCACGGCGTTGTTCTGGTTGTAGCGCGATTCGCGGCCATCACGCCGGCCCCGGCCGTCCAGCCGGGCGAAGCCTTGCTCGCCCATCGCAATCGCTTGGCGGAACTCCGGATCGTCCTCGACGTGTTGGAGTCCTTCCTCCCGCTTGGACTTCATGCGGGCCGTGTACTCCGTTCCGTGCGCCTGCTCCATGCGATCTGTCAGCTCAGCGAATGCATCCTTCGGCTCCGGGTTCGGGAGGCGCGCGGTGAATCCCACCGACTCAACGACATCGAGGCCATTTAGCCAGTCGATGAACTCCCTCGCGTCGAGCACCGGCTCGACGCTCCATTCGGTTGTTCGCTTGTGGAGCTCCCGCTCGTTCTCGTTGAGAATCTTCTCGAAGACAGCAGCCAGGGTTGCGGGCGCAGACCGCTTGTCGTCCACAACCCCGAGGACGCGGGTCTCCCCATCCAGCGCGAAGGGCATCAGCGTCTCGGGCGAGTGAGCCACCGTCGTTGGCCAGTCTTTGAGCTCCTCGGACCATGACGGCAGGATGTCCGGGTCGCGTCGATGCCATCCGAGCTTTCCCGTGACGAAATGCTCCGCCTTATCGGTCTCGACCGCACCGACGCGCCAGGACCTTTCGTGGCCACGGCCCGAGGTGATGACCTCGTACCCAGGCGCCAGTACGCGCGTGAAGTGATCGAAGGCGTCCTCGGGCATCGTCTCGGGGAGCAGGGTCCCTTCGCCTATCGGGCGACGATTCACGCGGAAGGCCATGATCCGCGCGGGACGACCTGCGACTGACGGAGGTAGCGGCGTCGGTTCTGGCACGGCCGCAGCATCTCGATACTGGCGGACAAGATCAACGCCGCGGGCTTATCAGTCGGGACTTACTGAATTATTTGGGATCGCTGCTCGATCCAATGCGCTGTGCTCATGATGCCTACCGCATCTCGTCCTGGGCCGAACGCGCGTCCGCGCCTTACGGTCTGTATCCCGGGCAATCACTGCGACTGCGGTCATCGAGGCGACTCGATCCCGAAAGCCATGCTTGGGCCGATCCGCCGTGGGACTTCAGTGACGGACGGGAGGCGATCGAGAACGCGCGAGCACTCGGGTTCGAAATCGTGGAGACTGGGGCAGTGGACGATCTGGGGGCCAGTCTTGCGCGCTTCATGGAGCTGTTTCGAGAGGCGCGAAATACGAAGTTCAGCCACGCCCATCCCGCTGTCAGCGCGCTGAAGGCATGTGCGTCCGACATAGAGAGCTTGGCTCCCTCGTCGCTCAGAGATGCAGTCGTGCGGCCGTCTGTTGGTCAGGGCAATTGGGCGGCGGTCCCGTGGATCGCTGTTCTCCATCCGGATGTCACGACGACGACCCAGCACGGTGTCTACCCCGTGCTGCTATTCGCGGAAGACTTGGCCGCTGTCGAGGTCACGATCGCCCAGGGCGTCACGAATCTGAAGCGATCGCTCGGTCGACGTTCGGCGGTAGAGGAGCTCGACCGGCGGGCAACGCTGCTCCGGACTCACTTCGAGGAGATGAAGGGGTTCGGCTTCGGGCTCGAGACCGAACTCGACCTCGGTCGATCCGTGCTCGCACGGGATTACGTCGCTTCGACGGTTGTGCATCGCCGCTACGAGATCGGCACGCTCGCTGAGTCGAACGTGTCCGAAGCAGTCGCGGCGCTCCTCGCATCGTATGGCCGGTTGGTGCAATCCGATCTGCTCCGGACGTTGTCGCCGAAAGACGAGGTCGAGGTCCCGCCGCGGGCCCTCATGGTCTACGTCGGCCGATCTGCGGACGCAAACTTCGAGTCAGGCGGACGGGCGGGCTGGTGGGGCTGGAAGCAAGCACCTAGCGGCCTTGAAGCCCTAAGGCCGGGACATCTTGTGGCGTTCGGCCGCGGCTTCAACGGTGGTTCGCCGCGGGTCGATGCAGGCGACTGGGCCTCCCACCACCTACGTGAGGTTGTCGTCGGGCGGGTGATCGAGGCCCCCGGGCGGACCGACCGGCTCGTGATGCCCGACGAGATCACGGGAGAGGCGGCGTACCCGTGGAAGCTGCGCTTCGAGATCCTTGGCGCCGAGGATCACGTGCCCCTGACTGCCGGCGATCGGCTGAGTGAGTCAGGAAGCGAAGCGCTTCGCCTGAGTGCCATCAACCGTGGTGTAGGACGGCTGGTTCCCGTTTCGGGATCCCCACTGCTGGAGGAGTTTATGGCTGGAGCAGACACGGCCGGACAAGTCGAGCCGGTCGATCTTCGATCGGCCTCCGAGGCGTTCGCGGCGGCGGTCGAAGACAGTGGTCTGCGTCTTGCGGCGGGCGACGCACTGGCATTCTTTGCCGCCGTTGCAACGAAGCCATTCGTGATCCTGACCGGCCAGTCTGGTTCTGGCAAGACGCAGCTTGCGATGAAGCTCGGAGAGTGGTTCGGATCGGATGATCTGGGCCGACCGCGCAGCCTTGTTGTTCCCGTCAGGCCAGATTGGACGGGCCCTGAGTTCCTCTTTGGCTATCCCGACGCGCTGCGATCGTCCGGTGGTCGCGAAGTGTGGGCTGTGCCGGATGCGCTTGAGTTCGTGTTGCGAGCCATCGAGGAGCCACGGGAGCCGTACTTGCTGCTGCTCGACGAGATGAACCTTGCCCACGTAGAGAGGTATTTCGCTGACTTTCTGTCGGGCGCCGAGTCTCGCCAGCCCGTCGTTCCCGAGCTCACACGACAAGACGGGGAGTGGGTCGCGACCGGGAACACCCAACGGCTCCCGCTTCCCCGGAACCTCGTGGTGGCCGGCACCGTCAACGTGGATGAAACGACGTACCTGTTTTCGCCGAAGGTCCTTGATCGGGCGTTCACGTTTGAGTTTCGTACATCGTCCGAGGATCTCGACCCGACGCTTAGGCGACCCTCAGCGCTCGCGCCGGCCGATCGCATCCATCGCCAAGCAGTTGTGCGGACCCTCCTAGACGACGAGTGGCAGCACGCTCATCCCAGCGGAGAGGCTGACGCCCTCGCAGAAGACCTGCGAGCGCTTCACACCAAGCTCAGCCCGTCTGGCCACGACTTCGGGCACAGGGTGCTCCATGAGTCTCTCCGCTACGCGGCACTGCTCGAGGCGGTGGGTGTAGATGGCCGTTGGGCCGTTCTGGATCGCATTGTTCTCACAAAGCTTCTTCCAAAGATGCACGGCACCCGGTCTCGGGTCGAGACTCCACTTCGTGAATTGCGCAAGTTCGCGAGTGGCGATGGAGGGGAAGGGGCGCCCGCGGCGATGCCGCTCGCTGCTCGCAAGCTCGACCGGATGCTCGCCGTCCTGGTAGAGGCCCAGTTCGTCAGCTTCACCGAGTGAGCATGTCTGCAGCTTCTGCGCCCATCCGGGATGCAGCCGGCGCCGTGATCGGCACGTTCGCAGTTAGCAACCTTCCAGGCCGGAGCGACCGTCTCGAACTGGTCGACGAGCAGATCGTTCTCCAGGAGGAGGGAACGTACGTCTTCAGGACTGAAGGCATCCGCCTGCTCGGCGATCTGAAAATCCAGCCGAGCGACGAGCTCTTCAGTTTCGACGACGCCTCACGGTCACGTGGACGGCTCCTGCCGCGCCAGCATGTCGGACGTATCCGCGTCAGCGTTCGCAGTGCAGAAGTTGAAGGCGTGGTCGTGCTCAGCGTTCGTCCGAAGAAGTTGGACGAAGAAACCGAGTACCGCCAAATGCTCGACGACATCGCCGACATCGCGGCGGAAGCGATCCTCCAAGGCTTCGCCCCAGCTTCGCTCGCACTCGTGCACAACTCGGCAACAAGGCCAGAGCTTTTGTATCAACAGTTTGCCTTTCTTCACGCGCGTCTGAGCGGCGCTGGCGAGCACGATCTGGCGCTGGTCTTGAACCGTCCACATCGAGCGTGGGTGGATCAGGAGGAGCATCGGCTCCCTGGTGCGCCAGTCAGAGGCGGCGCTCGTCAGATTCGAGCGCTCACCCGTTCGGGTGCGCGAGTCCCGACGCCGGCCAACGCGGCATTGCGGAGCCTTCCGCTGCGCCTTGCGATTACACGTAGCGAAGAGACGCTTGACACCGAGCCGAACCGGTTCATCGCATTCGCGCTAGAGCGATGGCGAGAACTCGCTTGTCGCGTGCGCGACAATTTCTCGGACCAACTCAGGCGGTCCGGACCGGTGGCTCGGGGTATCGATGCGGCCGACGAAGTCATCGCGATCTTGGATCGCGCACTATCCGCGCCAATGTTTCGCGAGGTCGGGCGGCTGGCGTCATTCCCGATCGCCAACCAGGTTCTCCAGAAGCGGGCTGGGTACCGAGAACTCCTCCGAACGTTCGTGCTGACTGAGACGGGGGCGCAGTTAGCACTCGACTGGGACATACAGGACGCGTTCGCTGCAAGCCAGCGCAACATCGCGACGCTCTACGAGTACTGGGCGTTCTTGCAACTCGCAAAGAGCGTCGGGCAGGTCTGCGGAGAGGACCTTTCGCCGCATGTGCTCGAACCCGCCAAGGACGGTCTCAGTCTCGCTTTCAGCCGAGGAAAGGCGAGCCGGCTTCGATGGACGACGAGCGCGCGGGGTCGCTCGATGGTGGTAGAGCTGTACTTTAATCGCGACTTCCTCGCATCTCGGGTCCTCGATGCCTCCTGGACGCGAGCGATGAGGCCTGATTGCTCGCTTCGGATCCGCCCGGACGGTTTTTCCACCGATGTCTCGGCCGATGACCTGTCGGTGTGGCTGCACTTCGACGCTAAGTACCGCGTCGAATACGCCGAACAGTTCGCGAAGCCACCTGCGGATGACGGCGACCGGGCTGTCGAGGCCGAGGCCATCGAGCGGCTGGCGCGGAGCAAGCGGGAGGATCTGCTCAAGATGCACGCCTACCGCGATGCGATCAGGCGGTCGGCGGGCGCCTATGTGCTCTATCCCGGCGAACAACATCACGAGCCGTTCGTTGAACATCACGAGATTCTGCCGGGTGTCGGGGCATTCGTCCTGCGGCCGACGAGCGGCGACTCCGCGGGAACCGATGTCCTCGAACGATTCCTTGCGGACGTTCTCGACCACGTCGCGGATCGCTCGACGCATCACGAACGGAGTCGGTATTGGGGCGCCGTCATTCACCGCGTGCCGCCGCCGACCGGGGGTAACCCTGACCGACGCCTTCCGGTACTCGCGCGTCCGCCCTCGGACACGCAGGTCCTCTGCGGGTTCGTCCGGACCGTTGGCCATCGACAGTGGGTCGAGCATCACGGCATATACAACGTTCGGGCCGGTGACCGGCCGGGTGCGGTCGGTGCAGACGCCGCGCTACTTCAGGCCACCGATGTTGTGTTGTACGGCCGCGATATCCGCCCGACGCTATGGGGTCGCGCAGGCGCGTGGTTTGTGCAGTCTCAGGACGAGATGGCCGCGCTTGCGTATCCGGATCCGGGCGGCCGGGTGTATCTCTGCTGCCCAATCGAGCGTCGCGAGGACGAGCCGGAATGGCTCGGCCTCCTTCAGCTCGATTCGGAACGGTGGAGCGGCCAGCCGATCGGTACCCCGTTCGTTACTACCTGGCAAGACCTCTTAGACGCGTCAGTCAGCTAAGCGTGGGTGGCAGCGGCTGGGCCCGCGGTCCCGCCACTTCAGTTCCCCCAACCACCCGCCGATCACATGGCCCATGAACCGCCTCCTGGCCGTTGCGCTCGCCGCTGCCGTCCTCGGCGCCACCGCCGTCGCCGCCTTCGCCGCTCCCGGCACGATGATGCCGTCGCAGGAGTTCGTCGACGCGCCGATGCCCGGCTCGCCGAACAACGCCACGTGGTCCGATCTTCCCGGCGGCCTCGCCGCCCGGCCCTACGTCAAGTCGCTCGCCGTCGTCAACGGCAGCCAGCGCACGACGGTGTTCTCCGGTGGCGTCGACGCCGCCAAGAGCGTCCGGACGGGCGATGTCACCGCCGTCGTCTCGCCGACCAACCTCTGCCGCGCCGGCCAGACGCCCGCGCCGGGTCAGTGCTACGCGACGCCGAACCGCGTCGGCATCTCCTTCGGCTACAAGACCGACCAGGGTCTCGGCCTCGACTTCTCCAGCCCGAGCGTGCCGCTCAACCAGACCGTCAGCGCCAGCACGGTGCTCGACGTCGTCATCGGGCTCAACACGCTCGGCAAGACGCTGCGCTGGTCGTGGATCAACGGCCAGCTCGTCAACTGGAAGACCAGCGGCCTCGGCACCGACGCCGCGGAGATCCACCTGCGCGTCCGTCCGTCGCAGACGCCGAACATCGACTGGAGCACGCGCGGCCCGGTCGGCTGCACGGCGACGCCGATCCGCGACTGCGACATCGCCCAGGCCGACGGCACCTACCTCGGCAGCCAGATGGTCCTGAGCCTCGACGACACGCTCGACGCCTCGCTCACCGGCGCCGCCTTCGCGACGCAGGGCGCGATCGCCGGCTACCTCGTGCCCGGTGGCTCGGCCGCCGCGCCGACGCTGGACATGCAGATCGCCTCGTCGCACCTCGCCGCCGACGGCTCGCCGCAGCGCGGCATCCTCCAGGCGTTCCTGCCCGCCGGCGCGCTGACCACCCTCTACGGCGTCGTCCCCGCCGACGCCGCCTCGTTCTTCACCGCGACCCGCCGCGGTGATCCCGGCACGCAAGACGCGCCGACCTTCGCCGCCCGCAGCGAGAGTGACGACGACAGCGCCGGTCTGATGATCACCGTCGGCGGCATCACCTTCAGCGCCCCGACCTACCGCGTCACCCGCAAGGCGGCGACGCTTCGCGCGCGCACGTCCGCGCGCGGCAAGACGGTGTCGGTCAGCAGCGCGAGCAAGGTCGCCGGCTGCCGTGCGAAGGCCTGCACGGCGACCGTCTACCGCATCGCCAAGGGGCTGACGGCCAAGGCGACGAAGGTCGCCGGCGGCCGCAGTGACGCGCGCGGCGCGGTCACCGTGAAGGTGCCGCGCGGCAAGCTGCCCAAGGGCGCCACGTACGTGCTGTCGGTCCGCAAGGCCGGCAAGGCGGTCGCGAGCACGCGCGGCCGCGCTGCCTGACCGCCCTACCTGGCCTCACCGTTGCAGGGTCTCTGACGGAAGCTCGCCGTAGCGGTGCTTGTAGTAGCCGGCGAAGCGGGCGAGGTGGGTGAAGCCCCAGCGATAGGCGATGGTGTTCACCGACGTGTCATCGCGTGACCCGGCGAGCAGATCGTCGCGTGCATGCTCGAGGCGGACCTCGCGCAGATAGTGCTGCGGCGTGACTCCGATGTGCTGGTGGAATCCCTTCTGCAGGCTGCTGATGCTCACGCCGACCAGCTCGGCGATCATCGGGATCGTCAGCGGCTCGGCTGCCCGGGCTCGGATGATCTCCAACGCGTGTCGCACCGCCGGCGGGCGTGCGGCGGGATAGCCGGTGGCGAGCTGCTCGGAGAAGTTGTGCCGCTGGCCGACCAGCAACCGGTCGACGATGAGCTGCTCCATCCGGCTCCGCACGAGCGGATGATCGAGCGACTCGCCGCCGCCGCGTATCTCGTCCAACACGCAGCGCAGCGTCGCGGCCAACGCCTTTCCGTCACGTGAGGTCAGGTCCATCGCGACGTCGAAGATGACGGGCGCGTCGGCTTCGTGGCCGAGCATTCGCGCCAGCTCCTGATCGATCGCGTCGCGATCGACGCAGAACGTGATCTGGTCGTGGTCGGCGCTCCAGCGCATCACGACCTCCTGCGTCGGCGAGAGGACCGTGGCGATGCCCGGCGCGGACTCCGCCGTGCCGTGGCCCTGGCGCGTGATCGCCGCTCCCTTCAGCGGGACTTGGATCGCGTAGTACGAGCAGAACTTGCGCGGGCGGATGACGACCTCGACGCCGTGGCGCAGGCAGCCGATCTTGAACGTCCCAAGGTCCCATGCGGCCACTGCCGCGTCGAAGCGGTCGCGACGACCGACGATGTCGAGCTCGTGCTCGCAGAAGACGGTCGCGATCGCGTCCCGCGCCTCATCGACATCGGTCGATCGGAATGGGCCCGAGGACGCGCTTCGTCGTCCGGTTCCGTCTACATCGAGCACGCGATGATCCCAGCGCGCCAGTCGTCTTCGGCGATCATTCGCTCCCCCTGGTAGACCGCGAGTCGATCCTAACGGCGCGGCCCTGCCGGCACCACCCGCGCCGCGACTATCCGAAATGCCGACCCGGATCGTTTCGGTTCCTGGGTCACGCGGATAACGTCGCGATCGGCTTACTACTACGTACTCGGGAGAGGTTGGGGGACGAGATGAAGACGATGTTCACGAAGCGCGTCTCCGCGCGCGCAGGGGCGGTCTCGCTGGCCGCGGTCGTCGCGCTGGGGTCTGCTGTTGGTGTGGCTGGCGCCGAGGCGGCAAAGCCGAATCCAAGGCCGAAGGTGGCGATGGTGATCGGGCTGACGGCCAACCCGTTCATGAAGACCGTCTCTGACGGTGCCAAGGATGGAACGAAGGCCGTTTCCGGCGCGTCGCTGAAGTACGTCGGGCCGCCGGCGCCGAATCCGACGACCGAGATCCAGTTGCTGCAGAACGTGCTCTCGACGAAGCCCGCGGGCGTCGCCGTGATGCCGCTGCAGGCGTCGGTGTGGAATCGCGCGCTCTCGGATGCGGGCAAGACGGGGATCCCGCTGCTGGCGTTCAACGAGGCGCCGAAGCAGCCGTCGCCGGTCAAGACGTTCGTCGGCATCAACGATCGCCAGGCGGCCTACAGCCTGCTGCTGGAGTTGCGCAAGAAGGTCGGCGCGAACGCGCGCGGGTCGATCGTGCTCGGCAACTGCATTCCCGGCGTCGCGACGCTCGACTTCCGGATCACGGCCTTCAAGCAGGGGATCGCGAAGTACCTGCCCAACGCCAAGGTCGTCGGCCCTATCGAGACGACGACGGAGCCGACGAAGAACCTGGCCGCGTGGCAGGGGGCGATGGGGGCGAACCGCGACGCGCTGGCGTTCATCGGCAACTGCGACAGCGACGGTCCGGGCCTGGTCAAGGCGAAGAAGGAGTCCGGCGTCAAGGGCGAGCTGCTGACGTTCGACATCAACCTCGAGTCGGTCCGCGGGATCAAGGACGGCACGATGCTGGCCGCCCTCGGCGAGGCGCCGTACGTCCGCGGCTACATCTCGGCCCGGTTGCTTGCCGAGACGGCCAAGAAGGGCACGACGCTGCCGAAGGGCTTCGTCAACATCAAGGGCGAGCTCGTGACGAAGTCCAACGCCAGCCGTGTGCTGACGCGTGAGTCGTCGCTGGCGAATACGCGCAAGGCGTACAAGCAGTACCTGACGACGTTCTTCAAGAATCCGGCAGCACAGATGGAGCCGCTGTCGAACGTCTACAAGTAGGTCCCCAGCAGCATCGGTAGCGCGCTCCCGCCGGGCCTTGTCACAGGCCCGGCGGGGGTCGTTTCCGGGGTGTGCGCAGGCGATTGCCGCGCGCCGCCACTGACAGCGCGTTCGCAAACTGGATACTGGGAGCCGGTCTGGCTAGGATCCGCGACCCTGGGAGGCGAGTCTTCGCGCGAGCGAAGAGGGAGAAGATGTAATGGCTGACTCGAGTGCTTCGTTGGAAACCACCGGAAACGCACCGTCGCCTGAAGGCGGCGCACGGTCGTCCGGAAGCAGTGGTGTCGCCGCGGTCGCGCGCAAGGTCTTCTCGATCGAAGAGCTGGGCACCGCGCTCGCGCTTGCCGCGCTCGTTGCCTTCATCGGCGCCTTTCACGGCGACTTCCTGCAGTCCGACGTCCTCCTGAGCACGGTCCGTACGGCGGGATTCGTCGCGATCGCCGCCTACGGGATGGTCTTCCTGCTGGCGATGACGGAGATCGACCTCTCGGTCGGCGGCATCTACGCCGTCAGCATCATCCTCGCCGCGAAGTGGATGTCGTCGATGGACCCGTACCTCGCGGCGCTGCTGGCGATCGGTGTCGCATCGCTGATGGGCGCGGCCAACGGCGTCCTCGCCAGCCTCTTCCGCATCCCCGTGCTGATCGTCTCGCTCGGCACGTTCTCCATGTACCGAGGCCTGGTGACCGTCATCTCCGACGGCAAGCCGGTCGAGAACATCCCGATCGACACCAGCTACTTCACGCAGCTGGGCAACGACTGGCTCGGCTTCCCGGTCGTCGGCTGGTTCGTGATCGGCATCGGCATCGTCCTGACGATCGTCTTCACCAAGACGCGCTTCGGCGCGATGGTCAGGGCCGTCGGCTCGAATCATCGAGCCGCCGAGTTCTCGGGCATCCCCGCCGGCCGGATCCGGATCTACGCGCTGATGCTCACGGGCGGCCTCTGCGGCCTCGCCGGCGTGCTCAGCCTCGCGTACTTCCAGGGCGCGGACCCGACGATCGGCGTCGGCTTCGAGCTCCAGGTGATCGCCGCGGCGATTATCGGCGGCACCGCCGTCACCGGCGGCTCCGGCACTGTCCCGGGCGCGTTGCTCGGGGCGCTGATCGTCGCCGTCATCAACAGCGGCCTGATCTTCTTCTCGGTCAACTCGAACTGGACCAACTTCGTCACCGGCGCGGTCATCATCCTCGCGGTCGGCACCGATGCGCTGGTCCGCCGTCGTCGAGCAGAGCGCGCGCTGCGAGTCTCGGTGTAGCCGGCGATGTTCGTCGCCAGCGACATCACCAAGAACTACGGCGGCGTCCGGGCGCTCCAGGACGTCTCGCTCGAGATCCACCCCGGGGAAGTGCACGCGCTGCTCGGCGCCAACGGCGCCGGCAAGTCGACGCTGGTCAAGATCCTCGTCGGCGCGGAGCAGCCGACGCACGGCACGCTGACGCTCAACGGCGAGGAGGTCAGCTTCAGCGACGTCGGCGAGGCGGCCGCCCAGGGCATCGCGATCGTGTCGCAGGAGCTGAACCTGTTCCCCGACTTCGACGTGCTGCACAACCTGTTCATGCTGCACGAGCCGCTTCGCGGCGGCACGCTCGTCGACCGCTCGAAGATGCGCAAGCTCGCGAAGCCGGTCGTCGACTTGGTCGGGCTGCACGTCAACCTCGACCGCAAGCTCGGCTCGCTGCGGCTCGGCGAGCAGCAGCTCGTCGAGATCGCCCGCGCGCTGCTCAACGACCCGAAGATCCTGATCCTCGACGAGCCGACCTCGGCGCTGCAGGCAGGCGAGACGCAGCGTCTGCTGAAGGTCGTCCGTTCGCTGCGCGACCGCGGCGTCGGCATCGTCTACGTGTCGCACTTCCTCGAGGACGTCTTCGAGATCGCGGACACGATCTCTGTCTTCCGCAACGGCCGCGCCGTCGTGCAGCGGCGCCCGCGCCAAGAGATGACGATCTCCGGCGCCGTCTCGGAGATGCTCGGTGAGGCGCAGACGCGCAAGATCCGCGACGTCAACGTCTCCGACGGCGCCAGCGAGCAGGTCAACACCGAGCCGCTGCGGATCGAAGGCCTCAGCGTCGACTACGCCCTGGAGTCGTTCGACCTCACAGCGAAGCCCGGCGAGGTCGTCGGCCTCGCTGGGCTCGAGGGCTCGGGCGTGCAGGCCGTGTTCGACGTCGTCTTCGGCAAGAAGAGCGCCGACGGCGGCACCGTGACGCTGCCGGACGGCCGGCGCACCCCGACGAGCATCCCGCGCGCGGTGCGCGCGGGGATCGCCTACGTGCCGGCCGATCGCGCCAACTACGGCGTGATGATCGAGAAGACGATCTACGAGAACGTCTGCCTCGTCAGCGGCGGCCCGCTGCGGCGCATGGGGATGCTCCTGCGCAAGGGCCCGATGATCTCACGCGCACAGAAGTGGGGCTCCGCGCTCGGCGTCAAGATGTCGTCCCCGTCGTCGCTGGTCAACTCGCTCTCAGGCGGCAACCAGCAGAAGGTCGTCTTCGCCAAGTGGCTCGAGGCCGATCCG
>Ga0075420_100003898_pt1 | contig 13096 bp, 11 predicted proteins | sample SoiMetdeltSBSDD4_FD_75296 | JGI IMG/M metagenome (GOLD analysis project Ga0075420, IMG submission 75296) | Bulk soil microbial communities from a Populus tree surrounding site in Tennessee, USA - Soil MetaG P. deltoides SBSDD4 | ecosystem: Environmental > Terrestrial > Soil > Tree plantation... | reverse complement strand
TATTAAGGCATAGCAATACATTATTGCCTTTACTGATGATCGGCTGCGGTCTTACGATGATAATCGCCGTTGAATTTAACCGGGCCGGCTCATTTGATTCTTATCTCTTATTTACCGGCGGTTTGCAATGGCTGCAATTACTGATCAATTATATTTTGTTCTTTATTCCTTTTTTTCTTGGTGCATTGGCATTGGGAATCGTTTTTACTATCAACGTTGCTGAGATAGGAAAGTTTTATTTTTCGAATCTGACAGGCTCAGGTCTCGGTGCCTTGCTCGCTACTGTGCTTGCATGGTATTTTTTTCCCACATCGCTACCGATGGTCACAGCATTGATTGCGATCGTTGCCGGTTTGTTGTTAATACAAAAAAGAAACCGCCTGCTCATCCTCGCGATTGCATTTCCTATCGTGGCCTTTATTTTTTACAGGCTTGGTAAGCCGGGTGTGGTTACATTATCAGAGTATAAAAGCTTGAGCAAGACAATGAACTTACCCGCTGCAAGGGTGTTGATGCAAAGACCCGGGCCTTATGGATTGGTGCAGGTTGTATCGGCGGATGCATTGCGGTATGCTCCGGGTTTAAGTCTTGCTTTTGATAAAGAAGTGCCCGTAAAAAAAGTGATCTTCAATAATGGTGATTGGTTCGGACCGATCGATTCATGGAATCCTGCCGATAGTGCTCACTTGCTTGACTACACTACGATGGCCCTTCCTTATGTTTTGAAAAAAAGAGAGACCGTGCTTGTGCTCAATGCCGGGTCGGGGTTAAATACTTCACATGCACTCCGCCATCATGCATCACATATCGATGCAGTAGAACCGCATCGGGGCGTAGCAAAACTTTTACTCAATGAATTATCTACAGAGAATGATTCACTATTTCACCGGTCACAGGTGCAGATGCATATAACCGAGCCAAGGAGTTTTTTATCATCAACCGATAAAAAATACGATTTGATCCAGCTGCCTTTGATTGGCGCTTTTGGCGGTGGTGTTGGTTTATACGCCATGCGGGAAGAATATGGTCTTACCAAAGATGCTTTTTTAAGAATGTGGGATTTGCTAAATAAGGATGGAGTCATTAGCATCACTACCTGGATGGATTATCCTTTCCGGAATTCTTTGAAAATAACGGCCACATTGGCTGAAACACTTGAACAAGCTGGCTTGAGGCAAGATCAATACGATATTGTTGCCGTGCGCGGTTGGGCAACCATTACTTATCTTTTAAAAAAATCATCTCTTACTGACGCCGATACAGTGGCTATAAGAAAGTTTTGCAGCAATTATTTTTTTGATCCTTTATTACTACCGGGCCTGCAGTCGGCAGAACGAAGGCTGCATAATGATATCAGTGACTCCAGTTTTTTTACATACACTGATGAATTGTTAGGCGCCAATCGTAATAGGCTATATGAAGAGTATGGCTTTCACATAAAACCGGCCACTGATGATAAACCTTATTTTTCGCAGTTTCTGCGCAGAAAGAGTTTATCACAGCTTAGTGGTGTTTTTGGTTCGCAGAATGTTTCATTTATTGAGTTGGGCTGGCTTATAGCCGTCATCACTTTTTTACAGATAGCATTGCTGGCATTGTTACTGATATATTTACCACTTTTCAAATTACGAAGAAGCAGCAGAGGCACTAAGAAAAACTGGACCCTGCTTTATTTTGGCGGGCTGGGTATTGGATATATGTTTTTTGAAATTGTGCTGATCCAGAAATTCATTTTATTTTTTGGCAATGCTGTTCATGCAGCAGCTATTGTGATCTGCGGCATGTTGCTGGCTTCCGGCGCCGGCAGTTATTACTCATCAAGATTTTTGCCCAATCGTTTGGTAATGCAAAAGATGCTACTCGGCATTTTTTTGTTCTTGTTAATTTATACTTTTTTTCTGTCGCCAATCCTGCGGCAGGTTGCTTCTCTTCCTGGTGTGCCTAAACTTTTTATTTCCATGATCATTATTGCGGGCCCTGCATTTTTTATGGGAATGCCTTTTCCATTGGGGCTGCGTGCACAGGCATTGATTGAAGAAAAAAATATTCCCTGGGCATGGGGCGTCAATGGCTGCATGTCAGTTATCAGTGCCGCGCTAGCTACATTGCTTACTGTTGAAGTGGGTTTTTCTATGGTGATAATGCTGGGGGCTGTGTTTTATGGGATAAGTATGATGGCGATGTATTTGGTAAAAGAAAAAAACTTTAAACAAACTTCATCAGCAGCATTACGCGTTGAATGATCCACGTAAAAATTGTTACCATTATAAGCTTTTAGCCGGCGCTTCATTGGTCTTTTGTTTCGAAGTATTCCAGGTCCTTGTCAGGTGAGGGTATAAACTCTGCCGTTGGAGACTGCGTCACCATTCCAAAATCAAATTGCATATCATTGAGCTTGCGATAAAGACCATTATGACTCATAAGTTCCGCATGTGTGCCAGCTTCACTTACAATTCCTTTATCGATCAAAACAATTTTATCTGCATTTCGAATAGTGGAAAGCCTGTGTGCGATCACAAAACTTGTGCGTCCTCTCATAAGATTGTCCAACGCATCCTGCACCAACTGCTCACTCTCACTATCCAGCGATGAAGTGGCTTCATCAAGAATCAAAATAGCAGGATCTTTTAATATGGCACGGGCAATTGCAATACGCTGTCGCTGGCCGCCACTTAATTTTATTCCCCGTTCGCCAACGATGGTATCGTATTGTTCGGGAAATCTTTTTACAAATTCGTGGGCATTGGCGCTTTTGGCTGCCGCTATAATTTCTTCATCTGTTGCGTTGGGTTTTCCGTACGCAATGTTTTCACGGATGCTGCCACCAAATAAGATCACTTCCTGCGGCACAAAGGCCATCTGTCGGCGCAATTGAGAAAGTGGAAATTCACGACATGGTCGCTCATCAAAATATAATTTGCCGCTATCGGGTTCATAAAAATGCAGCAGCAGCGATGCAATCGTTGATTTACCTGCACCACTCGGGCCAACGATGGCGATCTGTTCACCGTTGCCTGCCGATAGCGAAAGATCTTTTAATACCGGTACATCTTTACGGCTGGGATAACTGAATGCTACATGCTCGAACCGTACATTACCTTTTAGCATATACTCAGGATGCACTTCAATTTCGTTTAACTCGATCGGTTCACCATCGCCCCGTAAAATTTCCCTTACACTTTGTGTAGCCCCCAATGTTTTTTGTAATTGTGAGAACATATCGGCAAAACCGGCGAATGTGCCGCCAACAAACATGGAGAAAACAACAAACGTAATGAGTAAGCCAATCGTCAGGTCACCGGATTGCACCATTCTCGCACCGTTCCAAACTACGAATGCTAAGGCACCAAACAGCGTAAAGATCATGAAGGCAACAAATGCTCCACGCCATCTTGCATTGGTAATAGCAGTGGTCACAACTGCTTTCAAACTTTTTACATAACGGGTGACCTCATGAAATTCGCTTGTGAATGCTTTTACTATCGATATACCATGAAAAGTTTCCTGTACAATCGTACCGCTATCGGCCAGCTGGTCCTGTGTTTTGCGGGCCATCTTGCGAATTCGTTTTCCAAACACAACTGCAACAATTGCCAGCAATGGAACAACAGACAGCATGATCAATGCAAGCTTTGGACTGATAAGAAATATAAAAACCAATCCAATGATAAGTGTGAAAATACCGCGTAAGAATTCTGCCAAGGTAAATGTGATCGCATCCTGTATTTGCGAAAGATCGGATGAGATGCGGTTGCTGAGTTCACCTACTCTTTTTTCGGTAAAGAAACTCATGGGCATGGTGAGCAATTTGCTGTAAACATCTTTGCGCATGTCCGATAAACTTCTTTCTCCTACGGAAGTAAGCAGGTATACTCTCATAAAGGAAAAGAGTGTCTGCACCGCGAGTTGGCAAAAGATGAGCAGCAGCGTTGTATTCAGACTCCAATGAATGTTTTTTAACCCGAATCCAAATTTTGCGCCGGCGTCCATGCCAGGTAAGCTGGCGCCCGGTGAAGCAGCATCGATCATTTTTCCCAGGAACAAAGGGAATAAACTTGTGGTGAATGCAGAAAAAGCAATGCAAATCAAGCCTGCAATGAACATGCCCCGGTATGGTTTTAAATATTTGAAAAGTACAAGCGCCTGCCGCAGGTTCTCTTTGTTGATCTTTGCTTTTTCAGTCTTGCCTTCTGTTGATGAGCTTAGATGTCGGGTTGCGGTTGCCATGTGTCAGGTTCGTAGTTATTAGTTTTTAGTCGTTAGTGATTGAAGTGCAAGTTAATTTGTTTAGCCTCACCCCAATAAACTTTACCTTACTTGTGTCTCCGATTCCCCGCTCCTTAAGGAGAGGGGTGAAGAATTTCCGATTGTGGGAATGATCAAGGGGTGAAGTTTAATATAAAAAAGAGTTGCCATAAAAAGCAACCCTTTTCCTACTTAGACAGCCCTTTGCAACTTATTTTATATTCTCTTCAAGTTTATCAAATGATTCATTCCATCCTTTTTTACACTCTTCGTACATTTCTTCCGGAATGCCTTCATGATGCAATACAAGTTTAGTAGCACCGTCTGCTTCGTCCAATTCAAAAGTGATCAGTAACTCCCGTGGCCAATCGCCGGGCATTCCATAGTCGGCGCCTGTTTTAATATTTCCCTTTTCATCGGAGAAACTATCAGTGATCACTAATTTTTTTTGGGGAACTAATTCTTTCACGGTACCCGTTGACCAATATTCTTTTCCATCAGGACCACGCATACAATTCAAATATTTTCCACCAACTCTTGCTTCCATTTTACTTGATGGACATGTAAAGTCTTTTGGCCCCCACCATTTCTTGAATTCTTCAGGTTCTGTAATCGCTTTCCACACCTTATTTACAGGCACATCAAAGACTCTGTGTATAACCAGTTCGTGTTGCACATCGGTGTCATGTTGCGATGTATCCTGACTACGTTTTGATTTTGTTTCCATTTGATTTTATTTGAGATGAAAAAATGATATCGCTGTTCAGCCTTCTAAAACAAGAGGCTGTGACAACGGTAAGTTGCCCCAAACATTATGCCCTACGCAATCCTTGTTTAATCATTATCTTTCCCTAAAATCAGATTTTTAAATGGATACCTCAAAGGATCTCCGGCTCGCTGTTTTAATTGATGCAGATAATGTGCCTCCGCGTCTTATTAACGGAATACTTGAAGAAGTTGCCAAGTATGGAATACCAACCTTCAAAAGAATTTATGCAGACTGGACAAAACCACATGTGGCTGGTTGGAAAGCAGTATTGCTTGATCATGCTATCAGCCCGGTGCAACAATACAGTTATACAACCGGAAAAAACTCTTCGGATTCCGCTCTTATCATTGATGCGATGGATATCTTATACACCGGCCGTGTCGATGGCTTTTGCGTTGTAAGCAGCGATAGCGATTTCACAAGACTTGCTACGCGGCTTCGTGAAGCGGGAATGAAAGTTTTTGGAATGGGAGAGCAAAAAACACCCTCGCCTTTTCGTGCTGCCTGTGATAAATTCATTTATATAGAAATCCTGGAACAACCGGAAGCCAGCACGAAACAGATCAAGCTGAGCGATCTCCGAAAAAAAGAAAAAGTGATAAGCAAGACCGATAAAAACCTGGTAAACCTTGTCACCTCCAGCATAAATGATATTGCCGATGAGAATGGCTGGGCATTCCTGGGAGATCTGGGCAATATGTTGCTGAAGCGGCGACCGGATTTCGATCCCCGTAATTATGGATTTGAAAAACTACTACAGCTGATCAGGAGTCTTGGCATTTTTGAAATAGATGAGCGGGAGTCGGGAAGAAGAAATATAAAACTTGTATACATAAGGGCAAAGCAAAATGCATAACGGTTAATTTTGGCACTTAAATCCATTTAAATTAAAATTTTGAACGATGGCCCGTGATATTGTCGCCGACAAAATTGAATTAACCGAGCTCGCGAATAAACTTTATATGTATTGCGATGCGCAACAATGGCAGCGGTTACTCGATGATGTATTTACTACAACTATCTGGTTTGATATGAGTAGTGCAGGTGGAAATAAACCCCAAAACATCGAAGCGAAAGATGTATGCCAAATGTGGGCAGATGGATTTGTTGGTTTAGATGCGATCCATCACCAGGCAGGACATTATTTAATAAATGTATCGGGTGACAAGGCTGATATATTTGCTTATGCGGTAGCCACTCATTATAAAAAGGCGGCGACAAAGGGAACAACGAGAAGCTTTGTCGGTAGTTATGACCTGAAAGCAGAACACACAGACAAAGGTTGGCGGCTTTCTCAATTCAAATACAACCTGAAATATATCGATGGCAATATTTCTTTAGAATAAGTTTATTAAGGAACCAGGGAGGCACAAAGACACCGAGTTACACAAAGATTTCTCCGTAACTCCGTGGTATAAGAAACAAATGGGGTTTACCAATCTATTTCACAGGTGTAATAATGATATTTCTATATTCGATCGGTTCGTGATCACCCTGCAACATAATTGGTCCCGGTGTACCTTCATGACTATCCAATGCGCCACCTGTTATGCCCGGAATTTCCTGGTTGCTTACAACTGTTTTCCCATTTATAACAATGGTTACATTTCTTCCGATCAGTGTAATATCATAAGTAACCCATTGATTAGGCTTTGTTGTTACCGATTCATTCGGTTTGATAAAACCATAGACGGACCCGAGTACATCTTTTGGCGGAGTGTCGGGATAATAGTCGGTTATCTGCACTTCATATCGGCCCCTTAAATACACACCGCTGTTGCCATGAGCCTGATAGCGGAATTCAACATGTAGTTTGAAATCTGTGAATGTTGCATCAGAAATAATATTTGATCCGGCTTTGGGACTTTTCAGAATTCCATTTTCAACTATCCACTGATTATTTGACCCGGAGGCATGCCAGCCCTTAAGATCTTTTCCGTTAAATAGTTTTATCGGTGTACCCCATAGAGGCTTCGCAGTACGTGTTAGTGAAGGAGCTTTTATAGCAGTGAACTTACAATTCCTTCCATCAGGAAGAACCATCGTTCCAACTAAACTATCTCCCTGCAGCGTTGCTTCGAACTCCAGATTTTTATCCTGCCGATCCCATTGCGGCGGTATTGAAAAGCTGAGTTTACCATTTTCGAGATTTATTCTTGATATGGGTCTTGCACTTCCGCCGTCTGCTACAAATTCGCCAACCAGCATTTTAATACCCGATCGGTGTATCTCGAGCCATGAAGGACGATCTTTTCCTGAAATGTTGACTGTGATATCCCACCGGCCTAAAACAGATGAGGTATCAGAAGAATTGCCAGCTTGTGCATTTGAGATAATGAAGAAGCACAGCGTTGTTATCGGCAGGTATCGTAACATAATTTTATTTATAACATCTAAGTTAATTCAATATTGAATTGATGAATGATCAATAATCCGGTAATTTATTTTCGGGAGAATTAAAAATTTCAGACAATAACCTGTATAATTCAGGATGTTTTTCCTGCAATAGTTTTGGCCGCTCAAAGAAATATTCGGATACAACGGCAAAAAATTCGGCTTCGTTTGTTGCACCGTAGGGATTGATATCGGAGCGATCTTCCAGGATCAATTCAATTTCCCGCCGCATCAGTTGCAGCCAGGGCAGGATATATTTTTTCTCCAGGATAAATTCGGGTACACCATCAATTGCTCCATCGGTCTTATCTACCAAGTGAACAAACTCATGAATAGCAGTATTGGCTTTGCCTGTCTTATCAAGGAACGCCTGTCTCAGTTCATTTTGTGATAAGATCATCACATGATTCATTGCGCCGGTGCCAACCATCCCGATTACTGAGCGATGACTTCCTGCCTGCTGAAAATCATGATCGAAAGCATCGGGATATAGCAACACCTCATGAAGGTTTACATATTCCCATCCCTGGAAATTAAAGATCGGGATCACGGCGCTGGCAGCAATCAAAACGCGATCAATATCTTCAACTGTTGTTTTTACACCGGTGATCCTCGTAGTTGCTAAGAAGTGCTGGACCCGGTTTTCAAATTCCTGTTTCCTGTTATCATCGAGGTTCTGGTAAAATGGAACCCGTTCAATTAAAATTGATTTATAACTGCCGGGTATAGGTTCAGTAATTCGCTTTTTCTTTTTGGGCCAGAAAAAGAAAGAGAACAGCAACCCGACAATAGCAAGTATCAAAATGAGCAGGAGAACAGCGTCCATACAATAATAAACGATCTATACTTTTGTTTCGTCAAAAGACAATTCAATTGAAGAAATATGCGCATTTACTTTACGATATTTTACACCCGCGGTGTCCAGCATGATCTTGGAAGCTTTGAAAATATCATTACCATGATATTTGTCGGATAAATAGATCACTTCTTTAATACCTGATTGGATAATTGCTTTTGAACATTCATTGCAGGGAAACAGGGCCGTATAGATTTTACATCCCTGCAGGTCCATCCCGATGTTGTTCAATATAGCATTTAATTCTGCGTGGCAGATAAACGGATACTTTGTTTGCAGAAAATCCCCTTCTTTATGCCAGGGAAACTCATCGTCATTACAGCCAATAGGAAGACCGTTGTATCCTGCACCAACAATTTTGTTCTTATCGTTTACTATACAAGCACCGACCTGTGTGCTGGGATCCTTGCTTCTCTTTGCAGAAAGCAATGCAACACCCATGAAATACTCATCCCACGAAATATAGTCTTGTCTCTTTTTCAAATGAAGATCGTTTAGCTACAAAGAAATACAAATTTTCAATACGGGGGTTTGTACTATGAAACTATACTATACAACTATTGGAAAAATTACCAATCCATTAAAATCCTAAAGCTGTTTTCAGTGTTTTGTTCTGAAACAATTATTATTTTACAGAATCCAACCTTGAAAAAACCATGTTAGTGAGCCACCAACGAATACTGCGTCTACCGGGTAAGGTAAGCCTTCCCCGCGTCAAAAGACTCCCTATTTCATTTCGAAAGTCAATTCTTGACCTGTTTCACTATGTAAAATCGTTTGGTTATACTGATACCCTTGATGAATATGAATTAGTAAAACTCGGGATCTTTAACCAACTTAATTTTTTTCAACTGCTTACAGGGATACAAATCATACTCACCTGTATTTTTCATCAACAGTTCTCCCTATCTGTAGTGATCATCTCAGCATCGCCTGCATTGATCAGTTCCCTGGTATTATATTTCAATAAAAAATACCAACACGAGGCCGCGCTGATAGCTTATTTTATCCTGCACCCCCTCGCGGCTGGTATTATTTTCATGAATGGTATTCATTTGGGCCTGGATCTTTATTTTATCCTGTACGGAATCCTCGCGGTATTCTTTTTAAAAGATAAAGGTTTCATGCTTTTTACGATCGGGTTTTCCATGATCAATTTTTTTGTCGTGTCTGTCGTATTAAAGCAATTTGTTTATCAATTAGAAAACATCAATAGTTTCCTTTACCTGGTGAACGAAGGAATAGCCATCGTTTTTATCTTTTACGGTCTTTACCTGATAAAAAACGAAAATTCTATTTACCAGCTAAGCATACTCAAAAAGAACAACGATCTTCAGAAGAAGAATTTGCAGATACAGATCCAGGCGGATAAGATAAAGGATGATGCTTCTCTTCTTGAAAGACAAACCAAAGAGCTCACAGAGTTAAATGCTGTAAAGAACAAATTATTTGGTATCATTTCACATGACCTGAAAGGACCAATGTATGCAGTGCGTAATGTATTCAGCGACATTCATAAAAGAAAGATGACTGCTGTTCAGTTAAAAAATTTGATACCCGAGGTAGTAAACGACCTGAATTACACGATTGATCTCATGGAAAACCTGCTGCAATGGGCAAAAACGCAGATGCATTCACAAACTATTTATGTCCAAAAAGTAGATATCGGAACTTTATTAAATGAAACGGTGCAATTGGTCCGGTTGCAGGCTGAGCGAAAAAAGATCACGATTGATGCCCAGGCTATTGAAAAAACTTTTGGCGTAATGGACAGGGAAATGATCCATCTTGTGTTGCGTAATTTGTTATCTAACGCAATTAAGTTTACACCGGAGAACGGAACAATTTCAGCCGGAGTAAATGAAAATTGTTTTACTGTGGAAGTGTTTATCCAGGACAGTGGTGGCGGCATCAGTTCTGAAGCGTTGGCGAAAATACGCGGCAACAATTTCTATACGACAAAAGGAACGGCCAACGAGTCAGGCACCGGTCTTGGATTAATGCTTTGTAAAGAATACCTCCATAGAAATAACAGCCAACTTATCATAGAAAGCGAACCAGGAAAGGGCAGTACCTTTTCTTTTACTCTTCCAAAATCTTCATACGAATAACGCTGCCGGAGCCTTTCTTATTTACATCGAATGCTCCGTATTGTAAAGGAAATAACAAACAAAGTCCATTTTATAAAACCATTCAAGCACATTGCCGGAGTATTTATTGCTTAAAAATTATTTTCATCAGCGCTTGGTCCATAGCTGCCGGGTATCGGCACATTCAATAATCTTAAATAAACACCAAGCTGGGCACGATGATGTATCTGCTGGCTCAGCGACATTCTTAGTACATCGATCTTTGGATTAGTAGCATAAATTGTTTCTCCATTTCTTAACGTCCATGGTTTATTCAATTCTTTTTCATTTTCAGCAACCAGGGCAGATAAACCATCATGATATCGTTTATCAAAATAAGCGAGCAACTCTTTGTTGCCGGCAATATCCGGCATTTCATAAGCCTTTTGAAAATCCAGCTCATCCGTTGTCAGGGTAAAATGGATCCATCCCGGAAGATCGGCGATGTGAGTGACGAGGCTCTTCATTACCATCGACTTTTCATGGGGTTTAAAACTATACTGATTATCAGGAACCCGGGAAAGCATCTTGCGGGTAGTGACGGCTTCTTCGATAAATTGCTGCTTAAAAAATTCAATGAATGTCATAGTGTTTTGTTTTATATCTCAAAGAAACAACCCACCAGTGACAGCCCTATGTCAGCAGCAATTGGAAAAGTTTAAAAAAGTTTGAAACGTTCAAGAGGTTTCAGAAATTGCCGTTCGATCGGTGGGTTTTAAAGCTTCAAATAGGTTAGTTAACTTTTTAAACCTATTAAACCTTTGAAACCCTTATTTAGCCAATTGCAATTGAGAGAGCTCCAGTTTCTTTAAAATGTTTTCTGCAACTTCAGCTACCATATCGTGCAGCCCGGCCGGCTCAACAATCTTTGCGTGATCGCCATAAAGCATGAACCACCGGGAGAAGCCCATGAGTGAACCCGATAAGAAAGTCATACGAATATTATCGCCGGCTCTTTCTTCTTTTAAATAGCCATGGTAGTATTTCTGTTCACCAAGATATTTTACAACTTCCGGATCAACATCTATAACCACCTTGGTTACCTCCCGTTCTTTTGCCATCTGGTCCATAAAACTCTGCAAAGGAGGATGAGTTTTCGAGATCGGTTCTTCGGTGATTGTGAGGTGTTTGATCTTATCTGTCCGGAAATTCCTGTAATCATTTCTTAACTGGCACCATGCGATCAAATACCAATGACTGCCCAGATAATAAATACCGACAGGTTCCACCTTACGCTTTGTTGTTTCATTTCTTTCAAGCGAAGTATAAAGTATTTCCATTACATACGAGCTCCCAATGGCTTTTAATATCGGTTGCAGGTGCAGTTCTGATTGTGGTTGGTACGCAATCGCGGGATGGGTCATTACAGCAATATGCTCATCTATTTCTTCAATATGATCTTTTTCAGAATGACGAAGTATGGCTCTTATTTTATCCAATGCAGCGAAGTAATGTTTGGATATCCCTGCATCGGTTTTTGATTGAACAAGTTTTGAAGCAGTTAACAGGGCAGTGGCTTCATCCATGTTGAACATAACCGGGGGCAGCTTATATCCTTCCATCAACCGATAACCTGTTCCCGCCTCACCAATTATTGGAACACCACCTTCTTCCAATGCTTTAACGTCACGGTACACGGTACGCAGGCTGATAGAAAATTTATCAGCGATATCCTGCGCTTTGACAAGTGGCCGCGATTGTAATTGAATAAGAATGGCTGCAAGACGATCGATGCGATTCATAAGGGATAAAGATAGTGAATGGTCAATTGTCAATGGGCAATAAGCAATAAGCAATGGGCAAGGGTTGTGGCAGGTGTAATTTATTGTGGTTCTTACCAACTCGATCGTCGGTCTTCGGGTACTTGAATTATCTTTCGCCTGAAAAATTTTACTAATAATAATCCGGCTATAAACCCACCAATATGCGCAGCATAAGCGATACCACCGGCAGCTTCATTGCCACCAAGCTTACCCATACCGTTTACTACCTGGAAAACAAACCAGATTCCTATTACTAAGATCGCGGACATAGAAACTATTCCAAATAATATCCATACATGTACAGTTCTGCCAGGAAACAAGAGTATATAGCCACCAAGTACACCCGATATAGCGCCGGATGCGCCAAGACTTGGCACAAGCGTACTTTGATTAAGAAATGAAGCGCTGAATACATGGGCCAATGATGCAAGCACACCACATAACAAATAAAAAAACAGATAACGCCTATGCCCCATTGCATTTTCAAGATTGTCGCCAAATATCCACAGGAATAACAAATTACCGCCCAGGTGAGCCCAGCCTCCATGCATGAACATTGAAGTGATCAATGTTAAATAAACTGGGATAGGAGTGACCTGCAAACCCGGTACCAAGACATCTTCACCTGTAATCGGATGCGGAACTATCCGTGACCTGGTTATGATATCATGTCCTTCAAGAATTTCCGCAGGCACCGTTGAATATCCAAATGTTACGGGAATGCTGTTGCCCATTTCCTGCCAGAACACGAAGGCAAGAATATTCAATATGATCAGCAAATAATTTATATATGGTGTAATGTGCCGGTCGCGGTTATCGTCGCCTATGGGGAGTAACATCGAGTTTTAAATTGAGTGAGCAAAAGCCATACCCTCTGTAATTTAATAATTTTTAAGGCCGGTACATTGTTTGCCCCTCTAATAAAAACATTATCTATGAA
>Ga0075420_100003897_pt1 | contig 13097 bp, 10 predicted proteins | sample SoiMetdeltSBSDD4_FD_75296 | JGI IMG/M metagenome (GOLD analysis project Ga0075420, IMG submission 75296) | Bulk soil microbial communities from a Populus tree surrounding site in Tennessee, USA - Soil MetaG P. deltoides SBSDD4 | ecosystem: Environmental > Terrestrial > Soil > Tree plantation... | reverse complement strand
CCGCTGGCGGCGGCCTGGCCGAAGCCGACCGGGCGCTGGTAGAAGGGCTCGCACTGCGACCAGTAGAAGGCGGCGACGTCGGACTCCGAAGGCTTCGAGTAGGCGACCAGCAGCCCGACCTCGGCCGAGCCGGCGCCGATCTTGGTGGCGCCGTACAGCGCCGACCAGAGCCCGTCCTCCTCGACCCGCGACTCTTCCTTCTGGTGGGCACCCATGGCGCCGAGGAAGCCGCAGTTGGAGATGCTGCGCCCGTCGAGGATGTCGCTGCCGGAGTCGATCACGAAGTCGACGTCCTCGATCCGCAGCCCGGACCCTTTGAGGGCCGCGTTGACGACCTCGCCGATCAGGTCGACGTGCTGCCGATCCGCCCAGGCGCGCTTGAACTGCGTCTGCGCGCTGGCGACGATCCCGACCCTGTTGCTCGACCCGGCGAACATGTCAAAAGCCTACCATACGTTCGTTTGGTTTGCGTCTAAGGGAGGACGACGTTCTCGCGGGCGATCAGGGTGATCGAGCGAGAGGTGTCGAGGGCGTCCTTGCGCAGCAGCCGCCGCCAGGGCTCGTTGTCCTCGGCGGTGGCCGCCTCGAGCCCGGCGCGATCCTTCCACCAGACCTCGCGGACGGCGTCGTAGGAGCCGCCGCCCTCCTGATGGGAGCCGTCCTCGAGGTCGGTCTGGATCAGCACGCCGCCGGTGGTGACCGGGGTGTAAAGGGCCTGGCGGGTGGCGCCGAGCTCGTGGCCGAGCGCCGCATCATCGTCGCTCGTCCAGGCGGCGAGGAACTCCTCGCGCGAGGTCCCGCCCGGGCGGGCGGCGAAGATCAGCACCTTGATCCCGCGGTCCTCGGGGTCGAACCCGTTCTCGTCGAGCAGCGACAGCTCCGAGACCAGCAGCGGCCGCGGATTCTCGAGGTTCATGAAGTTCTTCTCGTCCTCCATCAGCTCGGCGGCGAAGCGCGGTTCCGCGACCATCGCATCGACCTCTGAGGCGTCGTCGTACCAGGTCTCGGCGCAGCCATCGGGCCAGGTCTCGGCGAACCCGGGGACCAGATCCTGGTCGCCGCTGCGGTGGGCCTGGGTGTAGTGCTTGATCTGTTTGAAGGTCGTCGCCAGGCCGGCGTGGGCCGAGCGCCAGTAGGCAAAGAACTCCTCGCGGCTGAGATCCTCGCGGTGGGCAAACAGGTCGTGGACCTTGACGGCGGTCATGCTTTGGCACCGGCCTCTCCGGGCGCCCCGCCGCCGAAGCGGAGGCGGAGCGACCTGACGTAATTGCGGATCGCGGCTCCGGCGCCGCTCGTGTACAGCAGCAGGGCGAGGATCGTCAGGCCGCCGGTAAGCAGGTAGCTGTAGGCGTCCTTGATCCCCAGCAGGGTGGTCAGGTTCTGGACCGTGACCAGCAGGCAGGCTCCGAGCAGGCAGCCGACGAAGGTGCCGTGGCCGCCGGCGAGACTGGCGCCGCCGAGCACCGGGGCGGCGATCGCCAGCAGCAGGTAGCCCTGGCCGACGGTCGCATCGCCGATCCCGATCTGGGCGGAGAGCAGGAGGCCGGCGCAGGCGGCGAAGAACGAGGCGACGACGAAGGCGGCGGTACGGACGAGGCGCGCGTTGACGCCGAGCCGGTGGGCGAAGGCGGCGTTGAGGCCGACCGAGCGCAGCCGCAGCCCGGCCCCGGTCGAACGCAGGGCCCAGTCGCCGAGCACGAAGAGGACGACGAGCACGACGAAGCTCCAGGGCAGGACCCAGACTTCCTCGGCCAGCGCGTTCAGCAGGTCGGTGCTGATCGAGCCGCCGGCGGTCGGCCGGATCATCAGCCCGACGCCGCCGATGATCCCGAGCGTCCCGATCGTGGCGATGATCGGCGAGATCCGCGCCCCCTCGACCAGAGCCGCGTTGCCGAGGCCGACGACGACGCCGATGATCAGCGCGATCAGCAGCGAGAGCAGCAGGGCGACGACGAACGAGCCGCTCTGCACGAACTCCGACATGAGCACGATCATCAGCGCCATCACGGCGCCGACCGAGACGTCGATCTCGCCGACGTAGAGGACCGCGAACTCGGCCGCGGCGATCGCCGCCAGCGGCACCGCCAGGAAAAGCAGGTTGTAGACGTTGGCGTGCGAGAGGAAGACGTCGTTCTCGCTCTGGGCATAGGCGCCGATCAGGACCAGGAGCAGCGCCAGGAGGCCGAGTCGCGGGCCGTTCTCGTTGCGGCGGACGACGCTGCGGACGCGCTCCCAGGCGGAGAGGCGCGGGGCGGCGGGCTCGCCGGCGGCCGGGGCGGACTCCTCGCCGGCGGCGACCGCGGCCAGGGTCTCCTCCCCTGCCCCGTGGCCGAGCGCAGTGAAGGAGTTGACGATCGACTCCTCGGTCGCCTCCTCGGTCGCCAGCTCGGCGACCAGCTTGCCGCGCGACATCACCACGACGCGATCGCAGAGGCCGGCCAGCTCGGAGGCGTCGGAGGAGACCATGACCACGGCGAGGCCGCGGCGGGCGCCGTCGCGCAGCTGGTTGTAGATGTCGATCCGCGAGCGCACGTCGACGCCCTGGGTCGGCTCGTCGACCAGCAGCACCTTCGGGTGGGTCGCCATCACCCGTCCGAGGGCAACCTTCTGCTGATTGCCGCCGGAGAGCGAGGCGACAGGGGCCTCGGGCGAGGAGAGGCGGATCCCAAAGGTTTCGACGGTGTCGTCGACCAGCTCGCGCTCGCCACGCCAGCTGACCAGACCGAGCCGCGAGAGCGGCCCGAGCATCCCGGCGGCGAGATTCTCGCGGATCGGCAGGGCGTGGAAGAGCGACTCGTTGGCGCGGTCGCTGGAGAGGTAGGTGGCGCCGGCGTCGACCGCCTGCTTGTAGCTGGCGATCGAGCGGCCGCCGACGCTGAGCGGGCCGGTCGGAGCGCCGATCCGCCCGAGCCCGCGGAGGAAGCCGATCTGGCCGTTGTCGTCGGCGCCGGCGATGCCGACGATTTCGCCGGCGCGAACCTGGAGGCCGACCGGCCCGAAGCCGACCCCGGTGAGGTTCTCGGCCGAGAGCACGACCTCGCCGAGCTCGTCGGCGGTGGCCTGCGGCGGGAACTCGGTGTTGACCTTGGTCCCGGCCATCAGCTCGACCAGGCCGTCGGTGTCGACGCCGTCGACGGCATAAGTCCCCTGCCACTCGCCGTCGCGCAGGACCGAGATCCGCTCGGCGACGCGGAAGACCTCGGAGAGACGGTGGGTCACGAACATCACCGCGGAGCCGGCGGCGGCGGCGCGTTGCATCAGCGCCAGCGCCCCGTCGACGCCGGCGGAGTCGAGCGCCGAGGTCGCCTCGTCGAGCAGCAGCACGCCCGGCCCGGCGGCGACGGCGCGGACGATCTCGAGGCTCTGGCGGTCGCCGGGCGAGAGGCCCTCGGCGGGGGCACGGACGTCGATCCGCCCCAGCTCCCACTCGGCCAGCAGCTCCGCCGCCCACTTCTCGTGGCGCGAGTAGGACGGGCGCAGGTTGGCGGGGGTGCCGAGGTAAAGGTTCTGGGCGATCGTCAGCTGCGGCAGGATCGAGCCGTCCTGGAAGACAGTGAGGACGCTGTTGCGCTGGGACTCGGCGGGGCTGTGGCGGCCGAGCGGCTGGCCCCCGACCGCGACGGCGCCGGTGTCGGGGCGGACGGTGCCGCTGACCACGCCGACGAAGGTCGACTTGCCGGAGCCGTTCTCGCCGACCAGGGCGTGGATCTCGCCCGGCCGGAGGACAAGCGAGGCCGGCTTCAGCGCCCTGACCACCCCGTAGCTCTTCGAGATCCCCTGGACCTCGAGCGCGGCGGGAACTCCGGGCGCGGCGGGCGCGCTGCGGGACTCTCTCAAGTTCGTGTGTTCCTCGTTCATAAGAAGATCTCGGCGGGAACCGGCGGTCCCGGCCACCCAAGGGCGGCGGCCGGGACCAGCGGTCGGCGGGTGGATCAGCCGGACGTCAGCATCCGTTCGGTGAGTCCTTCCGGAACGATGATGGTCGGGCCCGGGTAGTCACTCGGTTTGTCCGGTTCGACCTGGTCTTTGGCCGCGGGGATCAGGTCAAGCGGCGGGAAGATCTCTTCCGGCACTTCCTCGCCGTTGATTTTGTTCACCGCAACGGTGATCGAGATCCGCTGCATGTACGCCAACGAGGACGTCATGTCGAGCGCGTATTCGCTTTTGCTGCCCTGGGCTTCGGACCAGTTGGTGACGAGTCCGTTGCTCTGGTTCACCGCGACGAACGCCGGCGGGGTTTTGCCCGCTTTTTTGTACGTTTCGACGATGTTGACTACGGGTTCCGCGTAGTCGTACATGATCAGGTCGATCGGTTTGCCGGACGCGATCGCGGCCGAGGCGGCTTTCGCGGCCGAGGCGGCGGTCCATTCGGTGTCACCCTTGTAGGTGACGCTCATGTCCGGGTATTCGGCACCTATCTGTTCTTCGGCGCAGCGCCACCAGGTTTCACCCTGGGTGTTGCCGGGAGGACCACCGAACAGGGCGATGCTGCCTTTGTCGCTGAGGATTTCGGCGGCGGCGTCGGCCATGTTCTTGCCGGCTTCGCACCATTCGGTCACGACCTGGCTGGTGATCGCCGAGGAGTCGGCGTCTTCGACCGGGCCGACGTACACCGAGACCACGGCGCCGGCGCGCTGCGCCGCGGCGTATGCCGGAACGACGGCGGAGCCGAAGTCGTTGAAGCCGGTGATGATGTCGGCGCCCTGGGCGCTGAGACTGCGGATGTTCGACTGCATTTTCGCGAGGTCGAATTCCGCATCCAGGTAGATGTACTTGCCGATGTCCGGGTAGGCCATCGCCTGGAGGATTCCTTCCATCTTGGTGAATTTCCGCCAGGTGTTGCCACCGAACCCGTCAGCGACGCCGTAGGTCAGTTCACCGTCGCCCAGCGTGCAGGTCGACTGCGACCAGCACTCGTAGGCGAGGTCTTCCTGCTCGGGGGTGAGATCCTGCGTTTCGACTGCTTTTTCGAACGCTTCGATCCCGTTCTCGTCGAGCGCTCCGTCCGAGTATTCGACTCCGAGCGCCTTGGAGGCCAGTTTTTCAGCGTCGGGGGAGATTTCACCGCCCCCGGTTTCATCGCCGGTAGTGGTTTCTTCGGTGCTGGCGGCAGTAGTGTCGCCAGCACCGCCGGCGGTGGTGTCGTCATCGCCCCCGCAGCCGGCGGCGACGATGCCGAGCACGAGAACCAACATCATGGCCAGGAAGCCAAGCCGCCATCGGCTGTTTCGACTGTTATTGCGCATGTAACGCTCTCTCCTCCTCTTAGGCAGCCCCGGTTTGGTCGGAGGGCAGCGAACTGCCGCCCCTCAACCGCGCCAACGCGGCCCTTACTGTGGGCATGTTCTGGATCAGGAAGACAAGGCTCAGACCGAGCACAAGCACGGCGCCTTGCACGGCTTCTCGCAAACCTCCGGAAACGCCCTTGACGCGGAGGTCGTAATCGAGCAAGAAAATGAAGATCGCCCCGAGCATCGTCGCGATCGGGCTGGCCCGGCCGCCGGTCACGGCGGCGCCGCCGAGGATCACGGCGACGATGCTGAGCAACAGGTAGGGGTCGCCGAGCGTGAGGTCGGGGGTGCCGACGTCGCCGCTGGCGAGGACGCCGCCGAGCCCGTAACAGAGCGAGCCGAGGACGTAGGCGAGGATCCGGTAGCGGCGCGCCGCGATCCCGGCAAGGAAGGCCGACCGTTCGGAGGCGCTGCTGGCGACCAGGCGGCGGCCCTGGACGAAGCGCTGCAGGAAGAGCGTGCCGAGCACGGCGACGACGGCCGCGATCACGAACAGGTAGGAGACGCCGCCGACGATGTCGTCGGCGGTCCAGGCCGAGAGCTGCGGCGGCACTTCGGAGGCGGGCAGCAGCTCGCCGCCGTAGAGGCGCATGAAGCCGAGGATCAGCTGGCCGGTGGCAAGGGTGACGACCAGCGCGTTCAGCCGCAGCCCCTCGACCAGGAGGCCGTTGACGAGCCCGATCACAATGCAGGCGCCGGCGACGATCAGGAGCGCCTTGAGCAGGCCGCTGTCCTTGCCTTCGGAGGCCTTGAGGATGATCACCCCGGTCAGCGTCACGGTCGCCGGGACGCTGAGGTCGATCCCGCCGGTCCCGATCACGAGCGCCTGGCCGATCGCGATGACGATAAGGATCGAGAGCGGCGCGAGGATCGTCGAGAGGGTGCTCTGGGCGAAGAGGCTGCCGCTGATCACCAGCTCGGAGACGACGAGCATGACGAGGACGCCGACGCTGATCACCTTCAGCGGCGTTACCGCAGTGAGCCGGTCTCGGGTCATACCCCAGCGCCCTCCGGCGCTGCCGCGTTCTGCATTGGCCCCGGGATCACCCGCTGGCCGATCAGGTCTTCGAGCCAGTAGCTGAAGGTGTCGGCGGTGTCGTAGCAGCTGCCGAAGCCGGCCTGGTTCAGCTTCACCCGGCTGGAGAAGCCCGGCGGCGGCGCCTCGACGGCGCCGTGGGCGAAGATGTAGTCGGCCAGGTGGTGGGCCTCGCCGAGCAGCTCCGGGAGCGGGATCGGGCGCAGGCCGTCGGCCTCGCAGAGCTGTGCCCACTCCTCGTCCTTGGCACCGAGGTACTCGTGGATCTCGAGCGGGGAGTCGGGGGCGGTCTCGACCCCGAGCGTCTTCGCGATCCGCGGCCAGACCGCGCGCCAGGAGAAGACGTCGCCGTTGGTCACGTTGAAGACCTCGTTGACCGCGTTCGGGGCCGCCAGCGACCACTCGATCACCTCCGCGACGAGGCGGGCGTCGGCCGCCTCGGTCACGTAGTCGCTGCCGCCGGGGAAGGAGAATGGCTCGCCTTCGGCGCGGCGCAGGGCGGCATAGGCGCCGAGCACCGGGGTCATGTTCATCGCCACCCCCCAGGCGCGGCCGACGATCAGCTGCGGGCGCAGGATCGTCCAGCTGACCCCGCGCCGGTTCGCCTGGTCGAGCAGGTAATCCTCCTGCAGCCAGTAGAAGTTCTCGTGGTCGTCGCGCGGTGCCCGCTCCCTGGCCGGGACTGGGATCGGGTGCAGGTGGCTGCCGTAGGCCTTCGTCCCCTGCATCAGGATCACGTGGCGCAGCGAGCCCGCCTCCAGCAGCGGGTCGAGCACGTTCTGCAGCAGCGAGAGGTTGAGCTCCATCTGGGCGCGGTCGCTCCAGCCGCTGATCAGGCCGGGCTGCTCGCTGAGCGCCGCGAAGACGAGGTGGGTGATGCCGGCGGCGCCGTCGAGCGCCGTCCTCGCCGCCTCGCGCTCGCGAAGGTCGACGGTGAGGTGTTGAAACTCCTTCGCCGAGGCGACTTCGGGGCGGCGGCGCGAGAGCGCCACGACCTCGAACCGGTCACGAGCGAGGAAGCGCTCGACGACAGCGTTGCCGACGACACCGCTGGCGCCGGCTACCAGGACCTTGGGCATCTCCGCTCCTGTTTCAAACCTCTCTCCTCTCGGCCCCCCACGGGCCGGCGACTCGATTCAACCCGAATCCAATGCATAACCAAACGGTTGGTTGGGAACCTACCGTACGTTTGGCTGGTTTGTCAAGAGAGCCGCGGGATCACCTGCTCGGAGACGTACTGCAAGCGCCGCGTCCCGGACTCGACCGGCTCGCCGGGGATCTGCGCGAACAGGTGGGTTTCGCGGACGCCGTGGTCCCAGGAATCGCGGAAGTACTCGACCGCCCCGTCGGCGTCGACCATCGTGTAGAAGCCGGCGTCGACCAGTTCCTGGGCGTGCTCGAAATACGGCACCTTGAGGAAGCCGAAGTCGACGTAGCCGTTGACCTGGTGCAGCATGTAGGGGCCGAGCTCGGCGAGGGCGCGCTCGGGGTCCTCGTCGATGATCGCCCAGGCAGTGCGGCAGGTGCCGCGCGTGGCCGGGTCGACCCCGTTGCGCTCGCAGGCCTCGAGGTAGCCGGCCACCTCCTCGTCGACCGAGGCTAGGAACCCGTCGCCGAGCCGGGCGGCGCGCTCGAGCGCCGCCGGCACCGTCCCCCCCATCCAGATCGGCGGCCCGCCCTCGCGCACCGGCAGCGGCGTCACCCGCAGTTCCGGGAAGGACCAGTGGCGGCCCCGGTGCGAGAACGGCTCGCCGGCGAAGGCGGCGCGGAGGATCTCGATCCCCTCCTCCATCCGCGTGCGCCGCTCCTTCACATTGGAGCCGAGCCCTTCGAACTCGAGCCCGCGGTAGCCGATCGCGATCCCGAGGCGGAAGCGGCCGCCGGAGAGGGCGTCGACGGTGAGTGAGTCCTCGGCGATCCGCAGCGGGTTGTGCAGCGGCAGCTGGATGATGTTGGTGCCGATCTCAACCCGCTCCGTCTTCGCCGCGATCGCCGTCGCTAGGGCCAGCACCGAGGGCGTGTAGCCGTCATCTACGAAATGGTGCTCGGAGACCGAGACGGCGTTGAAGTTCGAGTCGCGCTCGACCCAATCGATCTGCTCGAAGATCTCGCGGTAGCGCTTGGTCCAGTCCTCGCGGAACTGGGCCGGGTTGCGGAAGTCGTAGAAGACCCCGAACGACATCGATGGTTCGGACATGCCTCGCTCCCAGGTAGAAGGACGACTCGATCCTCTCCCCGGACGGCGCGGCGATCTGTCTCAACTCGATACGCGACCCAACGGCGTGGCCTGGCAGGCTGGGCGGCGATGACGATCGATGCCGAACAGATCCGCGCCCTGACCCACGAGTACACCTTCCGGCTCGACGGCGGCGACTTCGCCGGCGTCGCCGCCCTGCTCGCCGCGGGCGCGCTGCGGATGTCGGCGAAGGGGATGGACGAGCAGGAAATGCGCGGCGCCGAGGAGATCGAGCGCTTCTACGCCAACCAGGTCGTCACCCACGACGGCGATCCCCGCACCCGCCACGTGATCAGCAACCACGTGGTCGACATCGACGGCGAGGGTGCCCACGGCCGCTGCTACTTCACGGTGCTGATGAAGCCACCCCGCCAGCCGATCCAGATCGTCGTCTGCGGCCGCTACTTCGACACCTTTGAGCGCCACGAAGGCGCCTGGCGCTTCCTCCGAAAAGTGATCCAGGTCGATTACCTCACCGACATCTCCGAGCACTTCCTAATCGACGCCGACCACGCCGCCTAGCCGGGGCCGCCCGCTCAGCGCGTCGTCAGCTCCAGATCCAAGCCGTAGGCGCGGATCTTGCGGTAGAGGGTGGCGCGGCCGATTTCGAGCAGTTCGGCGGCCTGGGTCTTGTTGCCGTTGGCCTCGATCAGGGCGCGCACGATCGCGGCCCGCTCGATCTGCTCGATCCGGCGCAGACGGCGGCTGCCCTGCTGGTAGACCGGCGGCAGGTCGGCGAGGACGATGTCGGTGGTGCGCTTGCGGGTCAGCAGCGCCCGCACCAGTGAGTCCAGCTCGCGCGCGTTGCCCGGCCAGTCGTAGCGCATCAACGCCTGGATCGCGGCTGGCGCGACCCGCGCCGTCGCCCCGCGGCGCCGCACGAAGTGGGGCACGAGATCGACGATGTCGTCGGCGCGCTCGCGCAGCGGGGGCAGATCGAGGCGCAGGCCGAAGGACTCGACCAGCTCGGCGGCCGGGTTGCGCTCGGCCAGCTCCGAAGCGGCGGTCGCGGTCGCGACCAGTCGCGACTCGTTCTCTTCGGCGCTGGCCGCGAGCCCGATCAGCATCTGCACGGCCTCCGCCGAGAGGCACCCGATCCGACGCACGATCACCGTCTTGCCGGGCGTCTTCGCGACGTTGGCGACCTCGCGGATCAGGCCTGCCTCGCCGTCGACCGAGGTGGTGGCGGCGTCGAAGAGGACACTGTCCATCCCATCGCCGGTCAGGCAGCGGGCCAGCGACAGCTTGCCGACCCCGGGCTCGCCGCTAACGAGGACCGGCATCAGCTCGCCCCGAATCGCCTCCGCCTGCTCGCGCAGGTACTGCGCGGAGGCGGACCTACCGAGGAAGGACGCGGTTGCCGCGCTCGGGGCCGCGGCGCGGGCGGGCGACGCGGGTGCGGCACCGGCCAGCACCCCGCCCACGGGCGCGGGCTCGGCGACGATCTCGACCGCGACGCCGACCCCGCGCTCGTCGTCGTGGATCGGGGTGAAGGTCGCCTGCAGCTCGCGGCCGTCGCTCAGGGTCAGCGTCTTGCTGGCCGGAACCGTGCCGTCGATCAGCTCCGCGGCGTGCTCCCAAAGCAGCGTGCGATCGTCGACGTCGAGCAGCCGCGCGGCCGGCGGGGTGCTCAGCTCAACCCGCTCGCCGAGCACCACGATCGGCCGACCGCTGCGGTTGGCGGCACCCAGGAAGTAGGAGAGCAGAACCCGCTCGACCGTCGAGGCTTCCCCGTAGAGGCGCTCTTGTATCGCCTGCGCCGCTTGCAGCACCACCGGCATCATGTGGGCGCTGGCGCTGCCGGTCTCGCTGGTCACGTCGATCACCCCGACCAGGCGCTGGCTGATCGGGTGGACGATCGGGGCCGCCGCGCAGGTCAGGTGGCGAAGCGCCTCGAGGAAGTGCTCGCCGCCGCTGACCATCGCCGGCAAGTGCTCCTCGATCGCCAGGCTGAGCGCAGTCGTGCCGGCGAACTCCTCGCCCCAAGCGAAGCCGGGGACGCTCTGGCCGCGGTCGAGCACCCGGGCCAGCTCTGAGTCCGGGCAGTTGCGCAGCAGCACCCGGCCGCGCGGGTCGGTGAGGACCGCGGTCGTGCGAGCACCGTCGAGAAAACCCCCGACGTGGCCGAGCACTGGCCCGGCGGCGCGCAGAAACCGCTCTTCGGCCCCCAGCTCCGGCTCATAGGGAAGGTCGATCACGGCGCCCGGGTCGAGCCCGCACATCAACGAACGCTCCCAGGAGCGGCGGATCTCCGGACGCAGGTTCGCGAGCTCGCGGTTCCCCATAAAGGTCTCTCCTCGTACTCCGGGTACTTCTCCTCTGCGCCGACTATAACTAAACGGTTGTTTGGTTACCGTTGAGCGGTCAGCCGATTGCGATGGGACTGACCGGGCTGGCCGTCGCCCCGGTCACCAGCAGCGGGCTGACCGAGAACAGGAACTCGTAGCAACCGTCGGCGGCAAGCTCCTCGGTCTTCACGTGCTCGATCAGGTGGATGCCGCGGCGGACCAGCAGCTCGACGTGGCAGCCGAGGAACTCCTCACGGTCGAACGGCTGCGCCTCGACCGCGGTGTTGTCGGCGCAGACGACGACCGGGTCGCGCGCGGCCAGGTAGTCGGATAGGTCGAGGCCGATCCCCGGCTGAACCAAGGACATCTCTTCGTTGGCGAAGAACCACTCGAGCCAGCCGGTGCGGAAGATCACCGCGTCGCCGGGGCGCAGCTCGGTGCCCTGCGCCTCGAGTGCCGCCTCCACGTCCTCGACCGTGATCACGTAGCCGGGCTCCAGCCACTCGACCCCCTTCTGGCCGGCGACGTCGATCAGCACCCCGCGGGCGAGCACGCCGCCGGCGTTCTCGATCCCGCAGTGCTTGGCGCCGCCGTAGGGTGAGACCTCGTCGCCGCGGAAGCCGTTGTAGATCGCGCCTTCGTTGTAGATGTGGCAGAGCGCGTCCATGTGGGTGACCGTGTGCGAGGCCATCATCAGCACGTCCTCGTTGGTCCCGGTCCCCGGCGTCCCGCCGAAGGGCTCGAACATGCTCTCGTCCTCGTGGTTGACCATCGTCAGCCGCGCCGGGATCCCGCGGTAGTCGACGTTGGGCACGCCGGTCCGCTGGATCGGCAGCCCGAGCGTGTAGAGCTTGCCGCTGCTGGGGACGCGCAGCGCCGCCAGCACGCTCTCCGGGGTCATCAGGTTGAGCGCACCGCGTTCGTCCTCCTCACCCCACCGGCCCCAGTTGCCCTTTACGCGCTCAGCCATCTCACCCTCGCTTCCATTCGAACTTCACTTGGCCACGAAACCGGCGTCGACCGGCAGCGGCACCCCGGTCACATAGCTCGCCGCGTCGCAGGCCAAGAAGAGCACCGCGGCGGCGATCTCCTCCGGCTCGGCGACCCGCTTCAGCGCCGTGGCACTGCCGTAGTGCTCGGCAACCGCGTCGGTCTCCTCGGCGCCGAGGTTCATGAACCCGGCCAGCATCGGGGTCCGTACCGGGCCCGGGCAGACGGCGTTGACCCGGATCCCCTCGGGGGCGAGCAGCTGCGCCATCGACCGCACCATCCCGACCACCCCGTGCTTGGTCATCGAGTAGAGCGGGCTGGTCTCCGATCCCATCAGGCCCGAGGTCGAAGCGGTGAAGATGATCGCGCCGCCGCGCCCCTCGCGCGTCATCAGCGGCAGCGCGAACCTGGTCGCGAAGAAGCCGCTGCGCAGGTTGAGGTCGACGGCGCGGTCGAACTCGCGCTCTTCGACCTCGGCGACGCCGTGGGCGTTGGGGGTCCCAGCGTGGTTGAAGAGCACGTCGACGCGGCCGTAGCGCCGGTCGATGTCGGCGAAGAGGCGCTCGAGGGCGCCGACATCGGCGCAGTCGACCGCGTGCGCCGAGCACTCGCCAGCGGCCGCGGCGATCTGGCGCGCGGTCTCGTCGGCCGCCTCGCCGTCGATGTCGACGACGGCCACCTTCGCGCCCTCGGCGGCGAACAGGAGGCTGGTGGCGCGGCCGATTCCCGAGCCGCCGGCGGTGACAACGGCGATCTTGTCCTCGAGCTGAGCGGGCACCTGGCCAGGATCCAGCACGCCGCAGGGCCCGAGCCGTCTCAGTACGAAACACCTGCGGCATCACGGCGGAGGCGGGGCCTACGCTCGGCCGATGAACCCGACCGAGCAGACCGGCGCCGGCGAGTTCGCCGGCCGGGTCGCGATCGTCACCGGCGCAGCCGGCGGAATCGGCCGCGCCACCGCGCTGCGACTCGCCGCCTCCGGCGCCGCGGTGCTGGTCGCCGACCGTCGCGAGGAGGTCGCCGAGACCGGCGCCGCGATCAAGGCAGCTGGCGGCACGGCCCTGCACCGCATCATCGACGTGACCGACGATGAGCAGGTGCGGGGCATGGTCGGGGCCGCGCGCGAGCGCTTCGGGCGCCTCGATGTGCTGGTCAACAACGCCGGCGCCGTCGGCCGGCCGGCGCCGCTCGCCGAACTCGACCCCGAGGCGTTCGATCGCACCCTCGCGATCAACGCCCGCGGCACCTTCCTCGGG
>Ga0075420_100003895_pt1 | contig 13101 bp, 13 predicted proteins | sample SoiMetdeltSBSDD4_FD_75296 | JGI IMG/M metagenome (GOLD analysis project Ga0075420, IMG submission 75296) | Bulk soil microbial communities from a Populus tree surrounding site in Tennessee, USA - Soil MetaG P. deltoides SBSDD4 | ecosystem: Environmental > Terrestrial > Soil > Tree plantation... | reverse complement strand
GGAATCGCGAGGGCGGAATGGTCATCCTCCGCCAGGTGATGGGGGACGTGCAGACGACGCGCGAGCGCAAACGGAATCTCCTGCGCGCGCCGGAGCGTGCTCCGTACGACCCCGGAGTCTGACCTCCGTTTTTCCCCCGACACGACACGTTCCCCGCGCCGGACCACGAGATTTGCGGGAAAAAGATGTTGACGGAAGCACTGCCTGTGCATACAATTTGCGTTGTACATTGGCTTCAGGAGTTCGTTCTATCGCTTGAATGCGTCGAGACCACAGGAAGCCGTTTTCCTGTGGCTTTTTTTTTGCTCGACGAATGAGCGCGGGCGGCGCGCGCGATCCATCGCCGCGATGAATCGAAAGGAGAGGGGTTCAGTGCCTACAGGTAAAGTGAAGTGGTTCAACAACAGCAAGGGGTACGGTTTCATCCAGCAGGAGGACGGGACGGACATCTTCGTTCATTTCTCGGCCATTGCGGGTGAAGGCTACAAGACCCTCGACGAGGGCCAGTCGGTCCAGTTCGAAGTGACGCAGGGACCGAAGGGTCTTCAGGCGGCCAACGTCTCGAAGGTCTGAACCTCCCTCCTCGCACGACGAGGACCACACATGACCCCCGGGGTGAACCCCCGGGGGTTTTCGTTTACCATCGCCCTTCATGTTCCTACCGACCTCCCGCGTGTCGCGCGCCGCGATCGTCGCGCTCGGCGCCGCAGCCGCGATCGCCTGTTCCGAGACCCCCGAACACGCCCTGGCCGAAGCCCGTCGCCTCCAGGACGCGGGGCGGTCCGAAGCCGCGATGAAGAAGGTGGACACGCTCCTTGAGAAGAACCCCGGCCTGTTCGAGGCGCGGCTGTACCGGGCGGTGCTCGTCGGCGCCCAGACGGGACGCGAGGAGGAGGGGCTCAGCGCGCTCCGTCAACTCGCCCAGGCGGAGCCGCGGCGAACGGGGGTGCACCGGGCGATGGGACAGATCCTGGCGCGCACCGGTCGCTTCGCGCAGGCGGTGAACCAGTTCGAGAAGGAGCTGGCGATCGATCCCGCGGACACGGAGACGCTGACCGATCTGGGCCTCTTCTACTTCCAGACCGGTCAGACGGATCAGGCGGAGGATCGGCTGCGCCGCGCGACCGCGGACGGCGCCGGGAACGCCCGGGCGTACCGCGCCCTGGCGGAGATCTCCCTCCGCGCCGGACGGATCGAGGAGGGACTCGCGCAGCAGCGCCGCGCCCTTGAGCTGACGCCGGACGACGCCGACCTCGTGGTGACGCACGCCCGCGCGCTCGGGGCTTACGGCCACGCGCCGGACGCCAAAGCGCTCCTCGACGCGGCGGTCGCGCGGGGGCTGAAGGACGCCGCCCTCCCCGCCGAGCAGGCGCGGCAGGCGCGCGAGGGGCTCGACTACGTAGGCGCCGTCGCGGCCTACCGGCGGTCGCTCGACATCGATCCCACGCGGTCCGCGACCCTCATGGAGCTGGGGAAGACGCTGCTCCTGATGGGGCGGCGCGACGAGGCGCGCGCCGCGTTCGAGGCGGGGCGCGACGCGTCGCCGTCCGATCCGTATCCATGGTTCTACCTCGGGACGATGAGCGCCGACGACGGTGCGCTCGAGCCGGCGATCTCCGATCTGCGCCGATCGCTCGAGCTCGATCCGGTCAACCCGAAGGCGCACTATGCGCTGGCGCAGGCGCTCCTGCGCTCCGGCCGGCCCGACGAGGCGCAGGCCGAGTTCGCCCGCCATGCCGAGTCGCTCGACTTTCTGCGCAGCAACCGGACCCAGGGCACCTCCACCCTTGATTGAGCGACGGCGACGATGGCGCCGCCGGGTCGCTCCCGGCCTCGCGACGCTGGCGGGCGTCCTCGCAGCGGCGCGGCTCCTGTCCGGAGAGGCGCTTCCCGAAACCCCGCCTGCGGCCGCCGCGGCCACCGCTCCGGTCCTGTTCGTCGATATCGCGAAGGCGGCCGGAGTCACGCTCCTGAATCGAAGCGGCAGCAGGGAGAAGGACACCATCAACGAAACGGTCGGCAACGGCGTCTGCCTCGCCGATTTCGACGGCGACGGGTTCCTCGACATCTTCCTGCCGAACGGCCAGCCGCGCGGCGGCGCCAAGGCCAGCTCCGCCCTCTACCGCGCCCGCGGCGACGGGACCTTCGAGGATCGCACCGAGGGATCGGGGACCGCGCTCCCGGGGTACTGGGCGCAAGGTTGCGCCGCCGCCGACTACGACGCCGACGGGCGCACCGATCTGTTCGTCACCGGGTTCGGGCGCTACTGGCTCCTGCGGCAGACCGACCGGCTGCGCTTCGGCGACGTCACCGCCGCGGCCGGGCTCGCAGGGGGGCGCGGCTGGAGCACCGGCGCCGCCTTCGCGGACTACGACCGCGACGGGTGGATCGACCTGTACGTCTCGCACTACGTCGACTACGACCAGAACAGCCCTCCCCTGCCGCCGACCGGCAGCGGGCCGAACTGCAACTACCGCGGCTATCCGGTGATGTGCGGTCCGCGCGGTCTCAAGCCGCAGGCCGGTCAGCTGTTCCGGAATCTCGGCGGCCGGTTCCGCGACGTCACCGCCGCGGCGGGGGTGAACGCCGCCTACCCCGGCTACGGGCTGGGGGCGGTCTGGAGCGACCTCGACGACGACGGCGACCTCGACCTGTTCGTCGCCAGCGACTCGACGCCGAACTACCTGTTCCGTAACGACGGCGGCCGCTTCAAGGACGTCGCCACGACCAGCGGCGTCGCCTACGCCGAGGACGGCAGGACGCAGGCCTCGATGGGGGTGGACGCCGGCGACTACGACAACGACGGCCGGTTCGATCTCGTGACCACGAACTTCTCGCACGACTACACGACCGTCTACCACAACGAAGGAGGGCTGCTGTTCCTCGACGTGGCGCTCGAGAGCGGCGTCGGGCCGGCGACCATGCCGTCGCTCGGCTGGGGGGTGCACTTCCTCGACTACGACGGCGACGGCCGCCGCGACCTGTTCGAGGCGAACGGCCATGTCTATCCCGGCATCGACGCGCTCAACCTCGGCACCGCGTGGGCGCAGGCGAACCAGCTCTTCCGCAACGAAGGAGGGGTGCGCTTCCGCGAGGTGACCGCGACCGCCGGCCCGGCGTTCCAGGAGAAGCACAGCGCGCGCGGATCGGCGGTCGGAGACCTCGACAACGACGGCGACCCCGATCTGGTCGTCAACAACATGGACGGCCCGCCGAGCGTGCTGCGCAACGACGCGCCACTGCACCGCTGGATCGGCCTGCGCCTCGAAGGGGCCGGGAAGAACCGCGCGGCGATCGGGGCGAAGGTGACCCTCACCAACGGCCCCCTGCGCCAGGTTGACGAGGTGCGTGCCGGCGGCTCTCACAACTCCTCGAGCGACCCACGCCTCCTCTTCGGCCTCGGCACCTTCTCCGGCCCCGTCCGAATCGAAATCCGCTGGCCCACCGGCAACAAACAGACCGTAACCGGCCTCACCCCCGACCGCTACCACACCCTGAAAGAACCGCCCCCCACCCGCTGACCGCAAGGGCCGCGAGGATTCTTGCGCGGCGAATTGGCCCCTGTGGCGGAACGAGTCGCGGTTGGCGGGTCCGAGGGGCTGATTAAGTCTGATTCAGCTCAGGGAGTCGCGAGATCCCCCGGCGAAGGCACGCCAGGCTTCTTCTTCGGCGGAGGCGCCGGTGCGGATGCCTTCTTCTGGTTGGGGGCGGGAGCCGCGGCCGCCGCGTTGAGGCTCGGCATGACCGGCACGCCGCCCGGGCCGCGCTCCACGTCGGGGTGGACGCTGAAGTAGTGATCGATCACCCAGGCCGGAACATAGAAGTGATCCTTCTGCGCCTTGTGGTAGACGATCTTGGTCTCGAATTTCCCGTCGCCGTCGGCGTCCATGATCCCGTACTCGAACGGCGGCTTGCCGTCCTCGTCGATCTCCACGCCGAAGATCTTCCCCTCGATCTCGTAGGTCATGCAGCGCGTGCCATTCGGACGCCGGTAGCCCTTGTTGAGCGTCTCCTTGCCCGGAATGGTCGGGGTCCGGTCGCTGACGTGGATCGCTTCCTTGGCGGCCGTGATGATGTTGGGGAACTTCCAGCCCATCGGGTTGTACAGGATCTCGGCGCGCGCCGGCGAGGCGCCGAGGACGCACGCGAGAAGCGCCAGGGCCGTCCAGGGAACGAAGCGTCCCGGTCGCGGTCTCATGAGGATGTCGGACATGTGGCAGAGATCCCCGTTCGTCGAAAGGAGCGCCGATTATAGGGTTTCGGCCGTCACATTTCGACTTCGACGTCGTCCCCCGCGAGGCGCGCCGGGTAGCAGGCGAGCCTGAGGGCCGGATTGGTGCTGCAGGCGCCCTCCTTGAGGTCGAAGCGGAAGCCGTGCCACGGGCAGACGATGCTGTCCGCCTCGATCGTCCCCTCGGCCAGCGGCCCGCCCCGATGGGCGCAGGCGCTGTCGGTCGCGTACATCCGGCCGCCGGTCTTGAAGAGGGCGATGGAGCGCCCGTTGACTTCGACGACACGCGCCTGGCCGTCGGCCAGGGTCCCGCCTCCCGCCACCTTGAACCACTCCGCCATGACCAGGCCTCCTCAGCTTCCACGGTGAAATCGGCGGGTCCTAGCCTATACTCCCGGGCCCGCGGCGGAGAAGCCCGCAGGACAGCGGTTCCGGCGTGCGGTCTCGTCCCTGGCAGGATTCGATGAAGCGTTCGCAGCTGTGTCCCGCACTCGTCACGGGCCTCGCTCTGTTCTGCGGCCTTGCCCTGCTTCTCGGCGGGCTCGCTGCCTGCGGCAGCGGGGGGCCGGCGGTCGGTCCCCAGGAGGGGGCCGCCCATCCGATGGTCGGAAAGCCGGCTCCCGACTTCGTCGGCGAGCCGCCGGTCGGAGGGTGGCTCCCCCTCCGCAACCTCAAGGACAAGCCGATCGCCATCCTCTTCTACCGTCCCGGCGCCCCGTTCACGCGCGAGCTGGCGGCCGCCTTCAAAGGGTTCCGCTCCGATCCGACGATGGCGCCGACGGTCTTTCTCGGCATCGCCGCCGACGACATGGAGAACATCAAGCGGTTCATGGCGGAGACCGGCGACGCCCTCCCGACGCTGCGCGATCCCGGCTCCATCACCCGCAGCTACGGCGTGGGGGACGCGCCGACCGTCATCCTCCTCGACTCACGGCGCTTCGTGCGTTTCCGGCTCGACGGGTTCGCGGGCCGGCACTTCCGCGCGCGGGTGGAGGCCGTGGCCGAGGCGGTGCGTCGCCTGCCGAACGCCGAGGCCCCTCAGGTCGATGCGCTGCCGATCGAGTACACCGGCCACCCGCGGGCGCCGGTCTTCTCCGGGCGCGATCTGGACGGGCGGGTGTTCGACACCGCCGCCTGGAAGGGGCAGGTCCTCGTCCTCATCTTCTTCGACCAGGAATGCCCCCACTGCCAGAGCGACCTGCCGCGCCTCGGGCCGGTGCTGCGCGAGTATCGCGGGCGGGGCGTGCGGGCGCTCGGCGTCTCCGCGCGGGACCTCAGAGGCGGAATGCGCGGGTTCCTGAAGCAGCACGACGCGGATTTCCCGGTCCTCATCGACACCGACCGGGCCGTGTTCGGCCGGTTCCAGTCGAAGCGCACGCCGGACCTGTTCATCATCGACAAGGAGGGGCTCATCCGTTTCCGCGAGCGGGGGGATCGGCCGGATCGCGCGGAACTCCTGCGCCTGCAGCTGCGCGTCGTCCTCGGCGAGGAAGCCCCGCAGGCGATCGCCGCCTCGCTGCCGAAGGGACGCTATGTCGGCGACGCCGCATGTGCCGCCTGCCACGAGCGGGAGATGCAGGACTGGCTCCTGACGCCGCACAGCATCGCGTGGGACAGCCTCTCCCAGGGGGACAAGTGGAAGGACCCCGAGTGCGTCAAGTGCCACGTCACCGGCATGGGGGATCCGGGCGGCTTCAAGAGTCCGGAGGAGACGCTGCACCTGGTGAATGTGCAGTGCGAGGTCTGCCACGGCATGGCCGGCGGGCACGCGACCGGCGGCGGAATGGACGTGGACGCGCTGTCGAACGTCTGCGTCACCTGTCACACGGGGAAGTTCGTCCTCAACTTCACGCTCGACGAGGCGCTGCCGCTGGTGGCGCACCAGGATCACCCGGATCTCGACCGCCTGTTCCGTTACAGCGATGCGCAGCGGCAGCGCCTCGAGCAGATCAACAAGCGGCGCATGGAGAAGTTCAAGTCGGGGGTGGCGCACGTCGGGTCGGATGCCTGCCGCCCCTGCCACCAGAAGGAGTACGAGCAGTGGAGCCACACTCCGCACGCCGCCGCCTTCGCCACGCTCCTGAAGCAAGGGCGCAACACCGACCCCGCGTGCCAGTCCTGCCACACCACCGGCTTCGGGCTGAGGCGCGGCTTCGGCGATGCGCTCGCCACGGCCAGCCTGACCGGCGTGCAGTGCGAGGTCTGCCACGGGCCTGGCGAGGATCACGTCAACGCCCCGCCGGCGCTCAAGAAGGAGACGATCTACGGCATCACCGACCAGTGCTCCTTCTGCATCATCCAGGGGGTGTGCGCCACCTGCCATGACGCCAAGAACGACCCCGACTTCGACATCGAAGCGGCGCTCCCCAAGGTGAAGCACTGAGCGATCGGGCGGCGGCCGGGCCCGCCGCCGGCCCTCACGCCGCCGCGTTCCCCGGGATGGCCGCAGCGCTCGCAGCGACGCTCCTCTGGGGGATGAACTTCTCCGCCGCGAAGCGGGTTCTCGAGGAGGTCGATCCGCTGGCGGTGGCCGCGGCGCGGGCGCTCGGCGGGGTCGTCGTCTTCGCCGCGCTCCTGACGATCCTCGACGGACCGCGCGGGCTCGCCTGGCCGCGCCTGCGGCGCGCGGTCCCGCTCGGCCTGCTCGGCGTCTTCGCCAACCAGATCTTCTTCATCGAGGGGCTGAAGCGGACGAGCGCGGCCCACTCCGCCGTGCTCATCTCCCTGCTGCCGCTCTACGTGCTGCTGCTTTCGGTCGCCTTCGGCCAGGAGCGCCTCAATCTCTGGAAAGGTGCCGGCATCGCCACCGCCTTCGCCGGCGTCGTGCTGGTCGCGTCGGAGCACGGGGGGCGCTCCGCCGGGGCGGCGACGCTTCAAGGGGATCTCATCACCATGTGCGGCGGGCTGTCGTTCGCCGCCTACACCGTGCTCGGGCGACCGGTCGTGCGCGACCTCGGGCCGCTGCGCTCCACCGCCCTCGCGTTCGCCGGGGGGGGCACCGCCATCCTCCTCGTCGCCGCCCCCGCGGCGCGCCGCCAGGACTGGCGCGCCCTGAGCCCGGCCGCCCTCTCCGGCCTGCTCTACGTCGTCGTCGGCGCGACCGTCCTCGCGTACCTCTTCTATTACCTCGCGCTCGACCGGCTGGAGCCGTCGAAGGTCGCGGTCTTCATGTACCTGCAGCCGGTGGTCGCGGCGCTGGTGGCGTACTTCGTGACCGGGGAGGCGCTCACTCCCCGTTTCTTCGCCGGTGGGACCCTCATCCTCGCCGGCGTGCTCGTCGCCGAGCGCGGCTGAGGTATCCTCCGCGGCGATGCGGAGGCGTCCGGAGGGGGTGCGAACGGTTGCCGCGGCCGTCGGGCTCGCGGCGGCTGCCCTGGCCGGCGCCTCCTGCCGCGTCGTCCGTCCGGGAGAGAGCGTGGACCTGATCCTGCACCACGGCGTCGTGCTGACCCTCGATCCGGCGCGCCCGGAGGCTCAGGCGGTGGCGATCCGCGGCGACCGCATCGTCGCGGTCGGCGCCGACGCCGACATCCTGGCGCTCGCGGGAGACGCGACCCGCTCCGTCGACTTGAAAGGGGCCTTCGTCCTCCCCGGCCTCATCGACGCGCACGGGCACGTCGCGAGCCTCGGAGAGCGGCTGTCGTCGGTGGACGTGCGCGGCGTCACCAGCATCGAGGCGATCGCCGCCGCCGTGCGGGCGCGCGCCTCCGAGGGGCTCCCCGAGGGCGCCTGGATCACCGGCGGCGGCTGGGACCAGAACCTCTGGCCGGGCGAGCAGTTCCCCGATCACCGGCCGCTCGACGCCGCCTCCCCCGACCGGCCGGTGCTCCTCCGGCGCGTGGACGGGCACGCTTCGTGGGCGAACCTCAAGGCGATGCAGGCGGCCGGCATCAGCCGCGACACGCCCGACCCCGACGGCGGCGCGATCGTGCGGGACGCGCGGGGAGAGCCGACCGGCGTGTTCGTGGACAACGCCATGGCGCTCCTCGAGGCGGCGCAGCCGAAGGCGTCGCGCGCCCAGACCAAGGACTGGATCCGCCTGGCGCTCAAGCGCTGCGCCGCCGCCGGCCTCACCGAAATCCACGATGCCGGCGTCTCGATGGAGCAGGCGGCCGCCTACCGCGAGCTGGCCGACGCCGGCGACCTGCCGCTGCGCGTCTACCTGATGTGGGACGGCACCACCCCCGAACCGATCGACGCGATGATCGCCACGGAGCCGTACGTCAACCACCGCGACCGCCTGACGCTGCGCGCCGTGAAGCTGATGGTGGACGGCGCCATGGGATCGCGCGGCGCGGTCTTCTTCGACGACTACGAAGACGCCCGCGGGACGCGCGGCCTCTTCGTCACCTCCCCCGAGGAGATCGAGAGCCGCGCCGAAAAGGCGATGGCGCGCGGCTATCAGGTCTGCACCCACGCCATCGGCGACCGCGGCATCCGCGAGGTGATCGACGCGTACGCCAAGGCGCTTCAGGCCGTGCCACCGGGGGATCGGCGGCCGCGCGTCGAGCACGTGCAGTGCGTCCGGAAGGACGATCTCGCCGACTTCAAGCGGCTCGGGGTGATCGCCTCGATGCAGCCGAGCCACGCCACGAGCGACATGCCGTGGGCCGAGGAGCGGGTCGGCATGGATCGGGGGCGCGGGCTGTATGCCTGGCGCTGGGTGCTCGAGGCCGGCGTCCCGATCGCCGCCGGCTCCGATTTTCCGGTAGACCCGGAGCGCCCCCTCGTCGGCCTGCACAGCGCGGTCACACGCCAGGCTCCCGATGACTCCCCCGCCGGGGGCTGGCACCCCGACCAGGCGATGACGCTCCTGGAGGCGATCACCGCCTACACGACGACCGCCGCGTGGGCGGCGTTCGAGGAGAAGGACAAGGGGCGCATCGCCCCGGGGATGTGGGCCGATCTCACGATCCTCGGCGAGGACCTGCGCGCCGTCCCGCCGGCCCGCATCGACGACGTCCCGGTGCGGGCGACCCTGGTCGGCGGCCGCTTCGCCTACGAGTCCTCGAACTAGAAGAAGCGGCCGGGGAAGGCCAGGCTCGGCACGACGGCGAACGCCCCGGCGCGCCGGAGTTCCGCCGGCCGATACGACGTCGCGACCCCGAGCACCGGAAGCCCTGCACCGCGCGCCGCCTTGATGCCGCCCGGGGAATCCTCGATCGCCATCGTCCCCTCCCCGTTCCGGGCCGCGAGAGGGAGCCGCGCGAGCGCGCGCCGGTACCCTTCCGGGTGCGGTTTGCCGCGGCGGACGCTCTCCGCCGCGACGATGAAGCGGAACGCCGTCCTCAGGCGCGCCGCCGCGAGCGCCGCGAGGATCTCCGAGCGCGCCGCCCCGGAGACGATGACGAGCGTCCTCGTCCGCGCCAGGCGCCGCACCAGCCGCCGCACCGCCGGCTCGATCGCCACCCCTTCCCGCCGCACCACCGCACGGAACAGGCGCCGCTTCGTCGCCACCAGCCGCCGCACGAGCGCCGGCGGCGCCGCACGTCCGGCGTCCGACAGCATCCGCGCCACCGCGGCCCGGTCGTCGTACGGCAGGTAGCGCGCTTCGTAGCGGCGCCGGTCGAACGCGATGCCGAGCGGGGCGAGGATCGTGAGGTAGCACCGGAAGTGCAGTCCCTCGTCCTCCATGAGGACGCCGTTGAAGTCGAAGAGGATCGCCCCGCGACGTTCACGCCGGCGGGTCCCTTGCCCTGGTCCTCTCCGCCTCCTAGAATCGCGCCGCATCCACCACCTCATCGTCGAAGGATCGCGGGAGGATCGCCTTCATGAACTGGCTCGTCAAGGAGGAGCCCGACTCGTATTCGTTCGACCGCCTGGTCGAGGACGAGGGGACCGACTGGAGCGGCGTGCGCAATCCCCTGGCGCAGCGGCATCTGCGCGCCATCCGCCGCGGGGACGGCATCTTCTACTACCACACCGGCTCCGAGCGGGCCGTCGTCGGCATCGCCCGCGCCGCCTCCGACGCCGGGCCGGACCCGGCCGACCGGACCGGACGCAACGCGACCGTCCGGATCGTCCCGGTGAAGCGTCTGGCGCACCCGGTCCCGCTCGCCGCGCTGAAGGCGGATCCGGCGTTCGCGCATCACCCGATCGTGCGGATGGGGCGGCTCTCGGTCATGCCGATCAGCGACCGGGAATGGAGCCTGATCCTCAAACGCGCCGAGCGGGGCGATGCCGGGAACGAAGTGCCACGCAAGCCCCGCCGGAAAAAGTAGATCGGCCGTCCCACCCGCGGCTGCGGCGCCGGCGCGGCGCGGTCTCCGCCTCGCCTGCCGCAATCACCGGCCCACCTTGGATAGAATGCCGCCATGGACAGGGAGCACTTCGAGCAGCTGGTGGGCGAGGCGATCGACTCCCTCCCTGACGACTTCCGGAGCCGCATGAACAACGTCGCCGTCGTGGTCGAGGACCTCCCCTCTCCGCGCGACGAGCGCCGCTTCGCGCGCGGACGGCTCTTGCTCGGGCTGTACCAGGGGCAGCCCCTGACGAAGCGCGACTCCCGCTACGGCATGGCGTTCCCGGACAAGATCACCATCTACCAGGCCAACATCGAGGCCCTCTGCAGAACCGACGACGAGATCCGGCGCCAGGTGCGCAAGACCGTCCTGCACGAAATCGCCCACCACTTCGGCATCGATGATCACCGGCTGCGCGACCTCGGCTACTGACGCGACGCGCAGCCGGGGGGCGATGGCCGCCGCCGTGGCGGCGACGCTGCTCCTCCTGGCCACGGGTCGGGCAGGAACTTCCGGCGCCTTCGCCGCCGAGGCCCCGGCCGCGGTCGACCCGGACACACCGGGCGATTTGCGGGACCGCTTCGAAAAAATCGAAAAGCTCCTGCGCAAGGCGGTGGACGCGCTCGAGGACAAGGACCAGGCGCGCGTGTCGTTCCTGCTGCAGCGCGCCGACGAACAGATGGCCCGGTTCGAGGCCGGCTCGAACGTGGCGCGCTACCTCGCTTCCCTGGACGCGGCGCGGCAGGCGGCCGATCAGGGGACGCTGCCGGCGGCGGAGACGGCCCTTCGTGCCGCCCGCACCGCCCTGCCGCCGCTCGGGGACTACACCGTCGCCCGCTCGATGGAGATCGCCTTCCGGGCGGCGCTCCAGGGGGCGGCGGACGGCTCGGTGGAGGAGTTCCGCAAGGGCCTTCTCGAGATGGACGAGGCGACGCTCGCCGGCCCGATCGCCGCTCGCTGCAGGGAGGTGCGCGAGGCGATGGGGCGGACGCGCAAGGCGATGGGCCGGAACGACGCCGTCGCCGGCCGGAAGGAGCTGGACGCCGCCGTGGCAGCGCTCGCCCGCATCGACTACGGCGGGCTCCTCTCACGCGCCCGGTCCGGCCTGCAGCTCGCCTCGGAGCTGCTGCGTGGCCGGGCCACTCTCGCGGCGCGCGACCAGACGCAGCGGGGGCTCAAGGAGCTGGCCGAAGCGATCCCCATCGCCCCGGAGGCGGACCGGGAACCGCTCACCCGGGCCCAGGAGGAGGCGCGCACCGTCTGGCGGCGCCTGAACCGCGCCGAAAAGGACGATCCGGACCGGCTGGCGGCGGCGAGCGAGCAGATTGAAACTTTGCGGCGGGCGCAGCGTTCTTAGACCTGGTCGAACCCTTGTGTCAGAATACCGCCCCGTCATGAGACCCCGTGTCCCGCTGAGTCCCGCCACCGCCGCGGTGCTGGCCGCCGGCATCGCCCTGGCGTCGTCCGCCGGGGGGGCCGCCGAGAACCCCGCACCTCCGGCGACGCCGCCCCCCCCCGCCGCCCAGGCGAAACCTCAAGTGCGCAACATCGGCGGCCCCGGCGACTACCCGCTGCGGGAGAAGCTGGTCAATCGGATGATCCGCGACCCGGAGCTGGCGAGCGCGCGGCCTTCGATCATCCTGGTCAATGGCGGCGCGGTCTTCTCCGGAGAGGTGCCGACCTGGACGGTGCGGCGCCGGGCGCTGGCGCTCGCCGGATCGGTGCGCGGCATCGTCAACGTGACCGACCAGATGACCGTTCCGCGCGGCAACGTCAAGGACGAGGAGATTCTCAAGGGGATGGCGGCGATCCTGAAGGACTGGAAGGAGCCGCTCGAGATCGCCGACCTCGACATCAGCGTGCAGGACGGCGTCGCCACCCTGCGGGGGAAGGTGAAGAACTTCGCCGCGCGCGTGCGCGCCGAGGAGGCGGCCGGGACGGTCCTCGGGGCGCAGACGATCGTCAACCGCCTGCGGCCCGCCAACGCCCCGGCCGGCACCGACGATCCCTCCATCCGCAAGGCGATCGCCAAATACCTCGGTGACTTCCGCGACTATCCCTATCCCGCGACGCTGGAGGTGGCGGTGAAGGACGGCCGCGCCACCCTGACCGGCGAGGTCCCCATCTACCTCGGCCGCCAGCAGGCCGGCACCATGGCGGCGCTCGTCGGGGGGGTGCAGGCGGTCGAGAACCGTATCCGCGTCGAGCCCTCGTCGCAGCTGCCGGACACGACCGTCCGGGAAGTCCCGTGACCCGGGGGCGGGCGGCCGCCCTCATCGTTCCGGCGCTCGTCGCCGCTGGAATCCTCCATGCCCCGTCCGGAGCCACCGCACGCCCGGCGCTCCCGCTCGCTGCCACCGCGCCCGCGGGGACGACGCTCTCCCCCACGGCCTCGCTCGAGAGCCGGGTTCGGGAGATCCGCCTCGACAACGGGATGCGCTTCCTGCTTCTGAGGCGCGGAACGGCGCCGGTGTTCGCCGGGATCCTGCGCTTCCGCGTCGGCTCGGCGGACGACCCCGGGGGTTCGACCGGGCTGGCGCACCTCTTCGAGCACATGGCGTTCAAGGGGACCTCGACCATCGGCGTCACCGACGCCGCGAAGGAGCGGCCGATCCTCGACGCGCTCGA
>Ga0075420_100003894_pt1 | contig 13101 bp, 12 predicted proteins | sample SoiMetdeltSBSDD4_FD_75296 | JGI IMG/M metagenome (GOLD analysis project Ga0075420, IMG submission 75296) | Bulk soil microbial communities from a Populus tree surrounding site in Tennessee, USA - Soil MetaG P. deltoides SBSDD4 | ecosystem: Environmental > Terrestrial > Soil > Tree plantation... | reverse complement strand
CGTTGCCTTCGCGGCCGCGTCGGCGAGCATGCCGTGATACGAGTAGCACGCCGGCAGGATCATCGTATCGACGATCTGACCTAACGTGTGGGTCTCGATCAGCATGTCCTTGATGTAGCGCTCCATCTTCACGTGATAGCGTGAATCGATCTCCGCCTTCGTGAGGATGCCGAGCTTCGTCAACAGCGCGCGCGCGTTCTTCGTCGTGAGCTGCGCGAGCGCTTCGGGCGTCCGACGCAGGTTCAGCAGGCCACGCTTCTTCGCCTCGTCGACCCACTCGTTCGAGTAGTTGTTGCCCTCGAACCGAACGGCGCCCGTCTCCTTGAACGCCTCCTTCACCACCTTCATGACGGCGTCGTTCACGTTCTTCGTGCGCTTGAGCGTCTCGCGCAGCTGATCGGTGAGCTCACCGATCGCCTCGGCCACCGCCGCGTGGAGCAGCGTGACAGGAAACGCGATCGACTGCGACGAGCCGACGGCGCGGAACTCGAACTTGTTCCCCGTGAACGCGAACGGCGACGTGCGGTTGCGATCGGTGTTGTCCTTCTCGATCTCCGGCAGCTTCGCGACGCCGAGCTTGATGAGCTGCTGCTCCGCGCCCTTCCCCGCTTCCTTTCCCGCCGCGATGTTCTCGATGAGACGCGTCAGCATCTCACCCATGAACACCGAGATGATCGCCGGCGGCGCTTCGTTGGCGCCGAGGCGGTGCTCGTTCCCTGAAGTGCCGATGCCTGCACGGAGAAGCCCCGCGTGCTTGTGCACGCCCTTCAGCACCGCCGCGAGGAAGATCAGGAAGCGAATGTTCTGATGTGGCGTCTTGCCTGGCTTGAGCAGGTTCACGCCATCGAGGGCACCGTCGGCCGAGATGGCCATGGACCAGTTGCAGTGCTTGCCCGAGCCGTTGATGCCGGCGAACGGCTTCTCGTGCAGCAGCGCCTGCAGGCCGTGACGGAGCGCGACCTTTCTGAGCGTCGCCATCACGAGCTGGTTGTGGTCGACCGCGATGTCGGTGTCCTCGAAGTTCGGCGCCATCTCGAACTGGCACGGCGCGACTTCGTTGTGCCGAGTGACGATGGGGACGCCGAGCTTGTAGAGCTCGTGCTCGACCTCGGAGATGCAGGCCTGTACCCGCTCCGGGATGCCGCCGAAGTAGTGATCCTCGAGCTGCTGGCCGCGCGGCGGCGGTGCGCCGAGGAGCGAGCGGCCGCCCATGACGAAGTCCGGGCGGAGCGCGAAGTGGTTGCGGTCGATGAGGAAGTATTCCTGCTCCGGTCCGAGCGTCGTGTAGACGCGGATGATGCCGGTGTCGCCTAACAATTCGAGCAGCGCCATCGCCTTCTCGGACAGCACGTCGCTCGAGCGAAGGAGCGGCGTCATCTCGTCGAGCGCTTCGCCGTTGTAGCCGATGAAGACCGACGGGATGAGCAGCGTGCGCGCACCACCCGACTCGACGATGAACACCGGGCTCGCCGGATTCCACGCCGTGTAGCCGCGCGCTTCCCACGTCGCGCGCAGTCCGCCCGACGGGAAGCTCGAGGCATCGGGCTCGCTCTGAATGAGCTGTGCTCCGGAGAACGTCTCGACCGCCTGACGCTGATCGTCGAACGAGAGGAAAGCGTCGTGCTTCTCGGCCGTCAGCCCGGTCATGGGCTGGAACCAGTGCGTGAAGTGCGTCACCCCGCGCGAGATCGCCCATTCCTTGATGACCTGCGCGACCGTCGGCGCGATCTCGCCGTCGAGCTTTTTGCCGTGGCGGACCGACGCGACGAGCTTCGCGTACACGTCCTTCGGCAGCTTCGAGCGCATCTGGCGCCAGCCGAAGGTGTTGATGCCGAAGTAGTCGGACGTGGGGCGCGGCGGCGAAGTGCCGTTGTCGGACGCGTTAGGGTGGGGCAGCTTGAGGGCGGATCGGGCGGCGATCGTCTGGATCGCGGCCTTACGCGGGGTCGAACTGGTTGTCGGCATGCGTCGAAAGCTCCCGGACGAGGATTCGAGGGCGGCGGTCGGACCGGAAAAACGACAGCGGACCTAACGTCGCGACGTCACGATGGTAGGCCCGCCGGTGTTCACGAAAACGTGCAGAAACGACAGAAAAACGTCTTCGAAGGCTCAGAATCTAGTGTCGATCGCTCCCTCTGCGCAAGAAATCATGCGTTTCATGCAGAATTCTGTGAGCACGCAGAGTGGTGGTCTCAGGCATCTACGACGATCAGGCATCTACGACTTGGAATCGGATTCGCCGGATGCCCCGGATTCGCCGGATATGCTCCGTGGCCAGGTAGGGCTCCAAAGCCATTCAAAATCACCGATTTAGGGTACTTCATCTCGAGTCGCTACGAATCGATCCGGCCTCTTCCGTCATATCCGAGGCCCCCGCTGAATCGTAGATGCTGGCCGTCAACAGCCGAAAGTTTCCCGAACATCGAGCCCGAAACCGGGTATATTTGTGCTGTGCTAACTACTTGCGACGAATTGGCTTGGACTGTGTGAAGGGAGATTGGAATGGCACGCGTAGCAATCGATTTCGCCGCCGCTGGCGGCGTTGACCTCGACCGCCTCGAGCGAAGCCTCAAGCTCGACGGACAGCGGATCGGACCCGGACGGTATCACGTAGTCGGCGGAGACCACGCCCACTGGGTCGACCTCTATACCACCGCGATCCCGCGCTGCGATTGCGGCGATCACATCTGGCGCGAGCGGATCTGCAAGCACATCCTCGCCGCGCTGCTCCGCGAAGGCGACGACACCGTCGTCCGCGCGCTCGGCTCACTCTTCGAGCGCGTGAAAGCCGCGGCGTAGCGACCCACCACGGGTCGCGAGGGACGCGTCACTCGAGGTCCCTCGGTTCTCCAACGACCGAGGGACCAGTCGTGTCCAGGCTCCTCCTGGCAGTGGCGTTAGGCAGCGGCGTCGGCGGCGTCGCCCGTGTCGTGCTCGGCAACGCCGTGCAGGCGCGGGCCGCCGGCGCGTTTCCGCTGGGGACGTTCGTCGTGAACGTGACCGGGTCGCTCGCGCTCGGCTTCCTCATGCGCTACACCATGGCCTCGCCGACGATGTCCACCGAGATGCGCGTCATGCTCACGACGGGCTTCTGCGGCGGCTACACGACGTTCTCGACGTTCAGCTACGAGACGCTCACACTCATCGAAGCCGGAGACTATCGGCGCGCATCGCTCTATGCGGTGACGAGCGTCGTGCTCGCGATCATCGCCACGCTGGTTGGCGTGTGGATCGCCGGTGAACTGTTGAGGACGCGCGCGCCGTGACCGTCACGCCCTCCACCGGGAGCCGACCATGACGGTGTCGTCTCGCGAATACCACGTGCTTCAGATCGACGCGTTCACCACTCACAAGTTCGAGGGGAACGCGGCGAGCGTCGTCCTCGACGCGCAGGGACTGAGCGATGACGAGATGCAACGCATTGCGCGGGAGATGAACAACTCCGAGACGGCGTTCATTCTGCCGCCCGACGGAGACGACCACGACTTGAACGTGCGCTATTTCACGCCGAGCGTCGAGGTCCCGTTCTGCGGGCACGCGACCATCGCGGCGCACTACGCCCGCGCAATCCTGGGACGGCTCGGGTCTCACTCCGTGCGGCAGAAGTCCCGCGCGGGTCCGATCGAGATCGATGTCCGTGAAATCGATGGCGACTATCACGTGTCGATGCTGCAGCGACCGCCGGAGTTCCAGGCGCCGCTGTCTGATGACATCGCGTCCGCGACGATGGCCGCGGTGTCTGGCTCGGTAGCCGATTTGAGGTCCGACTGCCCGGTTCAGGTGGTCTCGACGGGGCACTCGAAGGTGCTCGTCGGACTTCGCTCTCGCGCCGCGGTGCTCGGCCTAACGCCGATCTCAGCGGCGCTGGTAGCCCTGAGCCGCGACATCGGCTCCAATGGGTTTCATTTCTTCGCGCTCGAGGCGGTCGAGCCGGGTGTCCTTACGACCTGTCGCATGTTCGGGCCGGCAATCGGCATTCTGGAAGACCCCGTGACCGGCAACGGCAACGGACCGCTCGGTGCCTACCTCGTCAGGCACCGGCTGATCGACTTTCCACACGATGGGACGTTCTCATTTCGATCGGCGCAGGGCCACGCGGTCTCCCGTCCGGGCATTGCCGACGTGACGGTCTACATCGAGCGCGGGGAGCCGGTTCGGACGCGGGTTGGCGGGGCCGCGGTGCTCGTGTTCTCGACAACGATCCGGTTCTAGGAGGCATCGGCGGGTGGGCAGCGTCAAGCGCCGGTTCGACATTCACACCGTATTGCGTCGGATCCGTGCGGCCGTGGCCGAGCATGCCGATGCCGCGATGTTCGACCTGGCCGAGCGTGGATTCAAGACCGTGTTTCAGCAGCTCGTCGCGTGCATCATCTCGATCCGCACGCGTGACGAGGTGAGCCTGCCGCTCGCGATCCGCCTGCTCGAGCGTGCGCCGACGCCGGAAGCGATGACGAAGCTCTCCGTCTCGCAGATCGACGCGCTGATTCGCGAGAGCAGCTTCCACGAGAACAAGGCGGCGCAGATTCGCGAGATCGCAAAACGCACGGTGGACGAGCTCGGTGGTGAGCTCCCGTGTGACTTCGACGTCCTGACGTCGTTCCGCGGCGTGGGGCCGAAGTGCGCGAACCTGACGATGGGAGTCGCCTGCGGGGCCGAACGGATCAGCGTCGACATCCACGTTCACCGAGTGACGAATCGGTGGGGTTACGTCGCCACGCGGTCGCCCGAGGATACGATGCGCGCGCTCGAGCAGAAGCTACCGCGGAAGTACTGGATCGAGATCAATCGGCTGCTCGTGCCGTTCGGCAAGCACATCTGTACTGGATACATGCCGAAGTGCTCGACGTGCCCGGTGCTCGAGTACTGTCGGCAGGTCGGTGTGACGACCCATCGTTAGGCCGCTCCCGCCGGCCCCCAATCCAGGGATCATCGGAAGGGCATGGGTTGACAGGCGGGATTGTGACCCCCTCCGCCACGTCGGGTTGAGCATGACGGAGTCGTCGCGCCGGCCGGGCGTGCCACATAGCCGAAGAGGGGTCGAATGCGGTTTCGAGCCGAGCTTCTGTCCGGATTGCTCACCAGCCTGTCGTTGGCGTGCAGCGGGTCGTCCACGGCACCGACCGATGTCGCCGCGTTCGGGGTCAGCCAGCCCGCCGCTCTGCAGCAGATCGACCGCGTAAGCTTGCTCGCCTGGAAGGAAACACTGGGGCCGCAGTACCCGCTGACCGTTTCCCGTCCCGACTCGATCACTGCGATCATTGACTTCTTCAGCACGCCCTCCGCGGGCTGGACCGAGTCCGCGACACTCACCGGGGTGCCGATGCTCGCGGGGTTCTATCACGGGGATCAACTGGAAAGTCAGCGGGGCTTCATCGAGTTTTCGCACGGCGCCGGCGGACTTCTCGTCGTTCAGGAGCGAGGAAAGGTCTACAGCCGGCCCGCGTCGGCCGGCGATATCGCCCGATTCTTAAGCTTTTTCGGAGTGGGAGTCGTATTGATCCCGAATTGATGCCAAGGGGCTCGACGACCTCACGCCTCGGCTCGGAGCTCGACACATCAGTCTCGCCAGACTCCCGCGCGTCAGGCGTTAGGCGCCGAGGCGGATCATGGGCAAGAAAAAGGGCAGTGCTTCAATTGGAGATGGCGCTCCTGAAACCAGGATTGATGATTCTTGCGAATCAGTCCTGACGCCCCGGGACGAAATCTCCGAACCCGGTATTTGGACACGGAAGTCACTGCCCACCTCCATCGTGCTATCAAACCGCCCATTCGTCAAGAGGAAAGTTGGACGTCGCGGTGACGGCCACGACTTGGTGAGCCTTCCTCCCGAGACGTTCGCGCGACGGAGCGTTGAGCAGACGGATGACGGCTACTGCTTCGTCATGCCGCGCTGGCTCACCTCGGCCAACGCCGCCCGAACTGCCGCCGCAGCGTCGATCAGCCCCGCGCCGAACTCGTTGTCGAACCCCGGCGGCCCGATCTCCCGCGCAGTCGAGCGAAGAATCGGAAGGACACGCCACGCGGGCAGTGCAGGCGCGACGCTCAGGATCAGTGCTGCCACTCCGGAGCCCTGCGGCCCGCTCAACGAGTTGCCACGCGTGGTGTTGTTCGGGTCCACGTAGCCAGTCGGAAAGGCGAGGATCGGATACCCGGCGCCGGGGAACGCGACGATGTCCGGCTTGCCGAGCCCGTTAGGCATCGGATAGTCGCCGTACAGGGCGACCGATCCCCACTCCGCCGGGCCCATGCTGCTGAACGGTGCTGGCGTCATGGTGGAGTCGACGCCGCCGACCGAGATCACGCTCGGGACGTCCTTCGGGCTCTGGTGCTGCACCGGGATCTGCGCATTCATGCGGAAGTTGCCGGCGCCGCCGGCGAGCACGAGTCCGGCGGCGACGGCATGGTCGGAGATCATCCGCCAGAGGCCGCGGCTGTTGCCGAGGTTCGGTATGCTGAAGCTCATGTTCATCACGTCGGCGCCCTGCTCGATCGCGTACTGAAACGCGAGCGGTGCAGTGATGATGCCGTTGCCGCGCAGCGCCATCACGCGCGCGCGCGGCGCGACTCCGGTGACGATCCCCATCGTGCCGTCGCCGACCATGATGCCCGATGTCACCGTCCCGTGCTGCTGCGGCCCACCGGTTTCGAATGCGCCGACCTCGGCCGACATCGTATTGAAGTCGAATCCGTAGACGTCGTCGACGTATCCATTGTCGTCATCATCGCGGCCGTTCTGCGCGATCTCTCTCTCGTTCACCCAGACGTTCTTCGTCAGATCGGGGTGCTGGTAGTTGATCCCGTTGTCCAGCGACGCCACGACGATCCCCGCGCCCGTCGCCTTGCTCTCGGCCCACGCCTCCGGGACGCGCAGCATCGCGAGATTCCAGGGGATGCGCTTGCCCGCTGGTTCGAACGGCGGACGACTAGCCTCCGGTTGCAGGACGGCGCGCAGCGTTCCAACACCGCTACTCGAAGGTGGCAGCGCGGGCGCAGGGTAGATGAATCGGACCTCGTCCATCGTCGACAGCCGGCGGATCTCGTCCGCGCTCGCGGAGGTCGCGATGGCGTTCACGATCCAGAGTCGTGTCGCGCGACGATCGCCGAGCACCCTAACGATCGCCGGCTGCTCGGACGCGGCAATGCGCTGGAGATCCTGAACGACGCGGCGGCGGAGCTCACGTCGGTCGGCAGCGGCGTTGCGAACGGCGAACGAATCCAACCCGCCGATGGGCGCGAGCAGCTGCGTTCGTCCGAGGATCATCACGTTCACCGTTCTCGCCGTATCCATCGTGGCGCGGACGGCCGGATCGATCCGCTGGGCCGGCGTGGCCGGTAACGGATGACGAAACTGCGCTTCGAGCACGCGCGCGGTGACGCATGCGACGACGGCTGTCGTGACCCGGAGGAGTTGCATCGTGAGGGCGCGTTGGCGTTGAACGATTCGCGTCGAACGATGCCAGTATACGACGCGCACTGCGGAAATCGACCCCGTCGCATCCGGCTCGCTCGGTTCGTCCCACGCGCGGCGTTAGCGATTTGTATCAGCCCACCGGTGGCCGTATTGAATCGTCACCAACAACGAGATTGGTTATTCTTGGCCGAACCTCATTCTTTCGCACGGAGCGAGACGATGACGACACCTGCCGCACCGACCGCGTCGTTCTTCCGGTGGACCGAAGTGCCGAGCGAACAGGTGAGGGCGGACATCAGCCGCCGCCTCATCACCGGTGAGCGAGTGATGCTCGCCCTCGTCGAGCTGCAGCGTGGATGCGTCGTGCCGCGGCACGCGCACGTGCACGAGCAGATCTCCTACGTGCTCGACGGCTGTCTACGGCTCACCGTTGGTGAGGACGCGGTGACGTCCCACGACCTGCGAGCGGGCGACGTGATCCACCTGCCGTCGAACGTTCCGCACGGCGCGCTCGCCCTCGAGGATACCCGCGTGCTCGACGTGTTCAGTCCGCCGCGAGAAGACTGGATCAACCGCACCGACGATTACCTCCGGCGCTGATCTCCGGTCTCTCAGGTCGCCTGCTGCGGCGCCGGCGCCTCGTCCTTCAGCACCTGCTTCGCGTTTCGCTTCGCAAACCGCTGAATCGCCTCGAGCGTCGCCATGCAGAACGCTGCCCACGACACGCCAATGATCACACCAGCCGTGACATCCGACGGGTAGTGAACGCCGAGGTACATCCGGCTGAAGCAGATGGTAGCCACGATGAACGCCGCGACGATGAGGGTCGCGAGTCTCGCGGCGTGCGTCTTCTGAAGGCGTGCGGCGAGGTAGGCGACCGTGAGGTAGACGACCGTCGAGCTCATTGCGTGCCCCGAGGGGAACGACGAGCTCGAGACGTGCGTCCCCCACTCGAAAACCTGCGGCCGCGGCCGGTCGAAGCCGATCTTGAGAATGTTGTTGAGCCCAATGCCGCCGGCGGTCGCAACGAGCAGCAATGCCGCCGAGTACTTGTGGCGGTTGAGCCAGAGGAACAGCGCGGCGACGCCGACGATGCTCAGGACCACGATCCACGTGCCGAGCATGGTGACCTCGAGCATCAGCTGCTCGAGCCACACGGTCTGATGCCGCTCCATCCAGCGGAGCACCGCCTCGTCGAACGTCTGCGTGTAGCCCTCCCGGACGAGCTCGGCCAGCTTCGCGAACGCGTAGGTACCGGCGATCGCGATGAGCGCACCGAACACGAGAAACACGCCGAGCGCGGTCGTGAACGAATGGGCGTGTTTGTAGGAGACACGAAGCCCGCGATATAGGAGGTCCCACGCGAGGCGGGTACGTCCTCTGGTTTCCAGGCGGCGGTCGGCGGTCGTTGCCATAGGTCCTTTCGGTGTTGCAGACCCCGTGCTTGCGGAGAGCGAACGCGCCTCTAGGTCGCGGGTGGGTCGCGCCGCTCCCGGTTCCAGAGGATGTAGGAGTAGATCACTGGTACCAAAGCGGATAGAAGCAGACTCGGCAATGCGATCGCGAACCCGATGCGGGGACGAAGAAACGCCGCGGCGATCGTGAGCAGTCCGGCGGCCACCATGGCGTAGCCACCCACGCGGTGGACGCGGGCCCAGACCGCATCGCTCGACAGCGTCCACGGCGTGCGGATGCCGAAGACGAAATTCGACCGCGCGCGCGGCAGCAGGTTGCCCAGCAGGACGAACATCGCGCCGAGGCTCGCGAACACGACGGTCGTCATGTTGACGTTCCAGCCTAACGCGTTGCCGAGCGCGAAGACGTGGACGACACCGAGAAACGCGATCGTTGCGCCGACGACGGCGTCGTACGATCCGCGAAACTTCTCGATGTTGGCGGCGCGAGGATCGAGCGATGGAATCCACTGCAGGAGCGCAAAGACCGCCATCATGACCACCGGCAGCATGAACGCGCCCTGGAGCCGGCTCCCGAAACCATCGGCCTCACCGGAGATGCCCCAGTGTGTGGGCATGGGGTCGGGGAGTCGCGAATAGACGGCGACGGAGAAAATGACGGCGCCGATGATGAACGCCGCCGGCAACCACCTACGCATTGGGCCTCCGTGGAGCTTTCGTCCAATCGAGCAGATGCTCGACCACTTCCTGGAAGACCGTCGTATTCAGCTCGTACCTCACGTTCTGCCCATCACGCTCGGCCAACACGAGATTGGCTTCGCGGAGGATGCCGAGGTGGCGCGAGATGGTCGCCCAGGTGGACGGGAACTTGTCGGCGATCTCGCCCGAGGTGCGCGGTCCGCTACGGAGGAGCTTGAGGATTTCTCGCCGAGTGGGATCGGCGAGCGCGCGGAAGGCGGCGTTCACGTGGGCACGAGGTCGGGTATCAGATAATTAGCTAAGTGTCTAATTATAAGCGCCGAGTTATTCGGCGCCAACTCGTGTCCGGCGCGGCACAAAATCGCGCAGATCACACAGATCTCGCAGATCCGATTCCATGGGGTGCTCATCATCGTCGTGCGAGCTACGACTTCTTGCTATTGGTTCCTTCGATTGTTCCTTGTTCGCGTTGTGAGCCACTCCCTGAGCGTCGTCCCGCCGTCCCTTTTCGCGCACTGGCCCTGCATGTTTTCCAGTACACGACCCGAGTCGCGTTTCCGGAGGACGACATGCAATTAGGGATGGTGGGGCTGGGGAAGATGGGTGCGAACATGACGACCCGTCTCGTTCGCGGCGGACACGAGGTGGTCGCGTTCGACCGGAGCGCGGAGGCAGTGCAGGCGAGCGTTGCGAAAGGCGCACGAGGCGCGACGGTGCTCGAGGAGCTCGTCCGCCAGCTCCAGGCCCCGCGGGCCATCTGGGTGATGGTTCCGGCAGGTGATCCGACGGAGAGCACCGTCCGCGCGCTGGCGGAGATGCTCTCGCGCGGCGACACGATCATCGACGGCGGCAACAGCAACTACAAGGAGTCGATGCGCCGCGCTGCCATGGTGGCGGAGCGCGGGCTGAACTTCATCGACGTCGGCACGAGCGGCGGGATCTGGGGGCTCACCGAGGGCTACAGCCTGATGATCGGCGGGCCTAACGACGCCGTCGAGCGGTTGCGCCCGATCTTCGAGACGCTCGCTCCGGCAAAGGATCAGGGGTGGGGGCACGTCGGCCCGAGCGGCGCGGGTCACTTCACGAAGATGATCCACAACGGCATCGAGTACGGCATGATGCAGGCGTATGCGGAGGGGTTCTCGATCCTCAAGCACAAGAAGGAGTTCGCGCTGGACCTCGCGCAGATCGCGGAGCTCTGGCGGAACGGCAGCGTGGTGCGGTCGTGGCTGCTCGATCTGACAGCACGCGCCCTCAAGGAGGATCAGGACCTGTCGGCCATCGCGCCGTACGTGTCCGACTCGGGTGAGGGGCGGTGGACCGTAACGGAGGCGATCGATCTGGACGTTCCGGCGCCGGTCATCACGCTGTCGCTGCTGGCGCGGCTTCGCTCGCGCGACTCGGACTCATTCACGGATCGGCTCTTGTCAGCCCTGAGGAATCAGTTCGGAGGACATGCAATAAAGAAGTCGACCTAACGACTAGGCCAGGAATGAGGTGTGAGACAGGTGTGAGGGGTCGGAGCGAGGTTTCGGGGTTCAGGTTCAGCTCTCAGGTCCAGGTTTCAGATAATCTGATACCTGGACCTGAGTCCTGAACCTGAACCCCGAAACCTCGCTCTGACTCCTGACCACTCTCTCATAACTGAATCCTGACGACACCGGAGATTTGGGATGGCAACGAAGACTGGTCGCGGGAGCAGAATCAAAGGAGCTGCGCGCGAGGGACAGGAGCGCGCGAATGAGAGGCCGGTTCACGGGCCGAGCACGTTCGTCGTGTTCGGTGGAACCGGCGACCTCGCCAAGCGCAAGATCCTGCCGGCACTCTCGCGTCTCCGGAAAGAAGGTCTGATCACGGACGACACGACGATCCTCGCGGTCTCGCGCGACACCGGGATGGACGACCACAGCTACCGCGACGTCGTGCGAGCCGCGATCGAAGATGACGGCATGGACCCCAAGGAGATCGAGCACTGGGTCGAGACCGCCCTGTTCTACCAGGGCATCGGCAAGGGCGAGCCCGACGACTTCCAGGCGCTGGCCAGGCGCGTCGTCGAGCTCGAGACCCAGCGTGGGCAGCCACCGAACCGGATCTTCTATCTCGCGCTCCCGCCTAACGTCTTCCCGTCGACGATCCAGGGGCTCGGCGAGGCCGGACTCGGCCGAAGCACGACGGGTACGGGCAACGGCACCAGCTACTGGACGCGGCTCGTCATCGAGAAGCCGTTCGGACGCGATCTGCAGTCGGCCGAGGCGCTGAATCAGCTGATCCACAAGTACTTCAACGAGTCGCAGGTCTACCGGATCGACCATTACCTCGGAAAGGAGACGGTTCAGAACCTGCTCATCTTCCGCTTCGCGAACTCCGTCTTCGAGTCGCTGTGGAACCGCGACCATGTGGAGAGCGTGCAGGTGACGGTGGCCGAGGAGCTCGGCATCGAAGGGCGGGCCGCGTACTACGAGCAGGCCGGTGCGGTGCGCGACATCGTGCAGAACCACGGCACGCAGCTCATCGCGCTGGTCGCGATGGAAGTGCCGGCGATGATGAATGCAGAATTCATCAGACAGGAGAAGGTGAAGGCGCTGCGCTCGATCAAGGCGCTCACGCCGAAGAACGTCGTGCTCGGGCAGTACGGGCACGGCGAGATCAACGACCAGGCGATCCCGGGCTACCGCGAGGAGCCGGGCGTCGCGCCGAACTCGCGAACGGAGACGTTCGCCGCGATCAAGCTCGAGATCGACAGCTGGCGCTGGCAGGGAGTGCCGTTCTTCCTGCGGACGGGGAAACGGATGAAGAAGCGGGTAACCGAGATCGTCGTGAAGTTCCGCCGCCCGCCGGTGTGGATGTTCACCCCGTTAGGCTCGCCCGACGTCCATCGCAATACGCTCCGCCTGACGATTCAGCCCGATGAGGGGTTCGCGCTGTACTTCCACGTGAAGGCGCCGGGCAAGCCGCTCAAGCTGGAGCGCCTGCCGCTCGACTTCTTCTATAAGGAACGGTTTCCGGAGCTGCCCGAGGCATATCAGACGCTGCTGCTCGATGTCATCGACGGCGACCAGACGTTGTTCGTTCACGCGGACGAGGTGGAGGCGGCGTGGAAGCTCTTCACGCCGATCCTCGATAACACGCTTGCGGTGTCGTTCTATGCCGCGGGCTCGTGGGGGCCGAAGGAGTCCGACGAGCTGCTGCAGCGGAACGGGCAGAAGTGGACGAACGAGCCGAGACGCGAGTAGATCGTCGGGAATCGGGAATCGGGAATCGGGAATCGGGAATCCGGGACGCAGGGCGACGTCCAGAAACAGCAAGGAGACGCAGAACGCGCAGAAAGACGCAGAAGGACGCAGAAAACGACAACTGCTTTTGCTGTTTTCTGCGTCCTTCTGCGGTTTCTGCGCGTTCTGCGTCTCCCTGTTGTTCCAGCCCAAGAGTCCATGGAGGGCATCGGACAACAACGATGACGCGTGAGATCAGGACCTTCGCCGACATCGAGGCGCTCAGCGAAGCGAGCGCGGCGGAGATCGTCGCGAGCGCGCGCGAGAGCGTGAGTGCACGCGGACGATTCACGCTCGCGCTCGC
>Ga0075420_100003887_pt1 | contig 13113 bp, 11 predicted proteins | sample SoiMetdeltSBSDD4_FD_75296 | JGI IMG/M metagenome (GOLD analysis project Ga0075420, IMG submission 75296) | Bulk soil microbial communities from a Populus tree surrounding site in Tennessee, USA - Soil MetaG P. deltoides SBSDD4 | ecosystem: Environmental > Terrestrial > Soil > Tree plantation... | reverse complement strand
GGAAGTCCCGCACCGCCTCGAGCATCACGAGCGTCACCGGCAGCGTGGCGGCGGGCTGCACCTTGCCGGTGGAGGTCTTGATGAAGTCGCCGCCGGCGAGCATCCCGAGCCACGAGGCACGCCGGACGTTGTCGTAGGTCGATAGCTCGCCGGTCTCGAGGATCACCTTGAGGTGCGCCGAGCCGCAGGCCTCTTTGACGGCGACGATCTCCTCGTACACCTCGAGGTAGCGTCCGGCCAGGAACGCGCCTCGGTTGATCACCATGTCGATCTCGTCGGCCCCGGCTTCAACCGCCGCCCCGGTGTCCTCGAGCTTGACCGCCAGCGGCGCCTGCCCGGACGGGAACGCGGTCGCCACGCTGGCCACATGGACGCCCGAGCCTTTCAGTTCACCCACCGCCACCGGGACCATCGATGGGTACACGCACACGGCCGCCACGGCCGGACATGTCGCGTCCGCGGGATCGGGTCGCCGCGCCTTCGCGCACAGCGCCCGTACCTTGCCCGGCGTGTCCGCACCCTCGAGCGTCGTCAGGTCGACCATGCGGATGGCCAGGTCGATGGCCCACGCCTTGGCGGTCGTCTTGATCGACCGGGTGGCCAGCATGGCGGCCCGCTGATCCGCGCCGACCTGGTCGACCCCGGGCAGTCCGTGCAGGAACGCCCGCAGGGTCGCATCGGAGCGCGTGACGTCGAGCAGGTCTGTCGCCATACCAGCCGTCATACCCCCCACTCTACGGCGGGCAGGTACCTTGACGGCGTGGACGTACTCGTGGTCGACCATCCGCTCGCCCAGTCGCGCCTGACCGCGATGCGCGACGCCCGCACCGATTCCGCCACGTTCCGCGCGGCGCTGCACGAGCTGACCACCATGCTCGTGTACGAGGCGGCGCGGCCGTTCGCCGTCGAGCGGTACTCGGTGCAGACGCCGGTCGCGCCCGCCGAGGGCATCCGGCTGGCCAACCCGCCGCTGCTCGTACCCGTGCTGCGCGCCGGCCTCGGCATGGCCGACTCGGCGCTGGCGCTGTTGCCGGAGTCCTCGATGGGCTTCGTCGGCCTCGCCCGGGACGAGGAGACCTTCGAGCCGCGGGCCTACATGGAGTCGTTGCCGGCGGACCTGAGCGGGTTGCCGGTGCTGGTCCTGGACCCGATGCTCGCCACCGGCGGGTCACTGGAACATTGCTGCCGGCTGCTGGCCGACCGGGGCTGTACCGACATCACCGTGTTGTGCGTGCTCGCCGCGCCGCCCGGCATCGAGCGCCTGGACCGGTCGGGCCTGCCGCTGCGCCTGGTCACCGCGGCGATCGACGAGAAGCTCAACGACCGGGCGTTCATCGTGCCCGGACTCGGGGACGCCGGCGACCGCCAATTCGGCGGGATGCCCCGCTTCTGACGTTTCTAAATATATGGCTGCCTGGGACGACTTCATCGACGTCTACTTCCGGAGCCCGACGCGGGACGGTCCGGACGGCGGGGTCATCGAACGGCTCAACCCGTTCGAACGGGAGCAGGCGTTCCAGATGCTGCTGTCGGCCGCCACGCAGCGGCCCGGCCAGATCTTCGCCATCGCCGGGCTGGGGTACCTGCGCGACTCCCGCGCGATCGGTGTGCTGTACGAGATCATGTGGACGCAACGCGACGAGACCCGGCTCTACGCCGCGTTCGCGCTGTGGCTCATCAACGAGGACCCGGTGGCCCTGGAGACGTTGTGCGACGCGGTGATGCGGCGCCAGCGGGTCGGCGGAGGGCACGAGCGGATGTCGGCCGCGGTGTTCCTCCGGCAGATCGACCGCGTCGAGGCGCAGCGGGCACTGGCGGTGGCCATCCACGATCCCGACTACCTCGTCCGCTACCACGCCTACGAGGGGTTGCTGCCGGTGCTCGGGCGCAGCCGCGAGATCTGGAACTACGTCTGCAAACCAGATATCCACCACCACGTCCGCGGCCGCGTCGACGCGGCGCTGCGGCGGGCCGGGCTTGTCTAGCTGGTTTCTTGGGCTGGATCTGCGCCGACCGAAGGTCCAGGCGCCTGGATTGGCACTTGCGCGAGTACGCTCTGGGAGCCATGACGCACGTTGCGCTAGCTGACGAGCTGTTGCTTCTCGGGTACGACGACGACACGGGTCGCGAGATCACTTCCCGGATCGCGCTCGACCTCGGCATGGCCGCGGCTATCCTCGTCGAGCTGGCGCTGCGTGGGCGCCTGGCGATCATCGACGGCGCGGTGTCGGTACTCGACCCGACGCCGACCGGCGACCCGATCGCCGACGGCGTGCTCGGCCGCATCGCCGTCGACACGCCGCACTCCGCCGCCTCCTGGGTACAGCGCCTCCGGCACGCCCTGCGCGAGCGGGTGCTGGCGAGCCTCGTCGAGCGCGGCGTGATCCGGGAGCAGGACGAGAGCGCGATGGACTACATCACGCTGCACCGCTACCCGACCGTCGACCCGGAGCCGGAGAAGGACACCCGGGCCCGGCTGGCCGCCGCCCTGACCGGGGACACCGTGCCCGACGAGCGCACCGCCGCCCTCGCCGCGCTGGTCGCCTCCGTCCGGATGGAACCGACCCTCGGACTCGCCGGCGAGGAGCTGGAGGTCGCCCATCGCCGACTCGAGGAGATCGCCGGCGGCGCCGGCTTCGGACCCGGCATGCTGCTCGAGCAGTCGACGGTACGGCCGTCGGTGGCCTTCGTCATCGCCGAACTGGTCCGCGCCATCAACGCGGCACTCGGCACCCGCGCCTCCTGACCGCGTCTCGACGGGGAGGGGGCGGGTTACCAGATGCCCAGCGCGGCGGCGGTTTCGGTGCGCAGGGCGCGGATGGCGGCCGCCGCGCGCTCGCGGGCCGCGGTCACCTCGCCGTCGGTCACCGGCTCCACGACTTCGAGGTACGCCTTCAGCTTCGGCTCGGTGCCGGACGGCCGTACGACCACTCGCGCGGTCGCGGTTCGCAGCGTCAGCACGTCCGCCTCGGGTAGCCGGTCCTCGATCTCCGTCACCGGCTCGTCCAGCAGGGCGCCGGGCGGCTTGGTGCGGATGTGCTCCATCGCGTGCCCGATCTCGGCGAGGTCGTCGACGCGTACCGACAACTGCTCGGTGAGGTAGACCCCGTACTGCGCGGCCAGCTCGTCCAGCCGGTCGGTGAGGGTACGCAGCTCCGCCTTCAGGCCGGCGGCCACCTCGCAGACGAGCAGGGCGGCGGTGATGCCGTCCTTGTCCCGCACGTTCTCCGGCGCGACGCAGTAACCGAGCGCCTCCTCGTACCCGTACACGAGGTCATCGCCTGCCCGCACGATCCACTTGAACCCGGTGAGCGTCTCGCCGTACGGGTGGCCGTGCACCGCGCACATCGTCTTCAGCATCGACGAGGACACGATCGTCGTGGCGTACCGGCCACGGATGCCGCGGCGCATCAGGTGATCCGCGAGCAGCACGCCGACCTCGTCCCCGCGCAGCATCCGCCACCCGCGGTGCGGATCCGGTACCGCGACCGCACACCGGTCGGCGTCGGGGTCGTTGGCCAGCGCCAGGTCGGCGCCGGTCGCGGTGGCCAGGGCGATGACGCGGTCCATCGCGCCCGGCTCCTCGGGGTTCGGGAACGTCACGGTCGGGAAGTCGGGGTCCGGTTCGGCCTGCTCCGGTACCGCGGTCGGGACCGGGAACCCGGCCCGCTCGAACGCGCTTGCCAGGACCGCGCCGCCGACCCCGTGCAGAGGCGTGTACGCCACGGCCAGGTCCTTGGGGCAGTCGGGGTCCACAACGGACACTGCCGCGTCCACATAGGACCGTACGATCCGCTCGTCGAGCGGCTCGCCCGGCTCGCCCAGCGGTACGTCGCGCAGGGACGTGACCGCGCGGATCGCGGCTTCGATCTCGGCGTCGGCGGGCGGCACGATCTGGGCTCCCGCGCCGAGTTCGCCACCGACCGACAGCCCCAGGTACACCTTGTACCCGTTGTCCTGCGGCGGGTTGTGGCTGGCGGTCACCATCACGCCCGCCGCGGCGTCGAGAGCCCGCACGGCGTGTGCCAGTACCGGTGTCGGCAGTGGACCGGGCATCAGCAGCGCCGACCGGCCCGCCCCGGTACAGACGCGGGCGGTCTCTTCGGCGAACGAGCGGGAGCGGTGCCGGGCGTCGTACCCGATGATCATCGGACCTCTCGCCCCGCGGTCGCCGAGCCAGCGGACGAGGCCGGTGGCGGCGGCGCGCACGACGGCGAGGTTCATGCCGTTGGGTCCGGCGCGCAGCGGTCCGCGCAGTCCGGCCGTGCCGAACGTCAGCGGGCCGGCGAAGCGGTCGGCCAGGTCGGCGCGCGCGTCCGGCGCCGGCAGCCGGTCGAGCACCGCCCGCAGCTCCCCCTGGGTAGCCGGATCCGGGTCGTCGGCGATCCACGCCTCCGCCCGATCACGCAGGTAGTCGATCGTGATGCTCTCCGTGGCCGTCATGTTCGTGTTGATAACACAGCCCGTTCAGCTCGCCAGCTGGAACGACCGAATCATCTCCTCGAAGATCACTTTACGCTCGGCGAATTTCGCTGCCGGCACCACCAGGTAGACGTGGTACGCCTTGCCGTTCACCACGGCGATCCGCCAGATGCCGTGCCGCTGGGGTCGGTCCTTGGGGGTGCAGAGGTACTCCAGCTGGGTGGCCGGGTTGCCGGCCAGCAGCTCGTCGGTCAGCCCGATCCGCTCGTACTGCGGAGCGCACGTGCCATTGCTCTTGGTGAATGTGCGCTCGGCCGACTCCAGCGCTCGCCGGGAGTCCTTCTCGTCCGTCACGTTGATGCGGACTCGGCTCTGGTCGTCCGCCGGGTCGACGAAGTCGACGTACGTGCCGGCCTCGACGCGTTTCCAGCCCTGCGGCACGTTGACCACGAGGCCGCGTTCGTTGAACACCTGAACGTCGATCAGCGGCGCCCCGGTCGTGGGAGCCGCCGTCGGCGTCTCCTGGGCCTGGGACGGGCCGGCCACCGGCGCTGCCGGTCGATCGCCGAACCAGTTACCGGCAACGGCGAGCGTCCCCACCAGCAGGGCGGCACAGACACCTGCGGCCACCGCGAGCCGGGTGCCGCGCGGCCACCGCCGGACCGCTGCCACCGCCTCCGCGCCGGCGCGTTTCGTCCCGGCCAACGCCTCCGCCCCGGCCCGCAAGGCCCGCTGGGCGCCGCCCGTCTGCGCGGCGGGCGGGCGGTGGGAGGCCCGCCACATCGCGTCCTGCGGCGGGATCGCGCCGGTCGGATCGGTCTGGTCGAGTTCCGGCGCGGTGCCGGCGAAGGCACGCGGCTCGGGTTCGGCGACCGGGGTGTGCATCTGGGCGATGAGCTCGTCCAGTGGAACGTCCGGGCTGAGCATCGCCCGTCCGCCGATCTGACCGCTCGGCGCCGGCGGTGGCGCCACCGCCGGCCACGACGTGCGTTGCGAGGGCACGACGGCGTACGGGTCGGTGACGTGGTCGCGGGCGCGGCTCGCCAGCGGTCCGGCGATCAGGTCCCGCAGTACCGACCGGGCGCTGCTGACATCCCAGCGGCGGTTCGGATCCTTCTCCAAGAGTCCATAGAGGACACCCGCCAGGGTACCGGCCCGGATCGGCGTGGCCGGCGGCTCCTCGACGACGGCGTGCATCGTCTCGATCGGGTCGCCCCGGTCGAACGGCGGTCGCCCCTCGACGGCCGTATACAGCGTGACGCCGAGCGAGAACAGGTCCGACGGCGGACCGAACGCGCCACCCATCGCCCGCTCCGGTGAGATGAAGTGCGGCGATCCGAGCACCATCCCCGGCGTGGTGAGCTGGACGTCGGTGGGCATCCGGGCCACCCCGAAGTCGGTCAACACGCACCGGCCATCGGCGCAGATGAGCACGTTGGCGGGCTTGACGTCGCGGTGCAGTACGCCACCCGCATGGGCGACCTCGAGCGCACCGAGCAGCGCGATGCCGATCTTCGCAACCGCCCGCGGGGCGAGCGGGCCGTCCTCCAGCACCATGTCCGCGAGGCTGCGCGCGTCCAGCAGCTCCATCACGATCCACGGCCGGCCGCCGTCGGTCACGACGTCGTAGACCTGGACGATGCTCGGGTGGGACAGCGCCGCTGCGGCGCGCCCCTCGCGCAGGGTCCGCTCGTACATCGAGTCCCGGTCGGTCGGCGCCAGACCCGGCGGGCAGACGACCTCCTTCACCGCGACCTCGCGGCGCAGCAGCGTGTCGGAGGCCCGCCAGACGGTACCCATACCGCCGGTCCCGATCGCCGCCCGCAGGGCGTAGCGACCACCGACGACCGTGCCCGGAGCCGCGCGACCGCCAGCCGAACTGGCATTCCACGCGGAAGCTGTCGAAGTCATCAGGTCGTATCCGCCGAGGGGTCGGTCGTGTAGGTCGGGTCCTATCTTGCGGGGTCCTCCGGGGGTCTGCGCAATCCCTCGGTAGCGGCCGCCATCGACCACCTTACGATCTGAGATTGTGGGGGACACACCGGACATGGGCCACAGCAGTGAGTCGGGCTTTCCCGTCAAGTCCGTATATGGACCTGGCGATCTACCGCCTGACCTGCCGGAACGCCTCGGCGAGCCGGGCGAGTACCCGTACACCCGTGGGGTCTACCCCACGATGTACACCACCCGACGGTGGACTATGCGGCAGTATGCCGGTTTCGGCACGGCCGCCGAGTCCAACGCGCGGTACCACCAACTGCTCACCGCGGGCACGACCGGGCTGAGCGTCGCGTTCGACCTGCCCACCCAGATGGGCTATGACTCGGACGAACCGGTGGCCCACGGTGAGGTCGGCAAGGTCGGCGTGGCGATCGACTCGATCGAGGACATGCGCGACCTCTTCCGCGACATCCCGCTGGACCAGGTGTCCACGAGCATGACGATCAACGCGCCGGCATCGCTGCTGCTGTTGCTGTACCAGCTCGTGGCCGAGGAGTCCGGGGTCGACAGCGACAAGCTGAACGGCACGATCCAGAACGACATCCTCAAGGAGTACGTGGCCCGCGGCACGTACATCTTCCCGCCCAAGCCCTCGCTGCGACTGGTGGCCGACACCTTCGCCTACTGCCGCAAGGAGATACCGCGCTGGAACACGATCTCCATCTCCGGCTACCACATGGCGGAGGCAGGCGCGACGCCGGTACAGGAGATCGCGTTCACCCTCGCCAACGGGATCGACTACGTGCGGGCCGCGCTGAACGCCGGTCTCGCGGTCGACGACTTCGCGCCCCGGCTCTCGTTCTTCTTCGTGGCGCGGACGACGCTGCTCGAGGAGGTCGCGAAGTTCCGGGCCGCCCGGCGGATCTGGGCCCGCCTCATGCGCGAGGAGTTCGGCGCGCGCGATCCGCGTTCCTGGATGCTGCGCTTCCACACGCAGACCGCCGGCGTACAGCTGACTGCCCAGCAGCCCGAGGTGAACCTCGTGCGGGTAGCGGTGCAGGCGCTCGGCGCGGTCCTCGGCGGTACCCAGTCGCTGCACACCAACGCGTACGACGAGGCGATCGCGCTGCCCACCGAGAAGGCGGCCCGGCTGGCGTTGCGTACCCAGCAGGTGCTGGCGTACGAGACCGACCTGACGTCCACTGTGGACCCGTTCGCCGGTTCGTACGCCGTCGAGGCGTTGACGGCCACCGTCGAGTCGCAGGTCGAGGAGCTGATGGCCCGGGTCGCCGAGTTCGGCTCGGCGGTCGAGGCGATCGAGGCAGGCTTCCAGAAGCGCGAGATCGAGGCGTCGGCGTACCGGACGGCACAGGAGATCGACAGCGGCGAGCGGGTCGTGGTCGGGCTCAACCGGTTCGCGCTGTCGGAGGAGGAGCCGTACGAGCCGCTGCGGGTAGACCCGGCGATCGAGGAGAACCAGGCGTCCCGCCTGGCGAGACTGCGTCGGGAACGTGACAACGCTTCCGTCGAGCGCGCGCTGGCGGCCGTCCGGCGGGCCGCCGAAGCTGAGGACAACGTGCTCTACCCGATGCGGGACGCCCTCCGCGCGAGAGCCACGATCGGTGAGGTTTGCCATGCTCTCCGTGACGTCTGGGGGCTCTACCGCCCGTCCGGGGGGCTTTAGACCTTATTTCGTGCCGACACGCCCGCTAAACCAATCCGCGAGCGGCGTCGGAGTCGTACCAATGAAGATGACGGACGAAGCGTCCGTCGCGCGTTCATAACTAACCGCGACCGTCACCCGTTGTAGGAGGTGTGGGGCAGATGACATCGGTTGAACACCGGCGCATCGGCCCCCCGCCCGGTGAAAATAGCTCCTACCAGGGGTTACGTGACGCAGCGCGACTCGATCATCACCAGAATGATGTTGCGCAGCGTCACCGTTTCGGGTCTAGGCTGTCCGAGTCAATCTCCCCCCACGCAGATCGAGAATGTGACGTGACGAGTGCGTTGACGCTGCCGCAGAGCAGCCCGCTGACATCGTCGTGGCCCGAGACTCCCCCTGGGGCCGACCCGCTGCCCGGTCACCTCGACCGATGGCTCGCAGCGAGGGGCGCCGAACTGGTCGCCGTACGCCGTCACATTCATGCTCATCCGGAACTTTCGCACCAGGAGTTCGAGACCGCCGCGCTGGTCGCCCGCGAACTCGCCGTGGCCGGCCTGAGCCCGCGCTTCCTGCCCAAGGGCAACGGCGTCATCTGCGACGTCGGCAAGGGTGACCGGGTGATCGCGCTCCGGGCAGACCTCGACGCGCTACCGCTGCCGGATACGAAGGACGTGCCATACCGGTCCACTGTGGATGGTGCGGCGCACGCCTGCGGGCACGACGTGCACACGACGATCCTGCTCGGGGTCGGCCTCGCGCTCGCGCAGCTGGACGACCGCAACGAGCTGCCCGGCCGGGTACGGCTGATCTTCCAGCCGGCCGAGGAGCAGATACCGTCGGGCTCGCCCGAGGTGATCGCGGCCGGCGGGCTGAAGGACGTCGCCGCCATCTTCGCGCTGCACTGCGCGCCGCAGTTCCCGGCGGGCCTGGTCGGCGTGCGGTCCGGTGCGTTCACCGCCGCGGCCGACACGGTCGAGGTACGGCTGACCGGGCAGGGTGGCCACACGGCCCGTCCACACCTGACCGCCGACCTCGTCCACGCGCTCGGTCGGGTGATCGTGGACGTTCCGTCGCTGCTCGACCGGCGGGTCGACCCGCGGGCCGGCGTCTCGATGGTGTGGGGCGTGGCGCACGCCGGTGAGGCGTACAACGCGATCCCGATCGAGGGCGTTGTGAAGGGCACCGTGCGGGTGCTCAACCGCGAGGCCTGGCGGGAGGCGCCCGATCTGGTCAGCAAGCTGATCAAGGATGTCGTGGCCGGTACCGGCGCCAAGGTCGACGTGAAGTACACCCGGGGCGTTCCGCCGGTGATCAACGACCGGCTGGCTACCGCGGTCATCGCCGGTGCGGCCGGTGCCGCGCTCGGCCCCGACCGGGTCGTCGAGGCCGAGATCAGCATGGGCGGCGAGGACTTCGCGTTCTACCTCGACCACGTGCCCGGCGCGATGATCCGGCTCGGTACCGGCATTCCCGGCTCCGACGTGCGGATGGACATCCACCAGTCCGGGTTCGACGTCGACGAGCGGGCGATCGGGTACGGCGTCCGCGTCATGGTCCACACCGCCCTCGGAGCCCTGTCAGCCGGCGCGTTCTAGGCCCCCCTCACTCGGTTGATCATGAAGTTAGTTGGTGGTTCGACGGCGTGTCGAACCACCAACTTCATGATCAACCGGGCTGGCGCGAGCGTCAGCCGCGCGGGGTGACCGGAGGAGCGGCCGGCAGGTTGACCGCGGGTGGGGCGCCTTGTGGAGTGGCCAGCTGTGGGCGGCGCCGGCGGGCGAACCAGACCAGCACGAAGATCGGCAGGCCGAGGACGACGGCGAACGGCAGCAGGTAGCCGAGCACCACGAGCAGGACGTTCATCGCGCCGAGGAACGCGTGCCAGCCCGCCTCCAGGCCGTCGAGGAAGCTCGGGTCCTTCGGTGCCGGTGTGGTGGGCGCCTCGGCGTCCGGGCCGAGCAGGTGCACGGTCAGCGTCGACAGCGAGGTCAGGTCGGCCAGCCGCCGCTTGCGGGCCTCGAGCGAGGCCAGTTCAGCCTCGCGCTTGGCCAGCTCGGCCTCGATCGACACGATCTCGCCGAGGTTGCGGGCCTGCGCGAGCAGGGCTCGGGTACGCGTCACGCTGGCCTTCTGCGACTCGATCCGGGCGTCGACGTCCACGATCGCCTCGGTGACGTCTTCGGTGCTCGTCGAGCGGGCTTCCTCGGTACCGAGTTTGGCCAGGGCGTCGAGCGTCGAGGTGAACTTCTCCGCCGGTACCCGCAACTGCAGGTGTACCTCGGAGCGGTCGTCGTTGATCGTACGTTTGTCGGAGCCCACGAACCCGCCCGCGGTCTCGGCGACCGTCGTCGCCTGCGTGGCGGCCTGGTCGACCTTCTCGACCCGTACCGTCATGTCCCCGGTGTAGATGATCGAACGCGTGTCGATCCGCTGCGGTGCGGCCGGCGCGCCGCCCGGAGGAGCGCCGCCGGGCTGGGCATTGGCGTCGTACGCCGCCGCCCCTGTCGCCCCCTGGGCCGGCGCCTCGGCGGCGGCGGCCGGAGCCCGCTGGTCGGCGCTTCCGGTACCCGACTCCGAGCTGGCGCTGCATCCGCTGATCGTCAGGGCCACCCCGACGCCGACCACTACCAACATGTTCCGTGTCTTCATGTGAACCTCCCTGAGTCGAGACGCAGCGGTGGGACGTGAAGCGGGGGTGATCCGGTTCCGGCAGACTCTGGGGAAGGACGTCACAGTTGTGTCGCGAAGGAGACTTCCATGCGGCTGACCAAGTACACCCACGCCTGCTTGCGGATCGAGCGGGACGGCGCGGTCCTCGTCATCGACCCCGGCGCCTTCACCGAGCCGGAGGCGCTCGACGGCGTGGACGCCGTACTCATCACGCACGAGCACATGGATCACCTGGATGCCGGCAAGCTGGCCGACGCGCTGAGCAAGCGGCCATCGGTGACCGTCCATACGCATCCGGACGTAGCCGCCCAGCTCACCGAACTGGCCGGCGCGGTGACCACAGTGGAGTCTGGCGACTCGTTCAGCGCGGCCGGGTTCTCGGTACGGGCGTACGGAGGCTGGCACGCCGTCATCCACCCGTTCGTGCAACGGGTGGTGAACCTCGGGTTCCTCGTGGAGGACTCCGTGTACCACCCGGGGGACTCGTTCGACGTACCGGAGGGTGCGCAGGTGGACACGCTGTTCGTGCCGATAAGTGGACCGTGGCTGAAGCTGTCGGAGTCGGTGGACTTCGTCCGGATGGTGGCGCCGCGGCGGGCGTACGCCCTGCACGACTTCCTGCTCAGCGAAGTCGGGTTGAAGGTGACCGACGCCAACATGAGCAGGCTGTCCGGTTGCGACTACGCGCGCCTCGCGGCCGGTACCACAATCGACGCGGGATAATGAGGCATGGACGGCCTGCCCGCCCAGCTCACCGACCGGCTGTACACCGGATCGCCGGACGGCTTCATCGCGGCCCGGGACGCGGCGGTGGCGGCCGCCAAGGAAGCCGGTGACACCGAGCGCGCCAAGGCGATCGCCAAGCTGCGCAAGCCGACGATCGCCGCGTGGTTGGTGAACCTGCTGGCCATCGAGAAGCCCGAACTCGTCGAGGAGCTGGGTGAGCTGGCGGCCGCCATGCGCTCGGCCCAGCGGGATCTGCGCGGCGCCGAGCTGCGGGAGCTGGCCACCCAGCGGCGGGAAGTGGTCGGGGCGCTGGTGGCGCAGGCGCGCACACTCGCCGTCGCGGCCAACCCGGCATTGAAGCGCGCCAAGCTGCCGCTCGCCGAGGTCGAGGAGACCCTCACCGCCGCGCTGGCCTCACCCGAGGCGGCCGAGTTGGTGAGCTCCGGCCGGCTGGTGAAGACGATCGAGTACTCCGGGATCGGCGAGGTCCCCCGCCCGCAGCTGCGGGTCGTGGCGGACCCGGCTCCGTCCAACGTGGAGCGCCGCTCGGCAGAGGAGGTACCCGAGAAGCGCATCATCGAGCGGGAACTGGCCGCGGCGCGTACCGAGGAAGAGAAGGCGCGGGCGGACCTCGCGCGGGCGGAGGAGGCCGAGCACGACGGCGTCCGCGTCCTCGAAGAAGCAGACGCGGCGCTGGCGGAGGCGCAGCAACTCCGGGCGGCGGCCGACGAGGAACTGAGCCGGCGCAAACTAGCCCGTAAGACCGCCGAAAGGACGGTCAGCACCGCCGTCCGGCGCGTGGGTGCGGCAGAAGCGGTACTGGCCGAGCTCGATGTGACACGCGGCAAGGACCGGCGTACTGGCTGACGCGCGAGCGGCCGCACGACAGAATCTCAAGGGTGACCCCGGAGCAGACCGCGGAGGCCGCGAAGGCGGCCGTGAACAAGCTCGGGGGTGCGTTCGGGACGTGTCCGAAGACGCTGCGCCGGGCGCGGGAGCTGGGTCTGACGGGGTGGGCGTTCCACGTGGCCGGGCGCGGGGGAGCGCTGGGGGACGTGCGGTCCGACACGGTCGCCGCGGCCCTGGGCTTCATCGCGCCGGAGGCGGTGCACGACGGGTGGGAGTCCGCCCGGCGGGTGGCCCGGCCGGACCAGATCGCCGGGTACAGCCTCGACGAGTGCTGTCGTTGGGGCCGGGAGAAGCTCGGTGACATGCCGCGGCTGGCGCGGTTCGTCGACCTGATGGAACGGGTCGTGCTGGCGGCCGACTCGGCGGGTTTGCCGCTGTTCGCGGCGTGGCGGGCGATGCCCGTGCCGGACGACGAACCGGGCTCGCGGGCGGCGGTACTGCTGCACTTGTTGCGGGAGCACCGCGGCGGCGCGCATCTCGTGGCCGTGCGGTGCAGCGGACTCACGCCGCTCGAGGCGATCATCGCGAGTCCGGACGGCGAGGCGGGCGCGATCGCATACGGCTGGCAGCCACCGTATCCGGTGCTCGCTCCGCTGGTCCGCCGGCGGGTGTGGGCGGAGGCGCTGACCGACCGCATGGCCGGCCAGGGGTACCGGGCGCTGTCCGTCGACGAGCGGACCGAGCTGGTGGGACTGCTGAAGTCGGCCGTGGCCACGGTGCGCGAGCCGACCGGCGAGTTCCCGGCCGTGACGGGCTGACTGGGTCAGGGGTTGACGGTC
>Ga0075420_100003884_pt1 | contig 13116 bp, 8 predicted proteins | sample SoiMetdeltSBSDD4_FD_75296 | JGI IMG/M metagenome (GOLD analysis project Ga0075420, IMG submission 75296) | Bulk soil microbial communities from a Populus tree surrounding site in Tennessee, USA - Soil MetaG P. deltoides SBSDD4 | ecosystem: Environmental > Terrestrial > Soil > Tree plantation... | reverse complement strand
CCAGGCCCAGCCAGAACCCGGGGATGGACAGCCCGAGCAGCGCGACGCCCTTGGCGACGTTGTCCCACCAGGTATTCACCTTCACCGCCGAGATGATCCCCGCCGGCACCCCGATGAGCAGCGAGATCAGCGTGGCGGCCAGGCCGAGAAGCAGCGAATTCGGCAACCGCTGGAAGTAGAGCTCGCTCACCGGCAGGCGATAGTTGAACGACTTGCCGAGCTCGCCCATGAAGGCGTTCTGCATGAACGTCGCGTACTGCACCGGCCACGAGCGGTCGAGCCCCCACTGCTTGCGCACGCGGTTCAGATCCGCCTCCGACGCGCTCGCCTCCGCCATCAGCGTCACCGGGTCGCCCGTCATGCGGACGATCAGGAAGATCGTCGCGCTGAGGATGAGCAGCGTGACGACGCTGTAGAGCACGCGGCGGACGACGAAGCTGACCACTACTCCTTGACCTTCAGGTCCTCCCACGGATAGGCGTAGCCCGTGGTGATGGTCGGGAACACGTCCTGCCACTTCTGCGCCATGACCTTCGGCCCGATTCCGTTCACGAACGCGTGGCGGAACACCGGGACGAGGTAGTGGTTCTCGAGGATGGCGCGCTGGATCTCCTCGGCCAGCTTCTTGCGCTCGGCCGGATTCAGCGACCGCTCGTACTGGTCGAACTTGGCGTCGAGTTCCTTCACGCAGACGCGGTCGCCCGAGTTGGATCCGCCGCACTTGAAGTTGGCCTCGTACCAGAACGACCAGCTCCCGGCGATGCGCACGCCGTGCAGGATCATCTGCACGCCGGGCCACTCCTTGACACCGCCCCGGAGCTTCTGGAAGAAGATGCCGCGCTCCATCGTCTGCAGGCGGGCGCGGATGCCCACCTCGCGCAGCTGGGCGATTATGCGCTCGCCGCGCGAGTAGAACGCCGGCAGCGGCGTGATCCAGTCCACGTCGAACCCGTTCGGGTACCCAGCGTCGCGCAGGAGCGACTTTGCCTTCTCCACGTTGCGCGGAAGCTCCGGCCAGTCGATGGCGTACTGCACGTCGTCGTTGATCCAGTTGCCGGTCGGCTTGCCCATGCCGCTGGTCTCGGCCTGGTTCATGGCACGGCGATCGATGGCCAGGCTCACCGCCTCCCGCACGCGCTTGTCGCGGAACGGATTCTTCGGGTCCTGGAAGTTCGGGAACTCGAGGAAGAAGGAGCCCGAGAGGACCGGGGCCAGCGTCACCCCGGGCAGCTTGCCGACCTTGCCGATCAGCTCGCCGGGAACGTTGTAGATGATGTCGGCCTCACCGCGCTCGAGCATGGCCACCCGCGTGGCCGCCTCCGGCACCGAGATCATCACCAGCTGCTTGACGTGGACGGGCCGGTAGTAGCCCTCGAACGCTTCCAGCTCGATCTTCACGCCCGGCTCGTGGCGCACGAGCTTGTAGGGCCCGGCGCCGATCGGCTTCTGCTTGAAGCCGTCCGGACCGACCTGCTTGTAGTACTTCTCGGGCACGATCCACCCCGGGGCGGCCACGTTGGCGGTGCCGAACAGGATGGCGAAGTCGAGGAACGGCTCCTTGAAGACGAAGCGCACGGTGCGGTCGTCGACGATCTCGACGCGCTCGGTCTTCTTCTTGAACACGTCGGCCTTGGCGCCGCGGTAGCTCTCGTAGCTGAACTTCACGTCCTGCGGCGTGACCGGGTCGCCATTGTGGAACTTCGTCCCCTTCCGCAGCGTGAATGTCGCGCTCTTCGCGTCGGCGGCCACCGCGAAGCGCTCGGCGAGGGCGGCATGGTCGTAGAGGGCGGTGCCCTGGTTCTTGACGAGCGCGTCGTGGAGCGCCGTGAAGAAGTTGTCCGGCGTGGCGGTGCCGTCGTGCTCCTGCGGATCGAGCCAGCGCGAGGCGAAGCCGGCGTGCCAGGCGAGCACGAGCTTGCCCTTCGCCGCCGAGGCGGCCAGTGAGACGGCTGCAGACGCAGCCACGATCAGGATCAGGGCGACGGCGAGCATCCGAACCGCCAGACAGCCACGCGTCATGTCGGCCTCCGCTTGGAAACGGGGGTTCGCACCGGGTTGAGGTGCCGTAGGCTAGCCCGGCCACCCGAACTGGTCAAGTCGCATCACCTGTCAACCCGCCCTGCGGCGCCGCGGGGATGACGATTGGCGGCTCGATCAGCTCGACGCGGAGCTGCTCGTCCGGCACCACGCGCGACGGTGTCGGATCGCCGGCGCGGCGGTCGCGCCAGCGGCGTGGCACGCGGTCGATCCCCACCGGATAGATGGTCAGCGTGCCGTCGGAAGCGATGTGCAGCCGCAGGAAGTTCTTGAAGTCCTCGACCCGGAGCGCCGCGAAGGCCTGCTCGCCGTGGCGGCCGAAGACGTTCAGCGAGACGAGCAGGTACAGCCCCATCACCGCCGATCCGACGATCCAGCCACCGCCGAAGACGATGGCGGCGCTCACGACGGCGCGCAGAAACGGCCGGGTGGGCAGGAGCCAGCCGGACACGATGGCCGCGCTCCACCCGACGAGGAAGATGCACGTGCCGTGCGCGCCGGCATGCGCCAGGCCGGCAAGCACGCGGTAGGACCTCGAGTGGGTGTCGGTGAACACGAGGAACGCCGCGGCCATGCCGATCAGCCAGAGGGCCAGGCCCGGCTGCAGTGCCAGCGCCAGACCCGTGAGCCGGAGCGCCTCCACCGGACCGGCAGGATGCAGGTCGCCGATGGCGCTCCAGGCGAGCCACGCCGTCAGCAGGTACAGCACGGCCGGCACGATCCCGAATCTCGGGTTCTTGAGGCCGAAGAGCAGGTTGCCGAAGCTCAGGCGCCACGACTGGCGCAGATCGGGATACACCGTCTTCAGCTCGAAGACGCGCGGCGGCGTGTCCGCTTGCGTCGCATCCTCGACGATCCTGGACACGTCCTCGTCGTGCGTCGGCTGCAGGAACGCGCCGCCGCCGCCGGCGGTGATCTTCTGCACCGGCGCCTGCCCTGGCACCGGCGAGGCCTCCTCGTGCCGGCGGTAGTGATGCAAGTCGCCGGCAAGCAGCACCTTCACGTCCACGCCCTGCGGCGCCAGCACGTGGTCGCGCAGGTAGACGAGATCGGTCTCGTCGAACACGCGGCCGAACTGCCGGTACTTGTGCGCGTAGATCCACACGGGGGTCGACAGGCACAGGAGCACACGGTCCCCCGGGCGCATGTGGCGCGCGACGATGTCGCGGAAATACTCGATCTGCGGCGTGTCGAGATCCGATTGCAGCTGGGCGTCTGACCCGAGCAGCCACCACCGGCCGGGCAGCCGCAGCGCGAAATAGCTCCGGCTCTGTCGGGTCGCCCAGCCCGCGAACCAGCGCCCGCCGATCCCCGACGCGAACAGCCGCGAGAATGCGCTCAGCCCGTCGTACCAGTCGTGATTGCCGGGAATGGCGAAGACGTGCGGCGCCTCGTCCGGGTGCGCGTCACCGAACGCGGTGTCGTACGGGACGACCAGCCGGCGGTAGTAATTCTCGCGACTCGGTGTCGGGTACACCTGATCGCCGCCGAGAACGAGCACGTCGCCACGCGTGGTCAGGTACCGCCCGCCCGTGGAATCGTGGAGCTCGAGCCCGGGCTGTGAAGCGGCGTACGCGACGGCGTAGGCGGAGTTCCAGCCGTCGCCGGAATCGGAGACGTAGTCGATCCAGATCTCGGCGCGGGCACGGGCGGGATCGGGGCGCGGTCCGTCGGCGCCGTCGCTGTAGCGGACCGTGTAGTCGTAGAAGTCGGTCTCGCGCGCGGCGGCCGCCTGAACGACGCGCGGGTCGGCGCGCTCGCCGACCACGAGGGCAGCCAGCGTCTTCACGCCGGTGCTGAGCAGCTGCGCGGGATCGAACCAGCCCACCATCGGCATCCGCGGGGCCGTCACGCCGGGCCGCCACAGCAGCGGAAATCCGCTGCCGCGCGCGGCGAGACGGCGGGCGAGCGGCAGCGACTGTCGCTGGCTGGGGGCGTCCGGATCGGTCGGCATCGACGTTGCCCTGGGCCAGGCCATGATGCCTCCCCTTGCGCTCGAGATCGAGCAGAGGAAAATGCCACGAGGCACGCGAATGATCGCCGACTTCGTGGTCCGGCACAGTGAGCTGCTGGTCTTCTTGTATGTCCTCGCCGACCAACTCGGCGTCCCGCTACCCGCCACCCCCGCCCTGCTCGGGATCGGCGCCCTCGCCGCCGCCGGCAAGATCAACCCGGCGGTGGCGCTGGCGCTGATCGTTGCCGCCTGCCTGCTCGCCGACCTCGTCTGGTACAGCCTGGGCCGACGGCTCGGCGCCCGCGTGCTCCGGCTGCTGTGCAGGATCTCGCTCGAGCAGGATTCGTGCGTGCGCCGCACGGAGGACGTGTTCATCCGCTATGGCGTGCGCTCGCTTCTCGTCACCAAGTTCATTCCCGGCCTGGGCGCGGTGGCGCCCCCGCTCGCCGGCATGGTCGGCGTCGGCGCCGCGCGCTTCGTGACGTACAGCGCGCTGGGCGCGCTCCTCTGGGGCGGCACGTGGGGCGGTCTGGGATATCTCGCGGGTGATGCGTTGAAGCGGCTTCCGTATCCCGACGCGCGGCTGGGCACGGTGGCGTCGGCCGCCGTCGCGGTCGGCGTCGTGGCCTACGTCCTGACCAAGTGGATCAAGCGCCGGCGGTTTCTGCGCAAGCTGTGGATCGCGCGCATCACCGCCGAGGAGCTGAAGCGCGATCTCGAGTCGGACACGCCGACGCTCGTGCTCGACCTGCGCTCCGATCTGGATGTCCTCGCCGAGCCGTACGTCATCCCGACCGCGCTCCGGATCGCGGCCGCGGAGCTGGAGCGCCGGCATGCGGAGATTCCGCGCGACCGCGAGGTGGTCGTCTACTGCTCCTGACCCAACGAGGCCACCAGCGCCCGGGTGGCGCTCGACCTCGCCAAGCTGGGCGTCACCCGCGTGCGACCGCTGGCGGGCGGATTTCCCGAGTGGCGCCGCCGCGGTTTCGCGGTCGAGCCCGCGGCGAAAGCTCCGTCAGCTCAGACCACCGGCAACGCGTAGCGTTTCTCGCCGGCGATCGACCGCGAGTCGGCGGCGGCGAGGAACACCCTGGACGCCCTACGAAGCGAGCAGCATGAAGGCGTCGGCGGGCAGGTGAAGACGGACGGTCTCACCCGTCACGAGCGGCACCGGCGACGGCTCGGTGACGAAGACGAGCACGCGCTGTCCGTCGGTGAGTCGCGCCGTCAGCTCCGTCTGCGCGCCCTGATAGACCAGCCCGTCGACGTGCGCGTCCACGACGTTGTCGCCGGGTGCCGACACGAGCTGGACCCGCTCGGGCCGGATGGCGAGCTCGACGTCCTCGCCAGCCCGGAGCGCCACGCCCGCCACGCGGAGGTTCCCGCCGGCCACCGCCACGCGATCCGCCGCCAGCGCGCGGCCGCGCAGCACGGTGGAGGCGCCGATGAAGTCCGCCACGAAGCGAGTGCGCGGGTGCGCGTAGATGTCGCGCGGGGCGCCGAGCTGCTCGATGCGGCCGGCGTTCATCACGGCGATCCGATCGGAGAGGCCGAGCGCCTCCGCCTGGTCGTGGGTCACGAAGATCGTGGTGATGCCGACGGTCCGCTGGATACCGCGCAGCTCGTCGCGCATGCTCTCGCGGAGCTTCTTGTCCAGCGCCGCCAGCGGCTCGTCGAGCAGCAGCACGCGGGGCCGGTACACGAGCGCGCGAGCCAGGGCCACGCGCTGCTGCATGCCGCCCGACAGCTCGGACGGCCGCTGGCGTCCGGCGCGATCCAGCCGCACGAGCTCGAGCGCCTCGCCGACGCGGCGGTCGATCTCCGCCGCCGGTAGACGCCGCTCCCGCAGGCCAAACGCGACGTTCTCGCGGATCGACAGATGCGGGAAGAGCGCGTAGGACTGGAAGACCACGCCGAGCCCGCGCAGATGCGCGGGCCGCGCGGTCACGTCCTGCCCGTCGATCACGATGCGCCCCGCCGTCGGCGGCACGAAGCCGGCGATGAGGTTCAGCGTGGTCGTCTTGCCGCAGCCGGAGGGGCCGAGCAGGGACAGGAACTCGCCCTCGTGCACGGTCAGGTCCAGTGCGTCGACCGCCCGCACGGCGCCGTAGTCGCGCGTGCACCCGCGGAGCTCCACGACGGCCTTGGTCATCGGGAGCGAAGCCGCGAGGCCGGCTCGCACCGCAGGTGGCCTGCGCAAGATGGGCGTCGCTTCAATGTTGGAGGAACACGCGGCCCAGATCCAGATACCGGTCGGCGAGCCAGACGACCACGAAGGTGGCGACGATGAACAGCGAGGACAGCGCGGCGATCGTCGGGTCCGTGTAGTTGACGACATAGGTGAACATCGCCACCGGCAGGATCTCGGTGACGCGATTGGAGATGAACAGCGAGACCACGAACTCGTTCAGCGACACGACGATCGCGAACAGCAGCGCGGCGAAGAGTCCCGGCCGCAGGAGCGGCAGGGTGACGCGGCGGAAGGTGCGCCACGGCGTGGCGCCGAGGCTGGCGGCCGCCCGCTCGAGCGCCGGGTCCAGATTGCGCACGCTGACCCAGACCGACCGCACGACGAACGGGAGCACGAGCGCCACGTGGGCGGCGACGAGCACCGCCCGGCTGCGCAGGAGACCGAGCGCGGCCGCCAGCATCAGAAAGCCGAGCCCGGCCGCCACGCCCGGGACGACGAGCGGTGACAGGAGGACGGACGCCCACACATGGCGGCCGCGCAGCCGCCCGCGCTCGAGCGCGAGGGCGGCCAGCGTCCCCACCGGAAGCGCCAGCAGCACGGCGCCGGCGGTCACCACCACACTGTTGACGGCGGCCCGCTGGAACTGCGGATAGGTGACGACGTTCTCGTACCAGCGCAGCGAGAACCCCGCCGGCGGAAAGGACAGGATCGCGGTCGGATTGAACGACACGGCGATCACGACCACGGTCGGCAGCGTCATGAAGGCGAGCTGGGCGGCCACGGCCGCTCTCAGCATCACGTCGCGCGGCCCGTCGATACGCGGCCGACCACGGTGAGCAGGGCCAGCGTCAGCGCGAGAGCCAGCATCGCGAAAGCAGCTGCCCCCGGCCAGTTGAACGAGTCGAGCCCGAGGTCCTTCACGACGTTGGCGATCATCTTCACCTTGCCGCCCCCGAGCAGCTCCGGCGTGGGAAACGCCGACAGCGTCCACGCGAACACGATGAGAGCGCCCGACACGATGCCCGGCATCGACAGCGGCAGCGTCACCCGGCGGAAGACGCGCCATGGCGGGGCGCCGAGGCTCGCCGCCGCCCGCTCGTACACGGGATCGATGTGGCTCAGCGCGGCGGCCAGGATGAGGATCATCGTCGGCATCGAGAAGTGGACGAGGCCGACGAGGACGCCTCGCTCGGTGAAGAGCATCGGCACCGGCCACGTGACGACCGTGTTGCCGAGCACCAGCACCCACGCATACGTGCGCACGATGGCGCCCGTGAAAAACGGCGCCAGCGTGAGCACCAGGATGAGCGACCGCACCCAGCGTGACGGCGTGCGCGCCAGCGCGTACGCCACCGGGTAGGCGCAGACGAGCGTCAGCACGGTGGTGAGCGCGCTGAGGACGATCGTGTCGCGCACGGCGCCGAGATACTGCGGCGCCAGCACGGCGCGGAAATTCGCGAGCGTGAGGCCGCCCGTCTGCAGCGACCCCGGGATGAACTCCAGCACGCTCCACCGGAACAGCGCGCCGAGCGCCGCCGCGAACACCGCGAGCACGACCACCGCCGGCAGGAGCAGCAGCCTCACCGCGGGCGCGGCCTCACTTCTTGACGATGTTCGCCGTGAACCACTCCCGCCAGCCGGGCAGGTTCTTCGCACGCGCCTCGTCGTTCATGATGTAGCCGCGCTCCTTCCACTCCGCCGTCGTCGAGAAGATGCCGGGCTGCCCCTTGAGGTTGGCCGGCACGGTGGCGCCGAGGTTGACGGGACCCGCGCGCAGCGTCTTCACCAGCTCCGCCTGGATCTCCTTCGACAGCGCCAGGTTGATGAACTGGTGCGCGGCGTCGGCCTTCTTGCTGCCCGCCATCACCCCCATCGTGTCGATGCCGACGATGCCCGGATAATCGGTTGGCTGCACGACCTTCACCGCGATCCCCTGCTCTTGCAGATGATATGCGTTCACCGACAGCATGACCTGGACCGGCCCCTGCCCCGTCTTCATCAGATCCTGGCTCTGCGCGTCGGTGGAGTAGAAGGCGGCCACCGACTCCTTGAGCTGCTTCAGCTTCGCCTCGCCTTTCTGCCAGTTGACTTCGTTGCCACCTTCCATCAGCGCCGCGATGGTGATGATGTGGGAGGGATCGAAGTCCGGCATGGCGATCTTGCCCTTGAGCGACGGCTTCCAGAGATCCGACCACTTGGTGATGTCTTCCTTCACCTGGTCGGGCCGGTAGACGACGGTGTAGACGTAGGCCCACGAGCCGATGTGGAAATCGCTCCGGAACGCCTCCTTCGCGATCTCCTTGCTGTTCGGAAGCTTGGCCATGTCGAGCTTGTCGTAGAGCCCGTCGGAGATGTAGAGGCGCGCCACGTGCGTGGTCGTGAAGTTCAGGTCCACGAGCGGGTTGCCCTTGGCCACGCGCGCCTTGGCCAGCCGGTCGATCGTCCCGCCCACTTCATATTCCACCGGGATGCCCGTCTTCGCGGTGAAGGCCTTGCCGATCACCTTGTCGACAGTGTCCTTCCAGTTGCCGCCCCACACGCTGATGACGAGCGCGTTCTGCGCCCGCGCGGGCGGGACGAGCGGCAGCGTGAGCAGCGCGAGCAGCAGCGTGACGACCAGGCGTGAGCGCATGGCATTCCCCCTAGAAATCCGCGCGGACTGGCTTCAAGGCCTGCACTCTGTCCGACCGCGCGAGGGCTGTCAAGGCGGCCGCTTGGTTGACACGTCGGGGACGGTCCTCTAGAACCGTGACAGGAGGGTCTGGCCGCTGATCTGTCGCGAGTGTCGCTTCGAGAACCCGCCGGGGATGAAATTCTGCGGTCAGTGCGGGACCGCCTTGCCCCTTCGCTGCCCGCGCTGCGACGCCGACGTGCCGACCGGCTTTCGCTTCTGCGGCCAGTGCGGCGCGAGCCTGCAGCCGGCAACGACTCCGGGCGCGCCGCCCAGCCCCGGCCCCCCAGCGCCGCCCGCGCCGCCCGCGCCGCCGAGCGTGGCCGCCTACACGCCGAAGCATCTCGCGGACAAGATCCTCCGCGCGCGCTCCGCGCTGGAAGGCGAGCGCCGGCAGGTGACGGTCGTCTTCGCCGACGTGGCCGGCTTCACGTCGCTGGCCGAGCGGCGGGATCCGGAAGACGTGCACGCCATGATCAGCCGCTGCTTCGAGCTGATCACGGCCGAGGTCCACCGCTTCGAGGGCACGATCAACCAGTACACGGGCGACGGCGTCATGGCGCTCTTCGGCGCGCCGATCGCCCATGAGGATAGCGCCCGGCGCGCCGTGCACGCCGCCCTCGCCATCCAGCGTGCGCTGCGTGACGACGCCCGCGAGCGCGGGCATCCGCTGCTCATGCGGATCGGCATCAACACGGGGCCGGTCGTCGTCGGTCGCATCGGCGACGACCTCCGCATGGACTACACGGCGGTGGGCGACACGACGAACCTGGCCGCTCGCATGCAGCAGGCCGCGCGGCCCGGCAGCGTGGTCATCACCGCGGGCACGCATCACTTCGTCGAGGGGTTCTTCGAGACGCTCGATCTCGGCGCGGTCGAGGTGAAGGGCCATGCCCCCGTCAAGGCGTGGGAGGTGCTGCGTCCTCGCGGACAGCGGTCGCGGCTGGGGATCGCCGCCGAGCGCGGGCTCACGCCACTGGTCGGCCGCACGGCCGAGCTCGGCGTGCTGCTCGAGCGGTTCGCCGACGTCAAGGCCGGGCGGGGCCAGGTGGTGTCGCTCGTGGGCGAGGCCGGCATCGGCAAATCGCGGCTCATCCACGAGCTGCGGCAGCGGCTGCATCAGGACGGCGAAGCGGTGACGTGGCTCGAGGGACAGTGCGTGTCCTTCGGTCAGTCGATCCCGTTCCTGCCGCTCGTCGATCAGCTGCGGCGCAACTTCGGCATCGACGAGCTCGACGGCGAGCCGGAGATCATCGCGAAGGTCGAGCACGGGATGCGGCGCATGGGCCAGCTCGACGCCCACATTCCGTACCTGCGCCACCTGCTCAGCGTCGATCCGGGTGACCCGGCGGTGCTCGCGATGGATCCGCTGGCGCGGCGCCGGCGGATCTTCGAGGCGGTGCGAGCGCTCGCCCTCCGCGGCGCGAGCCGGCGGCCGATCGTCTTCGTGTTCGAGGACCTGCACTGGATCGACAGCAGCACGGAGGAGTACCTCAGCAGTCTCATGGACTCCGTGGCGGCGGTGCCGATCATGCTGCTGTTCACCTACCGCGTCGGCTATTCCCTGCCGTTCGGCGCGCGGAGCTTCCACACGTCGCTCACCCTCCGGAGTCTCTCGGCCGAGGAGACGATGGCGATCGCCGCCCGCGTGCTCGGGACCGACGAGTTCCCGGAGCAGGTGAAGGCGGCGTTGCTCGACAAGGCCGAGGGCATCCCGCTCTTCGTCGAAGAGGTGGCCAAGACGCTCCTCGACCTCGGCGTGCTCCGCCGCGAGCAGGGCGGACTGCGGCTGATCAAGGGCCCCGCGGAGATCAGCGTCCCCGACACCATCCACGACATCCTGATGGCGCGCCTGGACCGCCTCGGCGACGAGGGCAAGCGCACCGTGCAGCTGGCGGCGGTCATCGGCCGCCGGTTCCTCGTGCGCCTGCTGGACCGCGTGTCCGGATTGAAAGAGCGGCTGGACGGCTTCCTGGCGGAGCTCAAGGCGCTGGAGATCGTCTACGAGCAGGGGCTGGTGCCCGAGCCCGCCTACGTCTTCAAGCACGCCGTCATCCAGGATGTCGCCTACAACAGCCTGCTGCGCGAGCGGCGGCGCGAGGTGCATCGCCGGGTGGGTCAGGCCATCGAGGAGCTCTTCGCCGATCGCCTGACCGACCACCACGAGGAGCTCGCGCACCATTACGTGCACGGCGAGCACTGGGCGAAGGCGTTCACCTATCTGGTCAAGTCCGGGGACCGCGCGAAAGACGCGTATGCGAACCAGATGGCCCTGGACTTCTACGCTCACGCGCTGGAGGTCGCCGCGCGCGTGACGCCGCCGGTCCCCGGCCGGGACATCATGGCGGTCCACCAGCGGCGGAGCGCGGTGCTGTTCCTCCTGACGCGGTATCCCGAGGCGATCGCGGAGTCACAGCGCGTGCTGGGGCTCGCGCGTGAGGCCGGTGACCGCTGGATCGAGGCCGAGGCGCAAGCGGATCTCGCCCTGACGTACTGGGCGACGTTCGACTCCAACAACGTGCCCCACGTCAAGGCAGCCGCCGAGGCGGCCCGGGCGCTCGCCCAGGAGACGGGCCATCAACGCGCGCTCGCGAAGGCGCTGAACTATCTCGGCCTCGTCGACCAGGTGGAGGGCGATCTCGTCGCCGCCGACCGAATGCTGGAAGCCTCGCTGCATATCGCCGAGCCGGCGGGCTTCCGGGATGCGCAGGCGCAGGCGCTCGTCTGGCTCGGCGCGCACGCGGGATGGCGCGGGGAATTCGCGAAGGCGATCCCGCTCCTGGGCCAGGCCCAGACCACTGCCGCCGAGGTCCACGACGGGTTCTTCGAGCTGCTCTCGGCGGCCTTCACCTCCCTGGCCCACATCGGTCTCGGCGACTACGGCACCGGCCTCGGCGTCATCAACGACACGCTGGCCAAGGCCCGCGAGCGCAACAACGTCTTCTTTCAGGGCCGCATGATGAACACGGTCGGCTGGCTCTATCAGGAGCTCGGCGATTTCAACCGAGCCCACGACGCCAACCGCGAGAGCATCGACATCGGCCGCCGCATCAAGAACGCGAACGTGGAGATCAGCGCCGCGATCAACATCGGTCTCGACCATCTCAGCCTCGGCGACCCCGGTCGCGCGCTCCCGCACCTGGAGGAGTGCCTCACGCGCATCGAGAAGTTCGGCTTCGCCGCGCATCGCTGGCGGTGGGGCATCCACTCGGCGGTACTCATCGCCGAGACGCTCCTGGCCCTCGGCGACTCCGCGGCGGCCGCCGTCCAGGCCGAGAAGGCGCTGGCGCAGGCCCGCGCGACGGGATCGATGAAGTACGTCGGCAAGGCGCTCGCGCTCCGCGGCGAGGCCGCGCTGCAGGAGCGGGCGTGGCCGGCCGCCGCGCGGGATCTGGGCGAGGCGCTCGCGGTGGCACGCGCCATCCGCCATCCCACGCTCATCTGGCAGTCGGCCCACCGTCTCGCGCTCGCTCGCGCCGGCGCCGGCGAGACCGACGAGGCGCGCGCGGCGTGTCGGCTGGCCGCGGAGACCATCGCCGTGGTCGCCGCCGCTGCTCCGGAGGCCGCGCTCCGTCAGAGCTTCCTCGCCTGGCGGCGCGTGCAGGAGGTGGACGAGACGCTGGCCCGGCTCGGCTAGGGCGTCGCCCGGCGCACCTCGCAGAGCGACGACCGCAGGGCCATGGTGCCGCTGATCGGATCACCTTCCGTTGCGTCGATCAGGTTGTTGTAGTTCGCGCTGCGCTTACCTTCGGCTTCGTAGCCCGGCAGGCCGAGCGGCTCGCACGCCTGCCACCAGCCAAACTGCGCCGACAGCACGTCCGGTGCGAGGGCGGGATTGAGCCTGGCGCGCGCCCGCATGGTGGCGCGCGGCGTCTCGACCACGACCCAGTCGTCGGCCTTGATGCCACGCGGCTCTGCCGCCGACGGATGCAGCTCCACCAGCGGATCGGGGCTGTGCCGCCGCAGCCGCGGCACGTTGCGGTGCTGGCTGTGGCAGAACTGCACGACCTTGGCGCTCGTCAGCACCAGCGGGTAGCGCGCCGCCACGTCCGGCCGGCTCACCGGGCTCGTCGCCGGCTCCACGTACTCGGGCAGCGGCGCGTAGCCGTGGTCGAGGAACTGCGACGCGTAGATCTCGACGCGCCGGCTGGGCGTCGCCAAGCCCTTCGCGGCGTAGCGCCGGTACCCGACCTCGATCGGCACCCGCACGCCTTGCGGGTTGGCGCGCAGCGCCTCCAGCGTCACGCCGGTCGGCTCGAGCGC
>Ga0075420_100003880_pt1 | contig 13125 bp, 19 predicted proteins | sample SoiMetdeltSBSDD4_FD_75296 | JGI IMG/M metagenome (GOLD analysis project Ga0075420, IMG submission 75296) | Bulk soil microbial communities from a Populus tree surrounding site in Tennessee, USA - Soil MetaG P. deltoides SBSDD4 | ecosystem: Environmental > Terrestrial > Soil > Tree plantation... | reverse complement strand
TCACGGTCACCTTCGGCGCGCCGGGGGACATGGATCCCCGCGGCGCCGGAACGAGGTTGTTACCGAACGGAGTTATAGGCGGGCTTTCGAAACGCCATCAGGCCGAAGGCCGCGGTGATCGACGCGAAACCGAGCAGTACGATCAACGGGAGCACGCCGGCCGTCTTCGGCAATTGCCTCGCTTCGAGTCCGGTCTGCTGGACGGATCCGGTCTGCTGGACGGATGACGACGCGGTGGCCGGGGGAGTCGTTTGGATGGCCACCTCGACGGGCACTTCCCGCGCTTCAGGGGTCACGGCGACGATCGGCGCGGTCTTCAACGCCTCGATGGCGGCAACATCACCGGTCACCGCAGGCACGACGGCTCTGGACGCGACCGCCAGCTCCACTGCACGCCGCTTCGGATAGACGAATTCCTGGCCGAAGTTGTTGCCGGGATAGAACCACGCACGGATCGTTTCCGGAGAACCGCGGGGCACTTCGGTGAACGTGATCACCGTCTTATCGGTCGCCGTGAGGCGATAGTTGGCGATCGCCAAAATGGTCGCGATGACCCTCGACCCGTCTGCATCGAACACCTGCACAATGTGGCGGTCGCTGAGCGAATCCGCCAACCTGAACACGTACGTCCCCGCGGGCAGCACCTGTCCTGGAATCTCGACGGGCTGACTGAAAGTGAGTGTGGTCTTGTTGTCCCGCGTCTGCGCTGAGTGAGCAGTCGACGCGACCGCGAACCCCAGGACGAACACTGCTAGCCCGATCCGAATTGTCTTATTGAACATTCGACCCATCTCTTTCCGAAATTGTTTGCGTCAATGCTTGTTGGTTTCAGCCGGCTGATCGATTTTGAAAGCCGTGGCTTGCCGAGCCACCGCATCCGCGCCGCGCACGACCGCTTCAGCCATGTCGTTACGCACGGTCTGACCCTTCGTCGTCAGATCGTCGACGACCGCCTCGGCGCGCGCGCTTGCCTGCTGATACCGCTCGGACGCCAGCCTGCTCAGCTCTTTCGCCGAGTCGGTCATTCGCTGGCGCCACTCTGAGGCCGCTCGCGGAACGAGCCAGATCGCCAGGCCCGCCCCGACGAACGTTCCCGTCAACAATCCGATCAAGAAGGTATGGTCGCGTCGATCCTGTATGTCTGCGTTCATGCGCTGGCTTTCCTCGTCAACCACCTTACAGGGCCCTTGACGGCGAAAGATGTTCACAACCGCACAGACCCGCGAGCAGATTCGAATTCAGAGAGACGCGCCCGATGCCGCTGTGCAGTTGGGAACAGCGGGCGCATCTGCGCGGGTGCTACAGTTGCAAATGGAGATTGATCTATGTTCATCACCTACCGTCGAACGGGTGGCATCTTTGCGCTGCTCACGTTCGCGGCGGTGGCGTTCGCGGCAACAGTGCTGACCGTTGTCGTGGCGGCCACCGTGCTGATCGTCGCTCTGGGGACTGCGGCGGCGGTACTCCTTGCGCGTGCCGTGCTGCCCGCGTCGTGGCGGCATCACACCATCCCACCGCCGACAGCGTGGCCCCATGACACCCTCGAGGCGAGGGTGGTGCATCCCCACGGTTCCTCCGACGAACGCAACCGCCTTCGCATGGACAGCGACAAAGGATGAGGATCGGATGACACTGCTCGCGTGGATGTCGACCCGGTGGCGCACGACACCTGTTCCCGAACGCCGAATCTCGATAGTGCCGGTGCAGCGGCCACAGCCACGTGTCCCCGCCGAATACCTTGCGCTCTACACCTACTTGGACCATCGCTACGCCTCGACCGTCGTGCTCACGTTCGAGCAGATCGAGGCGCTGCTGGGGTTTGCGCTGCCGGACGCCGCGCGCATGGAGCGGGACTGGTGGACGGCCGCGGCTTTGCGCATGGGCTCGCACTCCGATGCGTGGACGATGGCGAAGCGGACGGCGACGCCGAACCTCTCGGCCCGGACCGTCACTTTTGAGCGGCTCTCGTGACTGTTGTCGGGATTGGACTTCTGCTCGGTGCCGGTGCGATGGCCGTCATCCTCTTGAGGTCGTGGCGGCGCGTCGAGATGGCCGAACTCGGAACGGTGAGCGAGCAGTGGCTCGCCGAACAGCGCGCGAACGACGGACACTACTCCCCACAGTGACCTTGGCGGGGGCTCCTGCCTCTGTTGTCGACATTCTCGCGCCTGCTGCTCCGAGGCGCTGTCACGCCTTCGGGACACCCCATTCTCTATTCTTTGTTCGCGAGTCGAAAACGTTGAGCCGCCTCGTCGACGCATTCGAGCGTGCCGAGCACCCCTGTGCAATCAAGCACTGACACGGGCGTCGCGATCACCCTAGGATCAAATAGAAGCTCGGTCGGCCTGGGACACGGTGACGCAGCAGCAGGTACGCCAGATGAGCACGAGGAACACGCGAGCGTCAGGACGGAATACCAGCAACCTGCTCGATACGTTGCACGTGGAGAACACGCGCGTGCGTTTCAAGCCCTTCGAAACCATCTTCACCCAGGGCGATTCCTGCGCCGCCGTGATGTACATCCAGCAGGGCCGCGTGAAGTTGACCAGATCCCGCGAGGGCCGACAAGCCGTCGTCGGAATCCTCACCCCCGGCGCGTTCTTCGGAGAAGGCGCCTTGGCTGGGCAACGACGCCGCAGGGCAACCGCCGAAACGATGACCGGCAGCACGATCGCGGTCGTCAAGATCGCTGAGATGCGGCGACGCCTCCGCGAGGATTCGGCGTTGTCCGATTGGTTTCGGTCGCACCTGCTGACACGGAACAACCAGATCGAGGCCGATCTCGTCGACCATCTGTTCAACCGCTGCGAAAAGCGGCTCGCGCGTCTACTGCTGCTGCTGGCACACGCCGACACACACGACGCGCCGCGCTACCCCCTGCCGACAATTTCCCGGACGCTCCTCGCCGACACGATCGGCACGACGCGGTCCAAGGTCGACGTCTTGATGAACAAATTTCGGAAGCTCGGATTCCTCGAGCGCCACAGCGAACGGAACGGCGGCCTTCACGTGCACTGCTCGATGTTGACCGTGCTGCTGCACGATTGATCCGCCGCCGCACAACGCGCAGCGCGGACTTCCTCCGCCGTGGGCGCGCCAGGGCAGCTGACCCTAAAAGTCATCTAATAAATGGCGAGGACCAACAGCCTTGATAACGCTGCTAGTCTGGCTAGACCACGGGCAACGTCCGCGGCGAGGAAGACTCGGCCGTCGCCCTGGCGATTCGCAGATCCGGCATCGGCCGCCCTGCGAAGAGCCGACGGCAAGGAACAGCCATCAGCCGCGCCCAGCGCGCCGATCTATTGACTCGTGCGCTGTCCGTGGCAATCCCCGTGTTCGCATACATCTGGCGATAGATCTTCGAGATAAGGACGAAGGCCAGGCGCGCCTTGAGGGAGGACACCGCTCCTCGCGACCGTGCCCAGATGCTCGGAAGCGAGTAGAACCGATCCCAGACGGCCTGCGTGCGATCCCGAATCTCGTCCGGGCTCATGACTGGATGGTCCATGTACACCTTGGGCCGGTGCGCCTGGGGAATCAGCCAGTGACGTGAGAGCGGCACGCCACCGACGCACGGGGGATCGGCGCCGAGACTCTTCTCCCAGGCCGCGAAATCGAGGGTGCCGGGGAAGGGCGTGAGCATCACGAACTGCGCGAACGTCACGCCGGCCCGCTCCGCCACTGCCAGCGACGCGTCGAAGGTACCTGGGCGATCGCTGGGCAGGCCGAAGATGAACGAGCCCAAGACGTGGAGGTCGTGACGCCGAAAGGCCTGGAGCCGGGTCACGAGTGCCTCGCCGCTTTCGTTGAAGTCCTTGTGGACGTCCTTGAGGCCTTCGGGTGTTACGGCCTCGACGCCAACGAGGGCGCCCCTGATGTGTGCCCGTCGCATCGCCTCGAGAAACTCGGGGTCTTCCGCGGCTTCCATCGTGATCTGCGTGAAGAACACCGTGTCCTCGGGTAACTGGGCCAGCGCGTCCATCAGGGCAAACCGCTCGGCCCGGATCGCCTGCAGACGCTCGAGCTGAGCCGGATCCTTGCGCCGCGCGGCCATCCGCAGATCACCGAGCGTGACGGGATAGAAGTTGTCGTCGGCGAGCGCGATGAATCGGAAGCCCCGCCGCCGCAGCTCCACGATTTCGTCGAGTACGTGATCCACCAGACGCGCCCGCGGACGCTGGCCATCCGTTCGCCAGACAGAGCAGAACGAGCAGTGCTTCGGGCAACCGCGCACCGTTTGCACCGAGCCCCACATGTAACGTCCGGCCGGCAGCAGGTCCCACCGACCAGCGAGGAACGTCTCGGCTTCGATTCGACCACCGGCGTATTGGTCGCGCGGAGCGCCGGCCACACAGTCGCGGAGAACCTCGGGCCATACACGTTCACCGTCGCCGGTGACAACGGCGTGCGCGCCACCGAGTTCGCGGGCCTCGTCGGGAAAGAGTGAAGCGTGGATGCCGCCGTACACGACGTACGCGCCGGCTGCACGCGCCGCTACACCGATTTCGTAACCCCGGAGCGCGTTGCCCGTGTGAATGCCGATGCCGACGACGTCTCCACGTCTGATCGTGGCGATGTCGAGCGGCTCCAGCGTCTCGTCAATGAGCGCGGGTGTTCCGTACGCGGCCGGGGTTGCCGAGGCAAGAACGTACAGCCACCGTGGTGTAATCACACCGACGCCAAACGAGACGTGACTCGGATTAATGAGGTGAATGATCATCAGCAGAAAGCGGGACGAGAGCACACGTGCGCAACTCTCTTCAGTGGGTAGGCCGCGGCAAGAGATCCCAGTCTGCCGGCTTACCGACAAGCAGCGTCGCCCGAGCCCGGTCTGGCGGCGGGCTTGGCTTTGCCCCGCATGCAGCGATGAGGTGCGGCACCGCGGATATCGCGGCCGGCGAGAAGAAGATAGCGTCAGCCTCCCCGGCGCGCTCATCCTCGGGCACTGTTCCACTGCGAGTGAAACCGAGGAAGAGGCAGGCGCCATCGGGCCAGCCAGCGGTCTCGAGCGCGACTGTAAACTGTTCACGGATCATCGAGATCTGTTCATCGATGACCCGGTCGTCGCGCAACACGGCTTCGTACCACAAGTTTGAGCTCATTTGGCGACCACGGGTGTGCAACAAATAGTGCCTCGTCTTTGTCGAGGGCAGCAATCCGACCCTCCGCCTGCTGCTTCGCCAATTGCCGATTTCGTGGGTCGGAAGCGGCATGAATGCCACTCTAATTTCGGTCGTCGAACGGACGCTGTTCCAAATTGCATATGTGCGGCTCAGGCGGGGCGTCCAGCTGCATCCTCGCCGAACCGAGATGGCGACACGCCGGCCGAGAGTGTGACTACGGGGAAGCTTTAGTGAGGGCTGTTGCTCGAGGTCGGGGAGAGTTCCCCGGCGAGGTGCGGCAGTGCTCAAGAAAGCGAAGCGAGGCAAGAGTACGCGTTTCCCGACGCAGAAGCAAGGGAGACCCTCTCGTGCCGTGCGTGACCACGCACAAGGGTGTGCTGGATAGAACAGCGGCCCCGTTGATCGTGCGTTACCGTTTAGTGCCATGCACGCGACTCACGCACACGACATATCGCGCACGTCAGGCCGGCCCGTGGGTCCATCAGTCGGTAGCGGTGGGCAGGGAGCAGCGGAGGAAACTGGTCGCGGAGTTCATGTAGATGCCTTTCATCATCACTGACCCCTGCATCGGCACCAAGGACGCCGCCTGCATCGACGTTTGTCCCGTCGACTGCATCCACCCGCGCAGAGACGAGCCAGAGTTCGAGCAAGCGACAATGCTCTACATTCATCCGGAGGAGTGCATCGACTGCGGGGCGTGCGTCCCGGCGTGTCCGGTGGCCGCGATTTACGAGGGCGTCGAGGCGACTCCGTCACACCAGACGGATCTGATTGAAGCGAACAATCTCTACCGCTGCGGTGATTCCGGCGCGATAGCGCGAGCAGAAGCCATCGTGCAGGCTCACATTGCCGCGCAACCGACGCTGATGGCCATCCCGCCAACGGAACGGCAGGCGGCCCACGCCGTGCAGTTCACTCGCTCCAGTAGCGAGTAAGGATACCGATCCATACACGTCCCACTGTCCACAAGTGAACATCGCATTGTCCACGATCGGCTTACACTGAACGAGTAACCCTTTGCTGGGTCCTGATCCCGCCTCGCCTATTCCATGACAGTGGTCAGTCCTCATCAAAGCTCTCCCGAAAGGCGGGCTTGCATGGCATCGGCCCCTGTTGCGGCGACCACGCACGAGCTCCTGGGGTTCGCGACGTGCCCATCGTGTCTGACCGCTGACGCGACCATGACGAGTGGCGCTGGTGGAAGAGGCGCCGACTGGCGCTGTGGGCGATGCGGTGAGACGTGGAGCGCCACCTGCCTGGTCACGGTCGCCACATACGCCGCGTGGGTGTCACGCCAGACGGCCGCGCCTCCAGGTAACTTCTGAGCGATCAGCACCCATGAGTGCCCTTGCCGCTACAACGCGCAGCGCGGACTTCCTCCACCGTGGGCGCGGCAGGGCAAGCTGACCCTAGTCGTGCAGAACAACCGTGAGGAGCGCGCTATTCACTTTGATATCGCCGTTGTATTCGATGAACCCGAGGTCCCGGAACTTGTTCATGAAGAAATTGACGCGCGAGCGGGTTGTGCCCACGATTTCGGCGAGCGTTTCCTGCGACAGCTTGGGCACCCGGAGCGGCTGGTCCTCCTTGCCGTAGCGCGCCAGCAGCAGCAACGCACGCGCGAGGCGCTTTTCGCTTGAGTTGAAGAGTTGATCGACGAGGTCCTCTTCAATCCGAATGTTCCTCTCGAGCATGTGCGAGAGGAACCGCTCGGCCAGCGATGGCTGCGTATGCAGCATCTCGAGCATCTGAGGCTTCTCGATCACCAGCACCGCGCTCGGGCTCATCGCCGAGGCCGTCGCCATGCGTCGCGGCTGGCCCGCAAGACACCCTTCGCCGAAGAAGTCACCCGGCCCGAGCATCCCGACGACTGCCTCCTTGCCGGTTCGCGACAGCACAGACAGCTTGACGCTTCCCTCCTGGATGTAGAACACGTCGGTGGCGGGATCCCCTTGGGAAAAGATCACCGCCGACCGGCGGTACTTCGAGATTTTCCGGGCAATCCCGGCTGAATCAAGGAATGTGTGGAGATCGAACGGCGGAAGCGGCTGGGCTGGGCGGGGATTACTTTGGCGGGGCATCGCGGCCCATCATCGCACGGCGAGCGGCCGGCAGCCGCCGAAAACCGCGAGAGACCCGCGTGTGCACTAGCGAACAGACACCCTGGCTCCAGGCTGCCAACATCACTTCATGAAAGTTGTTCGTGCGCTCGCGGTTCTCGTATGCGGCGCCCTGCTGTCGAACGGGCCTGTCAACGCGCAGGATTTCTCCCGCTATCGTTTCTTTCGACTCGGCAGCAGTCTCTCGACGGTCGCGCAAGCCGCCAATATGGGTCCATCTGATGCCAGGGTGGTTCATCAACGGCTCGCGCTGATCCAGGAGCTCGATTGGCGACCCCAGTACCAATCGCCATCGACCCGCATTGCTATGGATCCAGTCCTCGACGTGGCGTTGACCTTCTACAACGACCAGTTGTTCCGAATCGCCATCACGTATGACCAGTCGCGAACCGACGGCATGACGAACGCGGACGTCATCGAGGCAGTGTCGGCGACATATGGCCTCGCGGCCGTACCGGTCACAGCGGACGCGACTGTGTACTCTTCCCAGAGCTCCCGCAACGAAGCCATCACGGTTGCCCGATGGGCAAATGGGGACCGGACGCTGACGCTCTCCAGGAGCGTGTTTCCTGTGGTGTTCCGATTGGTCATGATGTCGACGATACTGAACGACCTCGCGGAAGCCGCCGTCGCGGAAACCGTCATCAGCTCCGACGACGCGGACGAAGCGTTGCAGCGTGAGGCTGACCGACGAAAGAAGGAAATCGTCGATGCCATCGCGGATCAGGATCGATCCCGGCGTCGGAACAAGGCCGCCTTCCACCCCTGAGTACGGTCACGGAACGTCACAGCGGACGCGTGCGACGAGCTGCGGACGGCCACATGGTTCGATTCAGGCCCAGAGCTGCAACGACAGGAAATGCAGGCAGAGCCAGGCGCCAAGTAACGCCAGGATGAGGGTGAACACCACGCCCGCCCGCCTCGCGCCCCTGCGGCTGCTCGCCTCGTAATCCAGCTGCCACTGCCGCCAGCGCTCCGCGTTGGCGACCTCGCTCCGCGTGATTGTCGTGCCGCTCATACGTCACCTCGTGCAGTTGCCGCGTGATTGTCGGACGCGTCCGTACGCGCGGACAGCCATGCCGCATAGCCCGCGACAGCGGCCAGGCGCATGGTGTCCCACCGCTGACCGCACCGCGAACAGTGCCAGTCGACGCCGGCACTGAGCACAATGCTCGTCATGGTCGGATCCACCGTGTGACACAAGGGGCACGTCAATCGCCCCACGATCTCCGGTGCGATGGTGGACAGTGATCTCATCGGCGGGGGAGACGCAACAGCTGGAGCCATAAGTGACCTCGCTCGGCTGACCTGGGACGCGGTTGACTCAACCCTCCGATCAGGATTCAGGCAACCAACCACACTTCCAATGTACGTTTCCCGCGGAGATCGCGCTGTTCCGTTGTGAACAGGCACGTGATGGCGCGCCGGTCGTCAATTCGTCTGTGGGCTGCCCATGAGCCCGGAGCCGTGTCACATGCTGCCGGCCATTCCGCCAGCCGACATCGCGCTCTGCTGACCCAGTTCGGGGATCTGGGAGATAGCGGCTTCGGTCGTCAGCAGGAGTGATGCGATCGACGCGGCATTCTGAAGGGCTGAGCGGACCACCTTGGTCGGATCAATCACTCCCGCATCGACGAGGTTCTCGTACTGCTCGGTCTGTGCATTGAAGCCCTCGTCCGGCTTCATTTCCTTCACGCGCTGCACAACAATCGAGCCGTCGTGACCCGCGTTGGCCGCGATCCATCGCATCGGTTCTTCAACGGCCCGGCGGATGATCTTGACGCCGACCTGTTCGTCGCCGGTGACTCGTAGTGTGTAGAGCACCTTGGACGCTCGCAGTAACGCGACGCCGCCACCCGCGACGATGCCCTCTTCGACCGCGGCTTTCGTTGCGTGCATCGCGTCCTCGACGCGCGCTTTCTTTTCCTTCATCTCGGTCTCGGTGGCCGCCCCGACTTTGATGATCGCCACGCCGCCGACCAGCTTGGCGAGCCGCTCCTGCAGCTTCTCGCGGTCGTAATCCGACGTCGTGTCCTCGACCTGCGTGCGGAGTTGCTTCACGCGGCCCGCGATCGACGCCGGGCTGCCGGCGCCTTCCACGATCGTGGTGTTGTCTTTGTTGATGGTGACCTTTTTGGCTTCGCCGAGGTCTTCCATCTTCATGTTCTCGAGCTTCAGGCCGAGGTCCTCGGTGATCGCCTTGCCGTTCGTCAGGATCGCAATGTCTTCGAGCATCGCCTTCCGGCGATCGCCATAGCCAGGCGCCTTGACCGCGGCCGCGTGAAGCGTCCCCCGCAGCTTGTTGACGACAATCGTGGCCAGCGCTTCGCCATCGATGTCCTCCGCGATGATCAACAACGGACGGCCGGCGCGGGCGACGAGCTCCAGCAGCGGCAGGAGGTTCTTCATCGAGCTGATCCGCTTTTCGTGGATCAGAATGACGGGATTCTCCAGCACCACTTCCATCCGTTCTGGATCCGTGACGAAATACGGCGACAGATAGCCGCGGTCGAACTGCATCCCTTCGACGATGTCGAGGGAGGTGTCCATGCTCTTGGCTTCTTCCACGGTGATGACGCCGTCCTTGCCCACCTTCTCCATCGCTTCGGCGATGATCCGCCCGATGGTCTCGTCGTGGTTCGCCGAGATGGTGCCGACCTGCGCGATCATCGGTCCGGTGACCGGCTTGGACGTGCGCGTGAGCTCACTCGTGATCGCCTCGACGGACTGCTCGATCCCCCGCTTGATCGCCATCGGGTCGGCACCTGCGGTGACGTTCTTCGCACCTTCGCGATAGATCGCCTGCGCCAGCACCGTCGCGGTGGTGGTGCCGTCTCCGGCGATGTCCGACGTCTTGCTCGCGACTTCCTTCACCATCTGGGCGCCCATGTTCTCGAGCGGATCCCTCAAGTCGATTTCCTTCGCGACGGTGACACCGTCCTTCGTGATCGTGGGCGATCCAAATGCACTGCCAAGGACGACATTGCGCCCTTTCGGTCCCAGTGTCACCCTCACGGCATTCGCGAGGCTGTTGACCCCGCGCAGAATCGCCTGACGCGACACATCCCCGTGCGTAATCTGGTTGGCCATCAGAGGCTCCGTTCCTGGATCGAGACGATCGTACCGATGCGCTGCGTCGACTCCTCGTCGAGACGTTGAACAATGATTCGGTCGTGTAGGGGTCTGAGGTGCATGACGTGAACTCCAAAGGAACGGATGTAGTGGAAGAACGACGTTCCCAGGACGGGCCGCTGGTCGACGTTACTAGGGCGTCGTTGATTGGGCGCTCCGCCGCCTTCCCGCTCGCGGTCGGCGATCGTTGCCGCGCCCATCGAACCTGGACCAATCGAGACGTTCGCGGAACCGAACGCGGAGCCGCCCATTGAGCCCGACTGGCGATGCGTCAACGTGGTCCGGTCGTACCCGCCAGGGATGAGTTGTGGCGCATGTTTCGCGTCTGCAGGGAGGTTCGTGCTCATCGGCGGACACTCGCCCTTCTCGTAGAGGCTTTGATGAGGACTGATCGTTGGAAAGGAAGACGCTGGAAGATCAGGACCCAGGAAAGCAGTGCCCTTTCAATGTACGTCTCCGCTGGAAATCGCGACGTTCACTTCTGAACAGTTCGTCGTAGAACGGCGAGTTGGCTGACGCGATCAGGCCGCACCGGCGCGATAGCAAGGTATCAAGGCCTGTGTTCCGTTCTGTACAGCCGGGCAGCGTCCCGTCGGGATACCCTCTCCACATGGTGACCAGAATGCGCTTCGCCGCGCTGTCCGCCTATGCCGTCCGCCCAGCTCCAAAGGCAGCCGAGGACAAGACGCGCACAACCAACAAGGGCGAATTCCGTCCGTGAGGAATGATATGGCTATCGATCGCAACGACCGCGATGAGCGCCAGGCGCGCATCGACGCGTTGATTGAGCAGTTCCGGGCGGCGCAACAGCGCCGGCTCGTCAAACGAGGCATCGCTCTGTGGAAACGCGCCGAGGCCGAACAACAGGCGATGAAATATATCGAACCTCCGCCTCCTGAGAAGGTTCATTAGGGGGGCCAGGCGCTCAGCGAACTCGCCCTGTCCAATTCTGAACACCCCCTCGCACACCTCAAGCATTACCATCGGGCCCCTATCGGAGGGTTCGTGCTCCATGAATTTGTCGATGCGCATCGCGATGAGATCATCAGGCGCTGCCGGGCGAAGGTTGCCTCGAGGTCTGTGCCAACGCCCACCGAAGCGGAGATCGATCATGGTGTGCCGGTATTCCTGGATCAACTCACTCACGCGCTACGCCTCGGCCTGATCAGGAACCCCGAGATCAGCAGGAGCGCAGTCGAGCACGGGCATGATTTGCTGCGCCGAGGGTTCTCCCTGGCGCAGGTCGTGCACGACTATGGCGACGTCTGTCAGGCCGTCACCGAACTGGCGGTGGAACTGAACGCGCCGATCACCACCGAGGACTTTCGTACCCTGAATCGATGCCTGGACGATGCGATCGCCGGGGCGGTCACCGAGTATGGGCGCGAACGGACTCAGTCCGCCATCGACGGAGAGTCCGCACGGGGAAGTGAGCGTCTCGGATTCTTCGCTCATGAGATGCGGAACTTGATCAATACGGCGATTGTGTCGTTCGAAGTTCTCAAGACGGGGAATGTCGGCGTCACAGGGAGCACTGGCACTGTGCTCCTTCGCAGCCTCATGGCATCACGCTCGCTTATTAGTCGCTCACTCGCTGAAGTCCGTCTCACGCACGCCATTCAGAATCGAGAGCAATTCCTCGTTGCGGGATTCATCGACGAAATCGCATCGGCCTCGATATTGGAGGCGAACGCCCGTGGCGTCAGACTGACGGTGATGCCCGTTGAAGAAGGAGTGGCGATCGAGGCTGACCGACAAGTCCTCGCGGCGGTCGTGGGAAACCTTCTGCAGAACGCCTTCAAGTTCACCCGGCCTCGGACCACCATCACGCTCAGGGTCGGCGCCAGCGCCGAGCGCGTGCACATCGAGATTCAGGACGAGTGCGGCGGTCTCCCGAGTGGGAATGTCGAAGAGCTCTTCCGCCCGTTCGAGCAACGCGGCGCCGATCGAACCGGCGTAGGTCTTGGTCTCGCCTTCAGCAGATGGGGCGCTCAAGCGAACGGTGGCCGGATCTACGCACGCAATATCCCTGATAAGGGATGCGTATTCACGGTCGACCTGCCCCGGGTCCCAGTTCTCGCGCTCGTTTAGTCTACGCGCGACCGTGACCGCTTCCGCCAAGCCTTTCTCCTTCCTACGGGCTGGTACTTGCGCTACTACCACCGAGCGGCGTGAGGTCTGTGCCGATGTGACGGCGCTCGTGCTGCGCGACAAGGTCACATAAACGCCGGTCATGCATCGCCACGCGTTCTGGTGTCCTGTTGGAGACAGTTTTGAATGGCCGGGGCGACTAAGATGCCTTTCACGTCAGGGGGAGGCCGACGGCCGCGTCCTTTGGGCGAATGGACAAGGCTCCCCGGCGCCGGGCGCCGCACGAGGTTGAACATGAATAACTCATGCGCGAATCGGTCGAAATGAAGAACGGCGTTTCTGAGCGCCCGCGGGCGGACGCCGCTCTGCGCTGGAACGAAGAACGCTATCGGACGCTGTTCGACTTGGGTCCTGTCGCCGTCTATTGTTGTGACGCCTCCGGTGTGATTCAGGAATTCAATCGCCGCGCCGTGGAATTGTGGGGCTGCGAGCCAGTTTCAGGCGATACCGACAAGCGGTTTTGTGGGCGCCCCTTGCGATGACTCGCGAGCCGGCTCTGACGGCGAAACGGCTCCGTATTCTGATTGTCGATGACAATCGAGACGCCGCCGGCATGCTTGCCATGCTTCTCCAGTTCAGCGGACACGAAACGCACATGG